>WNFC01001542.1_pt1 | contig 24247 bp, 21 predicted proteins | sample 5400541 | NCBI WGS metagenome assembly WNFC01 (sample SAMN13153342, study PRJNA577476) | soil metagenome | isolation source: 120 cm saprolite under Douglas fir tree site 2 hole 2 replicate 1 | place: USA:California | collected 2015-04-18
CCCGGGGCCCCCGGGGCTCCGGCCGGATGAGGTCTTGATCGACGTGCGGGCATGCGCGGTGGGCAACTGGGACGAGTTCGCCCGCACCGGGGACTGGATCTGGGTACCCGGCCGCCGATGGCGCTGGGCGTGGAGGCGGCCGGGCTCGTCGCCGCGGTCGGAGACCAGGTGGCGGGGTCAAGCCGGGCGACCGGGTGGCCGCGCATTCGGTGCCGCTGCGCGAGGAGGGGGGCTTGGGCTGAGCAGCACGTCGCCGCTGCCGGGCATGTTGCCGTCCTAGGCACCGCTAGCTGGCTGCCGCAGGCGATGCGCCCCGATGTGGCCCGTGCTGGTGCCGGATCCCGGCGAGAACGCCGAAGCGGCTGCCCGCCCGTCTGATCTGGGCGTCGCAGCAGCACCTGCAGCTGATCGGCGGCGTTCACGCCGAGGGCGCGAGCCGGTCGTGCAGTTGAGGCCGACGTCGCGAATGCCGAACCGACAGCCTGCCACGACCCATAAGCGGATGATCTGCGCACCCGATGCAGGCTGGAACGCCGCGGCAATCAGACGTTCCGAATCGGCGATCTGATTTCCTACCAGAACGATGGAAAAGGCCGTACGGTGATCGCCGACAAAGCGGAGAGAGCGTGAGTGAGTATTCCACTTCGTACATAGATATGCGCGCGGATGAAGTACTCATTTCGGCATGTGTGTGAGGTACCGTAGCCCTGCGGCCGTGGTGAGGGTCCCGGATCCTGCTATCCCGTAGCGCCTTCAACCTGGCCGCGGTCTTTCACTTCGATGCCGTGCGCCTTGGCCCGCTCACGGACCTGGGTACCGTTCAGCCCGCCTGGCGTCCGCCCCGGAATGGCTGCCGGGCGTCATCGATACGGGTCCAGGAGGATGATCGACTGTTGCGGGTTCTCGACGTGTGCGTTGTGGCTGAGCCCTGGCAGTGTCACCACGGGGACACCCAGCCGGGCAAGTTGCCCGTCGGTGTTCATGGCGTCGTGCTCGCCGCGGGCCAGGGTCACCGGGGCCTGGCACCGGGCTAGCAACCGCGGCATGTCGGGCGCCCCCACGGCAAACGCGCCCGGATCCATGGCCAGCTGCCATCGCCCGTGCTGCTCCCGCAGCCCGGCATCCACGGCTGGGTCGGCGGTGGCCAGTAGTCCGGCCAGGCCCGAGGTGCGCAGGTAGCGGGCGGCGGCCTCGTCCCGCGAGGCGAACCAGGCCGGCGGCCGGTGTGCCGCGGCCACGGCACGGTCCAGCTCCTGCTCGGTCCACACGATCTTGATCCCGAGGCCGACTACTGCCTGCACGGACACGGCGAACCCGCCGCCGGCCAAGGCTAGGCCGACCACGCCGCCCAGCGAATGCCCCAGCACGACGGTGCGGGCACCGCGGATGACGCCGGCGACCGCGGTGGCCAGGGAGTCGAAGGTGTAGCCCGGCAGCGGCCGCGAGCCGCCATGACCGGGCAGGTCCGGCGCCAGCCAGCGCCCCGGCCACCGCCGGGCCAGCAGCGGCTGCCACCCCTCCCACACATCGCCGGTCGCGCCCAGGCCGTGCAACAGCAGCAGCACCGGCTCCCCGCGGCCGCCCTGGTGAACCCGCAGGCCAGCTTCCATGACCCGCAGTCTGCCACGGCGCATCGCCGGGGCCCGGTCTATCCATCCGGGTACGCGGGACACCGATTGCCCAGCCGCCGGCGCGGCGGCGCGAGCGGTCGTCTTGGACCGCCCGCCCTGGACATGTCCGCGGCATCATGGCGGCCATGGGCCGTTGACCACGTGGAAGATGACGGCAGCAACCGGGCGCGCTGGGTTGCGCGTCGTTGGAGTTCCGTGTTCTGCGGCGTCTGCGGTTACCGCTTCCTGTGAAGATGATGACGCGCTCAGTCGCGTGGTGCGAGTCTGGAGTGCGGCGCATCCGCGCCTGACCGCCGTCTCGTCCCGGTCGGCGGAAGCCCCGGTTCCCGGTGTGAGGTGGCCGGTGTTCGGTTCCCTGGACTACATCTACGTTCCGGTAGCTGATGTCGACGGTGAGGCGTTGCGCTATGTCCAGATGCTGGGTGCGGAGCTGGTCTGGAAGGTCCGCGGGATGGGCACCACGGTCGCCTGTTTGCGTGTTGGTGAGCAAGGGCCGGCAATCTTGCTATCGGGTCACCTGCGGGGCCCGGGCGCGATCCTGGTGTACCGGGTGCAGGACTACGCCGCCACAGTCGCGCAACTGCGCGCGCGACACATCGCCGTCCATGAGCTGGAGATCCCGCACGGCCCGTGCGCGACGTTCACCATTGAGGCGGGGCAGAGGTACGCGGTCTATCAGCTCGTGCGGCCCGATGCGGTTCACCTGTTCGACGGCCGTATCGACCCATGAACGTGAATGCGTAACTGTTGTTCCCTCCGGCGCTCGTGGCAGAACCTAGCCCGGCGTCTGATCGCCGCTTGCTGGCACCTGTTCTAGCCGCCGCCTATGGTGCCCGTTGATACGCCGCTGCCGCCAGATCGCGGATCACCCCGTCAACCGTACAGATCCGCTCATCCCGAGCGCCCCTGGTCTCAGGCCATCGCGGCGTTCCAACCGGGGCTGGCACATGTTCGGGTTGAGCAATCCGGGCTGGTGCCTGGGACATCTGCTCTCCGGCGTGGTTGCTGATCTTTGAGGTGTAAGCGACGTATGTTAGGCGTCACCTTAATGATTCAGGTGTGAGGAAGGTGTGCCGGTGACGCCGAGGCTACGGGTGCTGAACGGCGGGGCGGTCCCGGATGGGCCGGTCGAGAGTGATCCGTGGAAGTTCCAGGCGGCGGCGGTGACGTACTTGACCCGGTAGCCGTTCTCGGCTGCGGCGGTTCCCGGCCCGATCAGCAGGTGCGACTTGCCGGTCCCGGTCGCCGATTAGCAGCAGCAGTCGGGCGGTTCCCCGCCGTTTTCGTTGGCCTGGATGTAGTACCCGGCCGCGTCCATGGCCGGGCCGCGGTCGACCTGCCGCCAGATGTAGTCCAGGTCGTAGCCTTTGCTCAGTGTCGCCACGACCGCCACTACGCGTCGCGCCTCCATGGCCCGCGGGCGGCTCAAGGGTGCCGTGACGGCCAATCATGATCAGGAACCAAGCGGAGCTATGGGGGGACAAGGATTTCATGACAGGCCAATGATGGCGGGTGGGTCGCACTGACGATCGAACCTGGCATCTGTGATCTGGCCGAGATGCTGCCCAGGTCGGCACTCTGCCATCGCATCGGACGCGCACCCCGGCAACCGCGATCAGCCCCGTTTGGGCCGCCGCGGCCGGGCCAGCGAGCTGCGGCCCTGCAGCGATCCAGCAAGGCCATCACAAGCTGCTTCCGGATAAGGCGCCAGCCTCGTATCGCCAGCGGTGACTGCGGCGCGGGCTAGTTCCTGCCAGGGCCGTCCCGCCCGGCGGGGCAACCCCGCGAGCTTGACCCGCCGCAGTCTCCATCTGCGCCCTATCGCGGACCAGGGTATGGCCAGGTATGGCCAGGTATACGCCCAGGGATGTCACTGGTCCGACGCGCCCGCGCCATGCGCGACCCTGAGGGGGTACCACACATAGCATCCGGCCCGCTGCCGGATTCCGAGGGAGGCACGGCATGACATATATGGGAAGCGGCGATCCCGCTCGCAGCCTCACCGACTACTACCCGGCGTGGCTGGACAACCTGGCCGACGACGTCACCGTGGAGGGCTCGGCGATGGACGGCGCCGCGCAGGGCGCGGAGGCCGCCCAGGCAATCCTGGGCGCCATCCGCACGCTGTATGAGGGCCAGGAGTTCAACTTCGTCGGCCCCGTCGGCGACAACGGCTTCCTCGAGGAGTACACCGCTCAGGTCCGCGGCGAGCCCATCGGCTCTGTCGTCCTGGTCACCCGCAACGCCGCCGGGCAGACCCAGCACATCGTGGCGAACTACCGGCCACGCAGCTCGCTGCTGCTCTTGTCCCGCCTGGTGGGCGAGAAGCTCGCCGGCACCCCCTATGCCGAGCACTTCGCCGCCAGCGAGTCCTGAAACGGACGGACCCACGACCGCCAGCACCCAGCTGCAGTACGACGTCCAGGATTCCGCCCTGTTGCCCGCCGCGGGCGCACCGCTGCCAAATGGGGAGCGGAGCGCCCGCACTGGTCGTCGCTGTCGCACACGCTCATCCACGGCCCGGCCACCCCATCCTCGCGGTTGAGGCCGGCCACCGCGATGCAGATGTCCCATGACGAACATCTGGCCGCTTGCCGAATTACCCGTGTATCCGAGCCGCCCCAGCTCCGCGACGAACCCTGCCGTGTGCTGCGCCAGCCGGCCGGTCACCCGAGCCGACGACGGATCTCTCACCAGTGATCGCCACCTTCCTCTTCCGCAGAACCGAAGAGGTGAGTGCCGATCAGGCCACCCCGATTATGCCGGCCTTTCCGCGACTCGTAAGACCGCCGCCACCAGCTCCCGTCGCGAGGTCGGCATAACCGGCAGGCCGGCGTAATGGACAACGCATCTTTGCACGACGGCCTGCCGGATGCGCTGGTGATGGCGGCCTCGAACCCCGCCAGGCCGTCGCAGCAGGTGATCAGAATGTCCCGGACGCCGCGGTTCTTCAGGTCCGCCATGACCGAGCGCCAGAACCCTCCTCGGCCGCGCCCCGCCGGGGACCGTCCAGGCCGGCCAGATGCCCAGGGCGTGCTTTCCCGTCGGCGCCGGTCCCGACCGCCAGGTAGGCCGGCTTATTCTGCTCCACCTGGTTGTCGCGGACCTTTGACCATGATCGCGTCGAGGAACAGCACCGCGTAGACCTGCTCCAGCGGCCGGGACTGCCAGGCCCGGACCTCCTCCAGCACCTGGCCGGTGATCCGGGACACCGTCTCGGCGGACAGCTGGGTGCCGTAGGCCTGCTCCAGGTGATGAATGATGTCCCGCACGCTCATGTGCTGCGTACAGCGAGATGATCATGTCATCCAGGCCGCCGGCGATCCGCCCCGACCGCTTGGGGATCAGCACCGGCTCGAATGTGCCGTCACGGTCCCTGGGCGCGGCGATGGTCACCGGCCCGATCCCGGTCTGCACCATCTTCGGCTTGGTCCCGTTCCGCGAGTTACCGCTGCCGTGCCCGGCCGGGTCGTGCCGGTCATAGCCCAGGTGCGCGGTCAGCTCAGCCTGCAGCGCCCGCTCCAGCACCGCCGCGACCAGCTCGCCGAGCATCGACCCCGCCCGGGTCAGCCGCAGCCCCCCAGCTGCGTCCTTCGACCGCTCCAGCAGCGCGTCCAGCAGCCGGTCATCAACCAGCTCCCGCAACGGCACCCGCGCCGCCTCCGTCCCGCCCGGGACCGCGACGCCATTAAGGGGGTTCATCTCACCAGGGAAGGTGTCTTCCCCCCGCGCCGGATACTCGCCGTTACCAGCTGTCCGGGCATCATTCCCCGTATTCGCTGACATTCCCGTTGATCTCCCCCCAGTTGACAGGTGTCACCACCCGCCACGTGATTACCCTTTGTGATCGGGTTTACACGCCTGAGCAGATACCCCCGCGAAAAGGAACAGATCGTACGAAAAGGAAGCAGTCGGACGGCGAGTTCGACCTAGAGAAGTAGGGGCTCCGGGCGCGCCTGGGCCACAACAGCCCTGTCACGGGCACTCTCGGCGGCTGGGAGTGCCCATTTTGATGTTCGCCGCGGGCGGCGATGGCGGGTCAGGTGACGGCGGTGCCAGCTGTTACGTCATAGCGTCGGCCTGGGCTAGGACGAGGTGGAGCTGGTTGCGTCCGGCGACGCCGAGCTTGGGGAACGCGTGGTACAGGTGCGAGCCGACGGTGCGCGGGGACAGGAACAGGCGCTGGCCGATCTCGCGGTTGGACATGCCCTGGGCGGCGAGGTGGATGATCTGCCGCTGCTGCGGGGTGAGGTCCTGCAGCGCCTCCGGCGCGCCGCCCTGTGCGATCCCGCAGGCGCGCAATTCGGTTTCCGCCCGCCGCGTCCACGGTCCGGCGCCGAGCGTGCGGAACACCGTAAGGGCTTCGGCCAGGTGCGGCTTGGCGTCGTTGATCCCGTGGCGGCGGCGCAGCCATTCGCCGTATTCGAGGCGCAGCTGGGCGCGTTCGAACGGCCATTTCTCGCCTGCTGGGTCGGCGAGCACGTCGTCGGGGTAGGCGTCTGGGTCGGCCGGGTCGGCGAGGATGCCACGGGCGCGGGCGAGCAGCTGGCGCAGCCGCGGCGACGGTGGCGCGCTGATGCGCCGCACTATGTCGCGCGCCTCTGGCTGGCGGCCGGCCCGGGCCGTGGCCAGCGCCAGGTCCGCGACCGCGAGATAGGACACGTGCTGGTGGTACGGCGTTCCGTCCTTGGTGAACAGCTGGCAGAGCTGGCCGAATGCGGTGAGGAAGTCGCCGGCCGCGATGGCGGCCAGGCCGAGCGAGTGCCGGGCGCGCGCGTTGACCAGCCGGCTGTGTTCGGGGTCGGCGGCGAGCGCGGCGGTGACGAGCGTGCGGGCATGGTCGGTGTTGCCCCGGGCGGCGTGGATCGTCGCGGTGATCAGATTGGCCGAGGCGGAGGCGATGTCGGTCTCTGGGTTCTCGCTCGTTTCGGCCGCCAGGTCCAGTGCCTGGTCCCACCAGCCGGCGTCGAGGTAGGCCCAGCCGAGCGCGGTCAGCGCGCCGCCGCTGGCCGCGCGCGCCGCCGGGTCGGCGATGCCGTTGCGTGCGGCGCGCAGCAGCCGGATCGCGTCGCCGGTCTGATCGAGCAGCCAGGCGGTGGCGCCGGCGTGCCAGAGACTGCGCTCACCGGCGGCCGCGCCGAACTCTCCCGTGTACAGGTGCACGCCGACCCGCTGGGCCATCGGGAGCGGCAGCATGCCCGTCCTAGGACGGCTACGAGTCGGCCCTAGGCAGAACTTTTGCCAGTTCCCGCCGAGAGCGGATACCGAGCTTGGTAAACACGCTGCGGAGGTGCCACTCCACGGTTCGCGGACTCAGGAACAGGCGCGCACCGATCTCCGGATTCGACAGCCCGTCACGAGCCAGTTCGGCGATCTGCCGCTCCTGCGCCCTCAGGTCATCCCGAGTGTCGACGGTCCGCTTGACAATCTTCTCGCCTGTGGCCAGAAGCTCTGCACGGGCGCGCGCGGCGAACCCGTCCATCCCGATCGCTGTGAATTGGTCATGCGCGGCGTGGAGCTCCGCCCTCGCGTCCCGGCGCCGGTTCTCGCCGCGCAGCCACTCGCCAAAGAGCAGGTGAGCCCGGGCCAGTTCGGGACGCAGCCGCGTGCGTCCGAGGCGGTCGATCGCCTCACGGTAGAGGCTCTCGGCCGTGTCCCCGGCGGACACCAGCGCACGCGAGCGGGCCTCGATCCCGAGGCCCCAGTCGGTGGCGATGACGCTGTTGCGCTCCTCGATGCGCTCAAGGGCTCTGCGGGCCACTTCCATTTCACCGCATTTCGCCGCCGCCTCGACCAGCTCGATAAGTCCCCACCCGGCGACGACCAATTCGGGCGTGGCATCGGCTGCATCCTGCGCTGGCGCCATCGCCTCTCTGTAGCGCCCAAGACCGTTGAGGATGACCGCTCGGGCATGGTCGACGAACTCGATAGCGGTTCCCTGGCCGCCAGCGGTCGCGTCACGAACCGTGACGTCGCTGAGCCTCGACACGTCGGCTTCTCGGCCCTGCAACGCCCTGAGAAAGAGCGCCCCGTACTGCAGGACCTGGGTTCCCGTCGCCTCCGTGACCGCGTCGGCTTCCGCGATCAACCGCTCAGCCCGCCCGAATTCTCCGCCCATAGCGACAGCTTCGGTCAGGATGTTCAGGGCAACCGCCAGCACGGTGAGGGCGCCCAGGTCGCGAGCCAGCTGGACGCCGCGGCTGGCGATGGCCACGCAGCTTTCGTAATCCCATACGACCACGGCTCCTACCGTCGCCAGCCATCCCCACCGGAGTACTTCCTCGACGGCCGCGTCTTCGTCGGCGAAGCCAGTCGACGCTCGTTCCAGGAACGGCGTCGCCGCTCGGCGCCCATCCGTCAAGAGCAGAGCAAATCCGTCTAGCAGCAGGTCGGAGGGACGAGCGGGCTCGGCGGCCGCCGGGGCCCGACGTACCTCCGCCGAGATGTGATAGAGGCTGCCGGCGCTGGCCAGTTTCCCGGCGAAGAGCGCTGCGCTCCAGGCGTCCAGGTAGGTCTCGCGGGCGAGTCTGGGATCGAGTGCCTCAAGGGTCTTGGCGGCCCGGAGCAACAGGGGCGGTGCGTCGCTTCCACGGCGCTGGGCGTAGGCCGCCATGCCTTGCAGTAGCTCCATGCGGCCGCGCTGGAGCTCATCCAGCGGGCCGGACTCCGCCACCGCCAGCATGGCCAGCGCCGGATCGTACGCCGCCGCGCTCAGGCTGGCCTCCGCCGCGGCCAGCGCCCGCCCAGTCCGCTGCGCCGGATCGGCGGAAAGCGCGACGGCGCGCTGCAGGAACGCGGCCGCGGCAGCGACCCCGCCGCGGGCCTGCGCCCGCCCGGCCGAGCGTTCGAGCTCGGCGGCGACCTCCTCGTCCGGCCCGGCCGCGGCCTGGGCCCGGTGCCAGGCCCGGCGATCCGGATCGGCCGCCGGGTCGGTCACCTCCGCCAGCGCCGCATGCATCTGCCGCCGGTCGGACAACGACGCCGACCGGTAGACCGCCGAACGCGCCAGCGGATGCCGGAACCGCACCCGGCCAGCGAACTCGGCCAGCCCCGCCTCCACCGCCGGCGCCCCCGCCTGGACCGCGATGCCCAGCCGCCCGGCCGCCCGCCACACCAGCGACGCGTCGCCGGACGGATCGGCCGCCGCCAGCTGCAGCAGCCGCCGCGTCTCGGCGGGCAGCGCGTCCAGCTGGCGAGCGAAACTGTCCTCGATCCGGCCCGTCAGCGGCGCCGCGCCGGGCAGCCCGAACCCGCCCGCCAGCTCCGCGGGGGTCAGCCCGCGCGGCAGCTCCAGCAGCGCCAGCGGATTTCCCCGGGTCTCGGCGATGATCAGGTCGCGGACCCGCGCGTCCAGCGGCCCGGCCAGCGCCGACTCCAGCAGCGCCCGCGCGTCATCGTCCCGCAGCCCGCCGACGTCCAGCTCGGACAGCCCGGCTAGCTCCGCGCCCGGCTCGCGGGCCGCGAACACCAGCCCGACCGGGTCGGCCGCCAGCCGCCGCGCCACGAACCCCAGCGCCTGCGCCGAGGCCCGGTCCAGCCACTGCGCGTCGTCGATCACGCAGACCAGCGGGCGGTCCCCGGCCCCCTCCGACAGCAGGCTCAGCACCGCCAGCCCCACAAAGAACCGGTCCGGCGGCGGCCCCGCGCTGAGACCGAACGCGGTCCGCAGCGCATCATGCTGCGGCACCGGCAGCCACTCCGCGCGGCTCAGCAGCGGCGCGCACAGCTGATGCACCCCGGCGAACGCGAGCTCCATCTCCGACTGCACGCCCACAGCGCGCGCCACCCGGCACCCCGCACCCGACGCCTGCCCGGCCAGGTAGTCCAGCAGCACGGTCTTGCCCACGCCCGGATCGCCGCGCACCACCAGGGCCCGGCTCTGACCAGCCCGGACCGCCTCGATCAGCCGGTCGAGCGCGTCGCGCTCGCTGCGCCGGTCCGTCAGCTCCGTCGCGCGGCTCCGCCGCCTGGGATTTGCGGTCATCAGCCCGGCGCTACGCCGCGCCCTGGCCGGCTGGCTGGGCATGGGCGTTCACACGGCCTCCCGGCTGGTCCATATCACCGGCCCGATCGGGCCAGGACCGGCCGCCACCAGCACCTCAGGTGCCACCCGCGGCTGCTGCCGCTCAAGACCACGCCCAGGCATCTGTCGGGCTTATGGCCACCAGCCCCGGCCCGCCGGAGCCGCACTATTACCCGGATCGAAGCGTAACCCGCCAGAAAGCACCCGGGCAAACCCCGGCCCAGAGGGGCTCATCGCGATTACCGGGGGTGCGCATCCGATGCGATAGTTTAGCGTCGGCCCGACAGCGTCTCGGTGAGATCACAGATGCCAGGCTCGATCGTCAGGGCGATGCCACCCTCCCGCATTGGTCTGTCATGAAATCTTTGTCCCCATTGCTCCGTTTGGTTTTTCTGATCTTGAGCGGCCGTCTTGTCACCGTGCATCATGCGATGAGTATGGTCAGCTCCGCGGGGTGGATCGGGAATGTCCGTCGCTGTGACGGCTTCGCCGTCTTCCTCATGGCGGGTCACGCTCTCAAGTCCCTCCCCACCCAGGCGCCCGTCCGTGAACAGCTCCAGCACCGGCTCGCAGAGGTCCTCGCCGAACAGGAGGTCTGGACCAAGATCCAGCAGGCCGGCCGGGCATGACCGGCACCCCGCCGGGCGACGATAGCCTCACCCTCCGGATCTTCCGAGCCCTGTACCGCGACTTCGACCTGCACGCCATCGGCGGCGCCCATGTAGCTGTGCCGAAGGTACTCCATGCTTCGCCGGGCACAGCCTCGGCGACATCGCCCGCCAGATCAGCCGCTACGAATATCAAAACCCGGGCGCACCGCCGACCGGGGGCTGAGCCTGTGGACGGGATCACTCGGCCGGCTGTCGAACTCGTTCCTGCTGACCACCCCAACCGAAGCTCTCTCGCCAATATCCGCTCCTGCCCTCAGTCCCGCCGTAACACCCGGTCCGTTCGGGGCTATGAAAGTCTTTGGACCGAACGTACCGGGTTTTACCTCCCTGAGCCGGCCGGGAGCTTAGCTGGCGCCGTTGAGAAATGCCTCGACGTCGGCGGCGAATTCGGCGTGATGCTGGAACAAGAAGCCGTGTGCCGAGTCGGGGTAGATCTTCACCTGGGCGAGCGGGATCAGGCCTGCGAGCAGGTAGGAGTACCGGGGCAGGACCATCGGGTCGCTGTCGCCGTTCGCCACGAACACCGGCATGTCGATGGCCCCCAGCCGCTGCAGCAGGCCGTGATCGGGGATGCCCCAGGTGCAGACCGCGTCGTACTGGGCTTCGCGGGTGGCCCACGTCGTGGCCTTGTCCCGGTCCGCGGTCCTGGCGTACATGCGCCGCAGGGCTTCCTGGCCTGCCTGCCGGCTGGACGCGGACCGGGCGAAGAACACCTCAAGGTAGGCTTCCGGGCTGGTTTGCGGGGTGCCGACCGCGCCGATGACCTCGGGTGCCCAGCCGTGCATGCCGGCCGCGCCCTGGGGCGCCGAGGAGGCCAGCACCAGCCTGCGGACGAGGGCCGGCCGCACCAGCGCGATCTGCTGCGCGACGAAGCTGCCGATGGAGAAGCCGAGCAGGTCGGCCTGGCTGATCCCCATCGCGGCCGGGAAGGCGATGGCATCGCGGGCCATCTGCTCGATGGTGTCCGGGCTGGTGCCGGTGGAGCCGCCGACTCCGGCGTTGTCGAACGTCACGACCCGCCGGGCCGTCGCCAGCGCGTCGATCAGCGCCGGGTCCCAGCTGTCGAGGTTCCCGCGGAAGTGCTGGAGCAGGACCAGCGGCACCGCACCCTCGCCGCCGCCGGTGTCGCGGTAGGCGTAGCCGACGCCGCTGGACGCGCTGACCAGCTCGTTCGGCAGCTCCGCATATCCCGTGCCCATAACAGGGCCGCAACGTGCAGGATTTCGTCCATGTAGCGACCCGCGGCCTGCGATGCCTCCTCCTGCGTCCTCCCCTGCTCGCGCGCGTGGAAGTAGGCGGCATACCAGTCCCACCAGTTGTGCGGGGCATGGCTCTTCTCGTACAGGTCGTGATGCTCCGCCGTTTCGTGGAGCAGGCCGGCCAGGAAAGCGACGTCCGCCGTCGGGTCCGTCCACTCCCGGCCCGGAAGCCGCGTCTTGATTTCCTGGAGTAGCCACCCGTTGCCGTCCGGATCGCTGAACGAGGCGTAGGTCTGGTAGGAGCGGCCTTGCGGGTCCGGACCTGGGACACGCCCTCCGGCCAGGTGGAACACCTCACTGACCTCAACGCCCCGGCTGATGAGGTCGGCACGTGCGGCGTCGACGTTGTAGACGGCCAGCAGCAGGCGCTGAACGGAGCCGGGCTCGTCGGTGGTGAGGCCCTTCCCGAATGCGACCGAGCACGGCGAGTGGGGCGGCGTCAGCTGGACCGCCCGGAAGGCGTCGCCGACGACGATGTCGGCGTCCAGCCGCCATCCCAGGCTCTGGTAGAAGCGCTTGGCCCGGTCGACGTCGGAGACGGGCAACGTCACGACCTCGAGCTTCATGTCGACGGTCCCCGCTTCGGGCATCTGGATCGAGGTGCTGGGGCTTGCGTCGGTGCTGGTCATGGTGACCTCCGTCGGTGGATTGGTCCTGGCACCAGCGTGTCGCGTCGACTGGCCCGTCGCACCCGTGGAGTCCCTGGTCATTGCCCTGGTGCGACTCTTCCCCCGCGTGATCACCAGGCAAATGGCCAGGGCATACCCGGGTGCGACCGCGGCGCACCCGGCGCATGCTCGGGCTATCACGACCTGAGGAGTTCGCCATGGGCACCATCGGCGCCAACCCGTCCAGCAACGGCCGGGGTCCGGAGGCGTGGTCGTCGGCCTGGACGCATGTCCGCGTCGACCGCCGTAGCCCCGGCTACTGCCGGGTGACTTTCGACCATCCCCCGATCAACACGATCATCGCGACGACCGTCGCGGAACTGGTAGAGCTTGTGGGCCTGATCGAGCGGGACCCGGATCTCAACGTCGTCGTCTTCGACAGCGCCAACCCCGATTTCTACCTGGCCCACTACGACCTGGAGCACGACCCGAGCCGGACTGCGGCACTGCCACCAGGTCCGACCCGGATGCCGGCCTGGATCGATGTCCTCGTGCGCCTGTCCCGTGCACCGGTGGTCAGCATCGCCTCGATCCGGGGATGCGCCCGCGGTGCCGGAAGCGAGTTCGTGCTGGCGTGTGACCTGCGGTTCGCATCGCGCGAGAATACGCTGCTCGGCCAGTTCGAGGTCGGAATGGGGCTCGTCCCCGGAGGCGGTCCGATGGCCAGGCTTTCCCGGCTGGTCGGTCGCGGCCGCGCGCTCGAGATCCTCCTCGTCGCCGACGACCTCGACGGGCCGCGCGCGGAGCAGTACGGGTACGTCAACCGGGCCATCGCCGACGACCAGCTTGACGACGAGGTCGAGGCGATCGCCGCACGACTCGCGCGGTTCGACCACGACGCGATCGCGCGCACGAAGTCCTACGTCGACCAGGTGACGTTGCCGGCCGACAGCGAGTTCCGGCTGGCCCTGGCCGATTTCCGGGAGCTGTTCGGACGTCCCGCGCAGCAGGGACGGCTCGCCCGGCTCGAGGCGGCCGGGCTCAACACCGACAGCGACCTCGAGCGGCATCTCGGCCGGCGCGTGGTCGAGGCGCTTCCCGACGCTTGAGGTCAGATCCGGACCTCCCGATACCAAGGACCAGGAAGGGCAGCATGTCATGAACGAGTCACTCACCTACCCGGACACCGGAGCACCGAGCCGCGACCAGACTCACACCTTGTTCGCGCAGACGATGGGATACGTGGCGGCTACGGCCGCGCTGTTCGCAGCGGGCGCCTGGCTGGGCCGCGATCTGGTCGGCGTCGTGGGCATCGTGGCGCTCATCGCCGCGCTGGCCTGCCTGATCGGCATGTACTTTGCGGTGCACCGGTCGGCGCGGCTGGCCGTCGGGCTGCTCGGCGCCTTCGGCCTGCTGCTGGGGCTGGCGTTCGCGCCGTTGATCGCCTATTACGCCAGCGCGGACCCGCAGGCGCTGTGGCAGGCCGGCGGCGCCACCGCGCTGTTCATCGCCGGGACCGGGGCGGCCGGCTACGCCACCCGCCGCGACCTGACCGGGATCGCCCGGGCCTGCTCGTGGGCGCTGGTGGCCCTGATCGTGTTCGGCGTCGTGCTGATCTTCGTCCACATCCCCGGCGGCTCGCTCATCTACTCGGTGCTCGGCCTGGTGATCTTCGCCGGCTTCATCATGTTCGACTTCCAGCTGCTGCGCAGAACCAAGGACATCAGCATCGCGCCGCTGCTGGCCGCATCGATCTTCCTCGACATCCTCAACGTCTTCCTGTTCTTCCTGCAGATCTTCTCCAGCTCCGAAGAGGCCTAGCGGTCGTGGACCCCGCGCAGTAGATAGGTTTACTCGGGCGTGCCGGGAAGGTTAGGCTCCTAACGAGGAAATGACGCTTCGTCGGGCCGGGGATCTGGGCCAGCCGGGAGGCCGGTGATCGTTCACGCTATGCCGGGCGGCCGCGAAGTGGCCTTCAGGCACCCAGCCCTGGTCAATACCGTCAACGCCGCTGCCGTCCGCGCCGCGGCGTAGCTCGGACGGTGACCGCCAGCGCCCGGCGGCGGGGCCGCCCGATCGAGCTGATGGACCGGCTGGCCGAACGCGATGCGCTCGACCGGCTGGTCGACGCCGTCCGGGCCGGTGAGAGCCGCTCCATGGTGGTGCGCGGTGACCCGGGGGTGGGCAAGACCGTGCTGCTGGACTACCTGGCCGGGCAGGCCCACGGGTGCCGGGTGGCGCGGGTGACCGGAGTGCAGTCGGAGATGGAGCTCGCGTTCGCCGGGCTTCATCAGCTGTGCGCGCCGATGCTGGAGCACCTCGGCAGGATCCCGGCGCCGCAGCATGATGCGCTGCAGACCGCGTTCGGCGTCGCCGCGGGCCCGCCGCCGGACCGGTTCCTGGTCGGGCTGGCCGTGCTCAGCCTGCTGTCGGAGGTCGCCGGGGAACGCCCGCTGATCTGCCTGATCGACGACGCGCAGTGGCTCGATCAGGCCTCGGCGCAGGCGCTGGGGTTCGCGGCCCGCCGCCTGGTGGCCGACCCGGTCGGCATGGTGTTCGCGGCCCGCGATCCGGGCGCGGATCTGGCCGGGCTGGCCAAGCTGGAAGTCGTGGGGTTGCAGGACCACGATGCCCAGACACTCCTGGCTTCGGCGCTGGCCGGACCGCTGGACGCACGGGTCCGTGACCTGATCGTGGCGGAGACCCGCGGTAATCCGCTGGCGCTGCTGGAGCTGCCGCGCGGGCTGACCACGGCGGAACTGGCGGGCGGGTTCGGGCTGCCCGGCGCCGCGCCGCTGACGGGCCGGATCGAGGACAGCTTCGCCCGTCAGCTGGACGTCCTCCCGGCCCAGACCCGGCGGCTGCTGCAGCTGGCGGCGGCCGATCCGTCCGGTGACCAGTCGCTGCTGTGGCGGGCGGCCGGGCGGCTGGGCATCCCGGTCCAGGCGGCGGCGCCGGCGGTGGAGGCGGGGCTGGCCGAGTTCGGCGGCCGGGTCCGGTTCCGGCATCCGCTGGCGCGCTCGGTGGCCTACCGGTCGGCGTCGTCCGCCGAGAGGCAGCAGATGCACGCGGCGCTGGCCGAGGTGACCGATCCGCAGGCCGATCCGGACCGCCGGGCCTGGCACCGGGCCCAGGCCGCGGCCGGGCCGGACGAGGAGGTCGCCGCGGAGCTCGAGCGGTCGGCCGGGCGGGCGCAGGCCCGCGGCGGGCTAGCCGCGGCCGCGGCGTTCCTGGAGCGGTCGGTGCTGCTGACCGCCGATCCGGCGCGGCACGCCGAACGGACACTGGCCGCGGCGCAGGCCAGCATGCAGGCCGGCGCGTTCGGCAAGGCCCTGGAACTACTGGCGACGACGGAAGCCGGGCCGCTCGACGAGTTCCAGCGCGCCCGGGTCGACCTGCTGCGCGCGCACGTCGCCTTCGCCTCGGGTCTTGGCAGCGATGCTCCCCCGCTGCTGCTGAAGGCCGCCAGACGGCTCGAGCCATTCGACCTGGAGCTCGCGCGGGAGACCTACCTGGCCGCGTGGGGTGCGGCGGGGATGGCGGGGCATCTCGCCGGACGGGACGTCCTCCTGGAGATCTGCCGCGCCGTCCGGGCCCTCCCTCCGCCGCCGAGTGCTCCGACTCCCCTCGACCTGCTGCTCGACGGCCTCGCTCTGCTGATCACCGGCGGACACGCCGCCGCGGCCGCGACGTTGCAACGCGCACAGAAGGTGCTGACCAGCATTCCCGTCGAGGACGTCCTGCGGTGGGGCTGGATGGCCACGAGCGCCTACACCATCGCGTGGGACTTCGAGGGCCTGCACGCGATCTCCGTACGGCAGGTCCAGCTCGTCCGCGATGCCGGCGCGCTTGCGGAGCTGCCGCTCCACCTCGCCCAGTTGGGCATCGCACGTCCGTGGATGGGTGACTTCGCAGGAACCGCCTTGCTCGTCGCGGAGACCGACAGCGTGGCGGCGGCGACCGGGAGCCCGATCGCGCCCTACACCTTGCTGAGGCTCCGGGCACTGCAAGGCAGGGAAGCCGAGGCCTCCGCAGCGATAGCGAGCGCGATCGAGCAAGCCGCGGCCGGAGGGCAAGGGATGGCGGCGGCCTGGGCGTACTGGGCGGCCGCGGTCCTGTACAACGGCCTCGCCCGCTACGAGGAGGCGGCGTCGGCGGCCGGGCAAGCCACCGCGAACACTCTGAACCCGTGGATGTCCATGTGGGTGCTGCCCGAGCTCGTCGAGGCGGCCGCGCGCGGCGGAGACACCAAGCTCGCACGCGATGCGCTCGAGCGGCTGGCCAAGACGACGCAGCCGGCCGGCACCGACTGGGCGCTGGGCATCGAGGCCCGCTGCCGGGCGCTGCTCAGCGACGGCGCGGCCGCCGACGAGCTGTACCGCGAGGCTATCGACCGGCTCGGCCGGACCCGGCTCCGCCCGGAACTGGCCCGCGCCCACCTGCTCTACGGCGAATGGCTGCGCCGGGAGAAGCGCCGCGCCGACGCCCGCGCGCAGCTGCGGACCGCCCACGGCATGCTGGACGCGATGGGCATGGAGGCGTTCGCCGGGCGCGCCCAGCGCGAACTGCTGGCCACCGGTGAGACGGCACGCAGGCGCACCGCCGAGGCCGTCAGCACGCTCACCGCGCAGGAGGCATCCATCGCCCGGCTCGCGCGAGACGGGCGGACCAACCCCGAGATCGGCACCCATCTGTTCCTGTCGGCCCGGACCGTCGAATGGCACCTGCGCAAGGTGTTCGCCAAGCTCGGCATTAGCTCACGCCGTGAGCTCAACGCCGCGCTGACGCAGGCCGGGCCCGCGGACCGGCCGGCTTAGCCTCGCCGCGGCCGCGGTCTAGCCGAAGGTGAACGCGTAGGCCTGGACGCCGGGGTCGGTGAGGGTGATCTGGAAGGTGCGCTCAGTGACGGGCCGGTGCTGGCGGATGAGCTGGTAGAGCCGCGGTTCGGTGACGGTGCCCCGGCCCTGGCCGTCCACGTCGGTTCCGTGGTCGTCGCCGGCCGGCTGCCCGTCCAGGAGCACCTGGAACCGCACCGCGGTTCCAGGCGTCCCTGGGCTCAGGACCATGTTCAGGTCCCGGGCGTGGAAGCGGCAGGCGACCTGCCCGCCGACCGTGGCCGCCGTGGCGGCCTCGTCCCCGGCTGTCCAGTCTCCGGATAGGGCCCAGTGGTTGAGCCGCAGCTGCGCAGGGGCCTCATAGACGTGCGGCCTGCCCGGGACCAGGTCGCCGGGAGATGCGAAGTTCTCGGTGCGCTCGTAGCCGGTGTAGTTCTCCGGTGACCTCAAGCTGGCCCAGTCGGCCGGTGCCTCGACACCGCGGGCCTCGGGCGAGACCAGGTCATGCCCGGCGCCGCCGGATCCGGCCTCGGCCAGCAGCCGCTGGATGATCATCTCCGACTGCTGGTATTCGCCTTCGCCGAAGTGGTGATGCCGGATGCGTCCCTGGGCGTCGGCGAAGTAGAGAGCGGGCCAGTAGTGGTTGGCGAACGCGCCCCAGACCGCGTATTCGTCATCGAGCGCGACCGGGTAATCGATTCCCATGTCCCTCACGGCCCGGCGGACGTTCCCGGCGTCGTGCTCGAAGGAGAACTCGGGGGTGTGCACGCCGATCACGGCCAGCCCCTGGCCGGAGTACTCGCCGACCCAGGCGCGCAGGTAGGGAAGCTGGCGGAGCCAGTTGATGCAGGTGTAGGTCCAGAAGCCGACCAGGACCACCTTCCCGCGCAGCGTGGCTAGTGTCAGCGGCGGCGAGTTGAGCCACCCGGTGGCGCCGCCGAAACCAGGCAGCCTGCTCTCGACGGGCAGCTCGGCCGAGGCGGTGTGCAGCCCGGCAGGCACGGGCCAGTGCGGTTTCATGACGATGCCTTTCCCTGTGGGCTCAATAATGGGCCCTCTACCCGCCCGGGTGGCCGATGTCGCCGTGCGCCAGCTCCGCCACCTGCTGCCTGGAGATGAGATGGATGCCGCCGGTAAACCCGGACACGCTGCCGGAGGGGATAGCCACGTCCTGGTGACGCCGCAGATGGCCTTCCTTGAGAAGTACATGCACATGGGTCACCTGGTGCGTGCCTGGGTCGATGCGGAGCGCGCGGAGCTGCCCGATCTCACCGTCGGTGGCGTGGACGTGGTCGCCGCGGTGTTCCTCCTCCTCGGCAGGCAGCAGGACAGGAACGAGGTCTATTTCTCCCCTGAACATCGCGCGGGCCGGTGAGATCTTGCTGCCGTCCACGACCGGCTCGTCGTCGTCCGCTGGTCGCCAGCCCGCCGAGACCAGCTCTGCCGGGCCGGAGTTGAAGACCTCGGCCAGAGCGTTTTCCGCAGCGGTGAGGTTCTTGAACTCTGCCTCGGTGTAGCCGAGCCGGATTGTGCTGTCCTGAGCGCCAACATGATCATCCAGCCGGACCAGCCGGGCTAGCCCCTCCCGGCCCTTTGGCTCGACCACGAGATGCGTTACCGTCCGGGTGCCACGGTCAACGACTACGGACTTCACATAGCCGGAGATCTTGTCATCAGCGGTGCGAGCCTCGCTTCCGATCACGAGCGTCATCTCTGTCACGACCACCCTCCTCGCTCCACAGCGTTAGCGCAGCAGGCATGTGCGCTTCTCGTCCGGCTGGGATGGATGGGAAACACCCTTGGCGCACCGGCCGCGAGAGGTCCAGGGACTCCAGCTGCGACCTTGGGTCTCCTGCTCGGCCAGGGTCAGGAGCCGCTGATCCGGGCGGCTACCAGGGAACTTGCCAGGGTCTTCCCTGGTCCGCAGGACCTGTGGGCCGCCTGAGGATGATCGCGTCGGCACCGATCCGGTCCTGATCAACGCCTAGGCGTTCCAAGAAGGGAACTGTCATGTCCATCAAGAGCAAGCTGCTCACCGCCGCGGCGACGCTGACTGTGGTCGGCGGCGTCAGCACGGTGGGGACGCTGTCCGCGAGCGCAGCCACCCCGCAATGCGGCAATGCCTGCATCGAGATCTTCAGCAAGGAGTTCGGCACGCCCACCAGTCCCGGCTTCGTGGAGACCGTGTTCCTGGGGATCCCGGCGGCCGGCGTGCCGACGATCCTGCACCGCGCGAGCAGCTCCGACCCGGCGGAGGACCTCATCGTCCCCCTCGCGGGCACGGTGTCTACGTTCTATGCGGACGGCATGGTGTCAGCCGCGGTGAACAGTCACTACGGCAGCGAGCACGCGGGGCAGATCGAGTATGCGCCGCTGGGCAAGCCCACCGGCTTGTGCGCGGCCCTGGCCACCACCGCCTACCAGAACGAGGGCCTCACCCTGCAGCCGTGCAGCACGCCGGGCACGACCGTGTGGATCATCGATACCGCCGATTCGCCCGCGACCGCGCCCACCTACTTCCCGATAGTCAATGGCTCGACCACGGACTTCACCCACCCGTTCGGGATGACCTTCCCGGGTAAGGCTGACCCGGCCCACAGGCTGTTTCCGCAGATCAAGGTCCGCCACCTGATCGGCAACCCAGCGCACGTGCCCGACAGCCAGCTATGGGGTGCTGACACCGGCGTCGTGATGCCCTAGTTCACGCCCTGAATGACCAGCTGTGACGCCGCCCCACCCGGGCGGCGTCACCGTCATGGCCAGGGGAACCACCAGGGAGACCGCGGCTGTCTCGGTGATGGCACGCGGGCTCGCCACCATGCTGGGCGAGGCGATGCCCAGGGACGCGGCCGAGTAAACGGCGGCTGCATGGGGGATGATCACCGCGGGCCTGCCAGCCGAGGTGCGCGAGCACCGCATCGACTTCGTGAACGCGCTGGCCGACAACGTGCTCACCTTCGAGCAGTGCAGAACCACGTCTCCCGCATCCTCGACAAGCTCCAGGCCGCCGACCGGACCCAGGCGGCCCTGCGAGCCAGGGGCATCTCGCCGACGCCGCACTAAGCCCAGGCGATACGCACACTCCCGCGAACTTCCGGCGGCGCTGCGCAGGCTCGCCACGCTCATCGACGTCCAAGCCGACCGCTGTGGGTTTCCTGGCGGGAGTGAGGACGCCCAGAACTGGTAGATCTGGCTGCTCGCGCACGAATACTGAGCCGGCTGCTCAGCGAGCTGAGAGTTCGCGGCGTGATCGGCCTGGATGGCGGCCTGGAACAGCTGTCCGTGTCCGGCGGTGAGTTCGCCGGGGGGTTCCCAGATGAGGTCGGCGATCTCACCGCCGATGGCCAGGCGCTGCAGCGCCGGGTTGTCCACGTCGGCGCCCAGATGCAGCCCGTAACTGGGGCAGGCTAGGCCTGTCCAGGTGCCGGAGGGCTCGTCGGTCTGGCAGTGGTCCAGTACGTGCGCCAGGTGATCTTGGACCCAGGTCAGGCGCAAGGTGCCGGTGAATCTGGCGCCTGGGATGCTCGCAGCTGTCATCACGGTCACCTCTTCGGCTCCAGCATGCACCCGGCTGCCGTCAATCCCCGGCCTCCATGTCCCGGTCGCGGTCCATGGCGCGTTCCAGTACGTGTGCGGACGGCGGGATCTCGGGCTTGGGCGGTTGCAAGATCGCGTCCTTGCCAGCTCCTGTCCAGGCGGGAAAGGCCTGGCCGAGGTCGCCGTAGTCGGGGTCTTCGGCAGGGATCATCAGGCTCTGCCGCTCGGCGAGCCGGCCGGCGAACGCCCGCCGTCCGGCGGCCAGGTCCTTGATCCACTGGCTCATCTCCCGGATCTGCTCCTCCGCGGTGAGGGTGAGCTCGGCGCGCTCGGCGTCGGTGGCGGGCTGGGGTTCGGCGGAGCGCAGCGGCGCGAATCGCTGGCCAGGGTGGCGGCGGCGTAGTTCGGCGTCGGCGGCGATGGCCAGGTGCCGCTGCGCTCGGGTGGCCGCGTCCCACTCGGCCCGGTCTTCCATGACGGCAGCGAATACCGCCTCGCGGTCCCGGTAGGCCTCATGCAGGGCCCGGTAGCTGGCGGCCAGCACCCGGCGCCGGGCGGCCGCCTCTTCTTGGCCGCAGCTGTCCGCGGCCTTGGCCTCGGCCTCGGCCCTGATCGCGGCCAGCCGGGCGCCGGCGGCGCCGGTGCGGACCCGGCGCAGTTCGTCGCCGACCCACAGGGGTGCCCAGGCGGTTTCGATGGGGTAGGTGTCGCGCAGGTGCAGCAGCATCCCGTCGGGCAGGCCGCGGACGTCGGGTCCGTCGACCGGGCCGACGGCGGCGAAGGCCTCATGCCAGGCGGCCCGGGTATCCGGGGCGGCCGCGACGGGCTCGGGACCGATCGGCTCGGCCGGATGGGCATAGCCGGACAGCTCGCGGTAGGCGCCAATCGAGCTGGCCCGCCGCTGCCAGTCCAGCCGGTCCAGCGGATGTCCGGGCACCGGGCCCATGGCCGTGACCGCCCACGGCAGGGCGTTCTCGGCGGCGTGCTCGCCGATCCGGTCTTTGCGTGCGTCCATCATCGCGGCGATCTGCGCGGCGAATTCGCGGCGCTCAGGATCGGGGATGTCAGGGATCTGCGTGGACCACGGGCCGGCCGGGAGCGGAACGAGGGAGCCGATGCGGTGCCGCATCCGGGCGTCGATGACGGAAGCCACGTCGCGGGCGCCGGCCAGGTCCCGCTCGCTGATCGCGGCCGCGAGGACCTGCCCGGCGTCCAGCCCGGCCAGCTCGGCGGCGCGCATCGTCCGCCACAGCCACTTGGCCTGGTGGCCGGGCTCGCGGCGGTGACCGGGCGGCAGGGTGCTGGTGAGCAGGTCCTGGTACCGCTGCTCCCGGGCGGGGGTGGTCTCGGCGGTCCAGGTCGCATTGAGCAGGGCCAGGTGGTCGGCATCGGCGAGGGCTTGCCGGCGGATCTGGGTGGCCGATAGCTGCTGGCCGTCGCGTTCCAGCACGCCAGACAGCACGCCCGCTGCCTCGCCGGCCACGGCTGCCGGGCCTGTGCGGGCGGCGTCGCCGCCGCGCCCGGCGGTGATCTGGTCGTAGCGGGCCAGCTCGGGAGCCGGGCGCGGGCCCGGTGCCGGGTCGGCCAGCTTCGGGGACAGCGTGAACACATACGCGGTGTTGACATCGGTGCCGCGGGTCAAGGCGACATAGGCGTGCTGGCGGTCCTCGGTACCGGCAATCAGGGCCAAGCCAGTGTGCACGGTCCGGCCCATGGCGGTGTGGTCGGTGGCTGGTCCGCGAACTGAGGAAGCGAGACCAGCCCGCCCTGGTCGAGCGGGCGACAGTCTACGACTGGAAAGGCGGCCAGCATCTCCCGGGAGACGAAGCCACTTTTAAGGCTGTCGTCCGCGTGTGCCTGCAGCAGGCTCGCCAGCACGGTGCGCGGGTTCCGTTGGCGGACGAAGCCAGTTGGGTGGAGCTGCTGCGGGAGGCCAGGCTAGACGGTCCTGGCAAGCGCTGTCTGAACTCGGGACTGCCGGACAGCGTGCGAATTTACCGAAGTTCGTGGCTGGCTTCTCTGGCTGGAATGCGGCGGAGGTCCTGTGTGATGGCGTTGTTGATGGCTGTCAGCTGTTCGATCATCCCGGCTATGCGAGCATGGACTCGCTCCAGGGATTCCATGTTGTCGGTGTTTTCGGGCTGTCCGTCCGATTGCTCGGTGAGCCGCCGCAGTTGCTGGAAGGCCTTGCGTTCCTCGTCCTCGGCTAGGTTCGCGCTCAGGCGGACCCATTCCGCTTCACGATCCAGGGAGGTTGCCGCCGCTTCGGCTACCAGGGAGCGGACGATGCCGCGGGCGGTGTCTTCCAGGTCGAGTGCCAGGCGGAGGAGCGTGCTGGAGACCATGTCCTTCTCGCCCGACTCCGCGTGAGCGGGGAACATGCGGTAGAAGCTCCATGGGTCCTGTGGTCCGGCGAGGCGGTCCAGGGCCTGGAACACGCGCTCGAAAGAGTACATCGGCCGCTGGTCTGCTGGCAGACCGGAACGCCGCTGCCACAGCGCCAGGATCGACTCGGCGGCCGCCTGCTCTTTGCTTGCCCGCTCCCTTGGACCTGCTGATTCGGCATCGGTGATCTGCCCGGCGATGTAGTGCGCCATCCACCTGCCGAGGAAGTCAGACCGGTCGAGTGTCCCGGCTATCGCTTTGCCGAGCTCGACGACCGAGCTGAACCGGGGCGTCTGTTCCTTCGCTGTCGAAGAGGAACACTTTGTAGGACTTTTCCCGGTAGGGGAATCGCTCATCGTTGTCTCCGTCTTGCGCATGCCACCGGCGGTCGGTTGACCGGTCGATCATGACGATGAGGATGAGGTGCGTACCGGTCAAGCGGAGCACCTCATCCAGGATGTCGCGCCGGATCTCCAGGCGTTCTCCGTGGGGGCCGGTGGTCGTCTGGCCCGAATCGACCCTGTTGTCCCACGATGTAGAGCGCATCACCGGCAGGCTGCCGCGATGCCATTCGCGCATGTCCGGATCGCCGCTCAGTCCGAGCAGCCGGGCCACCTCGCCGGACGGCTGGGACGGCGAGAAGCTAACGTGCGCGGCGAACGGGTCGCGGGTATCCAGGCCCGTCCTTGCGGACGGCACGGTGATCCATCCCGACAGCCGGTATCCGGCTTCGTCGACGGCGAAGTCGTCGTCATTGCTGCTGGGCAGGCGGAAGTCATAGTAGGACGGGGCGGTCAGCAGCGCGGAAACCAGGGCAGTGCTGTGCACGGGGTCGACGAGCGCCGACTGGATCTCGATGTCCTGACTGCGGTCATATGTCTGTTCCGTGGAACGTTCCCACACCGTCAGCCATCCGTCCTCGGCCGACAGGCACGTATCGAAGCAGCAAGAGGACAGGCTCAGCTCCCAGTCAGCGGTACGCGGTGACGGAAAGATGGCAAGTACCGGATGCGGGCTCCCGTCTCGCCGGTCCGCGAGCCACCGGCCATCCGGGCGGCTCGGCCGGATAGCCCGCAGCCAATAGCTGAATTGATCTCCCTCATCCCAGTCACATTCATATACGGGCCGGGTCCGGATCAGCTTCCCGGCGACCGTCATCAGCCTCGATGATTCAGGGGCGGGACGCGGTTGGTTACTGATGGTGTTGTGCCTGTTTTCGGCTGTGCTGTCTGGTTCGCGGGTGGCGGTCCTGCCCGATGTACTCGGGCGGGCACCGGCTCCGACCGCGCCGGGCGGCC
>WNFC01001543.1_pt1 | contig 24246 bp, 23 predicted proteins | sample 5400541 | NCBI WGS metagenome assembly WNFC01 (sample SAMN13153342, study PRJNA577476) | soil metagenome | isolation source: 120 cm saprolite under Douglas fir tree site 2 hole 2 replicate 1 | place: USA:California | collected 2015-04-18
AGTTTTTGGCGGGCGTTGCGCTTTTTCTCATCGTAGTCTGGGACGCCTTTGAAGCTATCATTCTGCCGCGCCGGGTGACACGAAAGTTTCGCCTGACTAGGCTGTTTTTCCGGTCTACGTGGGCAGTTTGGAAATTCGTAGTGAACCTGGTGCCTGCGCGGAAGCCACGTGAAGCATTGCTCGGCTTCTACGGACCCCTCTCGCTCCTGCTGCTAATCGGAGTCTGGGCCATCGGCCTGGTGTTCGGTTTTGGCTTGATGCAGTACGGCACGGGCTCCGCGCTAATCGCTTCGGGCTCACCTCCCGGTTTCTGGACCGACGTCTATCTGAGCGGCACCACATTTTTCACCTTGGGGCTCGGGGATGTGCTTCCTCGCTCTGGCTTGGCGAGGGCGCTCGTGGTTGCCGAGGCGGGCTTCGGTTTCGGCTTTCTGGCGGCCATCATCGGCTACCTGCCTTTCATCTACAGTTCCTTCTCCCAGCGCGAGGTGAATATTTCGCTGCTCGATTCGCGCGCCGGCACTCCTCCGACCGCGGGAGAACTCCTGCTCCGCCACAGCTACGAGGGCGGCGAGGATGCCTTGCGCGAGCTCCTGAAGGACTGGGAATTGTGGTCCGCAGAGTTGATGGAGAGCCATCTCTCCTATCCCGTTTTGGCGTACTTTCGGTCCCAGCACGATAATCAGTCCTGGATCGCTTCGCTAACCGCGATTCTCGACACCTGCGCGCTGCTCAAGGTCGGCATCGATGACGCCTGCACGCGCCAGGCGGAGCTTACGTTTGCGATTGCGCGCCATGCGGTCGTCGATCTTTCGCAAGTCTTCGGCACTGAACCGAAAGCACTTCCGCACCAACGCCTTACAGCGCCGGAACTGAGCCGCATCCGGGACACGCTTGCGCAGCATGGCTTGAAACTGAAAGACGGAGAGGAAGCGGACCACAAGCTCACCGCGCTGCGCGGCATGTACGAGCCTTACATCTTCGCGCTGGCGACCTATTTGAATCAGTCCCTACCGCCCTGGATTCCCCAGAAAAAAGGAAAGGACAATTGGCAAACCACCGCGTGGGGCGAATCGGCGGGTCTGGTGGAAAAGAAGACGGAAGCGGTAGGTGTCGACGATCACTTGTAACATGGCGCGGACTTCCGGCCGCGCTATTCGTGAATATCGCCTCAGAAAAGTTCTACCTGGCCATTCAACGGAGAACTCACATGAAAGCAATTCGCGTGAACCAATTCGGCGGCCTCGAAGTCCTGAAACTGGAGGAAGTCCCTACGCCCAAACCAGACGCGGGCCAAGTGCTTGTGCGCGTGCGCGCGGCCGGCGTCAACCCCTACGATACCTACATGCGCGCCGGCACGTACGCCATCAAGCCGCACCTGCCGTACACACCAGGCTCCGACGCCGCCGGCACCGTGGAGGCAGTCGGAGCTGGCGTAACCAAGGTGAAAGCAGGGGATCGCGTCTACACCGCGCAAACCTTGACCGGAGCGTACGCCGAATATGCGCTGGCCCTCGAAGATCAGGTGCACCGTCTTCCGCAAAACATTTCCTTCGAACAGGGCGCTGGAGTTTGGGTTCCTTACGGTACGGCATACCACGCGCTTCATCACTTCGCCAAAGCGCGGGCCGGAGAAACGGTTTTGGTGCACGGAGCTAGCGGTGGCGTGGGGACAGCGTCCCTGCAAATTACCCGGGCTATGGGATTGACTGTATTTGGCACCGCTGGTACCGAGAAAGGACTGGAGTTAGTGAAACGCGAAGGCGCGCATCAGTCGTTCAATCACGCAAAGGCTGGCTATCAAGACGAAATCATGAAAGCAAGCGGCGGTCGAGGAGTGGATGTGATCCTCGAAATGTTGGCAAACGTGAACCTCGGCGGCGATCTCAAGATGTTGGCTCTGCACGGCCGCGTCGTTGTGGTCGGCAGCCGCGGCGATGCCACCATAACGCCACGCGACATTATGTCGCGTCGCGCGTCTGTTCTCGCATTCACGTTGTGGGCACTTCAGCCCGCGGAAATCACGGAAATCCACGCCGGACTGATCGCCGGCATGGAAAACGGTACGCTCCGTCCCGTCGTCGGCAAGCAACTGCCGCTCGCGGAAGCGGCTCGCGCCCACAAGGAAATCCTGGAGCCCGGCGCCGCCGGCAAGATCGTCCTTGTCCCCTGATCTCTGTAGCGGATGCGTGCGAAACAGTCCGCTGGCGTAATGCAGGCCTCGCATCGTTGACTGTTTCGGCCTCCGCCGTATAATCGATGGCGCCGCAACCGGACACCAGCTCGGATTGTAGGGATCACTCGACGTGCACGCACCCCTTCTCACTTCGGCCTTGCTCGCCGCGCATACCACAGGCATCGGCCAGTATTGGCACAAAATCACCGACCCTACTTTTAAGGGGATTTATCACGTCAACGCTTTTGACCTGGCGATGATGATTCCCTATTTCCTGGTGCTTTTCGTTCTTGCCACGTACGGCTTGCATCGGTATTGGCTGGTCTACGACTACTACAAATATGCGCGCAACATTCCGGGACCGCCGCCGGAAGTTACGCGTTGGCCGCGCGTCACCGTGCAGCTTCCCATCTTCAATGAGCGCTATGTAATCGAGCGTCTCGTGGAAGCCGTGTCGCGCTTCGATTACCCGCACGAGCTTCTTGACATTCAAGTTCTCGACGACTCAACCGACGAGACGCAACAGGTCGCGAGCGCTTGCGTCGCGCGCTTCGCCGCACAGGGCCTGCCGATCACGTACACTCACCGCGCCAACCGCGAGGGCTACAAGGCTGGGGCTCTTGAGAACGGCTTGAAAACCGCGCGCGGCGAATTTGTGGCCATCTTCGACGCGGATTTTATTCCCGCTCCGGATTTTCTACGGTGCAGCATTCCTTACTTCCAGAACGCGAAGATTGGCATGGTGCAGACGCGCTGGACCTACTTAAATCGCGACTATTCGTTGCTCACGCAGGTTGAAACGATCTTGCTCGACGGTCACTTCGTCGTCGAGCACGGTGCGCGCTCGCGCCGCGGCACCTTTTTCAACTTCAACGGCACCGCGGGCGTTTGGCGCCGCCAGGCCATCGAAGACGCCGGGGGCTGGGAGCACGACACACTGACCGAGGACACCGATCTTTCCTATCGCGCGCAGTTGTATGGCTGGAAATTTCTCTACCTCCCGGACATTGAGTGCGCTTCTGAGCTGCCCGTTGACATGAACGGGTTTAAGGCGCAGCAAGCCCGCTGGGCCAAGGGCCTGATGCAAACCGCGAAGAAAATTCTGCCGCGCGTGATGAGGTCCAATGCGCCGTGGCACGTCAAAGCCGAAGCCTTCTTCCATCTCACCGCCAACATCAGCTACCCGCTTATGGTGCTGCTCTCCACCATGCTGCTGCCGGCCATGATTGTGCGTTTCTATCAAGGCTGGTTCCAGATGCTGGTGGTCGATCTGCCTCTATTCCTGGCCTCCACCTGCTCGATCTCCAGCTTTTACCTCGTAGCGCAGAAGGAGCTGCGTCCCAAAAGTTGGTGGCGCACTTTCCTGTACATGCCTTTTGTAATGGCCACCGGAATCGGAATTTCCGTTCGCAACGCGCAAGCCGTCATCGAAGCCATCATCGGCAAGAAAAGCGAGTTCGCGCGCACGCCGAAATACAAGATCGAAGGCAAGGGCGATTCATTCGTAGCCAAAAACTACAGGAACAAGGCCGGCTGGATGCCTTATGCCGAAGTCCTTCTGGGCATCTACTTCTCCTTCACCGTGCTCTACGCCATCTTCAATGAAAACTACGCCACTGTGCCGTTTTTGCTGCTCTTCGTGTGGGGCTATCTGTACACCGGATTCATGTCCCTGGGGCAAACCTACTTCGCGCATCTGCGCTTTGGCGTAAACGCGCCGGAAATGCGCCCGGCGTCCTCCGGCGCTCCCGGCTTCTAGATTCCATTCAGACAAAAAGAAATCTCCGGGAATCGCGGGTGGGGTGTATCGCGATTCCCGGAGGTCTGCCGAGCGCCGAACTCCCTTCACTGAGCCGTCGCAGCAGAAACGGGGGTATATGGGCGGGGCACCTTGGAGATTCTGGGAACTCGCTCGCGCCGTGTCGCCGCCAGCGCGTAAGTCACGATGGAAACAATGCCCGCGAGCAGAATCAGTGCAATGCCGGCGTCAACAATCGCCATCCGCGTCATACCTGCTTCGAGCGTCACATCACTGCGGTTTGCAAGCGCCAGCGCGCTCTCCGCAGATGCATTTTCCTTTGCTGCTTGCGAATTCTGCGCCGCTCGCACCACCACGACTTTGCTGACCGCCGGCGTTCCGGGTTTTGCGTCGAAATAAGTGGGATCCATGTCCTGCTGCGCGCGGGCTGAGCCTGCCATCAACAGCGCGGCTCCCAATCCCACCATCACCATCTGCATCCGAACTTGAAGTTTCATGTCGTTCTCCACCTCGCCTGTGAAATTCGTCAGATGCATTAGGAGATTGCAACTCTTTTGCCAACACCGTCGCGCAGCCTGTGGCGCTCCTGGGATTCGACAAATCATTGAAGCTGTGGAGCTTAGAACATTGCACTCGACGAGGCGACCCTGAGGGGGAGGCGCTCACACACCCGAACGCTCTCTGTTCAGATATGACCGCCTATCTCTTCGGATAGAGCCTCGCCAGTGGTGGCCTCCCTAGCTTTAGGGCTAGAATACGCAGCAGCTTGGCGGCGCCTCTCGCCAGTGCGACCCAGCAAGGCCTATTTGTGGAACCTAAGCTCTTAGCTCTCAGCGGTCCGCTCGGAAAGTCGGAATTCCGCTTCTCCGCGCCGGTGTCGATCGGCCGAGACGCCTCCAACCCAATTTGTATCGACGATCCCGCGGTCGCTCACATCCACTGCAGGATCGCGCGTCAAAACGACAGCTTCCTGCTCACGGACCAGGACACCTCCTCCGGCACGTTCGTCAACGGCATTCCCGTCAAGCAGCGCGTCCTGGCCCCTGGCGATCAGATCGCCGTCGGCAGCTCCCTCTTCCTCTTTCAGATGGAAGGCTCCGTGGCGGCCGAAATCAGCACCGTGCAGCTCGACGACACCTCCCCAGTCAGCGGCCAGGAACAGCAACTGCGACACGATGAGCTCCTCTATTTGCACCCCGAGTCGCTGGCCGCCTTGCCGCAGTCCGCGCGGGTGGACCGCGCGCTTAGTACCCTTCTAAAAATCAGTACGGCGATCGGCTCGATCCGCGACGTCGAGTCGCTGCAATGGCAACTGCTCGGCATGATCTTCGACGTCATACCCGCCGAGCGCGGCGCAATCCTGCTGGTGAACGACGGCGCTGGGGAGATTTCTTCGCCCGTGGCGTGGGATCGTGTCTCCGGCCCCGATCATCCCGTGCACGTCAGCCGCTCGCTGGTTCGCCGTGTGATCAAGGACGGTGTCGCCATCCTCGACAATGAAGCCTGCGAGCTTGATTCCCCGCCGGACGACCACGCTCCAGCAGTGCGCTCGCTCCTCTGCGTGCCTCTTGCGGTTGCGGATCGCGCGCTCGGAACCATCTATCTCGATTCCGCAAATCCCAGCACGGCTTTCACGAAAGACGATCTGCAGCTTCTCGCCGCCATCGCCGGCCTCGCCGCAATTGCCATAGAGAACGCCCGCCAATTCGAGCGCCTGGGCAGTGAGAATCAGCGCCTGCGCGCCGAGATTAGCCTGCAGCACGACATGGTCGGCCAGAGCCCGCGCATGCGCCAGGTCTACCAATTCATCGAGAAGGTCGCTCCCAGCGATTCCACGGTTTTGATCCACGGCGAAAGCGGCACGGGAAAAGAGCTTGCCGCGCGCGCCATTCACAAAAATAGCCAGCGCAAAGATCAACCGTTCATGGCGCTGAATTGCGCGGCACTGACGGAAACGCTTCTCGAAAGCGAGCTGTTCGGGCACGAGAAAGGGGCGTTCACCAGCGCGATCTGCCAGAAGAAAGGGCTGCTGGAAGTCGCCGAAGGTGGCAGCGTTTTCCTCGACGAAGTCGGCGAACTCTCTCTGACCTTGCAGGCCAAGTTGCTGCGCGTCCTTCAAGAGCGCGAATTCGTTCGCGTCGGCGGCACACGGCCCATCAAGCTCAACGTCCGCTTTCTGGCCGCTACAAATAAGGATTTGCAGAAAGCCGTTCGCGAAGACGCTTTCCGTACCGACCTGTTCCATCGGCTAAATGTCATCTCGTTCACACTGCCGGCTCTGCGCGAACATCCCGACGACATCCCGCTGCTGGCGGAATATTTCGCCGCGCGCTACGCCAAACGATGCAATCGCGATGTCAAAGGGATCTCCGCGGAGGCCCGCGCCTGCCTCGCGCAATACGACTGGCCCGGCAACATCCGCGAATTGGAGAACGCTATGGAGCGAGCCGTGGTCATCGGCTCATCCAGCTTCATTCTTCCCGAAGATTTGCCGGAAACGCTGCTCGAAAGTTCGCCCGCTTCTGCTAACGCACCAGCCCAATATCACGATGCCGTCCGAAATCTAAAGAAACAGCTCATCCTCACCGCTTTTGAGCAAAGCGGCGGCAACATCACGGAAGCCGCCAAGCTGCTCGGCCTGAACCCCAATTACCTGCATCGCCTAATTCGCAACCTGGATTTGCGTTTGGCGCTAAAGAAAGACGCCAAAGTCTAGTCGCGCCCCCCTCACTGGGCTAAGCACAGACTGAATGCATTTCACCTCGCTTTCCGACTGTAGGTACTATGGTGAATCAGCGATGTCACCGCCTATAATCCCGCAAAATAGGACGCACGATTCAAAAAGGGATTCATTATGCGCGTACACAGATATATCCGTTGGACGGCAGCCCTCTTGGCTGCCTCCCTTCTATCTTGGCCTGCGTTCTCTCAGGAGACGGACCACTACACGAGATTTAGGGACGCAAAGTGGTACGCGCGACAGATCCAATCATTGCGGGACGAAGTTGCCAAGATCGACGCCGACCTCAAGACGCTGGTGGAAGCACGCAAATCGGGCAAGGGCATAACCGACGCTGTCGCTTTGGACCAGGAGCCGGAGGGAGTGACGTCTGAAGGCCAAATGGAGGTACTGCGGAAGCGACGCGTTGTATTGCTGCGGCAGATTGACGCTCTGGAAGAGCAAGGGAGACACAATGCCATTGTTCCGGGAGACCTGCGTAAGGACTACGGCCCGGAAGAACCTACGACCAGCGCGCGCAAGCCCAACCGCGAGGAAAAGGACCTAGAGAACGCGCTGGCACAAGAGAAAGAGCATCTGGAGCATGCCCGCAAGGAAGCAGAACTGCTACGCAGGGATCAGAAACTCAAGGCGCAACAGGAATACTCGAATCCCGAGCCGCCATCCCGGAGAAATAAACCATCGGAGCTTGTGGGGATAAGCACGCGCTTGACTGAGAAGCAGGCGGAGGCCAAGGAAGCGGAGCAAAAAGTTGCCGAACTCGAAGATAGGCTAACGGATTTGAGGCGGAACTCTCCCACTGAGAGCGAACCCGAGGCCGACGCTGCCGCAGAAAGTGAGTCGGTGAACGCGGAAAATGACCGCGACCAAAAGGATGAGGCGTACTGGCGAAAACAGTTTGCTGCTATCGATTACAAAATCAGGACCGCGGAGACGGAACTGGACATTTTGCAGCGAGAACTTAACGTGGGGCTCGTGCAGTACGATCCCAATCCGGCAACAGCGATGAAAGAAAGTGTTACGAGGAAACGGATCAACGAACACCGCAAGGCTATAGACGACAAGAAGAAGGAACTCAGGGAATTGAAAAAACAGCGAGATGACCTAGAGGATGCGTTGCGGCATGCAGGTGGGCCTGCGGGGTGGGGACGACAGTAAAGCCCACCCTTTGCCAAAAACCGCAAAGGGTAGAGTTCGCTCCAGAATCTGACACCACCGAATTCTTATTGACACGGTAATCGTCGCTCCGGTAGACTCTTTTCGTTCAGAAGTGCGTCTCGCCTCCCGCGAGGCTCCCCAAAAAATCCAAAATCTAATCCTTCTTTCTGGAGACTTCCATGTCCGCCAATCGCTCCAAGGACCGTTCCTCTTTGTGTTCCTTCACCTTTACCGACGGCCGCCACTGCCGCACTTTGGAGTGCGGCGCAATAACTCTCCGTGCTCTCTGTGCTCCGGTCTCCGTGCCCTCTGTGGTAAATCTTTTTCCGCGCTCTCGACCCTCGCCTATCTCGGCCAAACCCTCGTCCCAAACCCTGCACCTCGCCCAGCACGAATACATCAACGCCTACGGCACAAATTCCTGGCGCGAAACCATCCGCACCTCCCATGAACAGTCCGCCAATCACATCTCGCCCGATCCCCAATCTCCGCCTCCTCAACCGGCTCCAGCCCCCACTCCCGCGGAAGCATCAGACGCACCTCCCGCCTCCGAACAGGACTGCATTCACCCCTCACTGCTCGTTAGTTGCGTGACAGGGCAGCATCGTGTCTACCCTTACTCTTGGCAATGGCCGCTAATGGTTCCTGCGAACTTCCCCATTTTCGGCGTCGCATCACAAAAGAGAGTTGGGCTGCCGGAGAGCACATCAAGAGGGTTGGTACTTGGGAACATCAACCGATAAGTGTCGCAGGTTGCGTGCTTGGCTCCGTAATCGTCGGAGTAGTAAACGCAGGAGACCCAATAAAGCTGAATAGGATCAGTGTTGCTGATTGGTGGAAGCGTTCCGGCCATTTGCCTAATCTGGGGAAACATTTCTTGTCCGGGGGCCAGAGGAGATTCCAATTCATTTGCCTTGACCTGCACCTTGCAATTTACGTCTGGCAAGGCATCGAAAAACGGCTTTCCTGTTTTTTTCTCAGGGATAATTTTCGGGAATCCAAAGTAGGGCACAACGTGATATGCGCTGGCATTCCCGATGTTTTTGACAGCGGTCTGCATGTTCCCTGTGTGGAAACCTTTCTGCACGTCACAGATGAATGGTTGGAGAAATTCAGGGGCCCGACTGTTAATAACGAGTGGCATGTGCTGCGCGTGGGCGCTCCACCTAACTTCGAGTGTCTGCCAGATACTTACGCCTACATACGCGAGAGTCCCCAATGCGGCGAGAGCAAGAAAAATCAGAGTAAGCTTGGTGATTGGGCTGGCAGATTTCCAACTGCGACGAAAGGATTTTTTCTTCTCGCGATTGGGGTCTTGGGTGACTGGTTTGGATTTATTACTCTTCTTGACTCTTTTTACTTCGGCGGAAATAGGTGAACCACCTTTGGCATTTGCGCCGTCCTCGGTAGCCTCGTTATTTTTCATATTGGCATGTGCGTCTGTTAAACCTGTGCCGACGTTGTAGGGACTCGATATAGCGGGGAGTACAGGATGACGGGCTTGGCGGCAGATAAGCCGGGGTATATACAGGGAGGTGTTCTCCCCATGAGTTAGCGTTTCACGCCGCATTTTGCACTTTAGCCGTCAGGTTCTTGTATTCAAGGTTTGGAGATAGGATGAGCTTGATAAGCGTATCGCGGAAAAGGAATTTGTTTTTGCGATTGTTGAATCGGAACACCATTTCGTCCAAGTAGGCCGGGAGATGCTTTGCAGAGACTTTATGCCACGTGCCCACAATGCCCCGCTTGAGCAGCGAGAACGCCGATTCCACAGTATTTGTGTGAACATCGCCATGCGCATACTCCCGCGTGTGATTCACAGTCTTATGAAGGTTCTGTTGCATCTTGTCGAGCGCCCACGGATAGATAGCAGATTCGTCCGTCATAATCACTTCGACGTGGCTCCCCACATTGGCATTGATAATCTCCCGCACCGTGGCGGACTTCGCATCCTTAGCGCGAATCAGCCGCAGATCGCCATTGCGCTGACGGATGCCGATAACAACTTGCTTCACGCTCTTCGGACGCCAGCGGCGGGCCTTCGCGCCTACGTAGGTCTCATCAATCTCGACCGTCCCTCCGAGTTTTTCTGGCGCTACTTCCAACATCGCGGCGCGAATACGATGAGTGAGATACCACGCGGTTTTATACGTCACTTTCAGCATGCGCTTGAGTTGATTAGAGGACATTCCTTTGCGCGATTCTGTAATCAAGTATGTGGCGAGAAACCACTTCCAAAGCGACAGATGCGAGTCATGGAAGATGGTCCCAGCGGTCACGCTGAATTGGTAATGGCATGAATCACAATCGTACTGGAAGCGGTTTGCAATCTTGGTGGCCTTTGACTCGCAACGCGGGCACATCGGGCCTCTGGGCCAACGCAATTGCTCTAGGACGTGCCTACATTTGTCATCCGAGCCGAATTCTTCGGTTAGCTCTACCAAGTCCATGCATTCATCGAGAGGAGTTTTCATAGCGTCACCATGAAGAAGAAAAAACCAAAGCATCCAAGGCGCATGACTAGCGACGAACTGGCGAAACACCTGTTCCATCCAAAGGTAGTCAGGCACTTTAAGAAGCAAGTAGCGAAAGTGAATAAGGAATCAAGCACATCCAAAGACTAGCAGAAAGGTGATTTTGTGTCAAGTATACAATCCCGCTTTAACTACCTTTAGAATGAACACTTGTGAAAAAAGGGGGGGAGGGGGGTGCGAGTCTGTGGGTACAGACCGGGCACATCCCTGACAAAATAGACCGGGAGCATCCCTGACACGCGACGCACTGCCACACGCCATTCTCGTCGATCCAGGTGTCCGCGAAGAGCTCCCGTCTCAATGCGGCGCGCCAGCCGCCCCATCGAGAAACGCTTCCACCACGGGCACAAATTCCGCGGTCTTCTCAACCGGCGGGACGTGGCCGCACTGATCGAAGCTCACCAGTTTGGCACCTGCGATTCCGGCCGCATATCTTTCTCCGGAAGTAATCGGTAGCAGCGTATCCTGCTTGCCCCAAACGACCAGCGTCGGCACACGAATCTGCGCCAACCGGTCGTCGAGCCGCTCGGAAGCCAAACTTGGATTGCTTAAAATGGCTCGAACCGTATAGCCGTCGTGCTTTGCAAGCTTGTCGGCAAAGCTTTTTTGCAGAGCCTCATCTGTGACCCAGCTTGTATCGTAAAAAACTGCTTCCAGCAATTTGCGCATATCCGCCAGCGTGCTCGGATTCAGGTTTGGAATCGGCTTGTCTTGCTGCAATCCTGCAGCGTCCACCAGGACCAGCTTTTCGACGGGAACCAGGTGCGCGCCGCCGGAAACCTCCGCCGCGTATAAAGCGGAAATCCAACCGCCAAGCGATTCGCCCATAAAGCTCGCCTTCTCCACCTTCAGCAAGTGCAAAAACTCATTCAGAAAATCCACATAGGTTTGGATTTTATAATCGATCAGCGGCTTGTCCGAGCGCCCAAAGCCAATCTGGTCCATGGCGATGACGCGATATTTTTTCGAAAGCGGCGCCACCACCCGGCCCCAATCTCCATCCTTGCTGCTCCCCAGGCCATGCACCAGAACGAGCACGGGCCCTGAGCCCACGTCCCAGTAGTGAATCGTCTGCCCGAAAACAATAGTAGTTTTGTCCTCCGGCTGCTTCGCGGGAGCTTGCCCGAAGCAAGAGACAGCAGAAAGTGTGAGGGCAATTCCAAGAAATATCTTCAGACGCGCCTGCATGGTTCCTCCGCTTCGTGCGGCCTTCTATGTAGCACAACCCCGCCCAGCCACCAACAAGCAAACCCCACGTTTGCCCGCCCGCGGCCGCTTTGGTACAGTGCCAGCACCGTCCGCAATGCCCATCGAGGAGGAGGCCAGTGGCCATCTCGCAAGAGTTGCTCCAGATTCTTGTCTGTCCCGTGTGCAAGACCCCTGTTAGGCCGACGCCGGACCACGCTGGCTTGAAGTGTCAGACGTGCCGGCGCGTCTATCCCATTCGCGACGATATCCCGGTGATGCTGCCGGAAGAAGCGACTGTCGCCCCCGAGTAGCGGAGGTATGTGCCCCGCGATTCGCCTTCTTCTATGCCCAGCAAAATTAAAACGAATGCCGACCGTTTGAAACGTTTGATCCCTCGCCTGCGCGGAAAGCGCATCGGTGTCCTCGGCGACCTCATGCTGGACCGCTATCTGTGGGGCACCGCCTCACGCCTTTCGCCGGAGGCCGCTGTTCCCGTCGTGGATTTCGTCGAACAGAGCGAATGCCTCGGCGGCGCAGGCAACGTGGCCGCAAATCTGTCCGCCCTCGGTGCACGCGTGGAGTGCTTCGGCGCCATCGGAAATGACGAACCGGGCGCCGCTCTGCGCAAATGTCTGCGCGACGCCGGCATCGTGGACAAAGGCGTGCTCGCCGACCCGCGGCGGGTGACCACCGTCAAGACCCGCATCATCGCGCGCCATCAGCAAGTCGTGCGCGTCGACCGCGAGCGCCGCGAGCCCCTGCGGCCGGAAACCGAAGAGCGCATCCTGCGCGCCCTGTTCACCGCGCTCAAGCACCTCGACGCCCTGGTCCTCTCCGACTATGACAAGGGCCTGGTCACCGACAATTTCGCCGAACGCGTTCTCAGCGCGTGCCATCAATTGCGCGTGGCCGTTTTCGTCAAGCCCAAAACTTCACGCCTCTATGCCTATCGCGGGGCGCGCACAATCGTCTGCAATGCCAAGGAAGCGGGATTCTTTGTAACTCGCTCGCTGGGAGACGAAAAATCCGTGGAAGAAGCCGGACGCGCCCTGCTCGCGCATTTCGGCTGCGCCGCGGTGCTCATCACTCGCGGCGAAAAAGGCATGAGCCTCATCGAAGAAAGCTCGCCGCGCGCTTTGCACATTCCCGCGACCGGATTTGAAGTCACCTACGCCCGCGTCGGCCAGCCCGGCATAGACCGCACCGCCAGCGGCCGGCAAGTCTTTGACGTCACCGGCGCAGGCGACACCGTGCTGAGTGTCCTCGCGCTAGCGGCTGCTGCAGGTGCTCCTCTTCCCGATGCCGCCATCCTCGCCAACGCCGCCGCGGGCGTAGCCGTCAGCAAGCTAGGCACCGCCACCGTCACGCCCGAAGAACTAACCCGCGCCCTCGACGAGATCAGCCACTAGCGACGCCCAAAGCAATTTTTTGAAGTTACGGCGGGAAACTAAACGATTTGTCCTCAGTGTTCATCCACACGGTCACCACGCGCGTCCGGCGGCTCTTCTCCGCATCCGTGGCGTCCGGCATCGGTGAAAACGGGCTCACCGCGACTTCCACCACCACGCTGTTGCTCGAGCCCTCTGGCCTGCTTATCTTCACGATCTTGTAGCTCTTCACCGGACCGTAATAGCCGTACGGTCCCCAATCCGTCAAAAAGTCCTGCGTTCGGTAGCTGGGCTTGGCCTTCCAGAGTTGATACGCGGTATTCGTGTTTCCAGCGACGAGCGCATCAAAAAAACGTTGCGTCGCTCGCTGTTCGGGGTAATACCGAAACGCAAAGTAGAGCACCACGGCGGCCAATACTACGAGCGCGCCTGCCACGAATTTCAAGTGCCGCGATTTGCTGGAAGTTTCAGCCGGCGGTTCGAGAAGGGTCATCGACAGTCTCCGCGATGCGAGCGTAGCACAGCGCAGGCTCTATTGTTTACCCGAGCCTCGAAGGGCATGCGCCAACGTCGACAACGCCCAGGTGTAAACTCCCAGAAGGAATAACGGATGGGAGTGTTCTACCGTGGAAAGTCGACTCGAGCTACGCCTCTAGTGCCCCGCCGGCGCCTTCCGGCAATTCGATTTGATATTTCGTCCGCACCTTCTCCGCATGCTGTTCCAGTGCCAGCGCGATCAGCTTGTCGATCAGCTCGCGAAATGGAACGCCGCTCGCCTCCCACATTTTGGGATACATGCTGATGGACGTGAACCCGGGAATGGTATTCGCTTCATTCAGGAAAATCTTCCCACCCTTCTTCTCGAGGAAAAAATCCACGCGCGCCATGCCGCTCAATTCCAGCGCGCGAAACGCCGCCAATGCAAGCGCTTGGATCTTTTTTACCTGGCCCGGCTTCAGCTTCGCCGGAATCAGAAGCTGCGTTCCTTCTTCCAGATATTTCGCTTGGTAGTCATAAAACTCGCGGTGCGGCACGATTTCGCCCGGAATCGACGCTGCCGGCTCGCTGTTTCCCAGCACCGCCACTTCAATCTCGCGCGCCACCATCGCCCGCTCCACCAAAATCTTCATCGCGAATTCCGCCGCAAGATTCAGCGCGGGAGCAAGCTCCTCCCGAGAATGCACCTTGGTCATCCCTACCGAAGATCCCAGCGTGGCCGGTTTTACGAACACGGGATACTTGAACTTTCTCTCGATGCTCCGCTGAATCTCTTTCGGCTCCCTTTCCCAATCCGCGCGCTGCACCGCGATCCACGGCACCACTGGAATCTTTGCCACCTGCAGCAGGCGCTTGGCGACGTCCTTATCCATTGCGATCGCCGACCCCAACACGCCCGCGCCGACAAACGGCAACCCCGCCAGGTCCAGCAATCCTTGAATCGTGCCATCTTCCCCGTATGTTCCGTGCATCACCGGGAAGACCACATCCAGCCGCTGCCCGCCGCCGCTCCCATCCAGCCGCACCAGCGCAGCGTCCGTAGGGTCCGCCGTCATCATCACGCGCTGCCCGCCCTTCAACACCTCAGGCAGCATTTTCTGCGCCCCCCCTCCGACCAACCAGTGCCCTTCCTTCGTGATCCCAATCGGCACCGGCTCGTACTTGTCCGCGTCTAGCCCGCGAATCACCGCGGCCGCCGACGCCAGCGAAACCTCATGCTCGCCGGATCGCCCGCCAAACAGCACACCAACCCTCAACCGCTTCTTGTCCGTATTCACGTCGATTATTTTTCCAGAAAAGCCCGCAACCCTGAAGGGCAGATCCACTTTATGTTTCCAGAATCAGAAAGATCTGCAGCTGAATTGAAAAAGCATTCTTCTTGACTACTGGCCTGTCCACTACTCACTGCCCACTCTCTTTAAAGAATCTTTTTCCCCAGCCCTGAAAGCACCAGCTCCACACCCAGCAACGCCGTCGTATTGTGCTCGTCAATCACCGGATTGATTTCCACGACTTCCAGCGACACCATCGCCTCCGTATCCGCAATCATCTCCATTGCAAGGTGCGCTTCGCGATATGTCACTCCGCCGCGCACCGGCGTACCTACGCCTGGCGCGTCCGAAGGATCGACGAAATCCATGTCCAGGCTCACGGAAATCCCGTCCGTGTCGTCCATCGCATATTTCAGAGCGTCGCTCATCACCTCGCGCATCCCGCGCTCATCGATGTCCCGCATCGTGAACACGTGCACACCGGATTTCTTCGCCAGTTTTTTCTCCTGCGAGTCCAAGTCGCGAATCCCCACCAGGGAGATATTCTGCGGCTCCACTTTCGGCTTGAATCCTTGCAACTCGACCAACTCCGTCGCCCCATAACCCATCGCCGTAGCCAGCGGCATCCCGTGCACGTTTCCCGAAGGCGACGACTCCGGCGTATTGATATCACCATGCGCATCGAGCCAGATCAAACCTATCTTCTTTTCCTTCTTCTTGAAGTGCGCCGCGACCCCAGACAGCGTGCCCGCGGCAATCGAATGGTCCCCGCCCAGGACGACCGGCAGCATGTTCTCTTCCAACGATTTCTCCACCATCGCCGCCAGATCTTTACAAGCATCGGCGATTTCGGCGAGATATTTGGCCCGCTTTTCTCCATACGACATTTCTTCAGGCTGCTTCACCGAGATATTCCCAATGTCCTCGACTTGGTGCCCCAGCTGCTTGATGCGCGCTTGCAATCCCGCCACGCGCAGCGCCGACGGCCCCATATCCACGCCGCGCCGGCTCGCCCCCAGGTCCATGGGCACACCAATGATTCGTATTTTCTGCGCCATAAGTCTGTTCCTGGATTGTGACGGTTATCGGCCTATCTCGGCGGATCGTCTTTCACGAGTCACCAGTCACGAGCCTGCCCCGTTCCGAACGGGGTCACTAGTCACGGCCTTAAGGATATACCCGGTACAGCATGCGCGGGAACGGAATCACTTCGCGAATGTGCTCTGCCCCGCAAATCCACGCCACCGTGCGTTCCAGCCCCATGCCAAATCCAGAATGCGGCACGCTGCCATACCGCCGCAAATCCAGGTACCACCGGAAAGCTTCCTCCGGCAGGTTGTGCTCGCGCAGCCGTTTCACCAGCAAGTCGTAGTCATGAATGCGCTGGCTCCCGCCGATGATCTCTCCGTAGCCTTCCGGCGCCAGCATGTCGAACGCCAGCGCCAAATCCGGGCGCTCCGCATCCGGCTGCATGTAAAACGCTTTGATCGCTGCCGGATAGCGGTGTACCAGCACCGGCCGGTCAAACTCATTTGAAACGATCGTCTCTTCATCTCCGCCGATGTCATCGCCAAACTTCGCCGGATTCCCGTGCTTCTGCAGCACCTTAATTGCGTCTTCGTAGCTGATCCGTGGAAATGGCGTCTTCACATTCTGCAGCTTCGTCGTATCCCGCTTCAGAGTCTCCAGCTCGCGCGCTTTATTCTTCAGCACTGACTGCACAATCGCGCTCACCAACCCCTCGGCCAGCATCATTGCTTCATCTATCTCTACGTACGCAGCCTCCGGCTCCAGCATCCAAAACTCCGTCAGGTGCCTCCGCGTCTTCGATTTCTCCGCGCGAAACGTCGGCCCAAACGTGTACACCTTGCCCAGCGCCATCGCCGTCGCTTCGATGTACAGTTGCCCGCTCTGCGTCAGGTAGGCCTTCTCGTCATCGATGTAATTCACTTCGAAGAGTGTCGAAGTCCCTTCGCAAGCCGCCGGCGTGAAGATCGGCGCATCCGTCAGTGTGTAACCCTGGCTGTCCATGAACTCGCGCGCCGCCCGTTCCGCCTCCGCGCGAATCCGCAAAATCGCCGCCTGCCGCGGCGTGCGCATCCACAAATGGCGGTGGTCCAGCAAAAAATCTACGCCATGCTCTTTCAGTTGTATGGGAAAAGGCGTGCTCTCCGAAACTCTCTGCACCACCTGAATCTTGCTGATCCCCATCTCGTATCCGCCCGGCGCCCGCTGCTCCGCGCGAATCTTTCCCGTTACAATGACGCTCGACTCCTGGGTCAATCCTTTCAACGCCGCAAACGCCTCCGGATTCTCCTTCAGCGCGCACACCCCTTGAATAATCCCGGTACCATCGCGAAAAATCGGAAACACAAGCTTGCCCGATTCGCGCAAGTTGTAAAGCCACCCGCGAATAGTAACTTCCTGCCCGTCGTACTTCCCCGCCTGCTCAATCGTAATTACCGTCATTCTTGTCTGCGGTCCCGCTGCGGTCAATTCTTCGCCTTTCCACACCCGAATTCGGGCAGCGTCACTACCGGCTCGCAAGGCACCGGACGCTCGGTAGCCCCAACAGCCGTGCGTCTGCGGTGACCAAAGTCAGGTCCAGCACTTGCGCGGTGGCCGCCAGAATCCGGTCCGCTGGATCCTGGTGCAAGGGAATCTCCCGAGCTACCAGCGCGATTTCATGCGTCAGAGGAGCTTCGCGGGTGCCAGCCGTTGCTCGCGACAACCACTCCCTAAGATCTCCAACGAGGCGAATCCTTCCCTTGAAATTCAAGGTCAGCACTTCCCACGTACTGATCGGCGAGACCCAGAGTTCGTTCTTCTCGTTTTTCAGCTCTTGGAGAGTCCGTCGTCCCAGTTTACCGGGATCTGATAGCAGCCAAAGCCAGATATGAGTGTCCAGCAGAAGCCTCAATCTCGCAGGACCTCCCATTCACTCTCTTCATTCGCCGGGGAAATAATGTCGCCCAAAATTTCAACAGAGTCCTTCATCGATCCTATCCAAGCGGACCGCTCCTGAACCGATGACGGGGGAATCACCTCCGCCACGGGCGTGCCGTGGCGGGTGATGCAAATTGGCTTTTTAGTTTTACGAACGCGTTCGAGCATGGCTAGACATTTCGCTTTGAATTCAGAAATAGCAATTTCTTCCATGAGGCCACCTATGGTCATAATTATGGACCATAGTCATAATAGTGGTCAACCACTAAATTCCCCACTCCTCCTCGAACCGGTCCAGCGCTTTCCGTGCCGCCGCGAGCTGCTCTTGCGCCGACGGCGCCTCCGGCCCCGTCTTCTCCTTCAACTCCAGCAACAGCGGCAAATTTGCGTCCGGCGCCGTCTTCAAAATCTTGATCGCCTTCTCCCAATCAATTGTCCCGTCGTACGGCGGCAGGTGCTCATCCTTCTCCCCGTGGTTATCGTGAATGTGCGCGCCCACCACCAACTCCCGCAAAGGAGCAAATCCCTTCTCCACACGCTCTTCCTCCGGCCCATCCGCCAGATGCGCATGCCCGATATCAAAATTGAATCGCAGCCCCGTCAACCGTGTCTCGTCATAAAACGCCCGCAAATACGCCGGATCGCCCATTTCGCTGGTCGTATTCTCCACGCAAATCGTCACGCCCACATGCTTGGCGTGCAAAATCAAGTGCTCCAGCGAACTGAACGCGGCGTCGCGCTTGCGCGGGTCCTCCGTCTCGCGCGTCCCGCCCATGTGAAAAATCATGCGTGGGAACGGCAAATCCTCGGCTATATCGATGGCCCGCTTCAATTCATCCATCGCTTCGATGCGCCGCACCCGCTCCACTTCGCAAATCGAAAGCGGCTGCCCGCTTTCCCGCGTAGCACTCAAATCCCGGCTAGTCGGCGCGTGCAGCGAAGTCAGCGTCAGCCGCAAATCAGCAAGACTCGCCCCGATGTCCCGCGCCTCCGTTTTTGAGGTGTAATCAAAATGGGCTCGCGAACAAAAAATCTCCACGCCCGAAAATCCGGCTCCTGCAATTTGCCCGAGCAGCTCCCGAGTCAGCTTCCGTGAAACAAAAAGGTACGTCGATAGCAGTCTCTGCACTGTCTCCTCTGCGCCCTCTGTGATCTCTGTGGTGAGTTTCTTTCTTTAGTAGCCTACTGCAGAACCTTTGTCGCGCGGGTCCGCCGCTCCCAATCTCTCCCCGCTCTTCGCATCGATCCCAATCGCATTCACTAACCCAATATGCTGCCGCCGCTTCACCGCAAATCCCCGCGCCTCCAGCGCCTTTTGCGTGCTCTCGGGAAAATCCTCTTCCATCAAAATCCGGTCTGGCAGCCACTGATGATGAAACCTCGGCGCATTAATCGCCGCCTGCGCATCCATCCCCAGCCTCATCCAGTTGATCACGCTTAGCAGCGTCGCCGAAATAATCGTCGGGCCGCCGGGCGATCCGGTCACAAAGCTCAGCTTCCCGTCGCGCAGCAAAATCGTCGGTGTCATCGAGCTCAACGGCCGGTGCCCCGGCGCAATCGCATTCGCTTCCGACTGAATCAAGCCAAACAGCGCATTCGGCACGCCCGGCTGCGTCGTAAAGTCGTCCATCTCGTCGTTCAGCAAGAATCCCGCCGTGCTCGTCACGTGCGACCCGTAGTTGTTGTTCAGCGTGTACGTGCTTGCCACCGCATTCCCCGCCGCATCCACCACCGAAAAATGCGTCGTGTGCGGTCCTTCGCCATAGCTCACCAGCGTCGACGGCGCGACGCCCGCCGCAGCCGCACCGCACGCATGCGGCTTGCCGGCGTGCACCTCTTTGCTCGAAGACGCCCGCTGCGCATCAATCGTCCCCGCCAACTCCTTCGCGTAACACGAAGCGGTCAAGCCTGCCACCGGCACGTTCCAGTAATCCGGGTCCGCCAAATACGCCGCGCGGTCCGCGAACACTCGCCGCATCGTTTCCGCCACCATGTGTACGCTTTCCACGTCCTCCCAACTCTTTAGCGGCACATCCTTCAACATATTCAGCGCTTCGATAATCGCCACGCCACCCGAACTCGGCGGCGGCGACGTCAGCACTTCCCATTCGTGCCCGCGGCTCTCGTACTTCGCGCGCAGCACTTCCCGCACCCTCGGCTTGTACGCCGCCAAATCCTCCAGCGTGATCAACCCGCCCGACTTGGCCATATCCGCAACGACCATCCGCGCCGTCTCGCCAGCGTAAAACTCCTCCGAGCCATCTTTCGCAATCCGTTTCAGGGTCGCCGCCAGTTCCCGCTGTTTCAGCGTGTCTCCCGCTTTCCACATTTTCCCATCGTTCAAAAAAATCCGCCGGCTCGCGGGAAACTTCTCCAATCCCGCCTTGTGTTCTTGCAACTGCCGCGCCAGCTTCTCGCTCACCGCAAACCCGTTTTCCGCCAGCCGAATCGCCGGCCCCATCACCTCCGCCAGCTTCATCGTCCCATACGTTTTCAGCGCCAATTCCAGCCCCGCCACGGTTCCCGGCACCGCCACCGACTTGTATCCAATCACAGAAGCCTCTTCATCCAGCTTTCCGTCCGGCTTGATGTACATGTTCCGCGTCGCCGCACCCGGCGCCACTTCCCGATAATCCAGGAACGTTGTCCGTCCGTCCACCAAGCGCACCAGCATGAACCCGCCGCCGCCAATGTTCCCCGCCGCAGGCTCCACCACCGCCAGCGCAAACGCCACCGCCACCGCCGCGTCTACTGCGTTCCCGCCGCGCTTCAAAATCTCCACGCCTGCCTTCGACCCCAACTCCTCATCGGTAGCGACCATCGCCTTGGCCCCGCGCACCGCCTCCCGCGGCCACTGCTTCGCCGCCTCGGTACGCGTGGAATACTCCGCCGCCTGCCCGCAGGAACCTCGCGCCGTCAGGAAAAACACCGTTGCAGCCAAGCCCAGAGCGCTCACCGTCGATGTGATTGGTTGTCTCATCACAAATAAAAGACACTAAGTGATTAAGCCCGCATCGTCAAGGCGCGCTCGTTTATAAAAGGGCTCCAAGAGCCGCGCACGTCTTGTACCTGACGTCACAACTCTGAAACTCTTGTGTAACCGCGGCGTGGGCTCCCGCGTACCATGCAACGTGAGGATTGTTCACCCGGTCTCCCGGTGCTCCTCTGTGAGGTGTTTTCGATGCCGGAGCCTGTTCGATGCGACGTGTGCGGCAAGCTGTTCAGTTCGCGTCACCTGAGTTCACACAAACGGTTGGCGCACGCTAAGGGCAAGTTGACGGGTTCGGCTGCCGAGGAACAGGGGATAAAAACGATTCTCGAGCTCTATAAGTCTCTCTCTGCTAAGAACAAAGAGCGCGTGCTGGCACAACTGACGGCGCTGGAGCAAGCGCCTTCCTGAAGAAAATGGCGTGGTCAATCCCCGAGACTTTTTTTGCCCGCGGAGGCCATCACCCAATTCTGCAGCACGACGACAAAATGCGGCTTCACGTCGTGAAATGCCAGGCCCATACCCAGATGCGGGTGGCAATACACCACAATCGCGGGGGTCTCAAAAAAATATTCCTCGGTGAAAATCTTCACGTACACGCTGGTGCCTTTTGGCAGCGGATTCAGCGTGTCAACGTAGCAACCGTGCAGGCTCAGCTCGCTGACCTGCGCGTTCATGCGCGTCCCGGTGTCCACCTCCAGCAGCTCCGCGGAAGCCACAAACGGCACCCGCGGCATGCGCCTTCGTTCTTGTTCCATCTTTGCCGCTCTCCCAAGCGATCCGCAAGCGCATCGCGTTTGCGGCCCTGCCGGCAAGTCTTCCCCGGCGAGTCCATACAGCCATCGCCCTTACCTTGATTTTCCTCGCAGATAACGCTGCCCAGCGCGAAAATTGAGCCCCGGCGTGCCCTCCCAGTTACCCAATGCAGCTCCACAAGCACTTGATGTTCGCCTGACCTATCAACCTGTCGCCGCGCTCAATCAGCAGGTAAAGAATGCTACAATCCGCGGATACAAGGGTCTTATGCCGGATACTGTACCCATTGGGGCGGAGACGGTGCTGGAGGTGGTTTCTCCGGACGGCTCGCGGCGCTTCGTGCGCGTGACGCAGTTGCCATTTCTGATCGGCCGCGGCCCTGAAACTGGGAACCACTTGCAGCTTTCCGACCGCCGGATTTCGCGCACCTGTGCGGCGATGGTCGTGGAAGCCAACAAGCATTACATCGAAGATCGCGGCCAGCGCCGCGGCCTCTTCGTGAATGGCGAGAAGGTGGAAAGCCGCGAGTTGCAGGATGGCGACATCATCACCTTCGGCGTGGATGATTCCTACGAAATTGTCTACCGCTCGTCCGCTCCTGCTGGCGAAAACTCCATTCCCCACTTGCTGACGCGCATGGAGCACATCACCGGCTCGGACGCGGCGGGCAGCTCGGGCGTACGGCTGGGCAGCTCGGGCGTACGGCTGAGCAAGCTCGACCAACTGCTGGCAGCAACCGCGTTGCTGCATTCGCAATTGCCGCTGGACGAAGTGCTGGGCATCATGCTGGATCATGCCGTCTCCGTGATGGACGCGGACCGCGGCGTGCTCCTCGAAGCCGATGACAAAGGCGCGCTGCACGTGCGCCTGGCGCGGCGCAGCGGCGGTTTGCGTCTCCCGCCGGAAAGCCTGGCTCCGAGCCAGACCGCGATACAACTGGCGCTGCGGAAACAAGAGGCGGTGATCACCGAGGACCTGGCGCAGGCGGAAATGGATCTACAGGCGGCCCAGAGCATCGTGGCCCAGCGCCTTCGCGCCGTGGTGGTCATTCCGCTGTACGCGTTTTCTCACGCCAAGACCGAAGACTCCGCCGCCAACATGAAACGCGGGCAATTCCTCGGCGTGCTATATCTGGATTCGCGGCGCCCCGCGGCATTCTCCAAGCTGGACCGCCAGTTGCTCGACGCCTTCACCGATCAGGCCGCCAGCATTCTGGACAACGCGCGGCTGGTGGCCCGCGAACGCGAACGCCAGCGCATGGAGCAGGAGATCAACATCGCGCGCGACATCCAGCAAAACCTCCTCCCGCGCAACTTCCGCGATTATCCGTATCTCTCGGTCGTCGGTTGCAATTTCCCCTGTTTCTCCGTTGGAGGTGATTACTTCGACGTCTTTCCGCTCAGCGAAAAACGCACGGCGTTCCTCATTGCCGACGTTTCCGGCAAAGGCTTGGGCGCAGCACTTCTTACCAGCATGCTGCAGGGTGTGATCTCTGGGATGACGCTGGGCACTGATCCGTCTCGGCTGTTTAATCATTTGAATCGCTTCTTGTGCAATCACGCCGAAGTCGGGCGCTACGCCACGATGTTCTTCGGGATTCTGGACGAACAGGGCGATCTCGAGTACATCAACGCGGGGCACCCGTCGCCGATTTTGATCCGCTGCAACGGCAACGCCGACGAAGCCTTCACCGAAGGCTCCTTCCCCGTGGGGCTCGTGCTGGAGGCCGAATACGCCACCGCTCGCGTCAAGCTCGAGCCCGGCGACACGCTGGTGCTGTTCAGCGACGGCGTTACAGAAGCCATGGACCCGCAAGAAGATTTGTTCGGGATGCCGCGGCTGGTGAAGTTGCTCACTGGACACAATGAGACCCCGCTCGATGAGCTTCAGAAGCTGGTTCTGGAAGCGGTGGAGAATTTCGCCCGCGGCACCAGCCAGGCGGACGACTTGACCCTGCTCTTGGTTCGCTATCGCGCTGCCAGTACCGCGGCGGAAACGGAATTCCCCCGAGCGCACACCTCCGCGTCGGCCGGCTGACACCTCGCTGCCGGCAAAACTTCCTTTGACGAAAATGTGACTTGACAGTTTCTTCCTGAAGTTTTATGAATGGGTCTCCGCGAGACGCTTTCCTGCCTTCTCTCCTCGCGGCTGAGGGCCCCGATGAATCCTTCACGTCGTGACTTCCTGAAATTCACAACCGTAGGCGGCGCGGCCGCGGCTGTATTTGGCTTTGACCTCCAGCCGGCTTACGCGCAACTCCGCACGCTGAAGATTGCGCGCGCCAGCGAGACAAGGTCGACCTGCCCGTACTGCGCCGTGGGCTGCGGCACCATCATCTACACGATTGGCGACCGCGCCAAGAATGTGACCGCGCAGGTGGTGCACGTCGAGGGCGACCCCGATCACCCGACTAACCGTGGCACGCTGTGCCCCAAGGGTTCCTCGCTGCAGCAAGAGATCATGAACGACCGTCGCCTGCTGAAACCCCTGGTGCGCCGCCCGGGTGGCACCGAATGGCAGGACATTTCGTGGGACGATGCCATCAGCGAAATCGCGGCGCGCGTGAAAAAGACGCGCGACGAGACTTTCGTCGAGAAGGATGCAGCGGGACACACCGTAAACCGCCTGGAATCGGTCGCCTGGATCGGCGGCTGCACCGATACCAATGAATTTAACTATCTGGTTGTAAAAGCGATGCACGCCCTGGGGGTCGTGCATTTAGAAAACCAGGCCAGGGTTTGACACGGCCCCACGGTCTCAAGTTTGGGACCAACGTTCGGACGCGGGGCAATGACCAACGGCTGGGTCGACATGAAGAATACCGACATGATGCTCATCATGGG
>WNFC01001544.1_pt1 | contig 24243 bp, 16 predicted proteins | sample 5400541 | NCBI WGS metagenome assembly WNFC01 (sample SAMN13153342, study PRJNA577476) | soil metagenome | isolation source: 120 cm saprolite under Douglas fir tree site 2 hole 2 replicate 1 | place: USA:California | collected 2015-04-18
CCGTCCCGCTCTTTCAGGAGCCAAACAGCGTAATCCGCTACTTTGTCCCCCAGCGCGAGTTTTCGACCACTAGCGGCCTTTTCCTTTAAGAGCCACTTCCCGCGCTGGTCCACATACTTGCCCTCTTGGATCGTCAGCTTCTTGTCTGGTAATTTGCATGTGCAAGTCCTACAATTCTGTTCCCTCTCCCTAGTCAGCCTACCGCCAGGAGGACCACATGATTCGCAATCTACAGGAAGGACCAAACACGGTCGAAGTACAGGAAACGACCTTTTCCATCGACGTATTGGGCCGCTACATTTGCAACACCTACGACGAGGCAACGAACAACGGAGGGTTTCCATTCGATGCAATTGTGATTGGAGCCGGAATGTACGGCGCCTACGTCGCCGAAAAAATCTACCGCCAAGGCCAGGGAAACCTTCGTGTCCTGCTGTTGGAAGCAGGCACCTTCTTGGTTTCTGAACATGTCCAGAACCTCAGCCGCATCGGCTTGAATGCCGCCGGACCTGTCACGTCGGATCCTGGTGTTCCTCGCGAACGGGTTTGGGGGCTGCCGTGGCGCAGCAACGTCGGGTTTCCTGGCTTGGCATACTGCGTAGGTGGGCGGTCACTGTATTGGGGAGGCTGGTCTCCCAAATTAACTGACGCAGATCTCAAGAATTGGCCTCCCGAATTGCAGATCTATCTGAAGGCCAACTACAACGACACGGAAAAAGAAACCGGAGTGGATCCGGCAACGGACTTTATCAGCGGCGATCTCTATGACGCCCTGAAAAAGGCGACGGATGCGGCTGCGAAGAAGGTGCCGACAGTCGACGGTGTCGAAGTGGCACCCCTGGCCGTCCAAACTGCGGCCCCGGTGGGCCTATTCCCGTTCGACAAGTACAGCAGCGCACCAATTCTCACGGACGCCATCCGGGAGGCCGCCGGAGATCCAGATCCGACGCGAAGATTGTTTCTCGTGCCACGCGCGCACGTCGTCAAGCTTTACAACAGCAACGGCGTGATCAACTCCATCGAACTGCGCTATAACGGCCAGCAGAAATTCATTTCCGTCTCGCCGGACTGCGCTGTGGTCTTGGCGGCCAGCACCATCGAGTCCACGCGCCTGGCGCTCGAGTCTTTTCCAACTCCGCTCATGGGGCGGAATCTGATGGCCCACCTGCGCAGCAACACAACCGTACGCATCCCGCGATCCGTACTGGGCACGCTGCCTCCGCAGCTGGGTGCTGCCGCGATGCTCGTACGCGGATCAACGCCACAAGGCCGATATCACCTGCAGGTCACGGCGGCCGCCATTGACTCACCGAATTCGGAAGGAACCATGTGGCGAGTCGTACCCGATCTGGATCTTCTCGACCAACTGCTGGCCTCGCAAGACTTCAGCAAAGTTACCATCACGTTTCGCGGCATTGGAGAGATGCCTGGGGACAAGAACGCCACAAATACAAATCCAGCGACAAGCTGGATGGACTTGAGTCCGTTCGAAAGCGATGAGTTCGGCATGCGCCGCGCCTACGTGAATCTCGTCGCTACTCCGCCGGAAATTACTCTGTGGAATGCGATGGACCAAGCCGCCGTGCAGCTTGCTCAGGCCTTGGCCGGAACTCCGGCGAACATCGAATATTTCTATGACAACGCATGGCATGCCGCCCCTCCTCCGCCAGGAAAAGTACGCGACGGACTGGGCACAACACACCATGAGGCAGGAACTCTGTGGATCGGAACCGACCCTGCCAGTTCCATCGTGAATCTCGACGGTCAGTTTCACCATGTTCAAAACGCTTACGCTGCAGGACCGGCAGTTTTCCCGGCCCTCGGCTCCGCAAATCCCTCTCTGACAGCATTCACGCTTGCCCGGCGAACCGCTCGCGCGATTGTACAAAAGGCAGTTGCCGTTCCCGCGGACGGCGCGCTTTCTCTCCTCAACCCCACATTGAACGGATGGCAGATGGCTGGATCGGGCCGATTCAACGTGATCGGCAATAACACGGTGGAGTCCGAAGGCGGCATCGGTTTACTGTGGTACACGAAAGAGGAGTTCTCCGACTTTCTCCTCACCGTCCAGTGGCGATCGATCAATCTCTTCGACAACTCCGGTGTGTTTCTTCGTTTCCCGATCCTCGGAAACCAGAACCCGGCGGAGGATTGGAAGCTGGCGGTTGACCGAGGCTACGAAGTCCAGATAGACGACCGGGGATTTGATCCCAACACGAATACGACGGGAAGCCCGATGCACACGACGGGCGCTGTCTATCAGCTTGCGCCGGCAACCAAGCTAGCGTCGAAGGCGCTCGGTGAATGGAACACTTTTGAAATTGAAGCCACCGGACCGGACATTAAAGTGCGACTGAATGGTCAGCTCGTTAGCCACCTGGCCAACAACCAAGGACGGCCACTGAAGGGACACATTGGACTGCAGAGTCATCATCCGGGGTCTCGCGTCCAGTTTCGGAATGTGTCCGTAAAGAAATCGGGCGCAGCCGCTGCGGCAGGCCGAGGCCGATAATCAAGCTGGGACCAAGCAAAACATTTGCTGGTTCTACGGCATTGACGACAGCAGCCCGCCGACCTCGGTGCGGGATTCATCAGCGTCCTTCGCAACTAGAGACGAAAGGTCCACCGCAGCTTGATCGCGATCAGATCGCTCTGCGGAACGATGCTGACGTGCGGGTCGGTCACGATGCGCTGCCAGCCCCGGTTCCACACCACGAACAAATCGTTGCCGGGCTTGATGGTCCATCGCAACCGCGTGTTCGTTCCGATGTTCTGCGACTCAGTGTCGTACTGGATAAAGCTCGAGAGCACGAGGTTCGGACTCCAGGCGTACGCTGCTCGTACGGACCAGAGCCGCTGCACGAAGTTGCCCACTGGAAGATGGCCGAAATCATTTTCTGTTTCAAAATCAAGCTGCACTTTGCCTCGCGGCGATGTCCATCGCAGATAGTTTTCCCACTGCGTTAGGTGGCCGTTGAAAAACGTACCGAACCAGGTCGTCGTCCCGAATTGCAAAGGCCGGTGCTCACTGGTCTGTGCTTCGAGCCGCCAGCGCGTGAAGTCGTACGAACCCGGAGGAATTATCACACCGCGAGCAACTTCGAACGGCGCTAGGAGTGTTTCCCCGTGGGGATTCCAGTTGAATTCGAAACGGTCACCCGTCTCGAAACGCACATTAACCGGCGCCATAAAATACTCCCAGGATTCCACAATTCCTTTCGGGTCCGTATAGCGCACATAGTCGTTCTCGAAGAATTCCTGGCGTATCCACGCGAACGGACCATTTTTCGACGGACGCGGCTGGAAGTTGCAACTCGCCGACGTGCGCCGCACGCCGGGTCGCGGCAGGAAACCGATCAAAGGTTGAAGGGCCTCGCCGTATTGATTGACGCTCGTGGCGCAGTTCCAAAGGTCGTTCGGATAATCGATCTTGAATCCCCAGCCGACCTTGCTGCCGGGCCCGACATCACCTTGCGTTGTAGCACTCCACGCACCGAGCAACAGATTCTTGTTTCCACGAAACTTCGAAGTCCGCCAAACGGCATCCACGCCGGCCAGTGTGTTTCGCCGGAATCCAGCCGGGTCGCCATTCGTAAAGATCGTGCCAATTCGCAGGTTCTCATTGAAGTCGTAGGAAACCCGACCCGCCAGTAAATTCGTGCTCGGCACCACCTGGGAGGGCAGTGCGAGGTCTGCGGCGACTTCTGGCGTGACGATTGTTTCCCGGGTTTGTACATCGAGGAGGGCAAGGTTCCACTTCCCCACGCGACCGTTCAGCTTCACGCCGCCATTGATCGAAATTTGCTCGCCACCCAAGAGGCCGATGCGCCTGCTGAAGAACGGAATGAATTGCGGAGAGTCTGTGCCACCGAGGCCGAGACCAAAGTCATACTGGTTCGCGCCTTCGAGAAAGAAGGAGCGTTTCTCCGGGAAGAAGAGAGGAAAACGCGTGAGATTGATCTGCCGCGTGTCGACTTCCGTCTCTGCGAAGTCCGTGTTGGCCGTGAAGACCGTGACAAGCTGCGGTGTGACTTTCCAGGTCACCTCGCCGCCGACCGCTCCCTGCCACGACCGTTCGCTGCCCGGGAACGATTCCCTCGTTTTTCCGACGCCGCAGGGAACGAATTCGATCCCCTTGCCTTGCTCCAAGCCGCCGACGCCGCCGACGCGCCCACCCCGGCTCAAGTCGTACAAGAAAGAATCCAGGGTGGGAGACGACCACCGCAGCGTCAGCCGCCCGCGCGGCACGTATCGCTCCAGATTCAATCCCCACTCGTTCAGCCCACGCGTAAAGCTCAGCGTACGCGACGGGATCACGATCTCGGCCGACCAGCCGTCCGCCGTCCTCGCAGTGCGCGCATCCCAGATTCCATCCCAGTCGAGAGAAGCCGACTGAGGATCGGAGATCAGGCCGTCCGTTCGAGTGCCTGCCGCGTTGATTTGGAAAAAGTAGCCGGTCCGGCGATCTCCATAGGTATCAAGGATGACGCTGACAGTGTCGTCGGTCTTCGTTCCTCCACCGCGGCCCATGGTTTCATCGCGCCGCATGGTGTGAATGGAGATGTGACCCAGATCGGGGTCCTTGCACTGAAAGCCAAAATAGATGCGGTCCCGCGTGACGACTACGCGAACCTCCGTTTCGTACGGCGTCGGCTCTCCCGGTTTTGGCGACTGCTGCGTGAGCTTCAATACGGGGGCGTCGCGCCACACGGGTTCATCCAGTCGCCCATCGAGCACGATAGAAGCCGAAGGACGAACAACCGCTTCCACGCTTGGTCCGTCACTCGCTCGCGCGTCGGCCAATCCCGTCGCCGCAAGAACCATGCAGAAGAGCCAAACACACTTCTGCGTCCGGCGAATTCTCGAGACGAATAGTCCAGTACTCGCTGAACGACGGAGAGCGCTCTCGTTGATCAGAGACAAGTCTCCAGGACCGAATCGCTCATTAGTCCATCGAGGCATTACCGGTGATCGACCACCGCTTCATAGACACCCATGCGCGCAACCGCCTTGCCATCTGCTTCCTGCTCGGGCGCATACACACGGTGAGTTTCAGGGTCTACTGCCAAGCTGTGGACCTTCTTTTGAACAGGAAAGTCTTCGAGCTTCCGGTAGTGATCGGGATCATCCATTTGGAAGACCGAGATCGCCCCGCTCGAACAGGCGACGTAGATTCGCTTGAGGCCAGGATCGAACTTGATGACGTCGGGCCCTCCGGCCATCGGCAGAAAGGCAATCGGCTGATGCTTGTCGAGATCGAACACGGTCATCAGGTCGTTTCCTTCGCAGGAAAAGAAGGCGCGGTGATGCTCCGGGTCCAGGGTCATCCCGTGGTTTCCTTTGCATCGGCCGACCGGATACCGCCCGACGACTTCGTCCGTCGCGGGATCGATGACCGCGAATATGTTCTCGTCCTGCAAGTTCACGTACACCTTGCGGGCGACGGGATCGTATTGCGGCATCCCGGTTTCACTGTCGAAATGCAGAGTCTTGATGATTTCGTCCTTGGTCACGTCCACGATCGCTTCGGCTTTTCCTCGCTCGTCCGAGACGTAGAGCTTGTGAAACGGAGCTGCGTACGTGCTTCCGTCCGGCTTTGCCTCCGTCTTCAGTTTCTTAACAACTTTCATCTGCTTCAGATCCACGACGCCGATCGTGTTGTCGCCGGCGTTCGACGTGTAGAACTTCTTGAGTTCCGGAATGTATTCAACGCCCTCCGCACCCGGCGTGTCGGTCACGGTGGCAACCACTTTGTTCGTACGCAGGTCGATCACATACGTCTGGCCCGCTGCGAGATGGGCGGAAATCAAATAGTGGTCGTCCGCATCGATCGTGAGGTAGTCGAATCGCTTTCCGCCCGGACCCGGCAGGTCGAACGTGATAATCCGTTTGAGCGTTTGGCCGGATACGTTTGCCGAAAACAGGCCGCCGGACAAGAGAAATGCACAAACAGCCGATCGTACAGAAAACAGTTTCGTTTGCATCACTTCCTCCCCATGTAGTTACGACCCGTGATGAAGCACGACACCCGCAATGCCAGCCGCAAGGATAAGAAGCGGTTCTGGCACTCTCTTGAATCCCAGCAGCACGGCGAAGGAAATCAGCGCCATCAGAACCGTGGGTACATCCACCAGAGCCCGCCTGCTAAGAATGACCGCTGCGCCGGCAATCGCGCCCACGGCCGCCGCCGTAACGCCTTGTACGAAGGCCTTCACTTGGCGGTTCTGGGCGAACCGCCGGTAGTACGGCGCAGCAAAAATCACCAATAGATACGGCGGCAAAAACACAGCCAGCGCCGCCGCGCACGCGCCGAGTGGACCGGCGACCAAATAGCCGATGAATCCCGACGTGATCACAATCGGTCCCGGCGTAATCATGGCCACGGCCACCGCGTCCAGAAACTGGCGTTCCGTCAGCCAATGAAATTGGCCGACTACGCCTCCATAGAGGAACGGCACGATCGCCAACCCGCTGCCAAACACAAAAGCACCGGCTTTGAGAAAGAACAAGAACACAGAAACCACGGTCCCCGAGGAGGCGGGTCCGAGCAAACCGGTCACAAGACCGGGACCTAGGATTCCCGCCTGGACGGAGCGCGCTTTCAGCTTGGGCGGAGCCTTCACGAACATCGCGACGAATCCGGACAAAAGGAACAGCCAAACGACTTCCGACTGCGTCCAGACCGTGGTGATCGCCAACGCGCCGAATAAAACCCATAACAGGTAGTCCGTGCCCAGCGTCTTCTGAATCAGCTTCCACGCGCTTCGCACGATGATGGCGCTCACCGCTGCCCCAATGCCGTAGAACAGTCCCTGCATCCACGCCAACTGCCCGAAGTGGACGTAGAGCGAAGCCAATCCAAGAACCATGAGAAACGATGGCAGGACAAAGGCCGTCCCCGTCAGCGTGGCGCCCAAGGTGCCGCTGTGCACCCATCCGAGATACTTCGCGAGCTGCGCCGCCAAGGGCCCTGGGCAGAGTTGAGAAAAGGCCAAGCCTTCGAAGTAATCTTCTTTCGAGACCCACTTCCTCGTTTCCACCAAGTCCCGCTGCATATAGCCAACGAGAGCGATCGGTCCGCCAAATCCAAGCGCCCCCAGTCGGAGAAAATAGAGCACCAGCTCGCGCAGCGTGGGCTGCGTGCTGGTGCTCTCTCTCGATTCTGGGTTCGCGGTCATCACGTCGGTGGAGCGCAGTTGCTCTAGTGCGCGCCTCCATGAGCGGGAGCGCCTTTGCCCAGTTCGTCGAGAGCCGCCCTAAATCCGCCCGCGAGTTTTTCGGCCGGGCCTCTGCCCCAATAGTGAAGGAAGATGACGACCGGCCGGTCTCCCGTCATGTGGTGATGAATCGCCACCACGTCGAGGCCGTTCGTGCGAAGCGCTTTCAGAACCGGCGTCACTTCGTCTTCGAGCATCGCAACGTCACCCGCAATCGCCGCGTCTTCTTGCGTGCCGACGAACGCGGCCCACGTATTCAGTCCCATGCGGGCGTTGATCGTGGCTCCGTGCTCTTTCATGCCAAGGTCATCGCGCCCCACAGTAATTTTGTAAACGGCGCCCGTCTGCTCGCCTTCGTGCCCGGCAATCTTGGCCAGCTTGGCCGCGTCGAGCGCTGTGCCACCGCTGCTCGCGGGAGCAACCGCTTCGGGTTTCACGTGACCAATAAGGTCCAGCCCGGGTTTCACCCGCCGCGCGAGGTCGGCCGCTTTTCCCATCCCGTGAACGTGCATGTAAAAAACGTGCGGGTCGTCCCAGAAGAAATGATTGTGGAGCGCCGTCACATCGATTCCATTCTCGAGCAGCGCGGAGAGAACCGGATTCACTTCTTCTTGAAGCAACACCAGGTCACCCATCATCACGTCCGAGCCGTCCGCCGCCTTGGTCAACGCAACCCAACCACCGAAACCAAACGGCGTGGGAGTGGAAAAACCCTGGATCGTAATCTTCAAATCACTTCGAGGAATGTTCACTTTCAGAACTCCCGCTTTGAAATCGCCCTTCCGATCGAGTGACTTCAAGACCTCTTGATAGTCGCCCGGGACCTCCTGGGCAAAAGCGGACGCGCCGGACAATGTGAGACAAACACCAACGAACAGCAGCAACATCCCTTTTCTTATGAAGCAAAGCATCGGACTTCCTCCTGTTGTTTTATAGCTGGATCTCGGTAACCGAGCGGCGTGCGCTCAACTCAATTGCTGACAAACGCACTCATACAGTGCGTCGTAAACGGGGAACTCCCGTTCCAGACGCTCCTCGTCGCTGATTCCAGAAAGCGAAAATCCATGCGCAATGGCGCGCAATCCAAGACTTTCCGGGGCGACGTGCTCCTGCCCTTGCACGTCCGCCCCGCGGACGATCCGCGCGAGGCGGTGAAGGGCTGGCTCCCCTAATTTGTAATCCTCGAGAATGGCTTCAAACGTACAGCGTTCTCCCCGGTGATTTAGCTTCACTTCGGGAAAGCGGGTCGCATCGAAGGGAATCGCTTCCTCCTTCCGCGCGGTGTCGAGGAGCTGGTCTTCGGATACGAAAAGGAACTCCGCTTGCGGGTCCACGAAGCGCCGAATGAGCCAGGGGCAGGCAACCCGGTCCACTTTGACGTTGCTGCGCGTGATCCACTTCATGCTTGGACTTTTCCTCAGAGATTGGCTGTTAATCCAACGTTTCGGAGACGGTCTTCCACTCATCGCCCTTTGTCAGAGTGATCTCGGCGACCGGATGACCATCCTTGAGTGCAGGAAAGACGCTCACCGCACGAAACCCCGGGTTACCCTTGAGGACTTTGCCGAGAGTTGTGCGAAGCGACTGCTTCGCTTTCGACATCACTTCGCTTTGCGCTTTTGCTGCGTTGAAATCCCCACCGCTGGTGGTGGGTTCAGTCCTGGCAACCTTTCCTGTATTAGTGTCGACCACGACCTCCGAAAACGTATCGCCCTTGGCGGTGTAGACCGACAACTGCAACTCGCCATCTTCGATCTCAAATTTCGCCGAAATGGGTTTGCCCACCTGCGCGCTGGCGGACAGGCCTTGTTCGAGAGACACTTTTGCCTCGGCCACCGCCTTCGAAAGTTTGGCGCGGTCTTTGTCTTGAGACCACAAGCCCGAATTCACGACCAACCAGACGATCAGTAGCCCCATAACTGATGCTACTTTTCTCATGGCATCCTCCTCAGAGTTTTCCTGTACAACACGGCCTTGCGCGCCTACTTGGCAGTCACACGCAAATCATCGAAGTAAGTAACCGAATCTGCTTTGGTCCATAGACCGACTTTGCCTGCATCTTTGAACGTGTCGTCCGTCGCTTCCATCTTCTTCGCGCCGTCGTAGTAACAGATGATCTTGTTTCCGACACATTCGACGCGCAGCTCGTGCCATTCGCCGGGAGTGACTTTGAAATTCGCTCCGGCGAACTGGCGGCGATTCCCCGCGACAACGTGGTAGAGCCGGTAGTTGTCCTCCAGCGCGTTGGCGCGGACGATGTAGTAGTTATTTGCGTCCTTCAGTCGGAACACCAGTCCTCCAGCTCGGTCCACTTCACCGGAAACTGCTTTGAATCTCACGCTGAGTTCAAGGTCTTTGAAGCTGCCTTCGTCCGCAATCAGAAGCGGAAAGCGATAGTCGGTCGTATCCGTTGAAGTTTGTGCAACTACATTGGGTTTGGAAGGTGCGGTAGGGTCTGCCATCACTACCCATTTGCTTTCTGTTCCTTTCCCAGTGCGCGCGCTATGAAACTTCGCTGGCATCGCTCCCACGGCGTCGCTATCGAAGTTGTATGTGAACGAGGCACCTGCTGACTGCTGAGGCGCAGGAGTCTCCGGTTGAGAGGCATAGGAGGAATATCCTCCCTCCCTGGATTCAAGAATCGCCCAGATCACTACCGAAAGTGCTGCAATCGCAGCCAGAATCCCCAATACCCTTTTCATTGCGATCCTCCTTTTGACTGACTTCTAGAAGAATATTTCGCGGCTGGCAGAGAGACTCGAAACGTGCTGCCATGGCCTTCTTCACTTTTCAGTGTTATATCGCCGCTGTGCGCTTCGATGGCCCAGCGAGTGATGGACAGGCCGAGGCCAGCACCGCCCCATTCCCGCGTTCGTGCTTTATCGACCCGGAAAAAGCGGTCGAAGACGTACGGCTGATGTTCGCTTGGGATTCCAGGTCCCCGGTCGATCACGTCTAAGAACACTTGTTTGTCTCCCTCACTTTGTATCCGGACGAGGATCTGACTTCCTGGGGGCGAATACTTAATGGCGTTATCCAGCAGATTGATGATGGCCTGGCGGAGAATCAGCCGGTCTACGGAGACGAGGAGGTCTTCGTGACCCTCTATTTCAATCCGTTGCCGTTTCTCCTCAGCCAAAACTTCGACTAACGAACTGGCTTCCTTTGCGAGGTGGAGAAGAGGAATGACTTCCCGCTGAAGCTGGAGGTGGCCAGTGTCGGCGCGGGAAAGTGCAAGCAAGCTTTCCGCGAGCCGCGTCAGACGGTCTACCTCTTCCAGCATGCTCCCGATCACATCTCGATACTCCGCTGGACTCCTCTGGTCCTGGAGTGCCACCTCGCCAACGCTTCGGATGGCAGTCAGCGGAGTTCGCAATTCGTGGGAGGCGTCCGCCGTGAAGCGGCGCAGTTGATCGAATGCTGCTTGCAATCGCCCCAGCATGTCGTTGAAAACCGTCCCGAGCTTTCCTAGTTCATCTTCGGGGTTCTCGATGGACAAGCGGTCACCCAAGCGCTCGGCAGATATTTTTTTGGCCTGAGTGGCCATCGAATCGATGGGTGCTAGTGCTTTTCGCGCGAGGGCATAACCCCCGAAACCGGCAAGCAGCACAGCAATCGGAAAGCCGAGCAACAAGACTTCCCCGAATTCGCCCAACTCCCGCCACAATCCTTCCTCGCTGTAGGCGACTCGGAGAACGACTCGCTGGTCTTCTACGTGATAGACGCTGCTGGTTAGCCTGACTCGGGTGCCATTCGGAAGCCGGATCGTGGACGGAGCCGGATCGTGCAGGCCCTCGTCTGGGCTGGGAGGACCGCCCAATATCTGGTCCTGCAAGGCCGCACTTCGATACAGCAGCGAACCCTCCGGCGACCACACTTCGATGAAATGGCCTATTCTTGGTTCCGGCGCGTCCGGACGCCTCGAATGCAGAGACACGCCTCCGTTCGGCCTCTTCGCGAGCATTCCCTCCACAGTTTCGACGTCCCCGAGCAGGTTCTGATCGAAGTCCTCACGCAAACTCAAGAAGAGGAATAAGGAAGCAACTCCCGCGTACAAGGCCAAGAGACTCGCGAGCACGAGCACGTACCAAAGCGTCAATCGGGAACGGACGTTTCGCGGCCGGAATCTCATTCTTCCTCTCGCAGCACGAATCCGACACCGCGAACGGTGTGAATCAATTTCCGGTCGAAAGGCTCGTCCACCTTGCGGCGAAGCCGGTTGATGTGTACGTCCATTACGTTGTCCAGTGGCGTTGCTCGTGCAGTCTCTTTCCAAACATTGCGCGCCAGCATCTCTCGCGAAACAACCTGCTCTTTGTGCCGCAGCAGATATTCGAGGAGCTCAAACTCCCGAGCGGTTAGGTCCAGTTGTTGCCCGTGCCGTCGCGCCTTGCGAGTCATCGCGTCCATTTCCAAATCACCAAGTTTTAGCGGTAACGCCTGCTCGGCGCGCCCACGTCGAAGCAACGCCCGGACGCGGGCCAAGAGTTCCGGGAACGCGAAAGGTTTAACAAGGTAATCGTCGGCACCTTTGTCGAGCCCATCGACTCGGTCCTCGATTGCATCGCGAGCGGTGAGGATGAGAACGGGAGTCTGCAATCCGCGTTTTCGTAACGTGGACAGCACTTGGAGCCCGTCGCGGCCGGGAAGCATGAGGTCCAAGAGGACGAGGTCGAATTCCTCGGCGTTCACCAAAAAAAATCCCTCTTCTCCGGTTGGCGCGACGACAACTTCGTACTTCTCGCGCATCAAGCCCTCCCGTAAGGCGCGAGCCACTTTCGTCTCATCTTCCACGACAAGGATGCGCAATGGCGGCCTACCTCCGTGCATCTTATGTGTCTTGTTCTAGCCCGCCTACTGAAGTTTTGCTGAATTCTAGTTCAGGTGTGAGCAAGGCCCTACAGGGCCCGCTGTGGGTGCTCGCTTCTCAATGGATCGACAAAGGCCAAAGGCATCTGCCTATCAATCTGCATCACTCGAGCTCTCGCTCACTAACAGCGTGCGCCGGCCTATCCCGGCTGCGAGTTTCTCGGGGATCGTTGCTTCTTTCGCATGCCGGGCGCCACCTCCTAATCTTCACGCCGGCCTTCCTTCGGACGTTAACTCTACTAGAACCGAGCGGCTCGTCTACACTCCAGGTATGGAGCGTGTACGATTTATGATCCACAGATTCGTATGAAATCATTCATCTTCGAGTCGAATTAAGTCGGTTTGACATAACGATAGGAACCGTATTGAATTGTTGACTCACCGGCTGTATTTCTCGGGGATTGCAAAATGAATTTGAATTGCTTGTTGGCCGTTGGGCCAAACTCGCTTGTGGATAATCGACGTTGCGCGAGCCGGTCTAACTGGGCACGGCATCGTCTCACGTTACTGACGCTTTTCATGATGCTGTCTTGTTTGCCGTCGGCCCGTGCTCAGATTTCCGCGAGCATCAAAGGCATCATCACGGACCCATCGGGAGCGCCAGTACCGTCAGCGACCGTAAAGACAAAGAATGTCGAGACAGGAGCAATTCGAAGCGGCATCACCGACGATGCCGGTCGTTATCTCGTGCTCTCGCTGCCGGTAGGTGAGTACGAACTGAGGGTCACCAAACCGGGCTTTCAAGACGCCATCCGGAGCGGGATTCACCTGGTAGTGGGTGGCGAGGCCACCGTCGATCTTCGATTGCAAGTGGGCGGGGTGAAATCAGAGATCACCGTGACGGGTGACGCCCCCATGGTGAGCACGACTACTGCAGACATTAGTGGTCTTGTTGGAGAGCAGGCCACAAAGGAACTTCCCTTGAATGGACGAAGCTACGATCTGCTCCTGCCGCTCAATCCGGGTATCGTCAATTTCACTTCGCAGAAGACCGGCGGGACGGGGATTTCCAACTCAACTACGGCAAATAACTTCGCCGTTTCCGGCAATCGCCCTCAACAGAATCTGTTCCTGCTGAACGGAGTGGAGTACACCGGAGCGGCTGAGAATAACATGCAGCCGGGCGGAACGAGCGGGATGCTGCTGGGTGTCGACGCCGTGCGCGAGTTCAATGTGTTACGCGACTCCTACAGCGCCGAATTCGGCAAACGCCCCGGCGGCCAAGTAATGATCGTGACGCAGTCGGGGAGCAACCAGTGGCACGCAGCGGTGTTCGAGTTTCTTCGAAATAATGCGCTAGACGCACCGAATTTCTTTGATCAAGGTTCCGCTCCGCCGTTCCAACGAAACCAGTTCGGAGCTTCGCTGGGAGGGCCAATTCTGAAAGACAAGACATTTCTCTTCAGCAACTATGAGGGATTTCGTCAGAACCTGCACCAGACCTCCGTGGCTTTCGTCCCCAGTGCGGCATCCAGGACCGCGGCGGCCCCGAGTGTTCAGCCTCTCCTGAATCTCTGGCCAACACCCGCTCCGGGAGCGCAAGACTTCAATGGCATCTCCCAAGTTTTCAGTAGTCCACTGCAGACGATACGCGAGGATTTTGGAACTATCCGGCTCGATCACATCTTTTCCGAGAAAGATTCACTCGCGGCGATTTACACAATTGACGACGGCGATGACCTGACCGCAACGCCACTCAATCCCTACAGTTCGGATATCCTTACCCTGCGCGCGCAGGTCCTCAGTCTCGAAGAGACTCACATCTTTTCTCCTGCCGTCTTAAACACTGCACGGTTCGGGTTTTCGCGTGCGGGCTATTTCTTTACCGGAGAACCGACGCCGGGTACTCCAGCGGCAAACGTTCCCGGGTTCCTGATAGGACATCCCGTGGGGGCGGTAGTGGTTGGAGGCAGCGCGGCATCGAATCCGCAAGCGCAGCTCGGACTGGCAGGAAGCAACAACGGCAGCAATCTCCACATAGCGCGCAATCTGTTCACCTATGAAGATCGCTTGACGTGGAAGCGCGGACGCCACCAGTTGAGCTTCGGTGCGTGGTTCCAGCGATTCCAGTCGAATGAAAACATCGCCCTCAGTCAGTTCGGCCAGGCCACGTTCACGAGTCTTCAGACATTCTTGCAGGGAACCGCTTCCACATTTCTGTTTGACCCGGCGCCGACCGCGATGAACTGGCGCTCCCTGTTTGGTGCGTTATACGCGGAAGATGTGGTCCGCCTCAGCCCCAAGCTGAGTTTATCCCTCGGTTTTCGCGCCGAATTCTCGACGGGTTGGAACGAAGCTCACGGACGCGCCGCCAACTACACCTTCGCCAACGGAGTGATTTCGACGCAACCGCATATCGGGGATTCTCTCTTCACCGTTAACAACGCAAAGTTTTTGCCGCAGCCGCGCATCGGAATAGCGTGGAGCCCCTTCGGCGCGAAAACTGTTCTCCGCGCGGGCTTTGGGATGTACAACGATCTGCAAGATGCTCTTGGGTATCGCGCGGATCAGAACACTCCTTTCAACCCGGTCTACAGCATTCCTGCCTTCGCGGTTTCAAACTTCCCCATTGACCCAGCGGCTCCCGTGCCTTCGACAGCGAAGCTTGTTCCCGGCGGAGTACACCCGGACATGAAGACGCCGACGCTGGTTTCCTATTCGTTGAGGATCCAGCAGCAGCTTTCACCGAACACCTCGTTGACAGTGGGGTACATCGGATCACATGGCTACCACGAACTGATCGGCATTGATGCAAATGAGCCTTTTCCCGTGATCTGCCCGGCGTCGCCGTGCCCCGCAACCTATCCCGCAACGTTTCCGGCGGGAATAGCGAACACACCTGTGCTGGCGGGAACCTACTTTGTGTCCACAACGACGAGGGCCAATCCCGCTATCGCGAACACGTGGACGTGGTTTTCGGAAGGAGACAGCTCCTACAACGCGCTGCAAGTGGATGTGAATCGCCGTTTCAGCGGAGGCTTGTCTCTGCGAGGAGTGTACACATTCTCGAAGGTTCTCGACGACGGGGACTCTCTCAATGCGACGACATCGGGAGGCGGACCGGCGCTGGCTTCGAATCCATTCAACCTGCGGTCAGATTGGGGCCTGGGGACTTTCGACATCAGACACATTGCAGTGGCGAATGCGACTTATTCGCTGCCGATTGGGTACGGAAAGCGTTTTCTTCCTGGTCTAGGAGGATTTGGGAACGCGGCTGTGAGCGGTTGGACGCTGAACTCCATCGTGACGTTGCAGGGAGGCTTCCCGTTTTCACCGCAGCTCAGCTACAACCCCTCGAACAATGGGGACACGCGAAATCCGGTGCGCCCGTTCGCGAATCCAGCTTTTACGGGGTCGGTGATCCTTGGCAGCCCGAACCAATGGTTCAACCCTGCCGCGTTCCTGGCGCCGGCGAACACGGCTGCAAACGGCGGGTTCTATGGAAACGTGGGGAGAAACACCTTGATTGGGCCGGGCCTGGCTACGTGGGATTTCTCCGTGCTGAAAGACATGCGAATTCGTGAGCAGCTCAATCTTCAGTTTCGGGCGGAGATATTCAACCTTCTGAACCGCGCGAATTTCAACCAGCCCAATGCCGTTGTCTTCACTCCCTCGGGCGTTTCGCCAACGGCGGGAGTGATTACGAGCACGTCCACAACCTCACGCCAGGTCCAATTCGGCGTTAAGCTGCTTTGGTAAGCGCCCCGCGACTGTCGTATCGGCGTTACTCGCCCCGATCTGGTGCAAACTATCAATTCGTGAAAACAAAAAGGCCAGCTCGATGAGGAGCTGTCCTTTTCTGTCCCCGGGGGAGGGACGAGCCGCACGTTTCCCAGCCCAGACTACGGCAGGACGTAGCGGAAAGAGGTCAGGATCATATTGTCGACGGCCTTGGGTTGGATGCCGGCCGCACCGGACCATCCGCTCTTGGTTAAGTAAGAGTATTGGATGCCCCAGCGCAGACCGCCCTTCGGGCCCTGGTAGAACTTGTGCCAGAAACCGACACTACCTTCTAGAATGTTTCGGATGTCTCCCGCGCACGTTCCACCGGCTCCCGGCGCGGACGTTCCTGTCGGGGGCGCTTCGGCCGAGCAACCGCTGTTATTGGCAAGCGGAGAGCCGTAGCCACCGATTCCGTTGATGGCCCGGGCTACCGTCGTGTTGGTGAGTACCGGCGCACCCGCAACTCCATTCGGATTGCTGATCGATGTGGTCGTGATTTTCACGCTCTGGTATTCGGAGTAGGCCGCGCGCCATGCGTATTCGTTGCCAACGTAGACGTAGGCGTCAAGTTTCGGATTTGGGTGAAATTCGAGCCGGGCAAGAGCCTGCTGGCCCCGAATCAAAGCCAGAGTGCCGTCGGGACGAGCGGTCGCGTCGGACAATTGCGCCGAGCCGTAGCGGCCGATTCCGTCGCCGATAACCGCCTTCACGCCAAAATCGAGCTTTTTGGAAAAGAGCGGCACGTTAAAGCTGGCGCCGCCGCCGCCACCCGTGCGGGAATCATTGAAAGCGCCGACCGCAGTGGGGGCAGATGCTGCGGGCGCCGCCGCGCAAGTGATCGGTGCGCCAGTAAAAGTGGTCGTCGACCCATTCGCTGCAGTTACTACTCCGGCGGCATTGGCGCTCACCACCGCGCAAGGATAAACCCGGTTGCGGAATGTACTCACTAAGCCGAAGACTTCGTAATGACCCCACCCGGGATCCAGGGCCGCCTTGAAGATGATGTCAGGGGCCTTGTTAGTTGTGTAACCAGTGGCGTCGAACGCGTTGTACAAGCCGCCGCTGGCACCGGGAGCGTTGAGCCAGAAGTTCTGCGATGGATTCCCGGTCGCGGGCGTAAAAGTAGAGAACCCGCGGCCCCCAATCGTTGTCTGCGGCGCTTCCACGGAGAAGCCCAACGCAAATTTGTCGTGGTTAAAGCTTTTCACGACGCGGAAACCAGGTTGACGGGCCCAGGTAAAACCGACTGAATATTGTGGGTCGATCACCAGTGGCGGTACTTCCCCGCGGTTCGCGATTCCCTTCCTGTTTTCTGCTGCCAGGCTCCACATCTGGCCGCCGGTGATGCTCAAGCCATTGTCAAACGCCACTTGTCCGAACACTTGGCGCTGGCGGAGAACATAACTGTTGCTCTGCCGGTTGTTCGAAGTGGTGCCGGCGCCAAGGAAGTCCGCTTCGTAATACCCGCCGATCTTTGCACTAGCCAATTTCCCTTCGACGAGGAGCGTCACGCGGCTGTGACGGCCCGTGAAATTGTTCTCCGTAACTTTGCTGAGCGAATTGCCTGGGAATGGAATGCCGGTAAGTGGGGTGTTGATGTCGCCACTGACGGCGCGACTGCGGAACACGGTAGCTGCTTCGAGGAAGCCTCCCGGTGTAATGTTGATTCCCTTATACTTGATGGTGGCGGGCCCATCTTCCGCCGCTCTTTTCACTTCGGCCTGCCCCAGCGCGGCAACTTTCTTGGTGAGGTCATTGGTGACGTCCGCGACGGCCTCCAGCTGGCCTTCCGTCACCTTGGCATTCCCCTGCTCCGCCTTGGCTTCCTGGGCGGCCGCCGCCGCTGAAGAGGCCGCAGTCTGTGCGGAACGCAACTCTTCGGACAGCGCATTGAGCCTTTCCTGCTGTTCGCGCATCATTTTCTGCTGCGCTTCCATCTGCTGGGACTGCTGCATCATCATCTGACGCAGTTGCTCGACTTCGGCGCTTAGTGCCTCCGTTACAGATTTCTCGGCGGGCTTCTTCGCCGCGGCGGCCGGCTTCTTTTTGGCAGCCGTCTGTGCCGGGGCTTCTTTCGCCGCGGCTTCCTTATCCGGCCCATCCGTTGCCCAGGACGGCGCTACAATCACGAGGGCAGATAACATCAAAGCAATCCAGGTCCTACGCATCTATATCCTCCGATTTGATTCGAATCGTCCTAAGCAAGCACAGCCACTGAAACGTATTGCAAGCGAACACAACCCAAATGGGAGCGAACTTGTTTGAAGTCGGAATCCTAAAGGGGAACGGTCAACAGACCTTGAACCGCGTGTGAATATTTCGTAACACAACGGTCATGTCACATTACAAATCGAAGGCCAGGAGAGCTCTCAACAGCTGTGCGGCTTGCCTCGCATAGAGTTACTGGCGCCCCTTCGATTCGCCAATCTCGATCATGAGGCGGACAGCCCCCACGGGCAACGTGAGCGCTCGCAACCGTCCATTTCGAAAAGTCATCATCTGCTTTTGTGTCCCGCGGAGGCTTCGTGTTTTACGGGTGTCGCCACTGAGCGTTCATTCGCAACCACCCATCCCGGTTGGGTTAAGATGATACGCCTAGAGGGTTTCAGACGAGAAATTGTCATTCACAAGAGACAATATCAAAATATGCGACCAATGACCTTCCGCCGGCCACTCTTTCTAATCTCTGCAATTGTCCTGGCATCCTTTCCCAAGGCCGAAGGTGCCGACCACCAGTCTCGGACAACGGCGATCCGGGTCGAAAACGATTCGGCGATTGTGTCGATTCATATCAACCAACAAGAGAAGCCTCTTAGATTCCTGTTGGACACGGGCGCCGAGATTACAATAATAGATGCACGCACTGCCCAAGATCTTGGCTTGCCCGAAGGAAAAGAGATCGATGTTCTCACCTTCGGCGAACAAAGTACCGTTCGGACGGTTCGCATCAACAACTTGCGACTCGGGCCAGTGCACGTCGGCCCGATCGACGTCGCAAAATATGACCTGACAGGTCTTACTCGCGGCGTCGGTTCTAGAGTGGATGGCGTAATCGGTATCGACGTCTTAGGCCGAAGGCCCTTCACCATCGACTATGGGAACAAACAGCTATCCTTTGGTGATCCTGGCCGACTCAGGAATGCCCCAAGCGCGGTTCGCGTGCCGATACGGAAAGGGCAGGGAGGATACGTAGTTTCTGCCATCGTAAATGGGACTAATCGCATCGAGCTACTCCTCGATACAGGGACGAATTTTACTCAATTGCCTCCACAGATCTGGCAGCAACTAACAAAGGAATGGCAACCTCAAAGAATGCTGTGTGGTGCCAAGTCGACTGGGCACGATGATTCGAGTTCTTGTTTTGCGCGGCTAGAATCAATGAGTTTCGAGAGTCTGAAGATTGACCACCCGGTTGTAAAGGTTCTCGGTCAACAGCAAGCTGGCGTTTTTGCGGAGCCCGATCCGCCGGGCCTATTGGGCACTGATTTTCTCAAGCGTTTCGTAGTCTCAATAGATTTCTCCAATGAAGAAATCGTTTTTGTGCCGTCTTCGACATTCACGGTCGACCCTTATGAATACTCCACCGTTGGAATTCAATACGTAAAGCAGGGCACCACCTACTTGGTAGCTTCTGTGCTAGGGGGATCGCCTGCCGCGCAATCCGATGTCCAACTTGGTGATGAGATCGTTGCAATACGCGGGCAACGTGTGGCAAGGCTTTCTAAGAACGACATGCACGCCCTTTTGCATGGCCCACCCGGAACTTTGGTGAAGTTAACGTTGCGGCGAGCCGGAAAATCGATCAGTTATGACCTCATATTGAGGCAACTACTGTAAAGTCTAACCTCACTATGAAAAAGAACAGCCCTAGGACTAACCGATCCGGTCAATTCACCAAGCGATCTGCAAATGCTCAGCCTTCTTGACTCGAGAAAGCCGCTTTAGAAGAACCCCGTTCGTTTGAGAAGGGGCAGTACGTTGTATGTGAAAGTGGTATTGGTCACCGTTCGCTGTGGCAGGACTCCATTCTGGCCGACGGCCGTAGTTATGAAAAACGAGGCCGTGAACTCAGGCGAGAAGACATAGGTGGCCGTGACGAAGGCACGATTGCCGATGTTGAACCGGTCGGCGTTGAGCGGGCCGTTCTTCGGGTCGATTCGCGCGTAACCGAATTGGTTCAGACTGAAGTGCTTCGTAAGCTGTTTCGCGAAGGAGATCGCGAAGCCGTAGGCGGAGTCTATGTTCGTTCGCTCGTACTGCTCAAAAATGATGGAATCGACCACCCGCACCTCGGCCAGCTTGATGTTGACGGCTTGGTGCCAAGTTCTGCGCCCGCTTTCCAATGTGAAATCGGCGGACACGGCGGCACGCTTGCCGACTTTCTTGTCTACAAGAAATTGCCGGTAGTTCGAGTCGCCGATGTGGGGTAAGCGCACACCGACCGGGACATTATCCGGACCCGTGCCGCCCACGAAGTAGGCGTTGGTGACCGAAATTTCGTCGAAAAATAGCTGCTTCGGACGGCGAATGCTCACCCTTTCGCCCGTGATGTATCCGTCGTCATCGTACGTGGTGAACTCTGTGGATTCACCCTTCACGATGTAAAGGCCGCCGACCTGGCATTCGATTCCGGCAATCGGCTTAGCAGCGAAGTAGAGCGTCTTGAAGGCCAGGTTTTTCTGCGCGTCGTTGATACCCCATCCGGTATTGTCCCAGCTGCTGGTGAATCTGGTTCCTGTGAATACCCCGAAGTTGAGCGAGTAACGGCCGGGCTTGTCGAACTTCACTCGGCCTCTGAGCGTCGCCTTATACTGAACCTGATTGGTCGTTATTGCGCCGTCGCTGGTATCGGCGAAGCGGTAGCGGAGATTCAGCGTAGCATTCTGCAGTTCGAACCATCGCAGGACAAACAACTTTTCAGAAGAAGGGGTCGGAGGTGAAGCTTCGCTCGCCGGCGGCGCGGGCGACGGGCCCTGGGGACTCGTTGGTCCCGCAGCCGGCCGAGCCTTGGTCGTCTGCGGGTTCGGATCGCTGCTATCGGACGACGGGATCGCCTCCACTCCCCGCTCCACACCTATTTTCCCGGAGACTCCCTTCACTTGTGCACATGCGGCTTGAGAAGCTCCCACTAATAGTGTTGTCAACGCTATGGACAGAGCGGACCGTATACTTCTCATACCGACCACTCCTTAAGGTTAGTGGAACGTCCGGTTGCCCAGTCGGCCCTTGAGAGATTTGTTCTAAAGGTCATGCAGACTTCGTAGTGCTCCCTCCAAGCGTATGGTTCAAGGAGAGCAGTTAGGAATTTAGCTACTTCTTGGAAGGAGCCCTAGCTCATCCGCAGCGCGGTCGGCCTGCTGCACATTGCCTCACATCACGCCATGCAACAACGATGAACTGTATACAAATTCATGTGACAAAACTATGCGAACACTCCATACCCGTCAACAATCTTTCCAATGAGCTATCTGGATCGAACATTGCACCCCAATTCCGACGTCACCAAACGGAGCGCTGATCCCACTCGGAGGCGCGTGCAATGGTTCGCAGGTCATTTCCCTGAAGTTTTCGAGTCCGGGGAACTCTGTCGCGTAGTCACATGAGTCCCAACACGCAATTCGTCGGTGCCTCGGACGGCCACGTCATCCCCCTCCCGCAGGTCACCGAAAACCTCGGTCTGTTTTCCGTCGACCTCGCCCGTTTGGACATTCACCCACTCCGCGATGCCATCCCGGATACGAACGACGAAGACAGCTTCCGTGGTTCGGGCCACAGCGGACGTTGGAACGAAAAAAGTGGATTGCGATCGACTGACAGGCCAAAGCACTTCCGGAAACATGCCCGAAGCCAGACGTCCGTCCGTATTCGTTACGTCCAACTCTACCGGCATCGTTCGTGTTTTCACCTCCACCGAATGAGCAATCCGCGCAACTTTTCCGGTGAAAGCTTGATTCGGAAAAGCCAGTACACTGAATTGGACATTAGCTCCTTCCTTCATACCGGCTACATACTTTTCGGGTACAGGAATAAGGAGCCGCAAACGTGAAGTCTTTTCCACCCGCACGATGGGAACTCCAACACCGGAGCCGCTGGACGGCCCCACGAGTGCTCCTGGGTGAACGTTCCTCTCTGTCACAATACCGTCGAAGGACGCTCGCACTTGCAGATACCCTTCGATTTCGCTTATTGATTTGAGGGCCGATTGCGCAGCTTGGGCCCCTCCCCGAAGAGATTCAAGCCGTGCACGGTCCGCTTCGACTGCCCTTTGCGCCACTTCCAGATCGTTTCCGGCAATGACACCAGGAGTCGCGGAAGCCGCTTTCAGTCTTTGGTAGGTGCTCTCGTCCGAGGCGAGCTTGGCTTCGGCCTCCCCACGTTGCGCCTCCGCTCCCTGGAGCTTCGATTGCGCCTCGGAACGCTGAGCCGCAATTTCCGGAGCAACAAGGCGCGCCATGAGTTGTCCTGTTTTCACAACCGATCCGCGATCGACGCTGATCGATTCGACGAAGGCAGTAACCTTGGGATAGACGGCGACGACTTCATACGGCTGCAGTTCTCCCGGCAAGCGCGCGGTGATGGCAAGCTTCCGGGCTATGACCTTTGCGACTTCCACAGTAGGAGCGGGTGCTGAACGCCCTTGCGCGTTCGCTGTGCCAGCGGAGGGATTTGAGTTCGAACCACACGAACTGCACAAACAAACGCTACCGCCGAGGACTAAACTGAATAGAACCCCAATTCGACTCATAGAGCCCCTCCCTGCAAAGGATTCTGATTCCCAGGTTGTTGGATGGCGAAAGCGCTCTGGGGGTCCTCAGGATCCAGTGACGGCGATTTCACTCCAACTCGTTCCTGGACCAAGGAAAACACCAGAGGCAGGATCAGCAGAGTCGCAGCAGTGGCAAACAACAATCCGCCAATCACGGCCCGTCCGAGGGGCGTCGTCTGCTGGCTCCCCTCACCAATTCCCGTAGCCATGGGAATCATTCCGGCGATCATGGCCATGCTCGTCATCAAGATAGGTCTCATGCGCGTCTGAGCTCCGTGGATCGCCGCAACCGTCGAATTATTGCCAGCGCGCCGGTACTCCTCGGCGAAAACGACCAAGAGAATCGCGTTCGCCACGGCTACGCCGATGGCCATGATGGCCCCCATGAAAGACTGAATGTTCAGCGTGGTGCGCGTGGTTAGGAGAATGAAAATCACTCCACAAATGACAGCAGGAACAGTTGAAAGGACGACGAAGGCCAACCTCATCGACTGGAAATTGGCGGCGAGCAATAGAAAGATGACCAGAACTGCAAGGAGCAGCCCCACACCAAGATTGGTCAATGTTTGCTTCATCGGGGCGATTTGCCCCCTGATGTCCACTCTGACTCCACGAGGCGGAGTGCCGGCACGCTTGATAGCGTCATCCAATTGCCTAGAAACCCGACCCAGATCTTCGCCGGAGACATTGGCGGTAAGCGTCACCATCCTTTGTCCGTTGAGGCGGTGATATTCACCCACGACATTGCCATAGCTAACCCTAGCTACATCGCCCAAGAGCGGATGAGAAGCAGTCCCGGGCGTCACGGAAACGTTTTCGACGTCCTGTATGGAAGCCATGTCAGCTTGAGGGATTTGCACCTGTAACTGATAGGCCACGCCGGATTTCGGATCAGCCCAGTAATTCGGCGTAACGAACCGGCTCGACGAGGTCGCGGCCAAGAATGAGCGCCCTACGCTGGCCGCCGTGACCCCCAGTTGGCCGGCACGCTCCCGATCCACGTTTACGTTTATGCTCGGGTAGTCCAAGGGCTCGTCGTACTGGAGATCGCGGAGAGCGTGAATCTGGTTGAGTTCCGCCCGGACCCTTTCCGCGAAGGCGCGGTCGGTCCCGAGGTCGGGCCCACTTACGTTGATTTCCACCGGCGTGGGCGCGCCGAAATTCATGATCTGGGTGACGATGTCCGCCGCCTCAAAGGAGAATTGAGACCCAGGGAATTGTGAGGGCAGCGTCTTCCGCAGTCGCTCCTCGAATTCATCTACACGGATATTCGATTTCGGATTCAGCGCAACCCGCAGAACGGCTTCGTGTTGCCCACTCGTCCACAAATAAATTGTGTTAATGGGATAAGCTGAAGGCAGAGCACCGACGTAGCCCAACGTGATCGTTACGTTTCCTGGTCCTGCGGCCTCTTTGATCGCGCGGAGTACATCGAGAGATAATCTCTCCGTTGCTTCGACGCGAGTGCCGATGGGTGCGCGGAGCCGCAATAGAAGTTGGCCGGATGAAACTTGCGGGAAAACTTCTCTTCCCAGGTAGGGCCCAAAAAACGCAATCACCAGCATCGCCACGACCAGATACACGGAAACGACGAGCCGGCGATTTCGGGTGAACTTATCCAGAATCCGCCCGAGTTTCTCGCGCAACCGACTGAGTAGCGAGGGTGTA
>WNFC01003017.1_pt1 | contig 24243 bp, 29 predicted proteins | sample 5400541 | NCBI WGS metagenome assembly WNFC01 (sample SAMN13153342, study PRJNA577476) | soil metagenome | isolation source: 120 cm saprolite under Douglas fir tree site 2 hole 2 replicate 1 | place: USA:California | collected 2015-04-18
ACAACTCCCTTGCGAACTGGTGTTGCCCCCTACCCTCCGTCCCCATCTTGTATAGGATGCTCTCATGTATTCTGTATCGAATGTAAGGACACTGGATGGTTTTGCCTCCATGCATGACCTAATATCCCAGGTGTTCACTTCCTTCATACCATCTGAACCAGGGAGGTCCGGGGTGGTTTGCAAGAGCATCCTCGACGATCATGTTTCTTTTGTTGTCTTGGGATATAACCTCATTGTTTCCTTGAGGTATCTTGCATCAACGGGTGTATCCTGGCTTACACATGTATGAGTTGTCATAGGCCACTCCCTTATGTGTTGACTTCAAGTGATCATCCTCCTGTCTCGCGGTGCCCTCATAGTTGATAGGTGACAGAGGCATCGGGGACATGTGGTCAGAGGTACTATTCTCATCTGGGTAGGTGAGGTTGTAGTAGGTGGACGTGCTTGCTCCTTCCGACATGAGGAATAGGATGTGTGGGAGTAGAGAGAAGGCGACAGCCTTGTAGACCCTCCTCATGAGGTAGGGAGAGGTCCCCATTTTATACTTTTCACCACCTCGGGCCTATGGTTGTGAAATTCTTGTTTCAATTTCAGAGTGTGTACTTGATCTGCCAGTTCCCAAGAGTTGTCCAATTTAGGATATCTGACCTACTTAATCAAATATTATAGTTCCCATTTGCATCCGTGATGGCATGAGGCCAATATAGTGTTGATCTCCCACTCTGGCTCCCTGTTGATCAAATCAGGGGCTGGCGTGGGATAATTTGGTCCATGTACCACCATTTCTTGATATGGGGATAGCACTGCGGCATAAAAGGCATTGTGTATCTTTCACGCAGAAGGTAGTGCCAAACAATACAACACTGAACTTAGCTTTTCTGTGATCACGAAGGGTCCAAAGCACTTCAGGCGTAACTTGTGAGTTGGATGTGAAGTATGCAAGTTAGTGCCCTCTAGCCATACTTTGTCACCCTTATTGTATGGTTGGAATTTGGAAGATCTTCGCCAGAGAGATTGTGAACGCGTCGTTGCTTCCACTGCTAATTGCCAGGCCTCTCTAAGTTGTGTTCTGCGTTCCTCTATACTTGGAATGAGACTGTCACTGCTAAGACTTTCTGTGGTAATAAGATGGCTAAGATGGCGTTGCCTCTTAGGTATAGACAAATTTGTCAAGGGGTACTGCCACTAAGTACATCTAGTGGACCCTTGTTGAGCACAGATGTAAGAGAAAGGGGGATAGTCAAATACTATTGTCAAGATAGACAAGAGACTTGACTTGGTGTCCTAGTGTCACCGCTGCTAGATGGCAACCCTAACTAGGATGGATATAGAGTCAAATCTGTAAGACTCGGAACAGGTGTAGCAATATGGCTAAGGCAATTAGCCTTAGTAATGTGATACCGATGAAGAGTGTAAGGCAATAGAGAATGGCCACTAAGGCGACTGTGATAGGACTGGGTGGTCCTATGTCGAGCTAGACTCAGAGGAGGTCACTAAGACCAAAGGTGATAAATGAGTATCAAACTCAATTAGAGGACAAGGCAATTACAGCCTTGTATGAGACTACGGATAAGAGGATCAAGCTGGGGGTTTACAAGTCACCCCCAGGCCCTACTTATACTACGGGGTAAGTAAGGGCAGTAGCGTACAATACAATAAAGGTGCTCGGGCCACCTGTGAGTCAGAGTCGTAACAATAGGGGTCAGGAGTCAGTATGAGTCAGTACTAAAGACAATAACCGTAGTCCTAACAATAAGGAGCCAGAGTCATCAGTACAGTAACAAGAGTCAGTCCGAGTCACAGAGACAATAACCGTCGGCCTTCAAGGCCCAGTGCGTACCGATACTAACCGTCGGCCCTAAGGGCCCGGTGCATGTCACTCACTCGTTGTCAGGATACTGAAGCTGCAGCCGCTGCAACGCACGCTTTATGTACATCTCCCTCGCCAGCTCGTTAGACCACTGTACCCAGGGTGGCACCGGAGATGGCGGTGACAGGTAAGGTAATTACTGTAAAGAGAACAGTAGTAGTGTGCACGGTCATGGCTGCAACTCCAACATGGGCTGCGTTGGCAGTGGCGTGGTTAGCTTGCCATGATCCATAGTGCGAGACCATGTAGCATTGGTTGTCATTGTGGATCAGAGTGCGAGCAGTGCATCTGGGACGTGAGGCTGTGATGGAGTTGGGGGCAAGAGATGGTGTGGCATGGTGGCTGAGGCGTCGCTGTTGGGCGATGGTGCAGTAGTAGAGGCAGGTGTGATGTTGGGTGTGGTTGGAGTGTTGTCATAGTTGAGGATGATGTGATGATAATGATGTGTGATGTATGGGCCCCCCTTCATCGAGTGCGATGGTGCGTGACCCAATGAGATGGTGAGGGGGCCCATGGACATGGTGGCAGGTGTTCTTTTGAGCAGGTCTGAGGGGGGTGCAGACAAGTAAGTGGGCGTTGAGTTTGCTGTGCATGTTTTCAGGGTGCACAGAACCCTTGCAGCCTAAGGCTTGGAGTCAAAAGACATCTGGCTTGCTGTCGTTGAGGGTGTCCTTAGGAGTTAAGAAGTCCAGGGCATGGGCCAGTAAGGTGTCGTGTAATGGAGCGGTGTGGTATGGGACCTCTTGGAGGTGGCCCACCATGCGTTTGCTGCTGCTGTTGGAACGAAGAATCTTGACCTCTTGCCTGGTTGACCATTCTTCCCAAAAGATGAAGGCCTTGAGTGCCTGTCCAACTTGTGATTTGTTGTGTGGTCCATGGATGGGGGCTTCACGAGCATTGTTGTCAATGAGAGTGATGAGGTGACTGTGAGTGTTGTGTGGCTGCATGACTGATGGTCCACATACATCCGAGAAGGCATGGTTGAGTGCGCTGTTAGTGTGCACATTTACCATTTTGAGGATCTCTTCGTGGGTTCGTTTGCCTTTGAGGCAGGGTTTGCATGACCCCATAGCTGGATTTCCTCCTGAGATCTCCATCCTAGTGGTGAGACCCTTCTTTGCCATGTGAGGTGGCGTCCATATGAGCTGCTGTGAGCATGACAGAAATGCTGGTGCTGAAAGCCAAGCAGAGCCCCAGACTTGGAGGCATGTAGAGGGTGTGTCATCAGAGCAGAGATGGGTGACATGGTGTTCTGAACGTAGAGAGTGGCTCAGAGAACAGCACATGGCTGCTGCCTGGTGGCACACATGCAGATGGGGATGCTGCCGGTGCCTGCAGCAGGGATGTTGCTGTTGTCACTGAGGGTGATCTTGGTGGGATTAACAAGAGGGGAGAAGTGGCAGAGCCAGCTCCTATGTGAGTGAAGGGTGCGTGAGGTTTTGGAATTGATGAGCCAACCATGTTTCAGGTTTCTCTGTCAAAGATCTGCCTGCAACTTGAGTGTACGTTTGATGGTGGCGTCGCTAGTAGTGGTGGGTGTGCTCAGATTCAAGGAAGGGAGTGAGGAAGAGGGTGAAGGGAGGTCGCTCGAGCAGATAAACTGCATGCCAATCATTGCTGGCCTGATAGCAATTGTCTGTGGTGGGTACTGCATCAAGGATGCAGGTCTGAGGTCTGCACCTGGAGTTGAATTGGTTGGGGGTAGTCACTGCTGCTGCTATCGAGGAGGGGTACCTTAAGCCAGGTTCAAGCAGGAAGGGGCTTTGTGGTAGTCACTGCTCCGAGGGTTGGAGTGCTGCCGCCTGCTGTGGGGTTTGCTCCAGTGGTTGGAGTGCTGCTGCCTGCCATGGGGTGCGATGTCTGAGTTCCCTGCATGTCGTAGGATCCTGTGCCACTGCCCAAGCTTGTGGGTTTGGTGTTGGCTCCTTGGTCAGCATTACCACTCATGTCGTGGGCGTGTGTGGTATGTGTGTTGCTCTAAGCACATGTGAGGGAGTCTGTGTGATCACTAGGCAGTATGAGCACTATCGAACACACCACATTTGTGCGCACATGCCCATGTTTGTGTGCACGCGCTCATGTTTTGTCTTGTCTTCTTAGATTATCTTGATCACTGTTTAGCTCTAGATCTGCATAGCAGTCTTACCACATTCATTTGATCCTTAGTTTAGAGCTCCATGTCACACATTCATTTGGTAGTCAGACTTGTGGTGTGTTACAGTACACTCATTTTTGTACACTTAGTTTACAGTAGTACTTAGTTAGCCTTGTGCCTGAGCATGGGAACACACATTGAGTGTCTGCGAGACACCACGCATACCACGCTGAATAAGTATTCAGACTGAAGTTGAACATCATGGAATTTCATCAAAACATATCACTTTGGGTTTTCATACCTTTCTACAAGCACCAGGTCTCATAATCTGTTGGAGTCAGAAGTGCACACAAGAGTGCAGCTCAGCCTGAGTGAAAAGACTAAATTTTAGGTGGGGCAAAAGCATCCATACTTATACAGTTTTATGTATACCAAGTGTGCTATAGATGCTAGAATCAGAAAGGCATGTAAAATAACTACATAGGTAACTGCGTCATAGTACTGCTAAGATAGTCTAAGTAATGACGTATGTGTTTGTTGTGCATCGCCTGTGGCTGGATCCATCAGGAAAAGTTGAAAATACTCTTTTAACTTTTTTAACTTGCCACAAGTTAAAAAAGTATGTTTTTGGCTACTTGATACAAGAAAGGTGTGCTACTTGTACAATACTTTTTTTACTTGTATAATACTTTTTTTTACTTGTATAACACTTTTTTTAGCTTTTAGTACTTGCTGAAGTGATTTTACTTGTAATAGTGCATGTACTTTTGGGGACTGGTTAAAAAAGTAGTTTGACAAGTAGAGGACCTTTCTTTTTTTTACTTTTTTACTTTTTTACAAAAAAGTGCTTCGAGATACATAACGATTCGGGGGAGAGGGGGATGGCGTGCATGATTAGCGATAAATAAACAAGACCAAGACCTAGAGGTCTAAGGGCTGAGGCTGAAGGAAACGATTGCGGGAAACGATTGCGGAATCTACCCGCTCGGAAAGCATAAGTACTAGTCTAGATTTTATATTTTAAACTAGTTACTGGTTCAAGTTCTAGCAAGTAGAGTGGCCTATGTACTAGACTTGTTTTGGACATCGCGAATATTCACATCGCAACAGGTCCCCTACCTACTACGCTGTCTTGTCTTCGTCGGCCAGCGCTGGCCGTCCTCGTTCAGGCCTATGACAAATGTTAGTTTAACTCCCATTTTGAGCACAAGTCATCGCACCGAGTGTCGGGTTGGCCGTCTTCCATAGATAACCTGTAGGCTGTTGCAACAGAGGAGGGGCAGCCACACGCTGTGCCGTGCCAACAGTCGGATCAGCAGGACGAACTTGAACGCTTACCGGATATAGTGTATGTATTGACTACCACATTGAAGCGCTACTGGAGTGCTCCTCATGTGCATACACCTAGGTATATAACGTACGATACCTTCGTACAATAGACCTCAGTCGTCCCCCCCCCGACTCCTGCCTCTCGCTCCGTTCTCTCACATCAAGACTGTCGTCTCCCTCCAACACAACCACGGACTTCAGCCTTGATCAAGGTCACGACCATGTGGTTCTTTGCGTAGTACTATTCAAAAAACCACATGGTCGTGACCTTGATATTCCCCAAGATGCAGATCATCAACGGCAAGAAGTATATATTGGCTCGGATTTCTATGGAGCTTGGCACAGTGAAGGAAGTTTGTGAGATCGTCGGGCAGGAGGTGCGTATGGTATTTTAGCTCGACAGTGTAGTTACCGGGTACACTTTGAATAGTGAGAGCCGGGCTTCCAACTCTAGTCGAGACAATCCAAATCAGATTCAAGTTGGTATGAAATGGGAATACTACCTCGACCACTCGTTCCGTTCACCATCGTACCTTCCCCGTACACGAAGGGTTCACAATTGGTACTTTTGTCAATAAGGTCATCATGATAAAGCTGAAGATGCACCATTCGCGGTGTACGGTGCAAGTGGCAAGCGTCACGACTCAGTCGGTTAAGAGAACGACTGAGGTGCTAGACATGAAACGCGAGCGGTTATATGCGGGAGCGAGAAGTATGAATACCAAAGAAAATCGTACGAGAGGAAGGGAAAGAGAATCATATGCAAATCGCCTTGGCGAAGCTACTCGAAGAGTCCAGTCAAGAAAGGTAAGGTAGTTACCGTATTGAGAAAGTAGTATCGTACGCGGCCGACGCTGCTACTCCAACATACCGTGACGGGAGAAACACAAACTTATGATAAGTTTGTGTTTCTCCCTTACACCGCGAATGGTCGCCGGAAAGGCTGCGTTGACCACACGTCCTTGACATTCGATTCCCGAGACAATATTAACGCTGTGCCGACTAGTAGTACTTGGGAGCATGTTGGCCCTGGATTCTGGCCCTGCTACAACCCACCAGAAGACCCCCATGTGCCCGACGATATGTTCAGTGATCGTCGCCCGACCTACCGACTCCCCGCCAGCCACAAGTTAAGGGCTAAGCCCAGTCCTCCGAGGCCAATGACATCAACGAAGCCCAGTCCCCACAACCGTCGAGGAGAATGAAGACTAGTGGGCCGATCCGGTGACCTTCTACGTCACATTCGCGTGCTGGGTTCGTCTTTCGAATGTTGGCTGCCTATCAATCATATACGTATATACGTACGTTTCCTCCCTCCCACTCCCGGGCCTTGCTTTGTCTTTCGCATACTTTTCGCAAAAACCTGTTTAAAAAATCATTTCTACGACTCCCATTTTATGTATTGACTCGTATACTGCTCCCCCCCGCTCCGTCTTCATCACCTATGATAGCTAGTTAGTTACTTGTTGACTGCTAGTGAACTCTGTCGCTACTGTACGATTTCGTTGGCACGGTTGGTCATTACTGGCTCCAACAACTTGAATGAGCGTAAGGAAGAGGTAGAATGGTATATACGAATACGAACATCAGAAGTAAAGGCAAAAGACTCTGAGCGTCCTATATGAAAATGGTTTAAAAAGGGGCGAGGGATAAAGCGATACGTACTACTGTATGAGTGGATTGGGTACTGATTGGAGTCTGATCAAGATCTGATTAGATCTGATTGGCTGATTGGGTCGTCGACACGAAGGGCGGTCTGGCGGCCCGCCATTGTGACCTCGCGACCACGTTCCACGGTTTTCCACTGACTGACTCAGATGTTTCCAACATCACCCCTAAAGAAGCTCGCTTCGCGCAAAGAGAACTCCAAGTTCACACCGCAAGATGAATTCTTAGATCTTATCCCCCAGATAACGTACAGGCACATTCTCTCTCCACCACCAGGAGCGCGCGACCCCTTGCGCGTTATCGCACTCTGCGATAGTGACGCTTTCTACGCAGCGTGCGAGCAGGTGCGACTTGGCATAGACCCGTCACGCCCACTTGTCGTGCGACAATGGGATGCGCTCATCGCTGTCAACTACCCTGCCCGTGCATTTGGTATCACGCGGATGAGCAACTGGCGCGAAGCACTGAAGAAGTGTCCCGAGCTGATCGTCGTGCACGTCGCGACGTACAAGGAGGGCGAGCAGGCACCAGGATATTGGGACAACCCGGATACGGCGACTCACAAGGTACGCCGCTCCCTCTTGTCGCGCAGGATACCCGCGGGACTAGCTGCGGCTGTGGCACCGTTATGATTGATACAACTCATGACAGGCGCGTTGATCCCTGCCACGTTTCTTTTTCGCCCTTCATTAATCACTGTCGGAAAATCATGTGCTGTTGTACTGTACGTGTAGGTCTCTCTAGACTATTATCGGCGAGAGAGCGCGAAGATCATCGCAATCTTCAAGGAGAGCCAGCCTGATGGTGAAATTGGTAGGGGCGGTGTCGCTACCAGGCCCGGGCCTGTCACCTATCTGACAGACTAAAACGCTTGCGCCCCCAGAAAAAGCCTCGATTGACGAGGCTTTCATTGATTTTACGCGTCCCGTCCGCGCGGAACTGTTGGCGCGCTACCCTTACCTCGCCGAGGTACCACCTGATTCGCCGGATGGTCTCGACACGGCTTTACCACCGCCCCCGCCAATAACGTGGCAGAGCCGCGGGATTTTAATCCCCATCAACCCCCCGCCGGAGGACCAAGCTGTCGATCCCGCTCTGGGGACGGGAACCGATTCGGGGGTTGCGGACGACGACGATGACACACGGCGGACATGGCACGACGTTGCGCTGTCTATAGCGGCGGAGCTCATGGATGAGATTAGGGCGGAGGTGCGCATGCAGTTGGGGTACACCACGTCGGCGGTAGGTTTTCGCTGTAGTTTTATCTCGGGTTTCAAGCGTTTTGCAAACACCTGACGGAAACCCCTTCCGCCCGTGCGCATGTAATGTAACAGGGGATTGCGCGAAACAAATTCCTGGCCAAGGTGCGTCGCCCGCCCAACGTATGCATTTTTGCGCCCGTCGTTCATGCAGCGCGGTGCATCGGCACAGCTCACCGCATCGTACAAAAAGCGGGACTCACAGGTTTTGCGGCGCCTGTCACTATGTCTGTTGTAAATCTGATTGGTCCCTCCGCTCAGAGCATCCTCCGTAATGCTGCAATACCAAATTACCTTATACCTATGCCTTTTCAAAAGGTGAATACACCATGTGATTGCTGTGTATAATTGTCCGGCGTCCTCAAATAGCACGAGGCAGATTAGGTTCCTGGGTGGCAAACTCGGACAAGCCATCGCGGACAAGTTCGAGGTTTCGACGGTCGGAGATCTCCTGTAGGCGTCCACTCGTACCCATTGGCGCCTTGATACTAAAATAGGACATGTATCTGATATTCAAGGTCCATCAGTCTGGGTGCATATGCTGCCATCAGTACCGTCCTCTGAGCGCTTACTGACCTTGCGGCCCCCCAGAAGAAATGCAGCAGAAATTTGGAGAAGATTCTATCTGGGTCTATGAAATACTGAGGTGCGCCCGCGTCAACTATGATCGGACAGATAATTGAGTAGCCCCCCCCCCAGAGGGATTGACAGGACAGAAGGTGCGTCCTAAGAGACGGTATCATGCCCACGTAGCGACAACATCCGAGTCGTTGTCCTATCAGTGAAAGAGAAGCCATCGCTGACTAAGAGCATGATGGCATCAAAAAACCTTCCTCGCCCGATTACCAATTCCTCTGAGGGCCCGCATTGGCTGCGTGTCCTTGCTGCAGAGCTCGCGCTACGATTAAACGAGCTCCGCGCAACGGACATCTCGGCCTGGCCTAAAACCATCGTTCTACACGCAAGGCACCGTATGATTCTCATCTTGATACTCTTTCATTTCTGACGATCTGACATTGGGCGAACACACAGGGTACGATTGGTCTCGATCGAAGCAGACACCTTTTCCGTTCACACGAAATGTCACCGTGGATGTGATTGCAGGATTTGCTGAAAGGCTATGGAAGGACTTGGTGGGAAGCAGTAGCAAACAAGATGGCTCGTTGCCTTTCTCCGTGACGACCATTTCGCTTGGCTTCTCAGGCGTTGAACCAGGCGAGGCAGGTCAGCAGAGTATCGACGGGTTTTTCCGACCAGGGACGAACACAAAGCTACCGTCCTCCTCAGGTGAACATGATAGCGAAGTGCTACAAATTCATCACCGGAAGCGTCGACTTGAGGCAGAGGACGGAGAGGACTCCTCTCTCGATATATTAGAAGTCAACCAGGAGAACACGGCATCTTTTGTGTGCCCACGATGCCACAAACGCATAGAGGTTGAGCTTGGGTATGGTGGTGAGGGGGATCCAGAGCGAAGGAGAGCAGACGCGCTGTCTCGTTTACATATGGAGCACGGTGACTTTCACATCGCAGAGGACCTGTCAAAGATGCAAGATGATGGCAACATTGGTGGATCTCGGTTGCGCGTAGTGGAGAGGGAAAGGAAACGGAAAAAGGAATGTAACACGACAAAGGACAAGCCTGAGCCCGTCGAAGGAATAGCCAAGTTTTTGGTCCGTAGGCCGGGTTAGGAAACACTCCAGTACTAGTGAAGAACGCAGACGCAGTCACTCGCAACTGATTGACCGTAGCCAGTTGCCCTCGTCGGAGGAATTATCTATATTGACATGTCATTTACTGATAGTAGAGAATTTTCCGTGTAACGATGGAAACATCAAAATTTCGAGCGCCAGAGCTGTGCATTGATGCTCAACGGATCCACCCCGTCAACGCCGGGGCTAACTTGGGCTTGGCCGCGGAACGATAGGCGACTGATAGATGATTGGTTCGTGACGGGCAACCAGCTCCTTGTCTTGTCCTCTCCTCCCTTTTAACCTGGATTCGTTCGACGGGACTGGTCCCTTTCTTTTTTCTTTTGACGAGCGAGGCGGCAGGGCTGCCTCCATCTCTTTCCAGTCTGTCTGGAACAGTTCCGCTGTAGATCAGCCTTCGATTCGATCCACAACCTTTGACGTGCACCGTTTGTGATGAGCACGCCACAAGAAACGGCGACTCTGCCTCGCTTTATCGCATTCGAAGCAGGTGAAAAAACAGCCGCTGTCGTAAGTCGCACAAAAACCTCTTCACCTCCGAGCAAATCACTCACGCATGACGCGTGCATCACGTAGGCGACGTTCGTCTTTGCGTCTCTCTCCACAGTCGTCCTCTCCTTCGTCCTTCTCTGCGTCGTCTCGGTAGTTTTCTTCTCCATCTTCAAACGAACGTCGTACCAGAATCTTTCTCGAGAAGCATTCTTCTTCCGCACCCAACTCGGGCAATATGCTGCTTGTTTATTACTCAGCAATTGGATCACAGGCGTAAGCGGATGGATTAGCATTGAGTGGATCAGTGGTGGTGGGGTCAGAGCAGGTTAGTTAAAACCACCTCTACACTGGATGATCGACAGACGTTGACGCCATTATAGGATCGTCGTCTTGCTCCGCTCAAGGTGTGTACTGCCATCGGTCGTCCGCTCGCAGGTTCTGATACCTCAACTATCCCTAGGGTCATTGAAGCAGATTGGGCAATTCGGGACATTCTTCTTCATCGTCACGATGGGCGTCCACACGTTCAACACACTCGTCCTCCGCAATCGGCAGCCTCAATGGCTTGGACCTGTCGTGACCTTCATCGGCTGGGCGTCTGCGATCGTGATTGGTCTGTCCGCTTCCACGCTGGTATTTTCGTAATTTAAGACAACCCCATCAGGCCTCGCTCCTCTGTCAATCTCGAGAAGCGACAGTGACTCACTCTACAACATCGACCGTTTTAATTGTGGTATCTCAAGGTCGTACGACGTTGCCCACATGCTTCTCTATTTCCTGCCGGTACGTACCCTCGGTCTTGGTAGGCCGTACTTCCTAACGACCGAAAAGTTATTTCTTGCGTCATTTATCTCGGCAGTCGTTTACTCGCTCATTTTTCTGATTATTCGTGGCACCCTCGTTATTAATGGTGGACTGAGAATCCGTCTTGATCCCGAGCGCCGGTCGCGCGTACATGAAACTTTCGAAGAGTACCAGCGCTTTGTCTACTCGGTTGCGCAGACGATGCTTTGGTAAGTTCTCTCCCTTCGCTCTTATGTTGTCTTGGATTCGAACCTTTTTACCCAGGCTGCCGATCTGTAAGCTCAATTCTGGCTGTCACTGCAGCACAAGCATCCTAACCTGATATTTTAGCCTTCATTCTTGCCTTACTTCCCTCTTCCATTGTGCAATTGATGGATATTTCTGGCATCGCTGTGTCGCCCGGAGTTATGGCCTTCTCGTACATTCTTGAGTCTTTGGATGGTGTGGTGTTTCCTACTCTCTTCTGTGTCTTAGTTGACCGTTGACCTGTGACGCAGGCATAATCAACGTGGTAATCCTCTTCAATGTTCTGAGAGCGTTAGGCCCAGCTATCAAATCAGCCTTCCCAATAGACCCTGAGAAAGGACGTTTGGAACAAAGCACAGTTTCGCGTCCTAAATACGAATGGAAACCGCAAGCACGATTCTCGGCCTTCATGAGGGGATCGGTGACGAAAACGGCACCTCCAGCGCACCCGCCTGGCAGTATCCATCAGGGGAGTGTCTCACGGCCCTCTACCCTGGCGAGGTCGCCATTCCAGGCTCACAAGAAGACTGGGAGTGCGAATTCCACCGCTCGCCTGTTGACACCCGAGGTACCCTCACGCAGTCACTCACTATCCCTTAGTCTTGAACACCCCGAGGACTCGTCTTCGGGTCTTCTGGCCCAAGAACCCATTGCGCCCGCTTCCCTATTGGATGCCGAGCTCTCCCTGCCTCCTCAAACAGTTCAGAAACATCCACAGATGGCCCGATTAAACCTCTCGACGTCAGGCTTAAAACCCCAGCTCAATTCGGACTCTACTGGTCTGACGCCTTCCCCACGCGGTAAACGTTCCCGGGTTTCCCGTGACCAGAATCTGGCTTCAGGGTCGTCCACAAAGCTGGTTGTTTCCCCGTCCAACGCGCCGTTCCTTGAGGTGACCCTACATTCTCCACGTAGCTCTGTCACAGGAGGAGACGGCGTTGGCTCGCTGATCAGCATGTACTTGTCTCGCAATTCCACCGCGTCTGTTGAGCTGCCGCTGTTCCCAGCTGCCGTTGTCCAGCGCGATTCTTCGGTTGGTATTCCCGTGACCGTTCCGCACGAAGGCCTCGGGTTCCCCCTCAAGGCGGCTGTTTCCATTGGTGCCGTCGGCGGAAGGCAGAGACTTGTACTCCCTCCTGTTGCCCCTCCCGAGCCAGCACCTGCGCCGTTAGCATCGCCGGCCGACTCGACTGACGCGAGCCAGTACTCAGATACTGAGGCTGGCAGTCCGCCGCCTCCGCCTCTACCGTCCCAGGTGCGCCCGACGTTGCAGCCGACGCAGCCGCTGCGCCTGGGCAGGTCGGCGAGCCTGAACGTGCTATCCCGCGCTTCACAAGACCGGCAACCATCAGTGCAATCTCATGTTCCCCGTAGACTTAACCATCGTCCTGTCGTCCGGGCTCTACCGATCCTGCCAAATCAGACGGCACCACTACGTTTGTCGAGCGTACGGTCGCACACAACCTCACGGGGACCCGCCTCAAGCCATTCGCACAAGGGGTCGTCTGCGTCGTCCTACGGATACCTGTAGAGATGTAGAGAAGCGTGTATGAGACGCGCTTGGTGGTGTCTGTTGGCCACTGTTTCAATCATTATGCGAGTGTAGTCTCTCTAGTTTCAGCATTTCGTTTTTCTAGAGCTCACTGTTCTCAAAGTTGGCCCTTGGTGCAGCTGTCGTCTTTGCACTACTGGGTCGATAACTAAACTATTTTTATTCGTTCTACCATGTTATTTCTTGATTACCTGCGCTCGGTTTGGTAATTCACATTCACTTGCCCCGCGTTCCTCATCATTTATCACCGTCGTAGTCGAGGAGATGCACATCCAATAAAGCCAATTCTGCTTTTGATCGACCGACCGGCCTTACGAATTTGGATCAGGACATGCTGTAAACTGGACTAAGGACCGGAAAGTCGCGCTAGTCTAGGGTCCCAATGGGTCCCCAAACTTACGACTGGTCGCGTTCCGCCCGTCGGCTCGACCCTCTCCATGTCCCCTTACAGTAACGGGCGTAATTACCACCACCTCATTGTAAACGTGGCTTTCAATATAATTGGTGCGTCATGGAGCGACTTACGCAAATCTTATCAAAACAAAAAAGAGAAAATGAGCCAGGGTAGCACACGGTGTGCGCAGGGCATAAAACGGGAGGTATATATTTTAGGGACTGTGGCATAGCCTCCTCGACCACCCACACCCAGCCCGTAGTGCGATCTGATCTCGCCCTCGCCCTCCTCTCTTAATCTCTCTTAGGGTGTGTCAGCGCAGCTAGCCGCCCGCCGCACTCCTTGTCTTCTCCACCTCACTCGACACAACATGGCTACCAGCCGGGTGAGCAGGCTTTCGCACCGGGTGCTCGATTGGTGTACGGAGAAACTGATGATAAGCGGGAAATGCGTCACCCACTTGTTGTGCAAACGCCACCTCGTAATACCGTCCCTTTCGCCTTTCTGTTTCTAGTTCATGCGGGAGTACAGGCTGGTCGTCATCGGCAGCGGTGGTGAGTCCTCCCCTTGATATATGCTTCCGTGGAGTATGGGGTGGTGGGGTGCCCGCCCAAGCCCACTAGAGCCGAAGAAACAAAAAAGAACCAACTGCTTGTTTTTTGCGTCCGTTCTCAATTTTTTTTGTTGACGGACGCACGACAGGCGTTGGCAAATCCGCATTGACGATCCAGTTCATACAAAACCGATTTGTGGAGGATTACGACCCGACGATTGAAGGTATGCTGGCGCCAAAAGCAGTAGTTTTCACGAGCGTGAATCAGGACGAGGGGGCGTGCGTGTGTGTGTGTGTGTCACGGTGGGGGAGGGCAGGCCAGTCGGGAGGCCACGGCACACGAACGTGGGCGTCTCGACGCGAATTCCCCCATCAATTGAACTGCGCACGTTTGTGCTCGTCTTTGCGTCACCGAGCGCTAACGCGCGGCCACCCCTGACCAGATTTGTACCGAAAGCAGTGTGTTATCGAAGGGGAGGAGGCCCTTGTGGACGTGCTGGACACGGCTGGCCAAGAAGAGTTTAGGTGAGTCGACCCTGGTTTTTCTCGCTATATCTCGCTTATGAGAATTTGCAATCGTCCGCGGCCCCACGTGTGCTAATGATTTTCAATTTTCAACCTTTTTTTTTTCATTCGCTCTTCTTCTCTTCTTTCTTTTTTGCCTTTGCTTCTTGGATGTTTCCGTTTTGGTGGGTTATATGAAATAGCGCGATGCGGGAGCACTACATGCTCGACGGCGAGGGCTTCCTCCTCGTGTACTCGGTCACCGAACGGGATTCGTTCGACTTGATTGGCACATACCACGAACAGATCCTGCGCGTCAAAGACACTCAATCGGTTCCCATCGTGCTCGTCGGGAACAAAAGTGATCTCGAGTATGATCGCGCGGTAGACATGTTCGGTGCGTCCAAACTGTTTTTTTCGGTTTCTTCGCTCTTCATCCAATTTTGACTTGGCTTGGCTTGGCTGCTCTGCACACACACTCGTCCGTGATTCGCATATACCGTATATGTGCGCCCGCCTCATCACAGAGGGCCAACTTATCGCGCAGGAGCTCGGATGTCGTTTCGTGGAAACGTCTGCCAAGCTGGGGATCAACGTGACGGAAACGTTCATCGATCTCGTGTGTGAGATCCGTGATCGCAACAGAGTAGGTTGTTCTGAACTGATTCCGCCATTTTCTCTTTCCCTTTTTTTTTCTGTCGTTTTCATTGGTTGATGGCAGTTGGGATGACCCACTTTGCATTTGCCCCCGCCCATGTCTCAGGAGCTACTACAGATGCGCCGAAGCTTCCGTGCCGTCACACCCGATACCATCAAGTTGCCCGGTGCGGGTTGTTGGAATAGTAGTGGTTGCATCGTTTCATGATCCACGACCCACATGCACCACCGCCATCGCTGTTCGATTTACACCCCGTTCCGATAGCGTCCTCCGGTCTTGGTTTCCTGGCATCGCATCATTCTTTGTCCACGCATAACATGGGCTGTGCACGCCGGAGGCACGTCTCGCCTTGCACCGCCATTAATCATTGTATGCACAGATCCCTCGTCAAAAAAAAAAGATGGGCGCTCTATAGGTCGTGATGCATCATCAGACAATGGAATGCGCCGCACCCATATACATGTGCTGTTCGAGTTGACCAGGGAGTGTGAAAACTTTAATTTACTTTACCCCCCCCTGGAAGGGGCGAGCGTGCCATATTCGTTTCGTACATATGATGGTGTTCGCCAGGTTGCGTTGATTATTATCGTCGTGATAATGCCTACATAACGTATATACGTGTACCAAGATGGCATTATTGAAAGCCGATCCGACAGGTAAGGGCGGTGGCGTCCACAATTACGGAGTGAGTGATTGTCGGTGATAGATGGAATTTGATATGAATGTAAATGGAATGCATATACTAAAGGTTGGCGGGAATGAGCGGCACCACCCGACCCGTTGCGATCATCGCTCGCATCAACTCTCCTACTTGTTCTCCTCTCCCTTTTAGAGACACCCGCCTTCTCCTTCTCTCCCTCCCACTCCCTCTTCCATTCTTCTCTCAAATGTCCAGGGTAAGTCCGCCTTTTTTTTTCTCCGCCTCTTTTTTCTTGCTTCCTTCCTCATCGTCCTCTCTTGCCATCTTTGCAATGCAGGCTCAGTTTTTACGGGAATATAAGCTCGTCGTCGTCGGCGGTGGTGGTACGTCATCTCTCCTTCTTACCGGAGATGTCTGTGCCGCTCACCCCAGCCCTTCCTCACCTCCGCTCCCAGGCGTCGGAAAGTCTGCCCTCACCATCCAGTTCATACAAAGCCACTTTGTGGACGAATATGACCCCACCATCGAGGGTGCGTATCTACCGACCCCAATGTGTCGTGCCTCTCTCGTTGGCACGGGGCTGATGACCTGGCATGGCAACAGATTCATACAGAAAGCAATGCGTCATCGACGACGAGGTTGCCCTTCTTGATGTTCTTGACACAGCCGGTCAAGAAGAATATGGGTCCGTATCATCGTTATTCTGATCGCGTCAACCAGGCACATGGCGTCTTATCTCTCTTTCTCTCGATACGTCCCCACTTGTAGTGCCATGCGCGAGCAATACATGCGGACCGGTGAAGGGTTCTTGCTCGTTTACTCGATCACGTCGCGGAACTCGTTCGAGGAAATTAGCACGTTCCACCAGCAGATTTTGCGCGTGAAGGACAAGGACTCGTTCCCCGTCATTGTCGTCGCAAACAAATGCGACCTCGAGTTTGAGCGGCAGGTTGGCATGAACGGTACGTATCGTCCCATCTCCGCCAATCTCCCACGACCCGCGGGAATAGATCATTCATTCATTCACTCCATCCCACAGAGGGTCGTGATCTCGCAAAGCATTTCGGCTGTCGCTTCATCGAGACCTCGGCTAAACAGAGGATCAACGTGGACGAGGCCTTTTCCAATTTGGTCCGTGAGATTCGTAAATATAACAAGGTACGATCTATTTCTCCTGGGTCTCGTGCCCCATTCATGCCGTCCTTGGGTATTGACTTGATCACAATTAATTTCTAGGAACAACAAACTGGACGTCCAAACCAGTCAAGCGGCCCTGGTGCCGCGGGTTCGTATAATCATCCTGATGGGTTGGACCAAGGGGGTGTAACTTGCTGTGGAAATTGCGTGGTCGCGTAAAAATTAAGAGTAGTTTTCGTCACCCTTTCCCTCTCTTCTCGTTCTCACTCTTTCTTCCATTTTTTCTTCCATTTCTATAGTTTCACTTGTATTATAGCTTGGGTTCATTGCGGCTAGTCTACATCATATCTCACGTTTATGCTCTGTCAGAGTTGTGTCAATCTGCTTGTGCTAGAAGGCCTCTCCTCTCCCTACCATCACAGTACTAGTCCTCGGACGATGTTGGGTCGCCGGAATGACCGCGAAAGCCGGTACAAGTGCGGCACTGCATTATATTGGTCCCCGCATGGAACCCGAGACTACAAGTTGGCCGGTTGCCTTTAGTTACACCTTTGGGACTGCTGCTTAAATGGTTAACTTACGTGGCAATACAGTCACGTCCTCCTCGTTCACCGCACGAATCGAATCAATCCCGAGTTCATATGGTCCCTCGATGCCCGAGTTGCCCCCCAGGAGGGAGATACCTACCGAACGAATCCGCTCGCGGAGCATCGTGACTGGTTGGGTGTTGATTGTGCCGGCCTTGGTCATCACGAAGCCATCAAACGGGATCTGTTTCCACCACCTCGCCCAGTCAACGGGAGAGGGAGGGCAAACGGAAATTGAAAGGGGGGAAGGACGCACAAAGACATCTTCCCACCCGCCATCGTCACGCGCAAAGTACAGCCGGTGCTGCCACAGATCGTCGTTCGTTGGGCCCTCCGTCTGTATGTTGACAAAGTACGAGCCGCGCGTGCGCGGGTGTCCTGCGGCTCGCACGCGCAGCGCGAGGAAGCGGTGGTTCGATACGTCGTCCGTGAGCTCGCCGAATAGCGTCGGGCGGAACTATTCGACGATTTTCAGTCGACGTGATAAATAAAATGTTAGGGAGACGGACCTTGTTGCGGAAACCGGCGTAGCCGCCGCGGATGCGCTGTTCGTAACTTGGGCGCACGCCGAGACGCATGTGCCCGTGGAACCGCGCCGCGCCGCGCGTGTTGCCCTTGTCTTTGTCTGCCGTGTCCGTGTCCGTGTTCGTGTTCGTGTTCGTGGGGGAGGGTCCTCCGAGGCTTGGGGGTGGTGGTGGTGGTAAGCGCGCCGGGTCGTCGTCATCAAAGTCGAGGTGGACGGTCGAGGTGCCGCCGACGTCGGCGTCGCACCCGACGGCGTAGTCTTTTTTGATGGTTTCGGGCGTGTGGAACGCGAAGAGCGTGAGGGGCGCGCGGGAGGGTTGTTCGGCGCCTTGCATCTGCAGGACTATTGGGGGGGACACATGCAATGCGTGAATTAATGTTATGTGTGTGTCGTGTTTTGGTACGGATTACCGGACCTCTCGCGGTGGCGTCGCGGGCGACTCTGGTTGACCTGTTGAGATACGCGGTGAGCTTTGACATCATTTTGGTACTGGTCGAAGCGTCGGCCGAGCGAGGAGGAATTTGTCTTTCCGTTTCCGTCTGCCCGCCCATGGGCGGTGGCGAGGCCACGCCACGACCATGGCGCGTCTTCCGCTCTCCAACCACCAGGATATTGCAACTCTCTACTCGCCTATCCTCTCAAGCTATGTGCCACGACTACCCTGACGACCTATCTTCCCCCCTTTGGCCTCAGAAGGGCGCAACCTGAGATCCCTCCTGCGCCATATGTTCCAGACAAAGCTAGCTACTTTGTGCGCCACTTTATCCGCCACGCGTTGCTCATGACTCTGCCCCATTGTTCCCCCCTCGGCCCCTCTGAAGGGTCTGTGGATGCTCGGGCTATCTTATAATACCTGGAGACGTGGCCTTTTCCAACTGTGCGTTCTCCTGACCCCCGTCTCATTCCCCTGTGTTGTCTTTTTTTTTATAGCGACGAGAACTACCGTTGTACCGTCCTTCGCACCGAAATCCCGCCGTTACTCTTACCTTTATCTGTACGTCGTCCACCTTGACCAGAGACGCACACCCGGCCTCTCCCCTCTTCTGACCCATCCCTCTGTCGAACAGCCACGATCAAAAACCCCCCTGACTCGTAATCACTACTCCCTCGTTGATTGCCGCGACCGACCTGAGTCCCTTGACGTCCACATATGACATCCTGGCTCTTGCCGCGCTCGCTGTTCTTGCATGGGAGTTTACCGGGGACAACCGGCGGTTTGCCTCGCGCGCATGAAAGCACGGGACGTACATTTCGTGGAGCAGTTAGTTTGGGTGTGTATCTGCGCCCTCGACTCATCTCTCCCTTGCTCCTATGTGCTTGCTGCATGCTCACAAGCGCCTTGCGCCTTATTATATGGACGTCGTCGATTACATCCTGTTGCCGGCGCCATTTACTTGTATGTTCGTGTTTGAGCACACAAGTGCACGGCACCAGCACCCAGCAGTTATTCGATGATGCGCATGCTCAATCTCATCCCTTTCCTCCCGTTTCCCAGTACTCCAGCGCAGACTTCCACGCACAAGTACATGCTGTCCGACACGCTGAGCGCTCCAGTGCCGCTTGCTCGCACTCTGCCTGCTTCTCGTCTCTTTGACGTGCTTCACCGAGTCCACCTCGGGGAGTAAACCCCCTCGCGGTCAACTCGCGCGTCGTTCACGCGTCGCGATGTTCGTGCCGATCTTGACTCGCTGCTCAGATGCGCAGGAAACGTGAAACTGAAGAGTTGGTGTGGGTTTCGGTGCTCACTGTCGGCGTCCGCTGCAGCTGTGCATCCACATGTCACAAAGACCCGACGAGTAAATTTGTAGAATTATTACTACTTTCATGATTTCCAAACATGGTGCTGTTGACGTGTGAAGCTAAGCTTCGGGTCTCCGCACTGATGTTCCCCTACTGCTGCATCTGTAGACCGCGATCTGGTTCGGACTCACATGGGTAATATGATGACAAGCGCTACGTTGCAGGCTACATCTACCCGAGATGCCAGAGCAACCCGAGCCCCTCACCCGTGCCAGCGAGCATAGAAACAACTCTCCAAAAAAAGAAGAAAACGCCCAAGCTTCGTTCCATTTGCAAATTTCTTGTGGCTGGCTAAACAGTATTCGTATCCGTCCCAGAGAGGTCTAGTGGCCGGAGAGGGGGTCATCGGGGTTTCTTGAACGAGGCTGCGAAGGACTACCTAGATGCCTCAAATGGTCTTTCTGGCTAGTACGTGGAAATATTTTACACTGGAACTCGCGAGACAAACGCACAGCTACGCGGCCGAATCCGGGAGCTTTCCTACAAGAATATTTTTCAGAACCATTGACGGATGAGCGTGTTCACATGGTTATTCAACGCCGCCGTCGGTGGACTGAGGCGGTAGTGGGAGTGGGAGATGACGAGATCGCAAATCTTGAAACATACGTGGATGTTTCTCCTTACGTTCTGGAAGCCCCCTTTTACTATCGCACGGTCAAGTACCTTCCCCAGGCATCAAAGAAGTAAGAAGAAACGGACCCCGGACAACCGTCTCAATAAGGATGTTCAAGTTACCCCCATTGCCCTCCTGTATTGCACGTTTGGTCAGTGCCTCGATCACATCCACGACCGTCCCGGGGAGACCGATGATGTTGACCTTACGAAACTCGAGACCGCCGTCGACAAATTTACATCTGTGATGTGCCAACGTTACGATTACGAGTCAAGACCGAGCGCCGCGACAAAGTCCTAATGGCCCTCGGCGCCGCCGTTCTCATTGTTCATGATCATATCTTCTTCGATCGGAGGGAATCGGTTTACTGACGGACACGCGCGACGGGCGACGGGTGACGCAGATCCAGGAAATGGCCTCTTGTGCATTTGTACGATGTAAGCTGGATGAGTCATCCAAGTTACATCGCACTACGTACAAAAGCACACGGTGGACCCTTACAAGAGCTTGCACGACAAGTTCCTGTTCTCTGCGCTAGCGATCACGATCGTTAGATAGATCACGGCACGCATTTCGAAACTTGCTCATCTTTTCTCACCACGCACGCCTTTTTCAGGCTCGCCGTACTAATCTAGAACTACGAGGGCACCAAATCTGATGTAGTACATCAGGTTTAGTGCCCTTGCACTTCTAAATTCGTACGTAGCACCACGCCATCCACCCGATGCGAAAAGCACCTCACCAGCCTCGTGGAAACAAGGATTTGTGTATGGCGATTGGAGGGATGCCAACCTTGTCGTCCCAACCCAGGAACCAGACGCTGCAGCCGCAGAGGATCACGCTGGTTGATTTAGACTGGGGCAGAGAAGGCCTCAGGTTCACTCATCTTCTTCCCGTCAGTCAATTCTTCATGGAGTAGCTCTCAAAACGCAAACGTCGTACAAAGGAGCATGACGGTCACGCCTTGAGAACTACTTTGGACAAGTTGAAGCTGTCTTCCGTGCCAGCAAGTCAGCCTTCAAATGAACCGTTCATGGTCGAGATGTGCTCCTTACTCTTTATCGCAGCAGGGTGGTATTGCTGCTGGTTGTCCATTCCGAATTGACAACAAGTAGTAATACCACAGAATGGATAAGAGATGAGCGCTGAGCAAATGGGATGGGCCTTTTCAAGAGCGGAAGAACCACGCGAAGACAGGAACAAGAGGGTCGGAAGGGACAAAGAAGATATAAGAAGCAAATAACGGAGATTTCGCAATCGCAATCAGACGCGGGGTAACTCGACCGCTCAAACCAACGTACAAGCCTGAAAAAAAAAGAGCTGTAAGAACATATAAGCGTGTTTTCATCAAAAGGTGCATAATCTACCAATGATTGAGATTCCTAGCACAGGGAACGGCAAGTTCATGTATCCTGCATTAGGGATCTCGATCATTGGCAGGTCATGGCAGTTGACTACAGCAGATCCGCCTGCGTGGTCATCAGCACGCATATCCTCTCCGATTGGAGCTAGGGCGATCTCGGGTAATGGGAACGTCAGATAGCAGCTGAAGGTCATAGAAACTTTCCCGGCGCTGATTCTTGGAATCGTAATGCTGGCGCGTCACAGAGATGCGAACTCGTCGACAGCGCCCTCGAGTTCGGTGGGGCTGAATGCGAGACTCGGGGATTCACGCGAGGGAAATCTCGAGGATACAGGAGATTACTAGGTTCAGCGTCGCGAGACGTCAACGGGTCAGGTTCATAGACATGTACATGAAGCGCACCGCAATCTACGAGAGACGTCCGAGAGCATCGAATATAAAAGGAGGAATGTGCACACATCGGGATACGGGGAGACAAGGGAAATTATGGTGTGAAGAGGGATAAAAGAGAGATGAAGAGGAGAGGGAGGAAGATACTGAAAGGCGAGAGAGACGCCTCCCACCGAGTGAGTTCGTGAAAGGAAGGGAAGGGTGGTAAAAGGAGAAGGAGGGGAAGTGAGTGTGCGAGACCCACAACGGGATGAATGACGGCAAGGGCGGGTCGGTTTACATCGCAGGGGGCCTGCTCTGCAGAAATCACACCAAGAGAAAAGGGGGAGAAAGTGGGCTTTGCATTGCCTGACCTTCCAAGAGGCCAGGAGGGGGTTTAAATACAGAGGGAAAATGTCTACAGACAGCGGCGACGGCCGGCACTGAACACGAAACGAAGGGTGGATCAACAAAGGAAGCGTACTAAAGTGAGTGTCCAAGGCCAGCGCGTGGCCACACCTTACAATATCAATACGAAGAAAGCAGGGAAGCACGGGATCGAGGGCGTGGTGGTGCAGTCGGACGCAAGCCTCAAGCCTGAGGCGGTGGCACTCTCGGGGACCTCGTTGGTGCCCACCACGATGATCAAGAGAGGTGGGCTAGGCTGTATGGCATGGCCTTACTTGTTCGTGGCAACTGCAAGTCAATACAAGGGAGAGGTCTGCGAACGAACGAACCTCGTGTCGTGATGATTGATTGCTGGTATCTTTCGTGGCCCCCGACCGCGTGCTGGGGACATTGTTGAGCTAATTGGGCAACATATTGCCCGAAAAGCAGGTTGAGACGCCAGACTGGAGTCGGAGTGTTGTAGACATGGGTGCTTGTAAGGGAGCACTGTGGGAAATGGGGAAGAATCAACACATTAATTGTCGGGTTCAAGGTGCAACATCAGGAGACCACGCGGTATGATAGCATGTCAATAGGACTTCCACAGGCATAGAATATCCCTACATGGGTCTGAAAGGTTGGCCCGTACATCGTTGGCCTACTGGAGGCCTACAGTCATCACCGGAGTCGGAAAACGTTGCCACGACTGTTCATCATCGACTTCAACCTGGTAGGTCGTCGTCGAAGATGAATAATCGTGGTAAGTGACCCGCCATGGATTGCTCCCGAGCTTGGATCTGATCGGTGGGCTTGCGGGCGTGTCGACGTTAATCCTAGAGCAAGACCAGAAGTGAATCAGATCAGCCAGCAAAGACACAAGGTATGGGCGCCAAAGTGAAACGCTCTCCTCCCACGTTCCCAAAGCTTGACCACAGACCACGATGTCGCCTCTTCCGCTCTCCAACCACCAGGACTTCAATTCACTCCTCGTCTACCCCCTCGGACTATGTGCAACGACTACCCTGACGACTTATGTGCTCTCCATCATCACCGGCAACTCCTCCCAAGTCGATCGTCTCTGGACGTTCTTGCCGACAATCTACACCGCCTACTGGGCTCTCCTCCCCCTCTGGCCTCACAAGAGCGCAACCTGGAGATACCTCGTGCTCGTGCCATATGTTCCAGACGAAGCGAGCCATTTTGCGCGCCACTTTAGCCCCCGCGCATTGTTCATGCTCGGTCTCACCGTTCGTATCTTAGCCCCTGAAAATACCTGTGTTACATCTACCGACACACTGCAAAGGTTCTGTGGATGTGCAGGCTATCCTATAATACCTGGAGACGTGGTCTATTCCGACTGTGCGTTCTCCTGGCCCCTAACTCATCCCACTGTATTTGACGACATTTCTACAGGAACGACGAGGACTACCGCTGGGTCACCCTTCGCACCAAAATCCCGCCCTGGTTATTCCAAATCGTCAACCTCACCTTCATCGGTACGTCCGTACACACCCAGACGTCATCCATCCACATGCCCACCGCCCTTTGACTAACGACGCCTCTCACCCTCACCCTCACCCTCGCCCGCCCTGTTTTTAACAGCCGCGATCCAAAACGTCCTCCTGCTCCTCATCGCCACCCCCGTATTGATCGCCGCGACGCACCCGAGCCCCCTGACGCCCACA
>WNFC01003877.1_pt1 | contig 24241 bp, 27 predicted proteins | sample 5400541 | NCBI WGS metagenome assembly WNFC01 (sample SAMN13153342, study PRJNA577476) | soil metagenome | isolation source: 120 cm saprolite under Douglas fir tree site 2 hole 2 replicate 1 | place: USA:California | collected 2015-04-18
GGGGTCACCTACCTGGACATCACCTGGATCTCCGCGGTGACCGGCACGGCGCTGTTCTCCCGGCGGGCGGCCCTGACCCGCTCCGAGAACGCGGCCGAGCAGCGGTTCCCCTGGGAGCCGGTTCCCACCGACTGACCGGTGCCCGAGGCGAGGGCGGATAAGAGGGAGGCTTCTGGTATGCTGTTGGGCGTCATGACGACCTATCGACGCGGGCAGTGGCTTGTTCTGGCCGGCTTCATCGTCATCGCGGTCTCGGGCTGCGGCGGTCGAGGCTGGCGCGAGTACGTCGGGCTCGCGGGTCAGAACGATCCCTCGGTCACTATCCGTCCGGCCGAGCCCAAGTGGCTCCTGATCAAGAACCCCCGCTGCTGCGACATCGCGAGCGAGCCGGAGTACACCTGGGTCGAGGAGGACAAGGTCCCCACGACCGTGAAGTCCTTCATATTCGGCCAGTCCACCCTGATCGCGCCGCCCGAAGTCGTGGCCAAGTACGGGGCGCCCCCCGGGGGCGGGCGCATCAGCGCGCGGCAGGGTGGGGCCTACAAGGTGGAGAACGTGGTGCCGACGATCCCGACGAGCCGGCCCAGTCCGCGACCCGCGGCTACGTCGTGTTCGTGGACACCTCCCGCGTCATCATCGACCTCGCGGCAAGCGACGGGGTCAAGCTCGGCACCGGCGTGAGCGTCCGCCGCGACAAGGTCGCCATCGTCCACCCCATCACCGGCGAGCTGCTCGGCGAGCTCGACGAGGAGGTGGCCTCGGGGCGGGTGGTGGAGGTCCGCGACAAGTTCTCGGTGGTCGAGGTACAGAAGGCCGCCGCGGGGGTGCAGGTTCAGGTCAAGGACCGGGTGGTGCTCCGGTAGCCGGCGCCTCCGCCCCTCTTCGGTGAACGCGCCCACTCCGCTCGAAGCTCTATTAAAGGATCGCGTCGCGGTCGCGATCGGCGCCGAGCTCGGCGCCATCGAGGCCGCCATCGGGCGCCAGATCGAGTCGCCCGTCCCGCTGATCCACGAGATGGGCGAGTTCATCGCGGGGGCGGGAGGCAAGCGGCTGCGCCCGATCCTCCTCGTCATCGCGGCCCGCCTGGCCGGCTATCAGGGGCCGCGCGCCGTCCGGATGGGCTGCGTCGTCGAGCTGCTGCACACCGCCACCCTGATCCACGACGACGTGGTGGACCAGGCGCCGCTGCGTCGCGGGCGGCCGTCCGCCAACGCCCGCTGGGGAGACGATGCCTCGATCCTGGTGGGCGATCACCTCTACTCGAAGTCCTTCGCCCTGATGGTGGAGGACGGCGACCCCCGCGTCCTCGAGACGCTCGCCCGCGCAACCGTGTCCATGACCGAGGCCGAGGTGTTCCAGCTGGAGCGCAAGCGCAGCGGCACCGCCGGTGAGGCCGACTACCTCCGGATCATCACCCAGAAGACCGCGTCGTTCATGTCGGCCTGCTGCCGCATCGGCGCGCTCCTGGGGCGGGCCAGCCCGGAGCAGGTGGAGGGCCTGACGCGCTACGGGCTCGACATCGGGATCGCCTTCCAGATCAGCGACGACTCGCTCGACTTCGTCGCGGACCAGGCGCGGCTCGGGAAGGCGGTCGGCGCCGACCTGAAGGAAGGCAAGCGCACGCTGCCCCTGATCGCCACCATCGAGCGGGCGGGGCCGGCCGACCGAGACCGGATCCACACCATGCTCAAGCAGCCCGCGCTCACCCCCGAGGAGATCGAGGAGATCCGCCGGCTCGTGGGCAAGCACGCGGGCGTGGAGTACGCGCTCGAGCGGGCCCACGAGTACGCTCAGAGCGCGAAGGACGCGCTCCGGCCCTTCCCGAACTCGGAGGACAAGGAGACGCTGGTCCTGGTCGCGGATTTCGTCGTCGATCGCGACCGCTAGGCCTTCTCCCGCTCCTCGGAGGTCCATGCCGGGCCTGATCACCCTCACCACCGACTTCGGGCTGCGCGACCCCTTCGTGGGGATCATGAAGGGGGTGCTGCTGTCCATCTGCCCGTCGGCCCGGCTGGTTGATCTCACCCACGAGGTCCCTCCCCAGGACATCCTCGCGGGGGGCCTCGCCCTGGAGGCGGCCACTCCGTTCTTCCCCCCGGGGACCGTGCACCTGGCCGTCGTCGACCCAGGCGTCGGGAGCGCGCGGCGGGCCATCGCGGTCCGCGCGGGCGGGTACTACCTCGTCGGGCCGGACAACGGCCTGTTCACCTTCGCGCTCGAGGGTGCCGGCTGGACGGCGGTGTCAGTCACCGCTCCGGAGTACCGTCTGGCCGAGGTCAGCCGAACCTTTCACGGCCGCGATGTCTTCGCGCCCGCCGCCGCCTATCTGGCCGCCGGCGTCCCGCTCGAGCGCCTCGGCCCGGCGGTGTCCGATCCGGAGCGCCTCCGCCGCCCCGGCTGCCGTCTGGAGGGGGGCGAGCTGGTGGGCGAAGTACTCGCCGCCGACCGCTTCGGCAACCTGATCACCTCGATCCCGGCCGCGCGGCTCGCGGAGATCCCCGGGCCCGGCGGGGTGGCGCTGGAGGTGGCGGGGCGTCGCCTGCGCGGGCCGGTGGGCGCCTACGCCGAGGGCGGGGATGGGGAGCCGGCGGTCATCGTCGGCTCGACGGGCCGGCTGGAGATCTTCGTGAGAGCCGGCAGCGCGCGGGACAATCTGGGCGCGGGCCGCGGCGCGATCGTTCGCGTGAGGCGGGCCGAGTGAGGCGGCCCCTCACGAGCTGGCGGCCGGCTTGCTCCCAGTGGTCGGCTTGCTCCCAGTGGTCGGCTTGCTCGTCGGGGAAGCGGAGCTGCTGCCGCTCTCCGTGCTAGACTTACTTTCCGATGATGTCGCCGGCTTGGACTCGGCGCTTGCGCCATCCCCCTTCGATGCCGATTCCTTCGACGCCGATTCTTTTGACGTCGACTCCTTTGACGTCGACTCCTTCGAGGTCGACTCCTTCGCCTTCTTGCGGGACTCGGACGGGTAGTCGGTGACGTACCAGCCTTCACCCTTCAGGATGAACGGCGTCGCCGACAGCAGCCGGTGGATCGGCCCTCCGCAGCGATCGCAGGTCGCGAGCGCCGGTTCCGTGATGCGCTGCTTCACCTCGAAGACACGAGGGCAGCGCGGGCATTCGTATTCGTACGTTGGCATGAAACAAAGGAATACATGGCGAGCATGAGCGTGTCAAGGCGCGCGTCCGGGCTCGTGCTCCTGTGCGCGGCCGCGCTGCTTCCCGCGTGCGCGACGACGACGGCCGACGACGAGATCCGCAAGCTGGAAGGCCGCGCCTCCTACGAGGCAGGCGTCAGGAGCATCTCCGAGGGGCGGATCTCGCTCGGCCTGTCCTCCCTGCGGCAGGCCGTCGAGATCGAGCCCCGCAATCCGCTCTACCACAACGCGGTCGGCGCGGTGCTGCTCAATATCGGCCGCTACGCGGACGCGCAGGTCGAGTTCCAGAAGGCGGTGGAGCTGGATCCGACCTACGCCGACGCGTTCCACAACCTGGGCTCGGCCTACGCCGAGCAGGCCAAGTGGGAGGACGCGATCGGCGCCTACCGCCGAGCCCTGGCCCAGACCATCTACACCAGACCGGAGACCACCTACAACAACCTCGGCTACGCCTACTGGGCGCTCGACCGCCGCAAGGATGCCGAGGACGCGTTCCGGGCGGCGCTCCAGCTCGAGCCCAAGCTGGTGCCGTCGCATTTCTGGCTCGGGGTGCTGCTCCAGAAGGAGGGGCGGCAGGCGGAGGCCAAGGCCCACTTTCGGGCTGCCCGCGACCTCGAGCCGGCCTCCATGCTCGGTAAGCGGGCAGACGAGGTGCTGAAAGCGATGGGTGACGGAGGCTAAGTAGCTGTTTTAGTGGTTGGTTGTCCCTTTTCGCACCGAGGGATTTTCTCTTGACCCGTAAACCTCGTTCGCGGTAAAAAGGTCAAGCATTTTCCTAGTCGTTCTCCCAGGGAGGTGACAAGGGAAAACACTCGTCTCTCCAGCCGTACCGTCGTCGCACGTATCGCGGGAAGTAAGGAAGCACACGCTGCAGGAACGCACGTCATCCACCTGATTGAGGAGAGTCTCAATGAAAAGGACGAGTCTCGCTGTTCTGGTGGTCGCCTTGGCCCTGGTAGGGCTGCTCGCGCCCGTGGCATTCGCCCAGGCGCCCGCACCGAAGGTGAGCATCAACGGCCTCATCGACAACGTCACGGCGTATACCCACAACGCCATTAACGCCTCCGGCCTCACCAACGCGAAGGACAGCCAGTGGTATGGCCGTATCCGCGGTCGCCTCGACTTCATCGGTGAAGTCGGCAAGGCCAAGGGTGTCCTCGGTATCGAGCTCGACCATACCTACGGTCAGACGGGCTCGAACGACTCGTCGATCGCCATTTCGGGCCCCCAGGCGGGGGCCACTTCCGTCGCAACGCAGCCCGGCACCGACGGCGGCTTCGACCTCAACACCGACTCCCGCGGCATCATCGAGATCAAGTGGCTCTACGTCGAGTTCCCGGTGCCGCTGATTCCGGTTCCGACGACGGCGCGGCTCGGCGCTCAGCCCTTCGGCGCGGCCGCCAACTACAAGCTGGCCGTTTACGCTAACGGTGATTTCCCGGGCGTGAATGTTGTCAGCCAGGTCACCCCGAACGTAAAGATCGTTGGGACGTACGTCCAGATCCAGGAAAGCCTCGTCGGCATCCAGAGCAAGAGGAATCAGACGGGGCCACTGGGCTACGGAGGGACGGGCGCCCAGGGCGGCGTGGCCTCTTTCTTCTCGAGAGCGGACGTCCAGAACCGTGGCGATGACTTCGCGGTCATCGGGTCCCTCGAGATCACGCCGTTCAAGGGCCTGGACATCAAGCCGATGTACTCGCTCTTCTATGCCCAGGGCGGGACCGATGGCAACGCCCGTCAGGGCCGGGGCGGCCTCGTCGCCGGCGGGTCCAACGCAGTAACCGGTAACGCGTTCAACAATGCGGACGGTACCTTCCGCGGCGGCGTCAACGAGTACCGGCACACTGTTGGCGTTGACGGGCGTCTCCGAATGGGTCCGTTCTCCTTCGATCCGACCGTGCTCTACCAGTTTGGTAACCGGGCCGTGGTCGTCCCGAGCGCCTTCGCCGGGGTTATCACCAACCGGACGGCCGGCTCGAAGGCTCACGCTAACCTCGACGCGTGGCTAGTCGATCTCAGGGAAGGTTTCCAGTTGGGCCCGCTGCTCATAGAGGCGCTGCAGGTGTACAGTACTGGTAACAAGGCCCGGAACAGCACCCTCGGTACGGTGCGTTACTTCCAGCCTCTGGATACCGACACGAGCTACCTGGCGGACTGGGGGACTCAGGTCACCTCGCTGGGTGTCGACTACATTAACACGTGGAATTCGGCTGGTGCCCGGATGGCGTATCCAGGCGCAGCAATCGGCTGGGACAAGTATGGCCGTGGCCAGCTAGGTCTGAAGGCCACGTACGCGATCACCCCGGCACTCAGCATCATGGCGGGCGCCAACGGGCACTGGACGGCCGAGGGCATGGACAGGGACGGCACGGCCGTAGCCGGTGGCGGCATCATGCCGAACTTCGCGGGCCCGAAAGTACGGGGGACCAGCCACTTCGTGGGCACTGAGTACACGACCCTACTCTCGTGGCGGTTCGCCGACGGGCTCGTTTGGGACAATGCCTTCGGCTACCTGATGGCGGGCAAAGCGCTCGACGCCGTCACGGCCAACCTGTTTCCGGCCGCGCCTGGCTACCACCGCAGCGCGCTGGACACTTACATCCTGAGCTCGCGCGTGCGCTTCACGTTCTAAGCTGGGCGAGGCATCAGGACTTCGGGCCCGGGGGAAGGTTCCCGGGCCCGTTGTATTTACAAGGGTTCTTGCTGCGGTCCCGGAGTCGACGTATAGTTACCCCCATGCAGAGAGTCCCTCGCCGGTCTGCTCTTGGTGCTGGGGCTGACAGGCCCGGCTGGCCGTCGAGTACCGGCTGCAGGTGGCCAATATCTACCGGGACAGCTATGTCCGCTTCTTCGGTTCTCTCGGTACCGGCTTGGGTGAGTTGATCATGGAGCGGCTGGGCCGAGCGCTCGACACCGACGGAATCCCAGACGGGGCCCTCCTCTCCGACCGGACGTTTCGCTGTGGCTGGGATGCTATGGCTGCCTCGTTCCTCGATGGAGCCGCGCTCAGGAAATGATGCGCCGACGTCTTCGCGAGATCTTGCCCCTTCTGTTCCTGGCAATTCTGGTGGCCGGCAGCGCCTCGGCTCAGTCGCAGGCCGCCCCGCCGCCGGCGCGGTCGGGTCCGACCGGCTCGGCCCCCATGACCGCGCTGGTGGACCAGCTCATGGACCTCTTCCCGAAGCTCGAGGGGGAGGTGCTCGAGGTGCGGAACGGCATCCTGACCCTGGGCTCAGGAGTGAAGGCAGGGGCCCGGCCCGGGCTGGAGGTGGAGCTGTTCCGGGAGGGCCGTGAGATCAAGCACCCCCGTACTGGCGAGGTGCTAGGCCGCGCCGAGGACACGCTCGGAACGACCCGGCTCACGCAGGCTCAGGAAGAGTTCTCGGTGGCGCCGGCGCCTGCCGGCGTCGAGATAAAGCCGGGCGACCGGTTCCGGAGGGGTTGTCCCGCTCGCTGTTGAACTTGGCTGAGCGCGGCGGCAGGGCATCATACCCTCAGTGCACCGCAGTGCGGGGGATACCGACATAGCGGCCCCCCGCGGGAAGATCGATCCTGAGCCGATTGTGGCCCGCGCGTCCTGGCCGACGGCGACCACGATGACTCATGCGGCGCGGTCCGCGGCCGTCGCGGCCTCGAGCGCGGTCACGAGCGCGGTCACGAGCGTGCCGAGCTCGTGATGCCGCTTGATGCGCCGGAAGCGCTCGGCGGCGCGCAGCAGGCCGAGCGCGATCCACCGCCGCCGCATGTCCCCATCGCGCCAGCGCTTGATGTTCTCATCGTCGCGCACCCCCCGAGCCGCAGCGCAGCGCGGAGCCGTAGGTATGTCACCCGTCGCCGCCCTTCACTTCCCCTTCGCCCCCCGCGGGTCGATGGTGTCGGAGAGGCAAAAATCGTCCATCCACTTGTCCGCCACGCCCGAAGAATGCGACGATGCCCCGCCCGAGTCCAGGGCCATCAGTCTGGTCGATCATCGTCAGCGCTTGGGCGCGGCGGGGGAAGGCGGCGGGCTGGCGGGCTGGGGCGGCGTGAAGCTCAGCAGAACCGCTTCGTCGCCTTCCTTGTCGAAGGTCACGATCAACCCAGACTGGTAGAAGAAGATGTCCTGGTCGTTCTCGGTCGTCATGCCGTCGGGCACGCCGAACCCCTGTATCACGGTGGCTCTACCGAAGACCTTGGACGTGGGCTGCAGCCGCAGCACGCGCACCAGCGCGGGTTTGTAGCCCTGCGGGGTCAGCAGGCCGAAACTCACGGTCATCTTCTGGATACCGCCCGGGGCGCGCGTGTCCTCATAGACCCACTCGGTGGTGTCGTAGCCCTCCACCTTGGCGTGCGTCTCCTTGCTCGGCGCGCCGTAACGCGCCCGCACCTGCTCGATGGTGGTCACGCCGGGCTCGATACCGCCCCATTCCTCGGCCGAGGCCGACATGGCGAAGGCCAGCAGGCAGACCATCGTTGCGACCAACATGCAGGTACAGCGTCTGATCATGATGACATCTCCAGGTTCGCCGCGATGCGCTGGAGGCCGGTGCGACCTAACTCCCATACCTAACAATCAGGTCCGTCCTACTGCACCAATGCGCAGGGGCTCGTGTCGACACTCGGGCGGTGAACTTGGTGTACGCGCGGCGCATTAGGCGAGCGACAGGTATGCGGTCCTCTGGGGAGCCAGGCCAGACAACTAGCGCAGTAGCTCTTACCCGGTTGGCATTCAGGACCTTCTCCAGCGATTCGTGCAAGCCCGCCATGGCTCCAGCCTCTTGGCCGCGAGTCTATCAGAGTCGGCGGGCGTGGGTGACTGCGACCTTGCCCTTACTGCGCTCCGCTCTCGCCATGGCTTCACCGATCAGGAGACGAGATGCCTGCACCACACAACGAGCGGCAAGCCCTTGAGCGGGAGCGGGCCGAGCTGCTACGCCAAGGGCTACTGGAGCCAGATCCGGAATGCCGATGGGACCACGTACCCCACGGAGGAGACCTATTTCCGGCACGTACTGGGGCTTGCCTCGTGGCGGACGGCCTATAAGCGCCTCGCGCTCGGGCGGATGTTGACGACCTTCGAGGAGCCCGAGCGCTCGCTGCTCCGCTCGAGCCTCTTCCGGGTGGGCCTGGCCAAGGCTTTGTCCCGGCGGACAACGTGGCGGCCCTCGGTTCGTGGCCGCTGGCGCGTCCTGATGCGGTCGAGGAAGTGCCGGCACTCCAGAGCGAGCTGCGGGCGATGCCGGAGAAAGGCCCGATGCGCAGACTGCGGGAAACGGACCTACTCGTCAGAAATTTCATAAGGCTCAACACAAATTCTACGTTTGCATCCTTCGCTGTGATACTCCGCAATTAGCCGAGCCCTGACGTCAGCTAGTTCCCTTTCGATCCTGGCTGCGATTTCGGCAAGGTTTGCTTCAACCCTAATTTCGATCTCTTTCACTCGCTCTCGATACTGTTCCCGATACCCAAGAGGCAGTTTGTCCAGCCCAGGCATCTCCACCAGCAGAAGATCTTGGATGCGCTCCAGAACTCTCCTATGAGAGGCGAGAGCTTCGTGAGCCCGCTCGGCACGGGTCCTCGCGCCTAGCCCCAAATAGTCTTCGATCCTGGGCCGCAAATGGCGAGGGATCGGGCGGATTCGGCCCCACTCGCTCGCTGCCGGCGCCGTAACTCCGAACAGCCGCGCTACGCGAAGGAAGAGCGGCGGTACTTCGAGGCGGCGATGCTCGAGGTGCTGAGCAAGCCCGGAGCGCGGGATCCCGAGTTCGTCCTCAGCGCCGTCGCCGAGGCCGTGAGCGGCGTCAAGGCGGTCGATCGCGCCAAGCAGCAGGCGGCGAGCATCGGCACGGCGATGCACGCGGGGATCGAGTGGGCTCTCCGCACGCAGCTGGGAGAGGATGCCGGCCCCGAGCCCCGACTCCCGGATGCCGCGGCCTGGGCGCTCGAGAGCGGAAGGACTGGGCGAAGAGCGTGGCGCTCGAGCCCCTGGCCATCGAGCGGACGGTGTACTGCGAAGTCTGCGGATACGCCGGCACCCTCGATCTCTATGCCCGGGTCCGGGGCGTCCTGACCGTGCTCGACTGGAAGAGCGGGCGAGCGATCTATCCTGAGGCGTTTCTCCAGAATATTGCGTACCGGCATGCGGCCACGCGCCGGGGGATGCCCTCAGCACAAGGGCTGATCGTGCGGCTGCCGAAGTACCAGGACGACCCCGCCTGGGAGGCGATGCCGGTGCCGGAGACGCTCACGGTGGAGGACTTTCGCGCTGCGCTGCGCCTCTGGCGCTGGCAGCGGCGGATGGCCGGCCAGCCCGAAGGCGACCCGCCGGCGTCTCGAGCCTCCGGGATCCATCCGACAGAGACGGCCGGTGCGCCACGGGCTCCTCGGCGGGCGGGGTAGCCTCGGACGCGCTGGCACACCGCATGGCGCACACGCCCGACCCGAACGAGGCCATCCAGCGCTTCCTGGGCCAATGGTCGCCGCTGACCCGCGCGGAGGCCCTGCACCTGGCCCTCCAGAGCCTGCGCGACCGCGTGGAACCGGATCGGGTGCTGGCCTGCGAGCTCTCGCGTGGGAGGTGCACGCCAAGGGCTACTGGAACCAGGTCCGGAATGCCGATGGGACCACGTACCCCACGGAGGAGACCTATTTCCGGCACGTGCTGGGGCTTGCCTCGTGGCGAACGGTCTACAAGCGCCTCGCGATCGGACGGATGTTGACGACCTTCGAGGAGCCCGAGCGCTCGCTGCTCCGCTCGAGCCTCGCCCGGGTGGGCCTGGCCAAGGCCACGGTAGTGGCGCCGGCGATCGAGCGCCTCGAGGAGTGGCGGACCTGGCTGCCTGAAGCGCTGGCGGCACATGTTCATGGGCGACGCCATGGACGCGATCACGGATCCGAACGCGGGTGGTCGCAACGCCAAGGATGCGTACATGCTCACTTCGCGCATCCGCTTCACGTTCTAAGTCACAGCAACCGCAGGGGCTTCGGGCCCGGGGGGAAGCTCCCGGGCCCGTTGTTTATTCACAGTTTCTTGCCGCAGTCGGGCCGCCGACGTATAGTGAGCCGCATGCTTAGGCTTCTCGTTGGCCTGCTCCTGCTCCTGGGGCTCTCGGACCCGGCCGGGGCCGTCGAGTACCGGCTGCAGGTGGCCAATCTCCACCGCGACAGCTTCGTCCACTACTTCGACGGTCCGCTGGGCACGGGCTCGGGTGAGCTGGCATGGATCGGCTGGGCCAGGAGCTGGACACTGCCAAAATCCCGGACGGCGCCCTCCTCTCCGACCGGACGTTTCGCTACGGCTGGGAGGCCATCGCCGTCTCGTTCCGCGGGGTCAAGGTGATCGCCGACATCAAGCCGGCGGAGGGCTTGCGGCGGTGGGACGAGATGGTCTGGGAGGGCAATCCGGGTGAGCGCATCTGGGGTATCGCGCCGACCACGACCCGCACTCACGAAGTGATCCACATCGCGCTGCATGGGGTACCGCTCGGAGCCGGGGAGCCGCCAGGGCTCCGCTACTATCTGCCCTACCGGGTGACCGGTTCGCCCACGCCGCAGACCGCGGTGACCTACCCGCTCCAATTTCTGCGCTTCTATGAGGACCGGGGCCCCGCCTTGTGGGATCGCTACCTGTCCCGCTCGACGGGCCTTGGCCAGGGTATCGCAGCGGTGGTCGGGGAGAGTTCGAACCCCGCGTTCGCCGACTGGGTATATATTGTCGTCCAGCATCCGCCGGGTCCGACCATATTCAAAGCCGTCGTGGGCTGGGAGCGCCGCCGTGCTGCCGACCGGTCCAATCTCGAAGGAGTCGGGGTGAGGGAATGATGCGTCGACGTCTGCCCGAGATCCTCCCCCTGCTGCTCTTGGCGTTGCTCGTCGCGGGCAGCGCCTCGGCCCAGTCCCAGACCACGCCGCCGCCCGGCCCCGTCACGTCGGCCCCCATGACCGCGCTGGTGGAGCAGCTCCTGGATCTCTTCCCCAAGTTCGAGGGCGAGGTGCTCGAGGTCCGTCCCGGGGCTCTCACCCTCGGCGCGGGGGCCAAGGCCGGCGCCCGACCCGGGCTCGACGTGGAGCTCTATCGCGAGGGACGGGAGATCAAGCATCCGCGGACCGGCGAGGTGCTCGGTCGGGCCGAGGACTCGCTCGGGTTTACCCGGATCACCCAGGCGCAGGAAGGCTTCGCGGTGGCGTCGCCGCCGGCGGGCGTCGAGATCAAGCCGGGTGACCGGTTCCGGGTCTCCTCCGGCAAGGTCAGCATCGTGCTGCTGCCGCTCCTGGGAAGCCTGAGAGAGGCGCTGGTCGAGACCGCGACCCAGGAGCTCGTGGAGCGCCTGGCCGCCACCGGCCGGTTCAAGGTGACCATGGGCGACACGATCAACGTCTTCCTCGCCCAGCAGCGGCTGACCGCCGCCGACTTCCTGGCCGGTAAGGGCGTCCGCGAAGCCGCCGAGCGGTTCAAGGCGGACAATATCCTGGCGGTTCACTTCACGCGTGTCCAGGCCAAGCCCTTCATGGACGTGCGGTTCTTCGCGGCCCCCCGCGCGGACGCCGCGGTCACGACGTCGTTCTTCGTTCCCCCCTCGACCTTGCGGGCCGCCAATCCTGGCGCCCGGTTCTCGCAGGGCGGCCTCGCGAACCCGCCCCAGGCTAAGCCACGCACGCTCCTGCAGCGGCTCCTGGGCGGGGAGCTCGAGGCGGGGAGCTACTCGACCGGCGAGAGCTCGCTGCCGCTCCGGGAGGTGGCCAAGTTCAAGTTCCCGGTGCTGGCCATGGACATTGCGGTCGCTCCGAAGGACAAGATCCCGCGCATGGTGGTGAGCGACGGCGACCAGATCTACATGTACCGGATCGTGGATCAGAAGGTCGAGCCGGAGTGGAGCCGCTCGGTGCGCAACCTGGGGCGCGTGTTCTCCCTGCAGCTCGCGGACCTGGACGGCGACGGCAACCTGGAGGTCATCGGCAACCGGTACGTGCCGAAGGTCGGGCTCAACGCCTTCGTGATCTCCTCGCGGGACGGCAAGCCGTACACGATGATCGAGTACGTGTCCGACTTCCTGTTCGCGGTGGACCTCAAGGGCGAGGGCGTGAAGCAGACGCTGTGGACCCAGCGCTACAGCTCTGAGAACTTCTTCACGCCGGGACAGGCCGACCAGGTGATCCTGAAGAACGGCAAGCTCGTCACCGAGAAAGCGGTGCGCGTGCCCGGCTCCTTCCGGCCGATGGGCGCCGCCTTCTCCAACGTGATGGGCAAGGACACGCGGTCGCTCGCCCTCATCGACGAGTACAACCGGCTGCAGATCGTGAGCGAGGGCGAGGAGCTGTGGCGCTCCGCCACGTCGGTCGGCGGCGGCTACATGACGGTGGAGCTGGTCGGCGCTCTGATGTCCTCGCGGACGGAGCGCAGCAAGTTCTTCAAGATCGAGCCCACGCCGCTCGCGGTGGACCTCGACGGGGACGGGGTGGACGAGCTGATCGTGCCCCAGAACCTGGTGCGGGAGGGTCTGCTCGCGGTCGTGTTCAAGGGGCCGGCGGGCTTCCGGCTGCAGTCGATCAACTCGGGCTTCGAGGGCCGCATCACCTGTCTTGGGGCCTACAAGACCGAGGACGCCTCCCAGCCGACGATCATCGCCTCCGTCGTCCGGTACAACAACGTCCTCCTGAAGGCGGGCGGCGAGACGCAGATCATCATGACCGTACCCCAGGACTAGGTTCGCCCTGGCGATCCCGGAAGAGGGTCAACGGCGCGAGCCCCGGCTCGACGCCTCGCCGCCCCGCGGCATGCGGGACGTGCTTCCCGAGGAAGTCGCGCTGCGCGACTGGGCGATGGCCCAGATCCTGACCGTCTACCGGCGCCACGGCTTCGTCCGCATCGAGACGCCCGCGGTGGAGAGCCTCCGCCTGCTGCTCCGGAGCGACGGCGGCGAGAACGAGAAGCTGATCTACAGGATCCTGAAGCGCGGGGAGAAGCTCGCGGCGGCGGGCGGCGCGGAGGATCTGGCGGACCTGGGCCTGCGGTTCGACCTCACGGTGCCGCTCGTCCGCTACTACGCGCACAATCACGCGCGCTTGCCCCAGCCGCGCTCAAGGCCATCCAGATCGGCCCGGTGTGGCGGGCCGAGCGGCCGCAGCAGGGCCGCATCTGGGCCACCCCCTCGAAGACAGCAGTGAGCTCTGGACCAACCGAGTCTCAGCGGCAGAGCGGACTCCGCCGCGAGCAATTTGAGCCTGCGGAGGATCTGGGGGGCAGATTCGCGATACAGGGTCTTGGGGGCGGAGAACTCCAGCAGGGGATAGTCGTCCGTGTGGAGCGGTCCCGCGCCGGTGTACTCGCGTACCCGTTGAGGATCCAGGAGGAAGAATCCCAGCAGGGCGGGACCATCCGTGATGCCGATCCCCTGGAGACTTTGCGCGACGGCTTCGGCGCCCACCCGGGCCATGAACCGAGTGGGATCCACGATCAACTGATCGGTTCCCCCGATCAGGAGGACATCGCCGCCGGAGAACCAGACGGTCGTGTTCGAAAAGACCGACTGAAAGGTGCGGATTGCCGCCTTGAAGTCTGCCTCGTCCATCCGATAGAACGGGAGCCACTGGCAGAACACCCCGTTCCTATTGAGTCGCGATCGCGTCAGCCGGTAGTGGTCCACGGTGAACAGGCTCGCATTGCCCGTCTGCCATGGATTGGAAGGCTCAGAAATGATCACGTCGTAACGAGCGTTGGTTGCCGCGAGCCAGGTGCGCGCGTCGAGGATGCGGAGTCGCGCGCGTAGATCTTTCAAGGCATGTCCATTGGCCTCCTCGAAGAAGCGGGAGGCCTCGACCACCTCCGGAGAGACCTCCATCACATCCGCCTGATCGATCGGATGAAGGAGTGCCGCGCCGAGAGTGATGCCGGTCCCGAGGCCGACCACCAGCACCGAGTGGGGGTCGCCGTGCAGGAGAAGGGGCACGTGGGCCAGGAGGCGCTCCGTCAGGTTGTCGGGAGAGTCGCCGGCGTCCGTCTTGCCGTTGATGCGGAGAAAGCGGTAGCGTCCAGCCATGACGGCCACCGTGGCCGTCGCGCCCTCCCGATAGAAGAGCAGTCGCTTCTCGTCCACCAGCCGCTCGAACTGTCCGCCACCATACTGCTCCGCGTACAGGTAGACACCACTCGAGAGCGCGCTCGCGTTCCAGCCGGGCAAGGCCGCGACGACGGCCAGCACGACGATCGCGGGCACCGGCACGGCCCAGCGCCGCCGTCCGGCCGGGGATGGGACGAGAAGAAGGCACGCGGCCACAGCGCTCAGGCCGGTGAGCACCAGCAAGCTCCCACGGAATCCGAGCCACGGAACCAAGGCAAACCCCGTGACCGCGGCGCCCAGGATGGCCCCACAGGTGTTGACGGTGTACGCGCTCCCCACGACGTGCTCGGGCCCGCCCCGGGTCCCCAGAAGATGCGCCACGAGCGGGAAGGTCGCGCCCATGGCAGTGGTGGGGAGAATCATCACCCCGCTCGCCATCGCGAACTCGAGGGTCGTGAGCGCCCCCCACTCGCCGGCGCTGACGCGGAACGCCTCCAGGAAGAGCTGAGGCAGCCTGTCGAACCACGGGACGCCAGCCAGGACACCGAGACAGATGAGTACCTGGAGCCACGCCGCGACGAGGAACCGATTCCGTGCGCGTTCCGCCACCCATCCGCCGAGGAGACCCCCGAGCCCGAGCCCGAACAGAAAACTCGCCAGCATCACCGCAAAGGCGTACACGGAGCTTCCGAAGACGAGTACCAAGAGGCGCGTCCACACGACCTCGTATCCGAGCGCCGCGAAGCCCGAGCAGCCGTAGGCGAGGAGCACCCACACATCCCCGGGCGAGGCCGCGGTCCGTGGCACCGTCGCCGCCGACATTGCCTCGCCGCGGCGGTCGCGCGCCCACGCCCACGCCGCGACCGCCACTGCGAAATTCAGGGACGCCGCGATCAGACTGCCTTTGATGAGCCCCACGGTCGGGATGAGGAAGAACGTCACGAGGTAGACGCCAGCGGCCGCCCCGAGCGCGTTCAGCCCATACAGAGTCCCCGCGCCGCGTCCCGTACCTGCGGGGTCCCGTATGACTGCGCGAGCGAGCACCGGAAGCGAGGCGCCCATCAGCGCCGTGGGCGGGAGCAGCAGCCCGGCGGCGAGGGCGACACGGACGGCGATCAGGGTCAGCGGGGCATCGACGAGAATTCGAAAGAGGGGGATGTGGATGACCTGCAGGCCACTCAGGAGGAGCGGGAAAATAACTGCATAGGTCCCGATTCCGAGCTCAATGAGCGCGTACGCGCGCAGCGGATGTCCCCACCGGCCGGCCCACCGTCCGGCGGCGTAGCTGCCGAGTGCCAGACCGAGCATGAAGGCCGCCAACACCGTGGTGATCGCAGGGCTCGTGGCACCAAAGATGAGGGTGAGCTGGCGCGCCCAGATGACTTGGTAGACGAGGCCGCTCACCCCTGAGAGCAGGAAGAGGCCAAGCAGGACCGCGACCGACTGGTTCTCGCGCACCGCGGCGCGCCGCCCACGCGGAGATCCGCGAGGCCGTCGATCGGTCACCGGCAAAGATTCCGTCGTTCCAGGGCGTTGGCATTCACAGAGGAGAAGGTCTCAGCTATCTCCGGGGCCGCGAGACCTACGATGCCTCGCGCGCACCCGATCGACTCAAGCTTGCCGGTCAACGCCAGCCAGTCGAGTTCGATCGCCGGCTGCGGATTGAGCCCGTCCGGAAGGGATTGGCCCTTCTGGTGCCGCAGGTCGGCGCGCTTGCGGACTCCCGGATGGTCGCACTCGATGAACCGGCGCAGCTCGCTCGTCGAGTTCGCAGCCGCGTCGAGCGTGAGGTCTCCATCCTGGTTCACGCGGACCAGATGCAGAGTGCGGTATCGGCCTTCGCATTCTCGACGCGCGTCCCAGTACAGGTCGACCGAAAGGTTGTCCCGGAGGTTTGCCTCGGGCGAAAGGGAGGCAGGCACATTCATGCCACCAGAGCGCGCGCCCATGTCATGCGGCCACCTCCTAACGTCCCGATTTTGTGTGGGTCCGGCTTGTCGCTGCCGGAAATCTTCCCGCATATCTTACCCGAACCTGCCTGGCGGGCCCGCTCGATCGACGGGAGGCCTATGCCTACTCTTAGCCGTACACTGAAATCGCCGTCGGCCTCTGGAAGGAGTGCAGAGCGTCATGAGATATCCGGAGGGACTTAAAATTCTCGTCGTCCTCACCCTGGTCGTCGCTGGCTGCAGCCCGTTCCTCGAAGACCGTTCCGCGCAGATCAGGGGCGAGTGCCCCATGCTCAGCGGCTCGCTCGCCCGGAGTGAAGCATCCTGCCAGGCTCGGCGCCGACAGGCGGTGGCAGATTGCGGTGAAACACTTGGACGGGGCGCCGAGACCGTCTGTCGGCACTGCTGGCGTTTGAAGACTAGTCGGGTCGTGGAGTAGTCAATCAACATACACGGGCGACACAAAGACAATCCACCCAATGCCCGCTACTGCCATGAGTGCGCGCCGCGGTAGGTTACCGTCAGCGACCCGATTCTCCACCGAATGCCGGTCAGGAGTCCAATCCCAAGGTGATGATGGGCAAGCCCGTCATTCGCGGCTGCTGGTCTTTCTCGGTCTGAACTAGCGCTGGCTCGACGCGGAATCCCAGGACGTCTAAGCCGGGCATCGAACGCCTCGTACAGGGTGTGGCCAATGGCGATCTGGCTCCGGAGAACGGGCACATGTCGCTCGACAGTTGCCCACACCTCGTCCAAGTTTATCGAGAAGTAACCGTGGACGAGCACATCGCGCATGCCGATGACCGGCCAAGGAACTTCTGGGTGACGGTCTCGCAACGCTGGTGAGAGCAGGGCTGCAGCCTCGCCGATCAGCGTGAGGTGGTGAACCATCCAGGCTTGGACCAGCTCGTCGCGATCGAAGCCTGGTCTGCCTCGGTCAGCATAGCGCGCGATGAGACTGATTGCGCGAAGAATATCCTCAAGACGAGTGCCCGATAGCTTCGAGGATGGCGGCCGCAAGGCCGGACCGAGCATTGGCCGGACGCTACTCTGGTTGCTTGCCGCCCTTTTTGCGCTTGTTACGCTTTGAGCGATGCTCCGCATCCAGGACTCTCCGATATTCACCGAGTTCCCGTCTCACCCAACCAATAAGTTCTCGAACTCGTTCTTCGTAGCGCCGCTCATACTGGGGGGGCAAATGGACTGGTCGACCGCTTGCTAGCTCTGACTCGAGAGGCCGCAGTAGCTCTCTGATCGCGGCCGGGACACTCCAAGGACCTTCGTCAGTCTCCCGTCGGTCTGGATGCTGCAATCCGAGGTAGCTCTCAAGGCGGGCCTTCACATGGCGGGGAATTGGCCTGGCCCGACCCCACTCACTTATCGCCGACTGCGACACGCCGAATACCTCCGCGAGGGCCTTTTGCGACCCCGCCCTCCGAATCGCCTCGACAACCAGATCTCTGTCTGTCAAGGCACTCTAGGTCGGATATCTGGTATCGGAAATTACAGCTTGACTAGTATCTGATAATAGATATACTGGCTTCATGAGTTCGGCGGTCAAGACCTTACCGACAAGGACGGCCCGAACACAACTCAAACATCTAGATTGCCGACCGGGGGAAAAGGATGAGCAGCCTCAAGCGTTGGAGACGGGTAGGGCAGGGGCAGTTTCACAAGTGGGAGCAGGCAGGAGAGGAATTTGAAGGCACATGGCGGGGGGCTCATGACGGGCGCTATGGGCCCCTCGGCACTCTCGAGACCTCGGAGGGGTTGATCACGTTTCCGCTGCCGGCCGCGTTACTAGACCGACTCCGGCGGGTGGGCGAGGGCGCGGAGGTGCTGATCCAGTACACGGGGATGCAAACCTCAAAGGCCGGTCGCTCCTTCAAGGGGTTCGAGGTCTATGTCGCCGGCGACGGGGCGGTGGCGGAGCCCGTGCAGCACGCCGCGTCCTCGCGGCAACCGGAGTCAGCAGTGTCTGACGGTGACCATAAGGAGGCGTGAGGTGACAGCGACTGTGATGAGCTCACCGCTACGTGTCGATCGCGCCCGCTTCTACACCATCGGAGGCCAGCGCTGGCCGTCGGTGACCACGATCCTGGACATCATTGCCAAGCCCGCGCTCGCGCCCTGGTACGCCAAGGAGGAGCGCCGCTACTTCGAGGCAGCGATGCTCGAGGTGCTAAGCAAGCCCGGGGCGCGCGATCCGGAGTACGTGCTCAGCGCCGTCGCCGAGGCCGTCAGCGGGGTCAAGGCGGCTGATCGCGTCAAGCAGCAAGCCGCCACTATCGGGACGGCGATGCACGCGGGGATCGAATGGGCCCTGCGTGCCCGGCTCGGGGAAGATGCGGGCCCCGAACCCCGTCTACCGGACGCCGCAGCCTGGGCGGTGGAGAGTTGGAAAGATTGGGCGAAGAGTGTGGCCCTGGAGCCGCTGGCCATCGAGCGGACGGTCTATTGCGAGATGTGCGGCTACGCCGGTACCCTCGACCTCTACGCGCGCGTCCGCGGCGTGTTGACGGTGCTCGATTGGAAGAGTGGCAAGGCGATCTACCCGGAGGCCTTCCTGCAGAACGTCGCCTACCGACACGCGGCCACGCGCCGAGGGATGCCCTCGACCCAGGGGCTGATCGTCCGGCTGCCCAAGTATCAGGATGACCCCGCCTGGGAGGCGATGCCGGTGCCCGAGGCTCTCAGCGTGGAGGACTTTCGGGCGGCGCTGCGCCTCTGGCGCTGGCAACGGCGGATGGCGGGCCAGACTGAAGGCGACCGGCCGGCGTCTCGTTCGGGGGTCCATCCGATCGAGCCGGCGGGTCCGCTACAAGCTCCTCGGCGGATCGGGTAGCCCCGGATTCGCTGGGCACCCCACATGGCGCACACGCCCGACCCGAACGAGGCCATCCAGCGCTTCCTGGGCCAATGGTCGCCAATGACCCGAGCCGAAGCGCTGCACCTGGCGCTTCAGAGTCTGCGCGACCGGGTCGAGCCGGATCGGGTGCTGGCCTGCGAGCTCGCGTGGGAGGTGCACGCCAAGGGCTGGAGCCAGGTCCGGAATGGAGATGGGACCACGTATCCGACGGAAGAGGACTACTTCCGGCACGTGCTGGGACTCGCCTCGTGGCGGACAGCCTATAGGCGCCTCGCGATTGGGCGCATGTTGACGCGCTTCGAGGAGCCGGAGCGCTCGCTGCTGCGCTCAAGTCTCGCCCGCGTCGGCCTGGCCAAGGGCACAGTGGTGGCGCCCGCGATCGAGCGCTTCGAGGAGTGGCGGACCTGGCTGCAGTGCGCGAGCGAGCTGTCAACGATGCTCCTGCAGGCCAAGGTCTCGGAGGCCCTCGATGCGCTGCCCCGAGGCCGAGAGCCAAGTCCGCCAGGGGAGCGGTTCCGGCGCGCCGTGCTGAGCGCCATGCCGGACATCGAGGCGATGGAGCTGGTCGAACGCTTCTTCCACCTCGGGAAGCGCATCGTGGGCTCGCCGAACCCGATCGCAATCTTCCTGGCGGGCTGCCGCGAGTGTCTGACCGAGTGGGAGGTGCAGGCCGCCAAGCGCTCGCGGGGATCGTCGTCAGCGTCAGGATCGCTCGTTTGCCCACGTGGGCAAACCTCGGGCTGACCCGTGCGGCGCGCTAGGCCACTCCGAACCCGGGTCCGTGTCGGTCAGGCCTCGCGGCGCCGCATCCGGGCGGGTGGTCGACTCGCCCTCGGCCGTCCCTCGGCGAACCTCGAGGCCTGGCGCGAGATCCGCGCGCAGGTGTTGGCCCGAGCCCAGTGGGGCTGCCAGGCCTGTCGTGTCCGCACCCGCCTCGAGGTCCACCACGTCGTCAAGCGCACGCAGGGCGGCTCGGATTTCGACCTCGATCGACTCGTGGCGCTCTGTCCCCCGTGCCACGCCCGAACGGATGCTCCCTACGTGCGGGGCCGGCTGGTGATCACGCTGTTGGGGCAGGGCCAGTTCACATTCACGGTGGTCCGAGGGACCGACAAGTGGGCCATCCGAGTCTAGACGAACCCCGGCGATGGGGCGTCTTCTGGATTCACCATGAGGCCGAGGAACTGCGGGTGCATCATCGGGCGACCATCCCGGCCGACGAAGCGCGGGCCGTGGTCGTGACCCTCTTGGCCTCGGGACGGGTCCCGCCACTGCAGACCACTTTCCTCGACCTCGACGACGTCGCCGCACGACCGGGCCTGCAACGATTCTGGGGCACGGCCTGTCTTCGCGACGAGGTGGTCTATCTGATCCTTTTCATCAATGAGCGCTGTCTCGTTCTGGCCCGGTCGGGATGAGCGCTCGGTGCGCGCCCGTGCGAGCGGACGGAACCGCGGCCGCGACGACGAGACCAGCGGAGGTCCCTCAATGACGGATCGAGATGTCGAGGCTCTTTCGGCCTTCCTGCGGCACTTCGGCAGCTTCGGCTGTCGGCAAATCGGTGTCCGACGGACCGAGCCCAAGCCACGTACCCCCGAGGACGTAGGCCAGTTCGTCCTCGAGACCCTGGCCCCTGGCGGGCTGAGGGGCTCGATGCCGAGCGGTTGTACAGAGTCGCCACGATCGCGATTCACTTCGACGCCTACAAGTTGCCCTGGTCTATGTGTATGCCGGCGTGCTGCCGGCCGTGGGGGAAGGTCGACCCTGCATGCCCGCCCGGTCCGGGCCGCCCGCTGACGGGTGCGCAGCTCCAACAGGCGCTGCTTCGGCGGTCCCGATTGGGCCCGCGCCTGCGCCTGATGCCCCGCTCCCCGACGACCTGGATGAGGACTTGAAGCGCACGGGCTTGTCGCCCTAACGAGGCGTTGGAGTGGTGGTGATCAATTGGGCTAGCGAGGGGATCATCCTGGCGTTGCGACACTGAGGGGTCGGTGTCGCGGCAGCGCGAGCAGCGCACCCGACCCGACGCCGGTGGGCGCGGGTGACCAATCGACCGGCACGCGAGCCAGACCGGGGGCGTGCCTGAGGAGGCGACGATGAACGAGCTGCCTTTCGAGGTTACGCATCACGTCGTGCACCCCGCGATGCACCAGAAGATCCTGCTCCGCGCCGCGGAGCTGGTCGCCATGGGGTGGACGCGCGAGACGTCCGCCCGGGACGCCACCGGGCAGAAGGTCCGGTCGACGGCGCCGCAGGCCACCGCGTGGTGCGTCGTGGGGGCGGTGGATCGGGCGTTGTACGAGTTGCTGCACCTCGATGTCTACGATCTGCTGGGTCTCAACGTCGACGCCTACGATACGGCGCGCCCGGTGGACCTGCTGCGCGCGCTCCGGCGGCCGCTCGAACGCGCGCTCGGGCGCCCCGACCTGGCGCACTGGAATGACCACGTCTGCCCCGGCCCCGCCGCGGCCGAGCAGCTGCTCCGGGAGGCTGCCGTGACGGCGGAGGGAAGCGTCAATGGCGAAGCGCTTTAGCTCCGAAGCCGCGGTCCGGAATGCCCTTGAGGCTGTCCAGATCCACGGCGGGTACGGCTACATCCGGGAGTTCCCGGCAACCGCAGCGCAGTAAGCGGTGGCGAGGTCCTGTCCGATCCCGGCCACTTGCGGCAGTCCGCATCGGTCAACACCCTGGCACCGGCGTGCCCCGGGGCTAACGTCCGCCACTGGCCAGGCGCTGGCTGGTGAGGACCTCGCGGCACTCCTTCGTCTTCACCTCGTCCACCGCAGCGCCATCCGGGGTGAGGACGACGCCGTACTCCGCCGGGGTCGAGATCTTGCCGTCCAGCACGTCGGCCAGGACCGCGGCGGGATCCCGGTCGAGCGGATCGCCGTAGCCGGCGCCGCCGGCGATGTATTCCCACAGCTGGTCGCCCGGATGAAGGACGATCATCTTCTTCGAGGGTAAGTCTTCGCGCGCGCCGTCCTTTCTGAGGATGAACGCGTGCCCGCGGGCGCCCGGCGCGCCGCCCTCGAGACCCCAGGGCGACGACGCGAAGCGCTCGCCGCGGTGGGACACCATCACGTCGGTGGTGGTCGCCTCGAAGACCTTCTCGAGCCCGAGGCCGCCGCGGAAGCGCCCGGCGCCGCCGGAGCCGCTCCGGAGGCGTACCCGGGGGATGCGCAGGGGGAAGTTCATCTCGACCGACTCCACCGGGATGTTCATGCAGTTGGACACGTCGGTCTCGATGACGTCGATGCCGTCCTTGTCGGGACGGGCGCCCATGCCGCCGGCGGCGAGCTCGCTGGCCACGAACGGCCGGCCGGTCTCCGGGTCGCGGCCCCCGAAGGCCATCACGAGCAGGGTGCCGGAGCTTGCCGCCGGCATCTTGCCGGGCCGCGCGCCCACGAGCGCGCCGAGGATGGTGTCGGCGATGCGCTTGATGGTGGCGGTGCGGCAGCTCACCGGGGCCGGTGGTCGCGGGTTCACGATGGTGCCTTCCGGCAGCACCGCGTCCACCGCGCGGAAGCAGCCGCCGTTGTTCGGGATGGAGGCGTCGGAGATCGCGCGGACCGCGTAGTAGACCGCGGACATCGTGGAGGCGGGCACCGAGTTGAACGGACCGCGGACCTGGGGGTCGCTGCCCGTGAAGTCGAAGGTCATGGCCGAGCCGCGCACGCGCAGCGTTACCGCGATCTTGACCGGCTGGCCGATGTCCACGCCGTCGTCGTCGAGCCAGTCCTCGAAGGCATAGTCCCCGTCGGGGATGGCCTCGATCTGCGCGCGGGTGAGGCGCTCGGCCCGCGCAAGCAGCTCCTCGATGTACGCCACCACCGTCGCGGTGCCGTGCGCGGCGAACAGCTCGCGCAGGCGGACGCCGCCGAGCCGCCCCGCCGCCACCTGGGCCATGAGGTCACCGGTGAACACCTCCGGGAGCCGCACGTTGCGGGTGAGCAGGCGGAAGAGGTTGTCGTCCAGCGCTCCGGCGCGGAAGAGCTGGGTCGGCGGGATGATGACACCTTCCTGGTAGAGCTCGGTGGCGTCCGTCGGCACGCTGCCCGGCGTGCGGCCGCCCACGTCCTGGTGGTGGCACATCGTGCAGGCGAGCGCGACGGCCCGCCCGTCGGCGAAGCCCGGCACCGCCAGGGTGATGTCGGGCAGGTGGGTGCCGCCGTCGTACGGGTCGTTCAGCAGGAAGGCGTCGCCGTCGCGCATGCCGTCCGGAGGAAAGGCCCGGACGATGCGCTGCGCCGCGAATTGCAGCGCGCCGAGGTGGATCGGGATGGCGGCCGCCTGGGCGATGGTCTCGCCGCGGGTGTTGAACAGCGCGGCCGAGGCGTCCAGACCCTCCTTCACGATCGGCGAGGCCGCGCTCTTGAGGAGGGTCAGCTCCATCTCGTCGGCGATGGCGTCGAGACGGTTGCGCAGCACCTCGAGGAGGATCGGGTCGATCGTCATCGGTCTCTCCTCAGGCGCAGGTTGCCGACCGGGTCCACGAGCGCCGTGACGCCGGGGGGGATCACGGTGGTGGTGTCGGTCTGCTCCACGATGGCCGGTCCGACGAGGCGGGCGCCCAGCGGCAGCCGACCGCGCTCGTAGATCGCGGTCGGCTCGAACCGGCCGAAGTACGCGCGGCGCTCGCCCACCTGCGCGTCGGCGAGCCGGCCGCTCGCGCGGGCGGCGGGCGTCACCGCGGGCCGCGGCAGCGGGAACGTGTGGACGGCGCGGAAGTTGACGAACTCCACCGGCTGCTGCGCGCGCGCATAGCCGTACACGCGCTCGTGCACGGCATGGAACGCGGCCACGATGGCAGGCACCCCGGCGGCGGTGACCGGCGCCGGGATCGGCACCTCCAGCTCGTAGGCCTGGCCCACGTATCGCATGTCGGCCGCGTAGGCCACGCGCACGGCCGGCGCGGGCACGCCTTCCTCGGCCATGCGCGCGCGGCCGGCGGCGTCGAGCTCGCCGAGGCACGTGTTGAGGGCGCCAAGGTCGGCCACGTCGGTGCGCGCCTGGAGGGTGCGCGCGTGGTGGTGCTCGATGGCCGCGGCGAGCAGGCCGAAGGCGGCGAGCACGCCGGGCGCCTCGGGAACGACCACCTCCGCCATGCCCAGCTCCTCGGCGAGGGCGGCGCCGTGCACGGGGCCGGCGCCGCCGAGGACGACGAGCGAGAACTGCCGCGGATCCCATCCCCGCTTGATCGTCACCAGGCGGATCTGGTCCGCCATGCGGGCGTTGA
>WNFC01001545.1_pt1 | contig 24237 bp, 29 predicted proteins | sample 5400541 | NCBI WGS metagenome assembly WNFC01 (sample SAMN13153342, study PRJNA577476) | soil metagenome | isolation source: 120 cm saprolite under Douglas fir tree site 2 hole 2 replicate 1 | place: USA:California | collected 2015-04-18
GCCCACAAGGGCCGCGCCCAGGGCGATCCCGCGCAGGACATGCTGGATCCCCTGCGCGCGCCCGTAGTACGAGGGCGGCACGAGGTCCGGGTAGAGCCCGCGATAGGGCGGCTCGTAGACGTAGTACGCGAAGAAGAAGGCGAGGACGATCAGCGTCGTCGTCCAGAGATTCGGCATGAAGGGCATCAGCAACAGGCAGAAGCCGATCGGGCCGAGCGCGGCGAGCATGAACGGACGGCGGCGGCCCATGGGCGTGTGGAAGGTGTCGCTCCAAGGGCCGATCACCGGAGACAGCATCAGCGCGAAGACGCCTTCCGCGCCGAGCACGAGCCCGATCAACGCGCCCGACGCGGTGAAACGATGTAGCAGCGGAGGCAGGTAGGCCGCGGTCGTAGTGATCGAGAAGGCGAGACCGAACGCGCCCGAGCCGAGAACCCAGAAGAGGCTGCGCCTGACGGTCTGCGAACTCGCCGCAGCTTCGGCCGTCAGCTGTGTCACTAGACCTTGGCTATCTCGCGATCGGCGGCCAGGCCGCCGCAGATGACGTCGACAACCGTCTCTTCAGCCCGGGCGATTGCCTCGTCGCCGTCCTCCAGTTGACCGAGGACCCAGCCGGTGAGGATCTCCTCGAGCGCTCCGTAGAAGACGTAGCTGGCCATGCGCGGATCGAGGTCGGAGCGGAACTCGCCCTCCCTCTGTCCGCGCGCGATGATCCGTTCGATCCCCGCGAACGCAGCTTCGATCTCACCGATGCGTTGCTGCAGATGCGAGCTTCGCGTCACCTCGCGGACCAACACGCGCACGAGGTCGGGATCGCGCCGCCACGCACGCAACAGGATCTTCGCGATGCCGGCGAGGCGGTCGCGGGCGGTCTCGTCGGTCTCCTCGACGGAGCGAACGGCGTCGAGCACGTCGCGCCACGTCTCGCGAAAGATCGTCTCTAGTAGCTCCTCCTTGGAGCGGAAGTAGTGGTAGAGCAAGCCGTGCGCGACGCCCGCGTCTTCCGCGATGTCACTCACGCGGCACGTGTGGTAGCCCTTGTGGGCAAACACGCGAACGGCGGCGTCGAGAATGAGCCGACGCTTGTCCTCCTGGCCTCCAGAACGGTCGGTCAACGGTTCGAGTCTAGTGCTAGCGTCGACCTGTGGTGCTACGCGGCCTGCTGGTGGTCGACTTCACGCGCTACCTGCCCGGCCCATTCGCCAGCCGCGAGCTCCTGCGTCTCGGTGCACGGGTCGTTCGGGTGGAGGCGCCGGGCGGCGATCCCCTCCGTTCGGTCGCGCCCGGCTGGGACGCCGCGCTCAATGCGGGCAAGGAGTCGGTGGTCTGGGATCTCGAGCGCGATCCAGGTCTCGGGCCCGCGCTGGCCGTGCGCGCAGACGTCGTGCTCGAGGGCTTTCGCCCCGGCGTCGCGGATCGACTCGGAATCGGCCCGTCCGCCCTCCCCTCGTCAGTCGTCTACTGCTCGGTCACGGGCTTCGGTGTAGGGAGCATGCGCGCCGGTCACGACCTCAACTACGCCGGCTGGGCGGGGCTGCTAGCGGACACGGCACCGGCCCTGCCGCCGGTCCAGATCGCCGACCTCGCCGGCGGCTCGCTCTTCGCCGTGATCGAGATCCTCGCCGCCCTGCTCGAACGCCAAAGAAGCGGAACCGGCGCCCACGTCGTCGTCTCGATGGCGCACAACGCGCACCGGCTCGCCGCGCACCGACTGCGCGGAGCGCGGGAGCGCACGCTCACCGGCGGCCTCGCCTGCTATCGCACGTATGAGACGGAAGATTCCCGCTTCCTCACCCTGACGGCGGTCGAGCTGAAGTTCTGGCAGCGGCTCTGCGAGCTGATCGGCCGTCCCGATCTCGTCGAGCGCCACTACGAGGAGGACCAGGAGGCGCTTGCCGCCGAGCTCGCCGCGGTGTTCAAGTCACGGGCGCTCTCGGCCTGGCTCGACCTCTTCGAAGGCGAGGATGTGATGGCAGGGCCGGTCGCAACGCTTGCCGAAGCGGCGGAGTGGCTCGAGGAACCGGCCACAACAGGAGCAGCGCCGGCTCTCGGCGAGCACACGGACAGCTGGCGAGCCGAACTCGCCTCGTTCGAGGGATAGCCGGACGCCGAACCCGAGACGATTTCAGTCCAGGATGACTTCCCGCCGCGTCCTCCCTCTGCTCTGCCTCGCCCTCTGCGCCTCTGCCCTCGTCGGCTGCGCCGGCGGCGACACCCTCGCCCTCGATCCGGTTGCAAGAGCAGCGAGCACGACCGCAGACACGACTTCGTCGAAGTTCGAGTTCCGTGCTTCGCTCACCGCAGGCAGCCTCGGCTCGTTCTCGTTCCACGGCAACGGCATCTACGACGGCAAGGACAAGTCGGGTTGGATGAACATGCACTTCGCGCTGCCGGCCGCATACCAGCTGCAGGTCCCGACGCCGGACCCGAGCATGGAGATGATCTTCGACGGGAGCCACGGCCTCGTCATGTACCTGCGCTCACCGCTGTTCGACAAGTTGGTGCCGACGGGCAAGTGGGTGAAGCTGGACGTCGGGAAGATGGCCAAAAAAGAAGGCGTGGATCTCGGCGCGATCATGAACGCCAACCAGGCCGACCCCTCGCAGTCGCTCCGCATGCTGATGGCGTCGAGCAACTCGCGCGTGACCGGGTCCGAGCGGATCCGAGGCGTGCAGACGACTCACTATGCGTGCGACATCGACTTCAAGAAGCTCGCACAGGACAACAAACAGCTCAGGCAGCTGACGGAGGCGATGGGCTCGGTCTCGGCGCCTGCAGAGGCCTGGATCGACGCCAAGGGCCGTGTGCGGCGGCTGGCCGTGACGATGTCGCTGGGCGCTGCGCAGCTCGGCACGCCGATGACGATGACGATGACCGAAGACCTCTACGACTTCGGCGCCCGGGCGAGGATCACGCCGCCCTCCGACGATGTGGTCGTCGACCTCTCTTCGCTGACCGGTTCGGGTTAGCCTCAGCTCTCCTGCTGGTCGTTGCGGCGAGGCAGCGCGTCCGTCAGCTGGCCGAGCGCACGCGTGACCTCGCTCGGGATGATCCAGACCTTGTTCGACTCGCCCTGCGCGATCTGGGGCAACACCTGGAGGTACTGATACGCGAGGAGCTTCGGGTCGGCGTCCCCTTCGTGGATCGCGCGGAAGACCGTGTCGATCGCCTTCGCCTGACCCTCCGCCTGAAGGATGGCAGCCTGGCGCTGTCCCTCGGCCCGGAGAATCGCGCTCTGCTTCTCTCCCTCGGCGGTGAGGATCTGTGACTGCTTCACCCCTTCGGCGGTGAGGATCGCGGCGCGCTTCTCACGGTCGGCGCGCATCTGCTTCTCCATCGTCTCCTTGATCGAAACCGGCGGATCGATCGCCTTCAGCTCGACCCGATTGACGCGGATCCCCCACTTCCCGGTCGCCTCGTCGAGAACACCGCGGAGCTGGTTGTTGATCTCGTCACGTGAGGTCAGCGTCTTCTCGAGCGCCATGCCGCCGATGACGTTGCGGAGGGTCGTCACCGTCAGCTGCTCGATTCCCTGGATGTAGTTCGCGATCTCGTACGTCGCCGCCTTCGCATCCGTGACCTGGAAGTAGATGACGGTGTCGATGCTCACGACGAGGTTGTCCTCGGTGATGACGGGCTGCGGCTCGAAGGAGACGACCTGCTCTCGCAGGTCCATCATTTCCCGCACGCGATCGACGAACGGGACGACGATCGAGAGCCCGGGCGTCAGGGTGCGGGAGTAGCGGCCGAGGCGCTCGACGACTCCGGCGCGGGCCTGAGGCACGATGCGAACGGTGCGGGCGAGCGTGAGCAGCACGAGCCCTGCAACGACGAGCAGAACGATCAACCCAGCGGTCATCTCTTCACCTCTCTACTCGTAGACAAGAGCTGTCGCTCCTTCGATCTTGACGACCTCGACACGCGTCCCGGGCTCGAGGACCTGATCCTCCATGTAGGCCCGCGCCGACCATTCTTCCCCGCCGATTCGCACGCGGCCACCATTGACGTCCACGCGCTGGAGGACGACGGCCTTCGTGCCCTCGAGGGCCGCGGTGCCCGTGCGCAACGCCGCCGGCATGTGGAGATGCCGGCGGGCGATCGGCCGCAGAAACGCCACCGTGGCAACCGACCCCGCGATGAAGACGATGAGTTGGAACGCGACGCCGAGCCCCACTAGGGCGACGACCGCGGCGGCCACCGCCGCGAGCGCCACCGGCCCGAGGAAGAACATGCCGGGTGTGAAGAGCTCGCCGACGGACAGGAGGACTGCCGCGATCGCCCAGATCAGCCAGGCAGGCACGTTGAGATCGTAATTGGGTTCACCCAGGCCGCGCGAGGCCCAGGGCCGCCGGCAGGGCGTAGAGGTCCGTCAGGCGCTCGTCGACCTCCGGGTGGCGCTGCTCCCGGTCGAGCAGGATGGCGCGCATTCCGAGCGCTCGCGCACCGTCGATGTCCTCTTCGAGCGAGTCGCCGACCATCACGGCGTCCGCAGGGGCGACGGCAAGCGCAGCAAGGGCGGCCTGGAAGATCGTCGGGTGCGGCTTGACGCGCCCGTGCGAGCGGGAGTCGACGATCGCATCCACGTCGAGTCGGTGGTGTGCGACGAACGCGTGCAGGTCGCGGATGCCGTTCGAGACAACGGCGATGCGCAGCTCGGCGCGCCGCAACTCGTCCAGCACCGGCAAGACGTCCTCGAACAGCTCGAAGTTCTCCGACACGCCCCAGCCTTCCTCGATCTCGGTCGCGCACTCGCTCGCGACCACTGCGGGGCCGCCCATGCCGATGAAGATGTCCTCGGTGAAGCGGTGCCAGATCGACTCGTCGTGCAACAGCTCCGGATGGCGCTCGAGGTTGAGGATCGCCGCTTCGCGCGCATCGTCGTAGCTGCCCGTGTCGAGAGTGATCCCATGGCGTGCGGCGATTCGTGCGTAGCGGTCGGCCGAGAGCTCGGGCCCGGGACGGCAAAGCGTGAAGTCGACGTCGAACAGGACCGCACGCAGCGGCATCAGGCGTCCTCCAGCAGCCAGCGCACCGTGTCGAGATGCGCCCCGATGTAGTCGCTGTCGAAGGCCCAGGCCATGGTCTGCCCGATCGTCCACGCCCGCGCACGGTCGCGGTCGAGGCCGAGCTCGGAGGTCAGCCGGTCGAGGCGATACAGCGCGTCACGTTTGCTGTGACCGAGCTCGAACGAGCGGACGATCGGCGCGACCGAGAACTCGCGCTCACCCACCAAGGGCTTCGGATCGATGACGAGCCACGGCTCGCGTTCGGCCGCGAGCACGTTGTCGCCGTGCAGGTCCTGGTGAAGCAGCACCTGCTCGCCCTGCGATTGCGAGAGAGAGATCAACGCGTCGACGGCGGCGTCCACGAGGCTGCGCTCGACGGAGCGACCCGAGCGTTCCCATTGCTCGGGCAGATAGCCGACCCACCAGGACGCCTCGTCCTCGAGGGTGTGGAACGGCTCGGCGGCCTCGACCCAGAGCCGAGGCAAGAGCCCGATCAAGACCTCCAGAGCAACGTCGGGGCCGGCTGCAGCGAGGGTCGCTCCCGGCGCGCAGCGCTCGATCACCAGCGCCGAACGCTCGTCGTCGCGAGCGAGCAGCCGAACCGCGCCGACGCCGTTCCAGAGAGCAAGGGCGTCCGCTTCGTGCTCGGACTCCCGGTCGGGGAAGATCAGCTTGAGCACCGCCGGCGCTCCGTCCGGAAGGTCGGCACGGACCGCATACCCCGCAGCGCCCTGCACGTACGGCTCTCCCAGCCGCAGCCCCCACTCTTCGACGCAATCGGCGACGAGGTCGGGGACGCGCTCGAGCCAGACGCCGTGCGTCAGACTCGCGTCGGCCACCGGTACGCGTTCGGCTGCCTGTTCGCGAGCGACGGCAACTTCGCGCGGATGTTCTGCAGATGAGCACGATCGACCTCGGCGGCGATCACGCTCTCCTCGTCCGGGGCCTGCGCGACGACCACTCCCCAGGGGTCGGCGATGAGCGAGCGCCCGTACGCAGGCTTGCCCGGAAGTGTCTCCCCGACCTGCGCCGCGGCGACGACGTAGAGCTGGTTCTCGATTGCGCGTGCACGAAGGAGGACGTGCCAGTGATCCTTCCCGGTCGGCGTCGTGAAATGCGCGGGCACCGTGACGAGTTGTGCGCCTTCGAGAGCGAGAATGCGATACAGCTCGGGGAAGCGCACGTCGTAGCAGATCGAGAGCCCGATCCTCCAGTCCTCGACGTCCGCCACGACCGGCTCGTCACCGGGCTCCTCCGCCTCGGACTCGCGATAGACGACCCCGCCGACCTCCACGTCGAAGAGATGGATCTTCCGGTACGTGGCGACGATCCGTCCTTCGGGGTCGAACACGAGGCTCGTGTTCGAAAGCTTCTCTCGGCCTTCGCGAAGCTCGGCGATCGAGCCACCGACGAGCGTGATCCCGTGGGCGCGGGCCCACTCCGACATGGCGCTGACGGACTCGCCGCCTTCGATCGGCTCCGCGGTCGCGTGGTACACGGTGGCGTCGCCGATCGCGTTCCACTTCTCGGGCAGGACGACGACGTCGGCGCCGGTCGCCGCGGCCTGTGCGACGAGACGCTCGGCCTTCTCGAGGTTCGCGCTCTTGTCGGCCCGACTCGTCATCTGGACAGCTGCGACTCGGATCTTGTCCGGCATATCGGGAGGATAGCCTCGTCCGCAGCGTGGACCGACCTGCGGGGGAACCAGCGTTCCCCCGCATCCAGTCGGGGTGCCCAGATTTGAACTGGGGACCTCTCCGACCCGAACGGAGCGCGCTACCAGGCTGCGCCACACCCCGAGGCGGCCCAAAGAGTAGCCGCTTTCGGCGCAGACCGGTCACATTTCTCCGGCTATGTTGCCCCTATCGACAACAGTGGAGGGCAACGCGCATGAACAGCGTGATCTTGATCGGAAACCTGACGACGGACGTCGAGCTACGCGAGCTCGGCGCGGAGAAGCGGCTCGCCAAGTTCGGGCTGGCGGTCGATCGTGGCGGCAAGGACGGCGAGACCGACTTCTTCCGCATCTCTGTCTGGGACCGGCAGGCCGAGGTGTGCGCCGACTATCTCGCGAAAGGCCGGAAGATCGCGCTCGAGGGGCGGCTGAGGTACAGCACGTGGGAAGACGAGGGGAAGAAGCGAAGCGCGGTCGAGGTCGTCGCGTATCGCGTGGAGTTCCTGTCGGGTCCGGGCGGCTCAGGCGCGGAGGTGATGCCCTTCGAGGCTGCTGCTGCTGCTGCCTAGAAAGTCCTCGATGGCGCGGTCGCAGACGTCCGCGCGTTCGCCGATGAGCAGGTGACCGCACCCGGGAATCACCCGGAGACGCGCACGCAGCCGTCGCGTGTACTCGAACGCGTCGTCGATCGGCAGCTGAACGTCGTCGGCGCCCCAGAGGACGAGCACCGGGCAACGAATCGCGTCGAGCTCTTCGCGCGGATCGTCGCCGCGCAACGCCCGCCAGGCGCTGTTCACGTCGGTGTGCAACAGGTGCGCGGCGAGAAATCCCTCGACCGCTTCGTCGGTCAGACCGATCGGGTCCGCAACCGACACGAATCCGAACACGAGGCGGCGCAGGAGCGGTGAGCGCGAGACCCGCCCGCGGTACCGCGCTGCGAGGCGGCCCGGTCGGATGGTGCTGAACACCGAGAGCAGGTTCCGTCCCCAGACGTTGCCGACGCTCAGGCCCGCAGAAGCTGCGAGCACGAGTGCGGAAACGTCGCCCGGTTGCCGCAGCGCCATGCGCAGGACGACCGCTCCGCCGAGCGAATGACCGACGACCGGCGCCGGCAGCATCCCTTCGCGCTCGGCCACCCGAGCCACGCGGTCGGCGTAGGGCTCGAGCCCGGCGACTGCCGGCAGGGCGGCGGAGCCGCCGTGCCCGGGGAGGTCCGGGACGAGGAGCCTATGGCGCCGCACGAGGAGCGGAACGAGCTCGGTCCAGTTCGCCGCGGCGCCTCCGAGCCCGTGAACGAGGATGAGCGGCGGCCCGTCCCCGCCCACGAAATACCGCATCCGCACGCCCTTGATCTCGGCGAAGCGTTCCTCCAAACCGGCCAGTTTTGCGTCCGTCATGAAGGCCGATTATCCTTAGGGCAATGACTGCTTTGGGAGTGCCGGCCCGTTGAATCCGGCAATGACATGTGGAGGCTGGACTTAGCCCGCTGAGCGCATTCGCGCCGGCGGGCTTTTTCGTGCGACCAAGAGAGGAGCGTCGATGGCGAACCACCTAACGCCCGAGGAGCTGTCCAAGGAGCTGGGGATCGACCGCCAGGAGGTCATCCGCGTCTGTGTCGAGGAAGGCGTGCCCATCTATCAGGGCAAGATCGACAAGACGCTGTTCCAGGCGCAGCTAGAAGCCTTGGGCGCGATGCCCGCGCACCACTAAGAGTCAGGCAGATTTGCGCGCCGGCGCACGCCGGTTGCCAGAGCCGCTCTTCGGGGCGGCTTTGGTCTTCGAGGCAGCGGACTTCGTCGTCTTGCGGTCCTTCGCCTCGGCAACACTGCGTTTCAACGCTTCCATCAGGTCCACGACCGGCGCCTCCGGGACGGGCTCCGGCTTCGCGATCTCCTGGCCGTCGAGCTTGGCCTCGAGCATCTGGCGCAAGTCGCTGCGGTACTGGCTCACGAGCTCGGACGGATCGAATTCGCCGACGAGGCTCTGCATCACCTGCTGGGCGAGATCGAGCTCGGCCTTCTTCACCTCCGTGCCGGCGACTGCCTCGTCGATCTCCGCCTGCGAGCGAACGTCCTCCGCGAGGAAGAGCGTCTCGAGGACGAGTGCCTCGCCCTTCGGCCGGATGAGGGCGAAGTATTCGGCGCCGCGCAGCACGAAGCGGCCGATCCCTCCCATCCCGGCCTCCTTCATCGCCTCGAGGAGCAGCACGTAAGGCCGGCGCTGCGCAGGCGCCTGGGCCGGCGCGAGGTAATAGGTGCGGTCGAGGTAGACCGGGTCGACCTCATTCAGTGGAACGAAGCGGGTGATCTCGATGGAACGCGACTCGTCTTGGAGCGTGATCGCCTCGAGATCTGCGTCCTCCACGATGACGAACTCACCCTTGGCGACCTCCCAGCCTTTGACGATCTCGTCCGGCCCGACTTCCCGCTCGTGGGTGGGACACCAGCGCTTCTGTCGAATCGGGGTCTTGCACTCCCGGTGGAGCGTCCGGAAGCTCACGTCCGACTGCTTCGCCTTGGGAGTCGTCGCGAGGGCCAGGCCAACGGGGATGTTGACGAGGCCGAAAGAGATGGATCCGTTCCAGATAGTGCGCATAGCCGCCTTTTGAAATTGTAACCGGTGCCCGGGTTCAGCCTGGCTCCGGCGTAACTTGGAGAGGGGACGGGGAGTTTCGCCCTCTCCCGGGCGGCTCCTTCAAAATACGATGGAGCCGTGGCGATCACGACCAGGGCTACGGGAACACGGACAATCGCCCGTTTGTGGCAGGACGCGGTCGCCCGCGGCCTCGAGAGCCCTGCCTACCTCGTCCAGGACGGCGAGGACTGGCGGCCGGTCTCCTGGGCGGAGGCGGCTGAGGCGGTGGACGAGATCGCCCACGGCCTGCTCGCCCTGGGGGTGCGGAAGGGCGACGCCTTCGCGATTCTGGCCTCGACCCGACTCGAATGGGTGCTCTTCGACTTCGCGCTCGGGCTGATCGGGGCGGTCGGCGCCCCGATCTACATGAACAACTCGCCGAAGGACGCGCAGTACGTGGCGGAGCACTCCGAGGCCGTCGGCGTCCTCTGTGAGGACGAGGAGCAGCGGGCGAAGCTCGACGCCCTGCAGCTCGAGCACGTGCTGACGTTTGCCGATCTTCCCGCGCTCCGCGAGCGAGGGCGTGCGCACGCCGCCGACCATCCCGGCGCAGTAGACGACGCAGCAGCAGGGATCGACGAGAACGATCTGTTCACGTTCATCTACACGTCGGGCACGACGGGCCCGCCGAAGGCCTGCATGATCCTGCACCGCAACTACTACGCGATGGTCGACGAGGTGCGGCAGGTACAGGACTTCACCGTCACCGACGACGTGATGTTGTTGTACCTCCCCCTTGCACACAATTTTGGCCGCTGCCTCACGCTGCTCGGGGCACACATCGGCTACACGATCGCGTTCTGTCCCGACCCCTACGCCGTCGGAGACGCGCTCCCTGCGGTTCGCCCGACCGTGTTCCCGAGCGTGCCCCGCGTGTACGAGAAGATCCACACGGCGGTCACCGCGAAATTCGACGAGGCCACCGGCGTGAAGCGGCGGCTGATCGACTGGGCGCTACGCGTCGGCGGCCAGGTCAGCAAGCTGCGCGAAGCCGGACGCTCTGTGCCGCCGTTGCTGGCGTTGCAGCACAGGCTCGCCGATCGGCTCGTCTACTCGAAGGTGAAAGCGCGTCTCGGCGGCAAGCTGCGCATCGGCGTCTCCGGCGGTGCGCCGCTTGCGAAGGACATCATCGAGTTCTTCGCGGCGCTCGACGTGATCATCCTCGAAGGCTACGGGCTGACGGAATGCACGACCGGCGCGACGATCAACCGGCCGAAGCGGTATCGCTTCGGCACCGTCGGGCCGGCTCTCCCGGGCGTCGAGCTCCGGATTGCCGACGACGGCGAAGTGTTGATCAAGACCGACACGATCTTCGGCGGCTACTTCAAGGACGAGGAGGCGACGCGCGAGGTGCTCGCCGAGGACCGCTGGCTGCGCTCCGGCGACGTGGGCCACCTCGACGAGGACGGCTTCCTCACGATCACCGACCGGCTGAAAGACATCCTCGTCACGGCCGGCGGGAAGAATGTCGCGCCGCAGAATCTCGAGAATGCGCTCAAGACCCATGCCGTCATCTCGCAGGCGCTCGTCGTCGGCGACCGGCGCCCCTATGTCGCAGCGCTGATCACCCTCTCGGAGGGAGTCGAGCCGGAAGGCGCCCAAGCGGCGGTGCAACGCGCGGTCGACGAGGTGAACAGCGATCTTTCGCGCTACGAGCAGATCAAGCGGTTCAGGATCCTCCCTCGAGACTTCACCCTCGAAGCCGGAGAGGTGACGCCGACACTCAAGCTGAAGCGGCGTGTCTGCCTCGAGCACTTCGCCGACGAGATCGAGGCGCTCTACTCCTGACCGACGTCTTTCTGATTCTGTCCGCGTTCCTCGCGAGCGCGGTCGAAACGGTCGAGGCCCTCACCATCGTGCTCGCGATGGGCCTGACGCGCGGGTGGCGCTCGACACTGGTCGGAGCGGGAGCCGCGACGCTCGCGCTCGCGGCCATTGTTGCCGCGCTCGGGCCCGCGCTGACCGTGATCCCGATCGGAGTGCTGCGGCTCGTCGTCGGAGGGCTGCTGCTCGTCTTCGGACTGCAGTGGCTGCGCAAGGCGATCCTGCGTGCAAGCGGCTGGCGCGCGGTGCGCGACGAGGACGCGGTCTTCGCACGCGAGCGCGCGGAAGCTGCGAACGCGCCGCACGTGGAGCGTGCCGGGCTCGACTGGTACGCGTTCACGATCTCGTTCAAGGGTGTCCTTCTCGAAGGGCTCGAAGTGGCCTTCATCGTGCTGACCTTCGGAAGCACGCAGGGAAGCATTCCATTGGCAGCGCTCGGCGCCGGGGCAGCGGTCGTGCTCGTCGTCCTCGCAGGGATCGTCGTGCGCGAGCCGCTCGGCCGCGTCCCCGAGAACACACTCGCGTTCGCGGTCGGCGTGATGCTGACGACCTTCGGGATCTTCTGGGGCGCGGAGGGGGCGGGTGTCGACTGGCCGGGCGGGGACGCGGCGCTGCTCGGGGTCCTGGCCTTCGTGTTGGTGATCTCACTCGCTTTCGTCACCGCGCTGCGACGCCGAAAGCTCGCTTTCGCATGAAGCGGTTCGGGAAGTTCTGGTGGGACTTCATCGTCGGGGACGACTGGCGAGTCGCCGTCGGAATCGTGATCGCCTTCGGGCTCACGGCGCTGCTTGCCACGACGTCGATCCCCGCGTGGTGGGTGCTGCCGCTCGCAGTGGCGTCGGTGCTCTGGCTGTCGCTGCGGAGAGTCGCGCGCTAGTTGCGCTAGACGCGCCGAGCGCCGGCGAAGTTCGACGAGTAGTAGCCGCTCAGCGAGGAGATCTTCACCACGTCACCGGTGTGCGGCGCATGGATGAACTGCCCGCCGCCGATGTAGATGCCGACGTGACTCGCCCCGGTGAAGAACACGAGGTCGCCGGGCTGCAGCTCGCCGATCGAAACCGGCGTTCCGATCCCGAACTGCGCGTAGGAGCTGTGCGGCAGCGAGACACCGATCTGGGCGAACACGTACGAGACGAGCCCGGAGCAGTCGAAGCCGCTCGGCGAGGACCCGCCCCAGACGTAGGGCACGCCGAGGTAGCGCATCGCAATCCCGACGACGCCGCCGTGCACGTTCGGAGGCGCAACCGTCGACCCTTCCGGCGTCGAGGCCGAGATGCCGACACCCGACACGGGGACCTGGACACCGCCGGCCAGACGAGACCGCGCTTCAGCCGCGAGCTGGCGCTGCTGCGCCGCCTCGACGGCGCGCATCTGGGCGATCTGGCCCTTGATCGACGAGAGCAGCTGCCGGCGCGAAGCGAGCTGAGATTCGATCCGCTGCTTCTGTGCAGCCTTCTGCGCGACGATCGTCTGCTGCTCGGAGTGGGCCCGGCGCAACGCGGTCCGCTGACGCTGGATCGCCGCTTTGAACGATGCCACCTGCTGGACGATGCTTGCGTCCTGCTGTGACGTCGAATTGACTGCCTCGATCCGGCTCAACAGATCGTCGAGGCTCGTCGCTCCGAGTAGCACCGACAATGTCGAGTTGTCCTGGGTCGAGGTGTACGCAGTCACGAGCCGCGCTGCGAGGGACGCCTGGGCGATCTTGAGGTTTGCACGCGTGAGCTTCAGCTGGACGCGGTTCTCGCGCTGATCGCTCTCGATCTTCTGCAGGCGGACGTTCGCGAGGTTGTAGGACTCGACGGCGGTCCCGAGACTGTCGTCGATCTTCTGGATCTGGGCGAGCACGTGCTGCGCCTGCGCCCGCTTGGCGGCGACCGTCCCGGGTGTGGCATTGGCCGATGCCGCCGCACACAGCATTGCTATGCAAAGGGCGAACGCCTGCGCCTGTCGTTTCCTGCCGCTGGCCACCAGCACGCGGAAGATCCGGGTCGACGGGCGCACCGGAGGGGGCCGGTACGTCACAAGTGGCGCACCCTAGCAACGTCTTCGGCTGTCTGCAACCGCTTTCCCAGCCTAAAAGTGACGATTTCTCCCATGTGTGCGGACCGCACAAAGTCCTAGCTTGCTAGGGTCACAGGCCGTGCGTTGGCGTAGGGAGAGCCGCCTCGCGCTCGGGCTGGCGCTCGGAGCCGCGCTGCTTCTCGGGTTATTTCTCCCGGGGGCTGAAGGCGCGGGCCCCAGGAAACGGGCCCAACCTTCTCCGCGCCAGCAGCGGGCTGCGCTCGCGACCCGTTCCCATTCGGCCCTGCTGAGCCTCTACGCCCTGGATTCGCGGCTGCTGCGATCCCGAAGCGAGCTGACGGGCCTTCGGAGCCGTCTGGACGGCCTCCGGGTCGAACGGGACCGCGTCCGGCAGGAGATCGGCGTCGTCACCGGCAATCTCGAGGAGTCCCAGCGCCTGCTCGGGGCCCGTCTGCGGGCCCTCTATGAGGAGGGAGAGCCGGATGCGATCGCCGTCCTGCTCGGCGCCACGTCGCTCGACGACGCCGTGACCCGGCTCGACGAGCTCGAGCGGAGCGCCCGGCAGGGCGCGCAGGCGGCGACGGACGCCAGAGACGGACGCGCAAAGCTGGAGGGGCTCGCCCTCGAGCTCGCAGCGCGGATCCGGGAGGTCGGGGCCCTCGAGGCCCAGGCGGAGCGGACCGCGACAGCATTCGCGAGCGCACGGGGCAGGCGCGTGTCGTACCTCGCCGCGCTGGCGAGGGAGCGGCGCCTCAACGCCCGCCAGATCCGGGCCCTCGATCAGCGCGCGCGGCAAGTGGTGGCCAAGGCGGAGGTTGTCCAGTCGCAGGCCGCTCCGTCACCGTCGGCCGGAGCCACCTGGGTCATCGCCGGCACGCGGACGCTGACTGTGACGTCGACGGGCTACTCAATGCCGGGCAAGACCGCGACCGGGCTTCCCACCGGCTTCGGAATCGTCGCCGTCGATCCGGCGGTGATCCCGCTCGGCACTCGATTGTCCATCCCCGGTTACGGCGAAGGTGTAGCTGCCGATACCGGAGGCGCGGTGCAGGGCATGACGATCGACCTCTGGTTCCCGACTCTGGCGCAGGCCCGAGCCTGGGGCAGGCGCACGGTTACCATCACCCTTCACTAGACTTCGTCGGCCCGCCGGGGAGGGACGCCCAGTATGAATCAGCCCGTACAAGCGGAGGATCAGGCGTTGGCGGAGGTCCGCGTGCTGATCGTCGACGACCACGATCTCTTCAGGAGCGGCCTTCGCAACCTGCTCGAGGACGAAGGCGTGCGCGTGGTCGGTGAGGCCGCCGCGGGGCAGGAGGCGCTGAACATCGTCCGCGAGGTGGCGCCCGACGTCGTCGTGATGGATCTGAACATGCCCGGCATGGGCGGTGTGGAAGCGACACGTCACATCTCGACGATTGCGCCGCTCACACGCGTGGTGATGCTGACGATCTCGGATCAGGACAACGACGTGATCGACGCGATCCTCGCCGGGGCCTGCGGCTATCTGCTGAAGGACTCCTCGATCCACGAGCTGATCGCAGGAATCAAGGCAGCCTCTCTCGGCGAGTCGTTGATCTCGCCCACGATCGCGTCCAAGGTCCTGCAGCGTGTCCGCGCCTCCAGCACACAGCCGGAGATCGAGAGCACGATCCGCGCCGAGCTCTCGGACCGGGAGATCGAGGTGCTCAAGCTGATCGCGAACGGCAAGGACAACGCGATGATCGCCGGCGAGCTCCACATCAGCCCGAAGACGGTGAAGAATCACATCTCGAACATCCTGATGAAGCTGCAGATCGACAACCGCATCCAGGCCGCCGTCTACGCGGTCAGAAGCGGGATCGTCTAGTTAGACGCTTGACCAGACGGCTCCCGAACCTCGTCCGCGCGGCTACGCAGCGAGGAAAGGAGCCCACGAAGTCCGCTGAGGTCGCCGTCGGCCGCGGCAAGCCGTTGTCCGAGCTGGGTCAGCTCGGAGTGCTCGTCGTCTTGCGACTTCCCACCGAGCTCCGCCGCCACCGTCGCGATCCTGCGCTCGAGCCGCCAGCGCTCGGCCTCCAGCGCCAGCGCTCTGGCATATCCGGCGGTCAGCGTGTGCTCGATGGCGTCGATGGTCGGCGCATCCTCCCCGTCGGGCGGCGCGTCGAGCAGCGAGCGGATCTCGTCCTGGATCAATGAGGGGCTTCGTCGTGGATTGCCGGGATCCGAACAAGTATCGAGTCTGCGACCCGCCGAGCACATGGGCCGCCCGGACTATCTTCTGCCCTGCACCGGCCCATCTTCTTGACTCAATTGGGTCAGATTCGAAAAATGGATTGCGCGTGAGCCGCCGTTTTCTCGCCTCCCTCTTTGCGCTGATCGCCCTTGCGGCACCGGCGGCGACGCCGGCGGCGGGGCCGACACAGGACTCGCAGCTTCAGCGCCGGCTTGCCCGTGCGTTGCATGTCCCCCATGTCGCTCCGGCGCGGTCGGGTGCCATCGCGCTCGACCTCGCTTCAGGCGCCGTCCTCTTCGAGCAGAACCCGGGTCGACCCTTGGCTCCCGCGTCGAACGAGAAGCTGCCGCTGACCTACGCGGCCCTGGCCCGTCTTGGGCCGGCATTCCGGATCGAGACGGACGTGCTCGGTGAGGGCCAGCAGGATGGAACGCAATGGACCGGCGCCCTCCTCCTCAAGGGAAACGGCGATCCAACGCTTTCCAGTGCCGACCTTCGCGCCCTCGCCGCGCAGGTGAAGTCATTGGGAATTCGGAGCGTGACGGGAGGCGTGAGCGGCGACGAGAGCGCCTACGACACGCGGCGCATCGTGGCCGGCTGGAAGCCAAGCTTCTTCCTCGACGAGTCTCCACCTCTTTCGGCTCTCGTGGTCGACCGCGCCCGCATCGGGCGCGTGGTGACCCGCTGGCCGGCACTTGCAGCGGCAACGGCTTTTCGCGACGCGTTGCGCAAGGCGGGGATCACCGTCGCAGGCCCTGTCCGGGCTGCCACGGCGCAGGAGTGGTCGGAGCAGCTCGCCAACGTCTCATCCCCGACGCTCGGGGCGATGCTGCGCTTCATGGACCGGGAGAGCGACAACTTCACGGCCGAGATGCTCTTGAAGCAGCTCGGCCTCACGGAGCTCGGCCGCGGAACGAGCGCCGCGGGGGCGGCAGTGGTCACCCAGGCGCTCACCGAGGCGCGCGTCCCGATGACGGGAGTGCGTATCGTCGACGGCTCGGGACTCTCACGGCTCGACCGTCTGACCGCGAGCGCGCTCGGCAGCCTGTTGCACACCGCCTGGGCCGATTCGACCATCGGTCCGGCCCTGCTCGCATCCCTTGCGGTGGCAGGTGTGAACGGAACGTTGGAGCATCGTCTACGCAAGCCACCCGCGCGCGGGCGCGTCCTGGCTAAGACCGGGACGACGGACACGGCGTCGTCGCTGTCCGGCTACGTCAGCGGCCGCTACGCGTTCGCGGTGGTGCAGAACGGCCATCCCCTGTCGTACTGGTGGGCCCGTCGCGCCCAGGACCGGTTCGCGCAGATCCTGGCCGGCTCGTAGTTCCAAAGTCAGCACGCTTTCGTGACAGTCACTCCTTCGTTTCGGGTCTGACCCCATGCCTGTCGGATCAGGACATGTCGGACGGGTCCGACGCGGACGGTTTTTGCGGGAGTCGGCGCAGTCTTGTTTCGCTTACGCGCGCTCCAGGAGCTTGACCAGGTCCGCTTCGGACAGGATCGGGACCTCGACCTTGCGCGCCTTCGTCAGCTTCGAGTTGCCCGGCTCCTCGCCGACGATCAGCCCTGTCGTCTTGCCGGACACCGAGTTCACGACCTTTGCGCCCTTCGCTTCGAGTGCTGCCGCCGCCTCGTCGCGAGTAAAGCCCTCCAACGTCCCGGTGATCACGTACGTGTCGCCCGTGAGCGGGCCTTCAACGGGCTTGAGCTCGTCGCCGATCTCGAAGCGGAGGCCGAGCGAACGCAGCTCCGCAACGAGCGCGCGGTTCGCCTCGTCGGAGAACCATTCCGCGATCGCCTCTGCGCGCTCCGGGCCGATTCCCTCCGCTTCGAGGATGTCCTCCTGCGCCGCAGCCATCAGCCGGTCGACGTTCTCGAAGTGGCGCGCGAGATTCTGGGCCGTCACCCAGCCGACGTCCGGGATATTGAGGCCGAAGAGAACCCGGTGGAACGGCACCTGCTTCGACGCCGCGATCGACGCGATCGCGCTCGTCGCCGAGATCTCGCCGTAGCCCTCGAGCTCCATCAACTGCTCTTTCGTCAGCCGGTAGAGATCCGGGAGCGACCGCACGAGACCGAGGTCCCATAGGCGGCGGACGGATTGTTCGCCGACGCCTTCGATGTCCGCGGCCGCCTGCACCCAGTTGATCAGCGACTCGAGGCCGCGTGACGGACAGGCGCGATTCGGACAGCGATGCATCGCCTCGCCTTCCGGCTTGACGATGTCGGCGCCGCAGAGCGGGCACTGCTCCGGCATCTTGAACGGCTTCGTGCCCTTCACGTGCGGCAGCACCGGCCCTACGACCTGCGGGATCACGTCGCCGGCGCGCTGGACGATCACGTTGTCCCCTTCACGGATGTCCTTGCGGTTGATGTCCTCCTCGTTGTGCAGCGTCGCCTGCGACACGGTGACGCCGCCGACCTCGACCGGCTCCAGCTGGGCCCACGGGTTCAGGGCGCCCGTACGGCCAACGCGGATGTGGATCTTGTTCAGCTTCGTCTCCGCGGTCATCGGCGCCCACTTGAATGCGCGCGCCCAACGCGGACGGTCGTGCAGGGCGCCGAGCCGGCGTTCCTGGTCGAAGGAATCGACCTTGATCACGATCCCGTCGATCTCGTAGTCGAGCTCGATGCGGCGCCTCTCCCACTCGCTGATCGCAGCCGCCACCGAAGCGACCGTCTCGTGGCGTTCGGCGAACGGGTTCGTGCGGAAACCGTGCTCACGAAGCCACTCGAGAGCCTCCCAGTGACCCTGCGCAGGCAGGCCCTCTCGCTGACCCAGCCCGTGCACCCAAATCGACAGGGGACGCTCGGCGGTGATGGTCGAGTCCTTGAGCCGCAGGGAGCCGGCGGCCGCGTTTCGGGGATTGGGCGTGGGCTTCTTGCCTTCCGCGATCAGGCGCTCGTTGAGCTGGTTGAAGCCGCTGAGGGGGAGATAGACCTCGCCGCGCACCTCGAGCAGGGGCGGTGGGGTCTCGCCCTCGGCGAGCTGCATCCGCATCGAGATCGCTTTGATCGTGCGCAGGTTCGGCGTCACGTCCTCCCCGAGCCGGCCGTCGCCGCGCGTCGCGCCGCGCACGAAGACTCCGTTTTCGTAGATGAGGTTGATCGAGAGGCCGTCGATCTTCGGCTCGGTCACGTACGCGACGTCGCTCGTGCCGAGGCGCTTGCACACGTCCTGGTGCCACTTCTCGAGCGCCTCTTCCGTTGCAACCTTCTCGAGCGAGCCCATCGGCGACGGGTGCTCGACTTTCTGGAACTTGTCCGACGGCGGCGCCCCCACCCGCTGCGTCGCAGAGCCGGGCGTCACGAGCTCGGGATTCGCCTGCTCGAGCGCGACGAGCTCGTCGTAGATCCGGTCGTACTCGGCGTCCGAGATCTCGGGGTCGTCGAGGACGTGGTAGCGATAGAGGTGATAATCGAGCGCGTCGCGCAACTCCGCGGCGCGCTTCTCGTCCTTAGAGGATGCCAAGCAGCTGCTCCGGTGAATCGACGATTGCGTCCGGGCGCTCGGATTCGAGCCGCTCGCGAGCGTGGATGCCGCCCCACGTGACGGCGATCGAGAACAGGCCCGCGGCCTTCGCCGCGTTGACGTCGAACGGAGCGTCACCGACGTAGGCGGACTCCTCTGATCGCGCACCCATCCGGTCGAGAGCGAGCAGCAGCGGTTCCGGATCGGGCTTGTGCCGCTCGGTCTCGTCACCGCCGACGACGGTATCGAACAGGTGCGCGATCGGAATGCGGGCGAACGCGAGCTCCACCGTCTGTCGCCGCTTCGCAGTCACGATTCCGAGACGCCTCCCCTCGTCCTTCAGCCGGACGAGCACGTCGTCCATACCCGCGCAGCAGACGAGCTCGTCGTGCAGCGGTTCGTTGTGGGCGCGATAGACGTCGACCAACTCGTCGACCTTGTCCGGCGACAGGGCGTGCATCTGCGCCTCGAGACCGGGCCCGCCGACCGCCGCCATCAGCTCGTCGTCCGGAACTTCGGCGCCGAGCACCAGCTTGGCTGCGTGCCGCATCGACGCGAGAATGATCGCGCCGGAGTCGATCACAGTGCCGTCGAGATCGAAGAGGACAACGGGAAAACGCATGGAGTCGATGCTAACGACGCCCCTAATACTCGACGCGCGTCAGATAGAGACCCCACGGCGGCGCGGTCGACCCTGCCGCGTTGCGCGCGCGCCCTTCGAGCAGCGGCGCGATTTGCTCAGGCGGCAATTCGAGCATCGTGCCGACGAGTGTCCGCACCATGTGCCTGAGAAAGCTGTCGGCCGTGATCTCGAACTCGAGCGCGTCGCCCCGGTGGTACCAGGCGGCTGCTAGCACGTTGCGCCGAAAGACCCGATGCTGCGTCTCGGTGGGCGTGAACGCGCGGAAATCGTGCTCGCCCAGGAGCAGGTCGGCCGCGACCGCCAGACGCTCCTCGTCGACCGGACGCTGGTACCACCAGGAACGCCGTTGCTCGAACGGAGACCGCTCCGGGCGGCGCCAGATGCGATAGCGGTAACTGCGCGACCGCGCGGAATGCCGCGCATTGAAATCGGGTGCGGCTTGACTCGCAGAGAGGATCGCGACGTCGTCCGGCAGGGCCGAGTTGAGCGCCTCAGCGATGCGCGGCGCAGGCGGGCCTCCTTCGACGTCGACGCTCACGACATTGCCGAGTGCGTGCACGCCGGTGTCCGTTCGTCCGGCTACGGCAAGCCCGGCGAAGGAAGGAAAGACACCGAGCGCTTCGCGCACGGCCCATTCGACCGTGCGGAGACCAGGCTGCAGCGCCCAGCCGTGGAAATGCGTGCCGTCGTACTCGAGCGTTAGCTTCACGCGCACGTCAGGCTTCCCTCACTGTGTTTGTCAGGTTTGCCTTATGATCTGGTAGTTTGCGAGATAGTTGATACACTCTAATCAGTGACCGAGAAGCAAGCCTTCCTCCTGCAGCGCGTGCAGCCGGCGATGGTCGGTCTCATCGACGGCTCGCTCTCGACGCTTGCGCCGATCTTCTCGGTCGCGGTCGTCACCCACAAGCCGCACTACGCCTTCATCGCGGGCCTCGCCACGGCATTTGGCGCAGGCATCTCGATGGCCTTCTCCGAAGGGCTCTCGGACACGGGCGAGCTGACCGGTCGGGGGAATCCGATGGTTCGCGGCGCCATTACCGGCGTCGGAACGTTCGTGGGCGGAATCCTGCACACCCTGCCGTTCCTGATCCCCCACTATCAGGCGGCGATCTACTCCGCGATCGCCGTCGTCGCGCTCGAGCTCCTCGTCCTCGCCTGGCTCCGCTGGAAGTTCTTCGAGGTTGGCTTCGTCCGGGCGCTCGCGTCCGTCACGCTGGGCGGCGTCATCATCGCCGCCGTCAGCGCTGCGCTTGGCTCGGCGGGCTGACCCGCAAGGTCAAGCCGTCGACTTCGGTCACCTCCACCTCCTGACCGACTACGAGAGGGACGTCAGAGACCGCCTCCCACAGCTCACCCGCGACGCGGACCTGTGTGGGCGAGCTGACCACGGCGGTCCGGCCGACGAGGGCCTCGACGCCCGTGACAGCCCGGCGCCGCCGCGACCACTTCAGCAAGAGGACCGACTCGGAGACGTCGAGCAGCCCACCTGCGACGACAGCGACGATCCCCCACGGGGACGGCAGGACGAAGATCGCCAGGAGGATCGCTCCAAGCAGGAGCATGCGCTTGTCGAGACTACGGCGCCGCTTGCTGTGCCGTGATCAGGACGCAGCGGGCTTCGCCCGTGCGTCCGTCTGAAATGACGGGTCGAGCCAACCGGACCCGACCCCAACCGCTCTAGGATGCCGCGGTGCCGGCGGGTGAAACGCCGGCCGGCTCGTAGTCGACGAGCTCGAGATACACCATCTCGGCTGCATCGCCCAAACGCGGTCCGAGCTTGACGATGCGCGTGTACCCGCCGGGACGGTCGGCGAAGCGTGGGGCGACGTCTGCGAAGAGCTGATGGACGACGTCCTGCGAGCGCAGCTCGGCGAGCGCGAGCCTTCGGGCGTGAAGGTCGCCGCGCTTGCCGAGCGTGATCATCTGTTCCGCGAACGGCTTGACCGCCTTGGCCTTGGCCACGGTGGTCTTGATCCGGCCGTGCTCGATCAGCGCGCCCGCGAGGTTCGAGTAGAGCGCCTTGCGGTGCGCCGAGTCGCGCCCGAGCTTCTTGCCGGCCCTGCGGTGCCGCATGGCTAGAGGGCGCCCCCGCCACTTTCGTCGCCGCGCAGCGTCAGACCGTGGGCCGACAGCGTCTCCTTGACCTCCTCGACCGACTTCTTGCCGAAGTTGGGGATCGCCGCCAGTTCGTTCTCGGTCTTGACCACGAGGTCGCCGATCGTCTCGATACCGACCCGCTTGAGGCAGTTGTACGAGCGCACTCCCAGTTCGAGCTCCTCGATCGGGAAGTTCTCCATGCCATGTGCGAGCGGCATCTCCGCCGGTGCACCGTCGCTGCCCGGGGCCGCGGCCGACTCGCCGAAGCCCTCGATGCGATCGAGGTCGGTGAAGATGGCCAGCTGCCTGATCAGGATCTCGGATGCCTGCCCGATCGCGTCCCTGGGGCTGATCGAGCCGTCCGTCGTCACATCGAGACGCAGCTTGTCATAGTCGGTGCGCTGACCGACGCGCGCCGCCTCGACGTCGTATGCGACTCGCCGAACCGGCGAGAAGATCGAGTCGATCGGAATGACCCCGATCGTGTGCTCGGGCCCGCGGTTCATCTCCGCCGGGACGTACCCGCGACCACGACCGATCGTCAGAGTCATCTCGAGCTTGCCCTTGTCGGACAGATGCGCGATCTCGAGATCGGAGTTGAGGATCTCGAGCTCCGCCGGAGCCTCGATGTCGGAGGCTTTGACGGCGCCGGCGCCGCGCTTCGCGACGTGCACCTCGATCTCGGGCGACTCGCCGTGCAGACGGCAGACGAGGTTCTTGAGGTTGAGGATGATGTCCGTCACGTCCTCACGAACGCCCTGGAGCGTCGTGAACTCGTGCGAGATCCCCTCGATCTTGACCGAGGTGACCGCAGCGCCCTCTAGCGACGAGAGCAGCACGCGGCGCAGCGAGTTGCCGAACGTGTAACCGAAACCGCGGTCGAGCGGTTCGATCTCGAAGACCCCGCGCTGCTCGTCCAACTCCTCGTGGACGATCCGCGGGACCTGAAACTCCATCAAACTTGTGCGAGTAGCCAATGCGATTCCTTCCTTACTTCGAGTAGAGCTCGACGATGAGCGATTCCTGGACCGGCGTGTCGATCTCGTCACGCGACGGCCACTTGAGGATCTTTCCGGTCAGCCCGTCGTGGTCGGCCTGCAGCCATGGAGCCACGGAGGCTGTGAGATCGGTCGCATCGCGGATGACCTGCTCCGCCGATGAGCCCGGCGCGACGGTGATGATGTCGTCGGGCTTGACCTGGTAACTGGGGATGTTGACTCGGCGACCGTTGACGTGGAAGTGGCCGTGCCGAACGAGCTGCCGTGCCTGGGCGCGCGACGCTGCGAAGCCGAGCCGGTAGACGACGTTGTCGAGGCGCGTCTCGAGCATGCGCAGCAGGTTCTCGCCCGTGACGCCGGTGCCCTTGGCCGCCTTGCTGTAGTACGTGCGGAACTGCTTCTCGAGCAGGCCGTAGTACCGGCGCGCCTTCTGCTTCTCGCGCAACTGCAGGAGATATTCGGACTGCTTGATGCGGCCGCGGCCATGCTCGCCCGGTGGATACGAGCGGCGCTCGATCGCGCACTTCTCCGTGAGGCAGCGCTCGCCCTTGAGGAAGAGCTTCATCCCCTCACGGCGGCACTGCTTGCACTTGGGGGAGGTGTCGCGAGCCATTAGACGCGCCTTCGCTTTCGCGGACGAACGCCGTTGTGCGCCTGCGGCGTCACGTCCTTGACCCCGAGGATCTCGAGCCCTGCAGCCTGCAGCGAGCGGATTGCGGTCTCACGTCCGGAGCCCGGGCCCTTCACGAAGACCTCGACCTTCTGCAGGCCGTGCTCCATCCCCTTGCGAGCGCACGAGTCGGCGGTCACCTGCGCGGCGAAGGGCGTCGACTTGCGCGAGCCCTTGAACCCGGCCGAGCCTGCGGACTCCCAGGCGATGACGTTGCCTTCCTTGTCGGTCAGCGCGACGATCGTGTTGTTGAAGGACGTCTTGATGTGCGCCTGTCCAATCGCGATGTTCTTGCGGACGCGGCGACGCGTGCGGCCCCTGGCCGCTGTCTTTCGAGGAGGCGCCATTTACGTCTTCGCCGTAGCCTTTTTGCCGCGGCTCACGGGCTTGGCCGGGCCCTTGCGGGTGCGCGCGTTCGTGCGGGTTCGCTGTCCGTTGACGGGAAGCCCGCGGCGGTGACGGATCCCGCGATACGCACCGATCTCGCCAAGGCGCTTGATCGCCTGCGAGCGGTCGCGGCGCAGGTCACCTTCCACCTGAAGCTGCTCGTCGATGTACTGACGAAGCTTCGTGACCTCCTCGTCGGTCAGATCCTTGACCTTCGTGTCGGGATTCAGGCCCAGCGCCGCCGCGACCTTGCGCGCGGTCGGCTGGCCGATCCCGTAGATGTAGGTCAGCCCGATCTCGAGCCGCTTCTGGTTCGGGAGATTGACGCCTGCAATTCTTGCCACTTAGTGCTCCTTCCAGTGATGCTGTCGAGTCTCTGGGTCGCGAGCACCAAGCCAGAGGCCGCGCTCGTCCGCGGCCAAGGCCGGATGCCTTGGCAAGGGCGAGGGTGGGCGCTGGTGCCGCGTGATCGCGGGCCAGAGGCCGACGAGTATTGCTGGGAGGAGCACTAACCCTGCCTTTGCTTGTGTTTTGGATCCTTGCTGCAGATGACCATGGTGATGCCGTGCCGCTTGATCACGCGGCAGC
>WNFC01002526.1_pt1 | contig 24218 bp, 25 predicted proteins | sample 5400541 | NCBI WGS metagenome assembly WNFC01 (sample SAMN13153342, study PRJNA577476) | soil metagenome | isolation source: 120 cm saprolite under Douglas fir tree site 2 hole 2 replicate 1 | place: USA:California | collected 2015-04-18
CATTATACACCTCACTGGAGAAGTTCTTACCGGAACCGATCAACTCTTTTGCTACCCGTCCTCGCAAAACTCCTGTGGAAATATTCGATCGAGCCAAAAGCTATATAAGTCATTATAAATACATGCTTTATCCGTTACGTTTGGAGGCAACTGGCGGCCGCGTTCTGCTCACAAGCAAGCTGACAATGCACTTTCGTGTCGTAATGAGATTGCAATGGGTACACTTGCCCACCCAGGTTGCAAAGACGTTCAACTCTGGCATTGATTCTCTAGCTTCGTTTAGGCTAACATTGTTGCTGGCAGCTGCAGAAGGTAGGTTGGTTCGCCCCGTCGTGTTCCTTACCTCCCCTGGAACAAGATCAACTCCCCCTTTGTCTCGGAGAGAAAGTTCTCTCCGTTGTAAGGTATTTGTCTCTCTCTGGCGGCAGGCAAGCTCGATTGCGAGCCTGAGGGCTCATTCGATTCGAATTTCGGCTGGAGGAGGAAGCAACCATGCAGTCGACTCAAAGCGCTGGGGGACCGGTGATTCGCGTACTGGTTGCGGACGACACTCGGATTCACACACAGTTGCTGGCCGACGCATTGCGACGCGACCGTCAACTGGAGGTGGTAAGCCCGCCGGCCCGATCCCGCGATCTGGTTGAAACCGTAAAGACGAATCGAGTCAATGTCGTCGTGCTGAGTGCCAATCTCGACGAAGAGCCGTTGCGCGGATTCGAGATTTTGCGGCAACTGCGCGCCGCCTGTCCGGGCATTCTCGGCATCATGCTGTTGGATTCCTCTAGGAAGGAGGCGGTGCTGCAGGCGTTTCACGCCGGCGCACGAGGAATTTTCAGCCGCCACGACTCCTTGGAGAGTCTCTCCAAGTGCATTCGCTGCGTCCATGAGGGACAGATCTGGGCGAACAGCCAGCAGATGTCGTTCGCGGTGGAAGAACTCGCCTGTTCTCCCGTGGTACGCGCCATCGATGCCAACGGCCTGAGTCTGCTTTCCAATCGGGAAATGGAAGTGGTACGCAGCCTCGCGGAAGGGCTCACCAATCGTGAAATTGCGCAGCGCCTAGGGCTCAGCCAACACACGATCAAGAACTATCTCTTTCGGGTGTACGACAAGCTGGGTGTCTCCAGCCGTCTCGAACTTCTATTCATGACTCTGACCCAGGCTAGCGCGCCCCAGGCAACGGATCCGGCCGCACCGGGAACTGCGGCTTACGTAGCTAAGGATTCAGCCCCGGCCACGCGCCGCGCATCCCCAAGAGGATCCCACTCACGGCCGGGCGGAGAACTTGATCTTGAAGAACAACGACTTCGTTTTCCAGCAGCGTCGGCTCCGCCGCGGAAGGAAGTCAGAACCGAGAAGCAACAGGAAGAACTGGGCCCAGCAAGGTTCAGAACCACTACTGCCGTAACCGGGACCGACCCGCTGGACTGAATGCGGATTCAGATCGCCCGACAACGGCGTGACAAGCCGGAAGTCTGGCGCAGCGTCATCGCCTCACCTTCCTGTTTAGGCTGAATCGCTGCCGGTGGCAGGCTTGCTCCAGTTCCCGGCGGCGGTACCATGCTACGGTTCGCCTCAGACCTTCTTCAAAATCCACCTTGGGCAGGAAATTTTGCTAATCGCGTATGCCTTGGACTCATTTTCCTTTGGCGCTATCCAAGATAACGCGCTCCTGGGAGACGAAATAAGCAACTTTGTTGGGTTCGCCAGGAAGTTGTATTCGTCCTCGCCGGAGGCCTTCCATTCCGGCTACTTTCGAGCCGCAAGAAAGCATCGGTATCGTCAAACCAAAGCTCCGCCACGCCTTCGCAATCAGGCTGGTGGCTATCGTCTAGGGAACAACCGCTCCTCTTTCGTTCGAACGACCGCTCTCGCGTCCCTGACTGTCCACAGCGGTGACAACATAGTAATACGTCGTCGTCGGTTGCACGCTTTGATCGCTGTAAGTCGCCCCAGCGATGGCGTTAGACAAAAGGGCATAGTAGCCGCCAGAGATGGTTGAGCGGTACATGTTGTATTTGATGGCAGGCGATGCCGTGGTGATCTTCCAGGACAGTGAAACCGAGTGCTGCACCGGTGGCGCCGTCACGGTAAGAGCAACCGTCACAGATTTCGTAACCCCGCCGCCCATCAGAGTTACATGGCCGGCGTAAGTCCCCGCTTTCATCCCGCTGATTGAAGGGCTTACCTGGAGGGTGGAGGGCGCGGTTCCTGAGCCGGCCGAGAGCACCAACCAAGGTTGGTCACTGACCCCCGTGAAGGTAAGCGATCCAGACCCGGTGTTCGTGATGCTGACGCTGGCCGGCGCGAGATTGGATGCGCCCACTTGTCCAGAAAAGCTCAAACTCGCCGGGCTCACGGCCAGCACGGAAGGCGTCGGGTCCACCGTGAAAGCAGCGGAGGAGCTCTTGCTCGTATCAGCCAGGCTGGTCGCGGTCACGGTGACCGAAGTCGGCGAGGACACGGTGGGGGCGGTAAACAAACCTGATGAATTGACCGTTCCGGCCGTGGCCGACCAGGTGACCGCCACATTTGCAGTATTGGTCACCAGCGCCATCAACTGCTGGGTTGCACTCGAAACGACGGTAGCGTTCGACGGAGAGATGGAGACACTCACCGCCGCAGCACAGTAAGAATGTGATCTGTACTGAGGGCCAACACTGCGTCCGAGTCGCGGGACCGTACCCGGAAGTGATAGGTGGTTCCTGCCAGCAGGCCACTCAGTGCCGCCGTGTGGGCGGTGACTCCGGCTACCGCCAAGGGAGTCGTGTCGCCGTAAGCGTTGGTGGCCCCGTATTCGACTTGCGAATCCGCCGGCACCGCGGTATTCCAGGTAACGCTGGCCCCGCTGCCGCTTGGGCTGACGTTCACTCCGCTGATCCAGGTCGTCGAGCCGGTGGAGGGCGCGAACAATACGTCCACCCAGAAACTGCTCGCCGTTGAACTCGTCGGCAACGTGGTTGATTGAGTGCCGTATGCGTACATCCCGCCATTGACTGGAACGTGTAAGGGCGAAACGTCTTTCTGGATCTGGAAGACGGAGCTGTTGTAGGAATAGTGACCCTGCGGAGCGAAGTATCCGCACGTGACGGTTTGCTTGGAGGCGATGGAGACCGGAGACGCAAATAACACCGATTGCTTTCCCGAAGCCGTCTCTGCGGTTGCGACTTGGGTGGCCAATACCCTGCCCGCCGAGTCCCATAGGCTGACCACGTGGACGCCAATATTGGCCGGCGCTTTGTAGAAGCTGCAACCCAGAACTAGTCCCGGCACGTCGGAGAATATCTTCACGCCCAGCACCACGGGAGAGGGATTGCCTCCGTCAACAACAGCCGGCGTACTGGCCCCGAAAAGGTTCGCCGGGGTTTGTGCAAGCGAGCTACCAGCGGTAACGGTGACGACCGTAAGAAGCAGCTGAACGCTAAGAAGTTCCCAATGGGGCAGTCGAAGGAAATACTCCCAGGCGCGTGAGTGGGGTTTGTCCCGCCTGGGACAGCGCTGTCCCCGCCGGTCGTCCTGATCATGATCGGAAATTAAAAGCCTTCCGATGACGGCGTGAAACATCGCGGCCAGTGTCACCCACGCAGGAAATCTACTTGGCTGTGTTCTCGTCCAGCGGAAAACCAGCGGATCAGGCGCACAATTTAAGCGTGTCATACCAAAGCAATCGGCAGAATGGCTGGAACCCTAGCCTTAAATCCCGTCGCGCGGTAACACCGAAGACCAACAACTGCATTGATCGAAAGGTATGTGGATGGGCCGACAGGGACTTGTACTTCCGCGCGTCGGCGAGTTGCCGCGGGGTCGATGTGGGCTCAAGAGTCACGACTGTTGACGGGAAACGTTGCAAGCAACATCTCCACTGCAGAGACGCAGCTTGCTGGGTCTGCCCTCGCGCGACCCGGTGGCGCAATTGAGCGCCGTTATTGAACCGCGAACGACGCCGTCGCGTTATGCGTCAGCGATCCTGACGTCCCCGTGACCGTGATGGTGTACGTTCCGGCAGGCGTCCCGGGGTGGCCGCCGCCGCCCCCCCCGCCGCTGGAAGACGAACCGCCGCAGGCCGCCAGGAAGATCAAGCCCGAAACCAGCAGGCAGCCCAGCAGCAAACTCCATAGCTTTTTCTTGCATGTGAAACCTGCACCCAACAAGGCCAGACCGCCAACCGGCAGCCACATGGCATAAAGGGCGCCCCCTGATTGCGGCCTGAGGGATGCGGTGGTCGCCGCGGTGGTGCTCACCGTCAGCGTCGAAGGGCCTGAACCGCCCGGCACCGAGGCCGGATTGAACGAGCAAGTTGGCGCCCGAGTCGCCGCCGGAACCACGCTGCAGGTCAAACTCACAGTGCCAGTGAAACCATTGGTCGGAGCGATGGTAATCGTAGAGGTAGCCGATCCTCCCGCCGCAACGGTCGCAGGCGAGAGGGCCGTGGACGCAATTGTGAAATCTGCTGGCCGAGTAACCGTCAGGCTGACGGTCGTGTCGTGACTCAACGATCCGGCAGTTCCGGTAACAGTCACGTTGGAAGTCGCTGCCGGTGTGCTCGCGGAGGTGGCGATAGTGAGAGTGGAAGTGACAGGCGTCCCACCCAGAGTAACCACAGGTGGCACGAACGAACAACTCGCATTTGGCGGCAGACCGGCAGGGCATGTCAGGGTAACTGCGTTGCCGAAACCATTTACCTCGCTCACCGAGATGGTATAGGTCGCCGAATTGCCCGCAGTCACCGAAGCGGTGCTCGGTGGCGACACGGTCATGCTGAAATCGGGAAGCGTCCCAGCCTGTTCGAATGCCACTGCCTGCATGACCCAGTTTGCACTCGAGCCCTGCGTGGCAGTTGCGTCAATCACGCCCCCCTGCTGGCCAATCAGATGCTCGACGTTGGCGCCATTGGGAGTGATGGCCACAGTAGTAAAACCCCGACCCGCGCCGGTGACGGCGCCACCAACCGTGGCAGCACCGACAATCAGTTCGACGACGTTGGTGGTAGTGACGGATCCGCTTCCCAGCGCCGTGCCAGTTCCGGCCCTCCCTCCACCTGAGTCCAGTGCGGTGACAGGGTCAATTCCGCTGTATTCAAGTATCCGGACGTCCGGGGACTGGGCGGCTAGGCTGAACGTCACCGTGACTGTGTTGCTGACCGCAGCAATGATGTTCTTGGCATAGTAAATGGCCTGGCTGAGTCCAGTGCCAACCGTGGGGTTAAACGCCAGGTTGTAGGTGTTTCCGGCGGTGTCAGTGACCGACTGAACCGTCGTCGTGGCGTCAGCCCATCCAATGATGACCACGTTCAGGTTCCCGGCCGTCTGCGCCGTAGCATAGTTGATCGTTGCTGTCGTTGCCGGGGATGCAGGTTGCGCGGAGTTGGCCTGCACAAAGCTAACGGTGACGGCAGGCACGTAAGTGTAGCCACCGGCCAGCGTGCCGGTTGTGCCACTTGGATTCGTGACCACCACCGCGGCAAGCCCGGTCGAACCCGCTGGCACGTGAGCCTGGATGGTGTTGACGTTGGCAACCAAAACCTGGTCAGCGGGAACTCCTCCCACCGTCACCTTAGCGCCGGCGGCGAAATCGCTGCCCGAGATGTTCACAGCGGTGCCCCCGTTCGTCGGTCCTGTGCTCGGTGTGATGCTGGTAGACGCCGCCGTACCAAACGGCGTGCCGGCGGTGAAGTTGAAGGCGAAGGATGGAGACGTTTGGCCATCAATATTCGTCACAGTTACCCCCGCCGTCCCGGTTGGGAAAGAGGGAGTCAGGCAACTAATGGTCGCATTGGGAGAAACCAGCAGAGTAACGGAGCAATTCACCCCCGCGGCAGTACTACCTCCGGTGTTGCTGAAGAGCACGGTGGCACCGGGTTCGAAGTCGGTCCCTGTAACGGTAAGCGAGGTTCCTCCGGCATCGGGGCTTGCAGAAGTCGAAAGAGACGTAATCGACGGGGCCGAAAAGGTCGGCGCAGTCTGCCCGGCCTGCCGGAAGGCGACCATCTGCATGACCCAAGTGCCCGACGTGAACGTGGCCGTGGCGTTGTAGCTTCCCGTGGTAGTTACGAACTGATCCTCGACAATGTCACCAAACCCGTTCAACAGTTCCTTAACAAAGCCTGGGCCACTGTCCATAAATGCAGTCGTAATCGTACCGGCGCCGAGTATTAAGTCGTTGGCAGAGTTGGTTGTGACTGCACCACTGTCGGCAGGAGACGAACTGCCGGAGCTTCCCACTGAAGTGTCCAATGGGTTCGCAGGGTCCAATCCGCTGTACTCCGCGATCCGAATACTTTGGACCGCGGTGTTCTGATTGAAGGTGACCGTGACCGTGTTCGCGCCAGCATTAATATTCTTGGCGTAATAAATTGCCTGCGAAACGCCCGCCTGAAAGGAGCTCGGCAGTGGCGTGGAGACGGTACCCGCGGCCAAAGCGTAGGTATTGCCGTTGCTGTCTGCAACTGTGGCGATGGTGCTGGACGTGTCATTCCACCCCACTACCACGACATTGAGGTTGCCCGCTGCTTGTGCGGCGGCAAACGGCACGTCAACAGAATTTGTGTACACGAACAAATTGGGATTGCTATTGACCTGCACAAAGCTTGCCTGCCCTGCCGCCAGAACTGGAAGCAGGAGCGACATGAACGTCACTGCAAACCCGGACAGACTTGGGAAGAGCTTCAGAAGTTTTTCGTATGCAAAATTTACTTTCACGAAATTGGCCTCATGGATGACCGGTGTCCTGGCCGGCGCAAGTTTAGGCGGTCCGTTGCTTCCGGCTGTCGCCGTAATAGAGACCGCTGACGGGCATGGTCCAGCCTTCAGACTGGGCTAGCGAGCCGCCAACATCAATGTAATTAGCAGTTTCCAATGTTACGAAAGTCATTCCCTTACTCGACCGCGGGGCGGGCTCGCCTGGCAGCTTCCCTGTAAGGTAAAATTCCGGCGTCCAGGCCACTTCCGCGACCAAGTTCACATCCAAAAGAATTATCGGAAAATGGGTCGCGATCGACTGCACTGGGCGCCAACTTCGGGCACACACTCTTGGGGAGGGTCGCGAACGAACCGCTGTAGTTTTTAGCATCCTATCCTGAAGCCAGAAGCAGGAAAACCATGCGCCGCTGTTTGCGTGAATGGCCAGTATTGGGGAAAAGAAGGAGCGGCGAGCGGCGCCTCCACGCTCACAGAATTCCGCGTCACCAGGTGAAGACGAGCTACTAAACACCCTCACTTCGTCTCTTCCGCTTTCGCGCCTGCAACCAGGGATTTCATGGTTACAGTGGGAAGGCAGGAATGCTTGCCAAGTTCAAGTTGGCTGCCGTCTTTTGTGTCGGCCGTCTCGGTGGCCTTACGCGTGGAACATCGCCATACGGAAGTACCAAGGCAGATCACCCGGGGAGTGGAGATCCATAGTAATGAAAATCGTGCGGAAACGAGCAGTGGTGCTGCTTCTGGTCTCGCTCAGCTGCGGCTGCGGTGGACCAACTACATCAAACCCAACAAATACGCCTGACCCGCCGGGCAGCTACTCTACAAAGTTCCCACTGACCGAAAATCCAATTTCTGAAGGGGGGAATTGGGTCAGTGGAGGCGTAATGGGTCTCGATTGGGCCAACGTCTCTACCACTCTGGGCCGAGCCGTCGGGAACGAGACAGGCGCCAACTTCTCGGACGCAACCGCGGTATTGCAGACTCTAAACTGGAAGCCAGACCAGAAAGCTACAGCGGTAGTTTACACTACCGGCGCCCCCCTTGATGACTGTTCCCAGGAGGTTGAGCTGCGCCTTCGGACGGTGATATCAGCCCACAACATTTCGGGGTATGAGGTCAATTACAAATTCTCTACGAATTCGACCGCTTACATGCAGATCGTCAGATGGGACGGCGCTTTCGCAACCTTCACGGTGCTTCAGAGCTTAAATGGACAACAATTCGGGATCACCAACGGCGACACCGTGTCGGCGACCGTGGTGGGGAACGTAATCACGGCCTACAAGAACGGCGTGCAGCAGGGCCAGATTACTGACAGCACCTATTCGAGCGGAAGTCCTGGGATTGGATTTAATCTCGACAACGGCGTGAGTAGCTGCCCCGGAACGAATGCGACCTATGGATTCAGCAGCTTCACTGCCGTGGATAGCAGGCAAGGTTCATTCTAGAGGACCGCGCCGGACGCCATGGAGACTCTCCGCGAATCTGACCAAGTACATCATCGAACTCTTCAGAAGCGGATGGCATTCAACCTGGCTTCGCCTCTCCGACTGGCGAGAAGGCGGCTTTAGCATCGAGGCGCTGGCACACCGACACGGGTGAGTCCGCACTCCTTCGCAATTTGCCAACGCGCGTCAGCACTTGCAGGACTCGGCAAGGTAGAGTCCCGAAACCAGGTTTCCTTCGTAACCTGCGCGGCAAGGCGGACAGTCTGGATTTCGCCCGATAGCCCTATAATATCTCTCGAGTTTCAACGTCAAATCCGGTCCAAAAGTCGACAGTATTAGAGCCGGCAGTAGCAGTTGAGAAATCACTTTGACTGGTTGCCGAAACGCATGTCCTCCAACCGCCCACTGACCGCAGACCATCAACAGCTGACCATTGACAGCCGAAGACCGGCCTACAGCATCATCATTCCTGCTTACAACGAGGGGGAGCGGGTCGGCGCCACTCTCGAGAAAGTGCTTGCCTACGCAGCCGAGCAGGGCTGGGATGCGGAGGTCATCGTGGTGAACGACGGCTCGCGCGACAACACCACGGAAATTGTCCGCAGTTATGTGGAGAAAAATCCCCGGCTGCGGCTGCTGGAAAATCCGGGCAACCGCGGCAAAGGCTACAGCGTGCGAAACGGGATGTTGCACGCGCAGGGTGAAACACTGCTCTTCAGTGACGCCGATCTTTCGTCGCCCATCGAGGAGGCGGAAAAGCTGTTTGCTGCGCTTGAAAACGGCGCCGACGTCGCGATTGGTTCACGCTGGCTGCAGAGTGATCTGCAAACCCAACGCCAACCGCTTCACCGACAGCTCTTCGGACGGGTTTTCAACTTGCTGCTGCGAATGATATTGGGCCTGAGTTTCAAGGATACGCAGTGCGGTTTTAAAGCCTTCACCCGCCCTGCCGCCGAGACGATTTTCCCACTGCAAAACATTGAACGGTGGGGCTTCGATCCGGAACTGCTGTATCTGGCGAAAAAGTTCAAGTTCAAAGCAGTGGAAGTCCCGGTGGCATGGGCTCATCGCGAAGGCACGCGCATCAATCCGCTCCGCGACGGAGCCAAGATGTTTCTGGAAATGCTGAAAATTCGCTGGAACGCGTTGACTGGAAAATACGCTGGCACCGAAAAATAGGATAGTCAGGTTCTGGCTCGGAATCATCCTCGCCCGGCTCAAAATTCCTGGTCTCAAAAAACTGTGACTCTCGCCGGTCCGTCACCCCACCTCGATCAACTCACCGACAGGCTCGGGGAGAGCATCAGGGGCATTCGCTATGACTGTTTTCCCTCGGCGTTCTCGCAGCCTTCGGATAGGCTGCTCAACAACGTAGAAGGAGATAGTGGCAGCCAGCACTGTGAGGACAAGGTTTTGCGGAAAGGTTGTGGCCCACGATCGCACATTCTGGTCTGTGAATGGCATGTTCCACAGATACAAACTGTAGCTCAGATTTCCGATCCAGACAAGAATCGGAGTATTCAGGATACGTGGACGCACGGTGATTGCATTCTGGATACAGAGAACAATCCCAAGATTGAAAACGGTCATACCGGACATCTGAACCAGTCCGGATACGTGCCAAAAATTGAGGAGGTAGTGGTAATGCTGCAGAATAGGAACCGACAAGGTAAGCGCCCAAATTAGCGGGAAGCCGCGCCAGGCAAAGAAGGGGCGATGCTTCCTGAATTGAGTTTGATACAAAGCGAGAAGACACCCCGCCGCCAGTGAATCTATTACGCAAGGAAAAATTGAATCTATAACGTACGGAGCCCCTAAAGGCGGACCGATTTTTACGAGTACAAATCGAAGCAACGGTGCCAAGGCGAGGGCACCGAAAGCGAGGCGAGGCGCCACCAAGACACCAAGCCCCATCACAACTGGCCAAACTAAATAGAATTGCTCTTCCACCGAAAGGGACCACAGATGCCGCAAAATCCACGGCGAGTGAACCGCGTAAGACGTTAGATAGGTGTATGCAGTAACCAGATACTTGAATGGAAGGGACGAGTAAAAGACGATGGTCACCACAAACAAGTAAAAATAGGCAGCGGGGAAGATGCGATAGACACGGCGAATGTAAAACTGCTTAAGATTTATTGTGCCGGTTTCTTCCCGCTCTCGCATTAGCAGGGTGGTGATCAGGAAACCCGAAATGACGAAGAATATCCGCACTCCATAGTGAGCATAAGCATCCGTCCACCAACTGCGATCGATAGGAAAACCTGCGCTGAAAGCGAAGTGGCCCAACAACACGAACGAGATAGATAGGGCACGTAGGCCGTCAAGCGAGGGGATACGGGATGATTGCACTGAGCAGATCCTCCTATCTCTATGGAAAAAATTACCCATTTCCCTCTCAATGGGGACACAAGTCCCCCAACACCAGTTCCAGAATCGGAATGCCGCTTCCGTGATTAACTCAAGGGGCAGTGGTCGAAATCGACTCTCCGAATAGCTCCCGGCGATCAGCCTCTTTTTGAATGCCTTAACGGTTAAGACGGTTGCTTGCGCGGTTTTTACCTCGCACGGCTAACCCGGCCTACCCATAGACAGGCAGTTTGCGTACCAGTTCAAGTTGTGTGTAAGTACCTGCAGTGAAAGAGGCTTTGCGTCTGGAAAGAGGCTCTCGCTAGGTGACTGTGCAAACATTTTCACCTCAGGACTGTCCTGACCAGAACTTCCTCAGGAGTCGGACAGGTCGTATCGGCGCCCACACTCACCAGTCCACTGCTCGACTTCCTGGTAGGGTCCAGTTTCCTTCCTGCATTTGCTCTGCCATACTGGCTTCTCGAATCTGGAGATCACATTGGTAAGCGACCAGGGAGAGCTAGAGCGGACGATGAAACGCGCGGTAGGGGCGGTCAGGCAATGGGTAGGGTGAAGGACATCAGGGTGATCAGGTTGTGCTTCTCAGAAAGTATCGTCGGGCGGCTTGATGCCGGTGATACGGAGGTATATGTCGCATTGAGCACGATGATGCGCGGCACGCACGAACATATTCAGAATCATATCCCATCCGTTTGGGTCAGGGCGTCGCTTCCATGAAGAAATGTGCCAGGTGCGCTGAAGCTGCTGCGGGGTAATCTGCGGCAATGTGCAGCGCATCGCGCGGCCGCGAGCCTCGGAACCCTCTCCCCACCCCCTTGTTCAAATTCTCCGACGTGTCAGGCTGCCTTCGGCATGGCGTTGTCAACAGCTCGAGCTTCTTCCGAGCCCTCAAGCAACCGACACAATGCGGCGGAAGCATAAAAGACCGAGGCAAATATCAGTAACATCTTCATGCCAAAAATGAACGAGACATTTTGTGCCAACCCCCCCGCCACCGAGCCCACGATGTTGGCTCCAAACGCCGCAGATTTCTCTGCGTGGCAACGGAAAGACTCGGTGAAGATGATTCCTGCGAAAAAGACGGGGACCGCGTAAGCGATGCTGAGCAAGACTCCAACCGTTCGAGCCGCGTAGGGGAGCGCATGCCAGGGGAAGAAGTAGTTCCCCAGCAAGAACAAGATCAGCAGTGCGTAGTAGGGTTCCAGGCGGTTCGCTCCTCGGTGGGCAACATAAAGATTAGCCAGAACAAGCACCAGGAGAATGGCCGTCAGCGCGACACAGTTGACCAGCCAGGTCGTGCCGAAATAGAGCGCCAGCCGGCTTATGAGTTGCGTTTCCAGCAGCAGGAAGCCCGCCCCCAAGAAAAAGAAATGCCAGGTGGAGGCCTTTCCGGGTTCCAGCGTTCCTCGCACAAGAAAAATTGCCATCGCCATCAGGATCAGAGAAATCGTCAAATAGGTCCGGGGGATCGAATGACCTCGATGGTAGGCGTATGGCCAATCATCAGTGGTGGGTGGTGGGGCTGCCGCCAGGTCCAAAGGAAAGCGTAGAGGGTTCTTGGACACAATCGCGGCCAGCGACGTTTGAGCGCTCCGCTCCCATAGGCTAGGGTCATTCGACTCAATAAATACCGTGGCACCGGGAAGCTCGCCGAGTGGTTCAGCATAAAAAACAATGGGAGATCTCCCGTAGATCTGATTGAGCATGGCATTAAATCGCTGGCCCATCCATGTCCATGGAGCGCGCACTTCGAACTTCACCACCATGATTCCGTTCGGCTTCAGCAGTGTTCGAGCCTGGCGGAATGCCTCCTCCGTATACACATAATTGTCGATCCGCATATTGCTGTAGTCAGAGAACTGAGTGTGCGAGTCCAGAAGCCCAAATACGATCACGTCATATGTTTCTTTGCTCTGGCGCAAGAAGGCGCGAGCGTCGTTCAGGACCTTATGCACTCGCGGGGAGCTGTAAGGTTTGTCCGGATGCAGGCGTTCCCCCAGAGAAAGAATGACCGGATCGATCTCCACTGCGTCGACCTGCTGGGCCCCATTCCGCAAAGCTGCGGATGCGTCATTCCCGGCGCCCGCCCCAACGATCAAGACCCGGTCCGAACCCTGAGCGAAGCGGAATGGAGCGTCGTAGGAACTTTCACGCCTGTAACTGGCTGCGATCTTAGGATTCCGGCTAAGGAATTCTTGGCTCATGTTGGCAAGGTTCATGTAGCCGGTGTTGTTGACTAAAATGCCGTATTGGTCGTCCGCGAGCGGCTGGACCTCTAGCTTCTGATAGGGCGACCAGTAAGTCGTTCGCTCCGGGTAACGGGAATGTTGGACGAGCAAGAAAACTCCAACCGCTGCGATCAGAGCGCCAAACCCCAGACGACGTGAGCGAGGTGGCATGAATGCCAAGAGCGCAATTGCTAAAACCAGCCAGTAGGCAGGCTGGACCCGAAGAAACGCCATGCCAGCGAAGATCCAGATTCCAGCGACGCTGCCCAGGAGGTTGGCCGAGTAGGCTTGAATTGGATTGGACGCACGATCCAAGTAGAACCCCACCCACTGGCCCAGCGGAATCATTACCACGATCAATAGCGCAAGGAAAGTTGCAACTGCCAGAACTGCTGCGGCAAAAAGCAGGAACCAAGTAACCGAGCCAAAGCTCGCTTCATAGAGGAACCCCCACATGGCCGCATCGGTGGAGAGCGAGAGTCGGCTGGAAAGAACGGTCAAAAATACCTGCCAGGTGCGTATCGGGGCTTCCGCCAGAACTGCCAGGCCAGCGATTGCCAGCAGACCGAAGACTAAACTCTTATGCCGCCGTGACCAGTAACACCCCAAGCCAAAACCCAGAAAACATGCGATCAAGGCTAGGTTTTGGAAGTAAGCAAAGACTCGAACTTCGGTACCGAGCCATCGGATCATCATGATCTCAACGTAGAGAGCCACAAAACTGACCCAGAATAAACTCCAGTTTGGGTTCGAGTTGGGTCTCGGCTCGGGAGAAAAGAACTTGCCCACAAAGTCAACCCACGCTTCCAAATGGCGGCGCTTGCGATACGCCAGGAAGATCGCAATCGCGGCCAAGGCTAACGCCACTAAAATCGGGACTTCATGGTTGATGGTTTTTGGATTCATGAGATTCTCACCTCGACAAGGTCCGCGTCCGTCAAGAGGCCGGCGGACGCGTTGGGGGCAGCGATGTTACGACCGCCGACGCGGTAAGTCAAACGGTAAGTACCGTCCCAAATTGGCATTAGGACACTACGGTCGGATCTCGGACGCATTCTAACGATCCCGGCCACGGTCATGCCTTTTCACGAATAACCTTGTATGTGTTTGAAATTGAAGGTTCAAGACGACACCTGACTCCGCCGGCAGAGGGAAATGTTCACGCCTCACATTGGGGCGGCATGACCGCGAACCGCCCCAGGCCGCAATTCAGCGATCCCGTCGTTTGCCGTTCACCACGGGCGAAATTTTGTCCGCCTCACTTGACGCAGACTTTCCCGACGTCAATACACAACTACATCGGGCAGGCGCTGTGTTCTTGTAGCATTCTGTTCTGCGCAGTAGTTACCTGGCGTCTTGCTTGAGCTGGCATTTTTGGCCCTGCGTTGGATCGCGCGGTCCTCGAACACCACGGGCTCGAGTCGCTTCAAACGGGCGGGCAATCGCATTGCTGTACGCTGTTTGGCAGCTGGCCGGACTATACACTTTCCCCCGTCAGCGCGCTTTGGCGGAAGGCAGTCTGTTACTCTCAGGTATTCAAGCACCAGCTGTGCGCGTGGCAAAAGGCGCAGAGACCAACCGGAAGATTGCGGCTCAGGTTGGACCCGTCTACAGGAGATTTCCAAGTGGAATCGCATTCTGCTGAGACAGTATCTCGAATTCGATTCCCCGCCTGGCTACGGTGGAATCCAAGCGTTGCGGTTGCGATCGCCTTCCTCATTGGTCTTTCTTATATGAAGTGGATCGAGCCTCTAGATATGACTGTGCTGCAAACTGACAGTGAGGTCGCGGATCCGGAAATACCTGGCCGAGCGCTGATTGACGACGAAATACAGTACTTGCAAATCGCAAAGCGTGTCGCTGATGGGGTTGGATATCAGCGCGAACCGGGGGGAAAGCCCACTGCGGTGCGCGTTCCGGGCTATCCACTCTATGTAGCCGCCCTGTTTAAGGCTCTCGGTCCGGGCGTGACAGTGGCACTGTTTGGGAATGTGTTACTCATTTCGCTGCTTCCGGCATTGGCGTTTGCACTTGCAAAACCTGTTTTCGGCTACAAGACTGCGGTGGTGGCGTCCTACTTTTGTGCTTTTAATCCCGGGCTATATTACTTAGGCTTGTCGCGCGCCTATTCCGAACCTCTGTTTGCGGTGCTTCTGTGCTGTGGCACCGCCATGTGGCAAAGGAAAGACCGCAGCCGCCGCCCAGCCAATGCCTTCGCCGCGGGCGCACTCTACGGCGCCGCCAGCCTGACAAGAACAGGCTACTTCGGCCTGCCCGTCCTGCTCACGTTGGCGGAAGCGGGTTGGCCCAAGCGCAAATGGCGCTGGAATGCCATCGCGCTGGGCCTTGCATTTCTGCTGGTAATATCCATGTGGGGGTTCCGCAATTGGATTGTGATGGGCACACCGATGTTGAGCAGCACGAATGACGGTGTGACTTTGCTTGGAACCGTCCTCGCGGCTGAACGGGGCCGTGGAGATTGGCTGAACCCTGAGGATGTCGCTCCGCGATATGCCGAGATACAGCGCCTGCCGAATGAAATCGAGAGCAGTAGGACAGCGATGCAGACGGCGCTGGGTGAGCTACGACATATCTCTCCCACAACTCTATTTAAGGTGGCCGCCAAGCGGCTGCTGCGTTTTTGGATCCCGTTAAATCGCATAGTCAGCGACGAACTCAGCCTGAAAGCCAATATCGCCGCCAATCTTCTGTATTTTCCACTTATCCCTCTCGCTGCAGTGGGGTTGTGGAGAGCGCGCCACAGTGCTTCCATCATCCCGCTGCTTAGTCCCTGTTTGTACGCAACCCTGCTCGCTGCCATTTCCTGGGGTGGCACGCGGTTTCGCTATGGGTTAGAGCCCATTCTGGCCGTATTCGGCGCTTACGGTTTGGTGCAAATCGCCCAAAGGTTTGGTATTTTTTCTGGTCCACACTTCGCGACAGCAGCCCGCGATGAGGATGGCATAGCGGTCAGACGACCCACTGGGGTTGATATCTTGGACCGGCCGGCGTAGCTGGTTCACATTGACAACCGTCGATTCAAAGTGAATCGCATCTTGAACGCCATTGCCGATCCTACCCGGCGGCGGATTTTGCACGCCCTGAAAGAACACGGCGGATGTTCCATCGACAAGGACGTTCGGCTTGTGCGCCTCGGATATCGAGCAGCGCATTCCGCTTCCCAACCCACCGTTTCGCATCACATGGCGATCCTCAGCAAGGCGGGATTGGTGGACGCGAAGAAAATTGGCTTGTGGAGATGGTATCGGCGGAATGAAACCTCCCTGCGCGATTTTGCTTGAGCGCTGAAGAAGATCTGTAAGCCCACCTCGGACCTCGGACGTCATGTGGGGCGGACACTCTTGTCCGCCACCTTTGAAATTGATTCTTTGGTCCAGGTAACGTGTTCTGGCCCTCAAGAAACCAGAGGAGCGAATTAGTTTGCAACGCTAGAGTCCACGGCAAGAACGGCGGACAATTATCTGGCCAGGCCTGAAACCTAGTGAGGTGTGGATTGCTATTCAGGAATTTGAAACTGTTTAGCATGTTCTTGAGACTGCGCCGTACCTCCTCAAGGTCGAAGGTCAGGAGGTTTGTCGCACACAGCTACGGCCACGGTGACGATACAGTAGCGGACTCCAGTGTCCCGACCCAATGTAGCCGAGCGATGAGGTATCTAAAAGCCACCGTGGCTCGGGAGTCCCGATTTCACCGGTCTGACCTGCGATGATCGTTTAGTTATCGCCGGGTGCTGCGTTATTGGAGGGCGCATGCTGACAGCCGGAGGGGTAAGGCATCAATTTGGGATCGGGGTCATCAGGCGTTACCTGCCAGATTTGGCGGCCCTTGAAATACTCAAGCAGCCCGCAATTGTTTTCCGGACCAAAGTCACGCGCCCAGACAATTGGAGCGGAATCGACATCGGCGGTGTTGTAAACCCACTCCTCCTGCGGTTTGCGACTGGGCATGTACATGACAATGACGAGATGACGCCCGCCCAAGCGACGAAGGTCAGAGGCGATTTGTGTTCTCGGCGTCTGACTCCGATTAACACCGCACCAGGAGAGACTCCAGGGCTGCTCCTTGAGGTGCCACACAAAACACAGGAGCAGCATGAGAAACAGCACAGGCACCGTGACGCGTGCAAGGAATAATCCTGTACGCCGATTTCTCCATTGCCACACACGCAGATGCCGGATGCTCATCGTCAACAAAATGAGGATGACTCCGGTTGCCGGAGCGGCGTAGTGGGGCAAGAAAAAAAGTTCTGTGATAAAACCGAGCGCCATCACTCCGCCCACGAAGAGAAGTGAACCCATACGGAAATCACGTATCGTCCAAGGAATCAGAAGGAACGGAATCGTAAGCGCCGGCCCCAGATAGAAACCCCAGCCACGCAAGAGTTTGGATAATTCCAGTTTGAAAAATCCGAATGCCGAACGGCTGCGATCATAGGCTTTCAATTCGTCCAATGCATTGTTGCGTATGGCCTGGTTATTGTACGCAGGGATCGGCCCTCTTTTTTGCCACGGGAAAAGAGGCGCTACGGAATAGGTTCGCAACCATACCTGATACGGCATCCGGACAGGGTTGCCGGTCACTCGCCAGTTGTAGTAGCCCATGAAGGCAGCCAACAGGACTATAACAAGCGCGAGCGGTACGACCACTGGATTAATGAACGACGTCAGCGAGTATCTGCGGAAGCGTACCGCCCATGCCAGGAGTAAGCAGCCGGCAGAGAAGCCGAGAAGGGCCCCTTCGTAGGGACGGCTATTGGCCAAAATGGCTAAGCCAATCCCGAAGACAAGCGCCAGACTGGCCCGCGGCCGGGACACGATCCGCGGCAACGCACCCATCACCAGGGCTCCCCCAATCGCTGCCCCAGCTCCGCCCCAGTAGCTGTTCATCCAGTAACTGAGAATCCCGAACCGCAGTATCACCAGACAAGATCCAAACAGCGCCCACTTGGGGGGAAGCCAGCCTTGCAGCATCCAGCATAGCGCCGCGCACATCGCCCCTACGCTGAGCACGACGCCGATCCAGTAATGTCCGAGGAGTTTCCCCACCGCCAGCAACAACCCTTGAAAGGGCGGATACTTCGAAGTGTACGTAGGTTGCTGAATGATGTGCACGCTTTCGAAATGCTTCCACATGGGATGGGGCGGATTGGTGCATCGGCCGAGACTGAAGGTGTCCGCCATGAGGATGTAACTGAATTCATCATGCGCGCTGGGTTGAGGAACTCCTATGAACGGTAGCAAGGCGACTCGCACAAGAACTGGCAGGACTCCCGCAATCAGAATCGATAAGCGCTGTCTGCGAGCTAAACGTGAAAGTGTCCGCTCCACACCAGCGAACCAATGGCGTCCCAGATCGGGCGCCAAGAAGGCTGTGGTCAGAGCGGCCAAGACAAAGCTGGCTTCGATCAGAAATAGCCTAATGTCCCGGATTTTTGCGAGTAGCTGCAGAGGATGAGACATAGCACTCAACCTGATTGTGAGAACCGGATCACTCGCCCCGGGAAAATATCCCCTTCAGACCCCTGTGCGTCGGCTCTAAAGACTCGCAGAGAAGGGGATCCGGGTGTGCACCAAAATCCAAGGCGGAGAAGGTGGGCTTAGCGTCGGAAGCACTGGAGGCACATTGGGATCTTGCTGCTGGGCCTTAACCTCGCTACAGCACACGGATATCGCCGGTCCGAGCACGACGATCTTAGCCGAAATATTCGCCATTCGCGCACTCTGGCAAGCGATCTTACCACCGTTCTTGCTCCGAGTTGCCGGCCTCCATATAAGGTCTTTGTCAAGAGAAAATACACTTCTCCTGAGGCGCGTTTTGGAGGAGCGCGCGGCGAACCTGCCAGGATCCGCAGCTCGCACCTGTGCCTCTCGGCGGTGGTTCCTGCCTTCGCAGAACCGGACATCCATTCGCTGTCTCAGATCCCGAGGAACCATCACAGAAGATTGAGTGTGTGTTCTCTGCCAGTCCTGAAACAATTCGGAAAGAACCTCGGGAGTTTGATCTTCGTCGCTCAGTCGGCAACTGGCAGGACCTGGCGGTCTGAGCGCTGTGTAATCTTGTCTTTTCCGCAAGCGGCGGTTTCTATGCAGCTGCGCTCCTGTGAGCTTCCGCAGGCACGAAATCCCGTTGTCCCCGATCCACGGCGAACAGATACGCGACCATCTTCCGAGCTCCGGCAAGCGTGGCTCGATTGCCATTCCCTTTCTGGTTCGCTGTTTCATAAACCAGGGCCAGATCGTGGTCCTGCCGGGGCGCCAACTTGGGGCTTCAACCAGCACCCGTTGGATATATTTGTTGCGCTGTTTGGAAAGTGGGGTGCGCGACATCTAGTCGGCGGAGCTCTTTCGTGAACGCAAAGTCCGCAGTAATGCTGGGCCAGAACTGCGGAAGCCAACGCTAGAATCGTGACAGCAATCAACATGGTACGTATCATCGCGCGGGGTGTTGCGCCGGACGGATCGTTCAGCGGGGACGATGCAAAATGGAATGACATCCCGAACACAAGGTAATTAGATTTTGCTCGGAATCATCGCCGCCCTAACTGCGGAATTCCTTGTGATGAACTTCAAGGTTCGATCGAGACCCGCAGCATTGGCATCTCCAGCCATCGCGCCGTAGCACTTGCTCTCGCAATCGATCGTACAACTCGAGATCAAGTCGCAGGCGTGGCTGTTTGGGTAACATCCGATTCACGAGGCCTTCGCGGTCACTTCATGCAGAAAGGCCTGCCGTTGGTCTCCAGGCAGAAATTTGAAGAATGGTGCCATGGATTGCAGGAGCACCGTGGGGTCCTCATTCTCAAGGTTTGCTCCCGCGGAATCGTAGCCGAAGTCACGCAGGAACCAACTCAGCTTTCGCATAGCCTGGAGGTGCAGTACAGACGGCCGGTCATGAAGCACCCGGTCAGATGCTTGGGCTTGAGGACAGCAAAGCGGATCTCGTAATAAGGCTTTTGCTTGTGCCAGCGATATTGCGCCCGATCTTCCCGAACGAGGAATATCCCGTCCGGAACCGAGTGAATAGCCGACACATTCGCCGGGCGCAGAGACTCGAAATAGCGCCTCATGCTGCATAGCTGTTGAGTTGGCAGAGCAGTGCATTCCGATCTTTCTCGGCCCAGTCGGCCAAGTGGGTGACAAAGCCTTCGACCTGTTCGCGGGAGGCTTCGCGGAGGGTCTTCGGGCCGCAGAAATCGACGCGTAGGACTTGACGAGGCTGGCATCGAGCCCGTGCTGGCGGATCAGGTGGCAGAGGCGGTCGCGGACCTTGGGACCGCGGTAGTTTCCGTTCTTCCCATTGACCAGCTGAGGTGGGAGCTTCTGCGACTCCCGGGAGGACGGAGCCGGTTCGGCGAACGAGCCGGTCTCCTGGATCGAGCAGATGCCGAATTTCGCTGTTCAAAGATTGGAATTCTTGCCGTCAAACATTCGTCGGATCGCCTCAATTTCCCAAGAAGGAATGCGCGAAGTCGAGCGCATAAACAAGCAACAGATTGACCGCATGATCGAAAAAGCCCGACGGGCGCTCTGGGTGATTGGGGGCAAACCAATCGGTGTGCTGGGCCTCGCGTTCAAACCGAATACCGACGATGTTTGCTTTTCGTCGGCCGATTGGGAAAGAGTTCATGTAGTCATGGCGCGGCCGCTTGTGCTCGATGGACGCAACCTGCTCAAAGGGAGGTGCTGAAGTCACTCGGCTTCGAGTATGAATCTTTTGGCCGGCCCGACCTAGCGGAAGAAACGCTACCTTCGGTCGCTTGAGAGCAACGCGTCGGATAAGAATCGACGGCGCATTGTATCGTCGATCCGGGAAGTGGCTCCATCTATCATGAAACTGTCGGTAATCATGCCGATCTACAACGAACGCAACACTTTGCGGGTTGTTGTGGAGCGTGTGCTATCGGTCCCGTTCTGTGTTGATGATGGTTCGCGTGACGGTTGCAGAGAAATTCTGGCCCAGTTGTGATCAACATTTGCCCGCCGAACTAGAAGCTTGCGAGTGCTTCGCAAGTCTAAGTCAAAATACCCCTCGCGTTCGCTCACAATTGTCAAAGCAAGTCATGCTGAAGAAACTCTCGGAAGATTTACCGACGTCAGAACAATCGCTGCCGCCTTCGATAACACGTAATTGTCAGCTGCTCGTTAATACATCGTTCAACCTGTTCGGTGAACCTTTGGTGGTTAAACCGCGAGATGCCGTACGGAGCTGCTATTTCGGCTCCGGCATCGATGCTTTATACTAAAGCCTTGCGGGAGCAAACCGTGGACCTAGCAGTCGTCTCAAGTGCTTCGCCTCTACCCGAACAGGAGTCTTCCAAGATCGAACTATCAGTGGTCATGCCTTGTTTAAACGAGGCTGAAACCCTGAGGACCTGCATCCTTAAGGCGCAGAAGGCGTTCAACGAGGCAAACGTTGTGGGAGAAGTTATCATTGCGGACAACGGAAGCACGGACGGATCTGTTGAAATCGCGAACCGGCTGGGCGCAAAGGTCGTGCATGTGCAGGAGAGGGGCTACGGAAATGCGCTGGCAGGAGGCATCGCGGCCGCTTCAGGCAAGTTCATCATCATGGGCGACGCCGATGACAGCTACGATTTTGGACATGCACCACGCTTCTTGGCACAGCTTCGCGCGGGCGCCGATTTGGTGATGGGGAACCGCTTTAAAGGGGGCATTCAGACGGGCGCAATGCCGCCGCTGCACCGGTACTTGGGGAATCCGATGTTGACACGCGTCGGACGCCTTTTTTTTGGAGGCTCTTGTGGAGACTTCTACTGCGGCCTTCGAGGTTTCAGCAAACAAGCTTTCGAGAACATGGGCCTGCGTACCACAGGAATGGAATTCGCCACCGAGATGGTGGTGAAGGCTACGCTGCTTGGGATGAAGGTCACGGAAGTACCAACAACGCTTTCACCGGACGGTCGCACCCGTCCACCTCACCTTCGCACCTGGCGCGATGGTTGGCGGACTTTGCGCTTCTTCCTTCTTTATAGCCCGCGCTGGTTGTTCTTGTACCCGGGCGTTTCACTGATTTTGGTGGGCGCTCTTCTGGGATTGTGGTTGCTGGCCGGACCCAGAACTGTCGGCAACGTCACCTTCGATGTCCACACCATGCTGTACACTGCGGTTTTCATCCTCCTCGGGTATCAGGCTATTACTTTCGCCGTCTTCACGAAGTTCTTCGCGATATCCGAAGGTTTGCTCCCCCCAGATCCAACTCTGGACGCGCTTTTCCGTTACATTACTCTTGAGGTTGGGCTGTTGGTCGGTGCAGCACTGATTGTTCTTGGTTTGACGACTTCTGTTTATGCGGTAACCCTCTGGGGGGCCCAGCATTTCGGCTCAATGGATTACGCTCACACAATGCGTGTTGTCATTCCGGCAGCGGTTTTTCTGACATTAGGAGTACAGACCGTATTCGCTAGTTTCTTCATGAGCGTACTAGGACTTCGACGCCGTTGAAGCCCATAGCCGAATTTGATTCGCGTGCTGGTACCTACGACTCAGACCTTAACCAAGCACTTTCCGTAAGCGGCGAGGACAAGGATTACTTCGCTCGAGGGCGCGTAGCATGGCTTGCGAAGTGCCTGCGGAGCCTGGGAGAGGAGCCGCGCTCAGCTGTCGATTACGGCTGCGGGATCGGTGGGACTGGGATTTTCTTGCGCAAAATGCTCGGTGTCAAGTCAGTTGTGGGCCTCGATGTATCCTCCCGTTCCCTGGAGATCGCAAGGTCGCGGTATCGTTCGGATTGGATCCGATTCCGGAGCTTCGAAGAGTTTTCTCCCCACGGAGAGATCGATCTAGTGTATTGCAACGGTGTGTTCCACCACATACCCGTGGTACAACGTGGCGACGCCATCAACTACATTGTCCGCTCTCTTCGACCTGGAGGTCTATTCGCATTATGGGAGAACAATCCGTGGAACCCGGGCACGCGCTACGTCATGTCGCGTTGCTTATTCGATCGCGACGCAGTAACGCTTACACCCCCGGAAACCAGTGGTCTTCTGCGGGCAGCGGGGTTGCAGGTTCTCCGCGTCGATTTTCTCTTCATCTTTCCCAGGCCGCTGAAGGTCTTCCGTGTTCTTGAGCCTTGGCTTTCGGGCTTTCCCCTCGGAGCTCAGTACGTAGTGCTATCCCGCAAGCCTGCCTCTTGAAGGTCGAGTGGCACAGTGAGGAAAAGTGGACCGACGCAATTCCGTCTGTCGTTTGCTGCGCCGCGGATGTTCGCCCTTGCGATCGGACGAGAAGGCAAACCAGAAGGCGGGAGCTTCTCTGCTGCCCACCGGCCGATCGTCCCGAACATAGATCCACAAGCGGCCGGTTTTCGTCTTGCCATTCCCCGGCGCCAGTAACTGCACGGGCGGTATCATCGGCATGCAGCTTGTGTCCCGCCGTCACGCAATGCATTCACCAGCGGTTCCAGTTGCAGTCTGGGCTGCTTGAGTATCCGGTTCACGAGGCCTTCTCGTGCAGAAAAGCCTGCCTCTCTTCGCGGGGAAGGAATTTGAAGAACCGTGACCTGGACTGCAGGTCCGCCGTTGGGTCCCATTGTCCAGATTCGCTCCCGCCAGGAAGTACGCGCAAATCATTTGCAGACAGTATCCTCGCGCCTTATCCGTACCCAGCATCAAAGCTGCTGTCTCGATTGCCTGTTCGACGATCGGAATCTGGCTCTTGTACAGTTTGAAGTAGATAATCTCCCACGGTTCCGATTCCCGCCCCGCCAGTTCCGTCTCCACGCTCACGGATTCCACGCAGGCGAGGCGTTGCCCAAGGGAAAGAAAACGAAGGCAGACGGCTTAGTCGGCGTTTTCAAACAGATGAGATGGGCGTAGATGCCAAGAACCAGGTTTCGACGCATCTGCGCGCGCAAGGCCCGGAAAACATGTTGTGGCAGGGCTTCCGTTTTCCCCGCTGTTCGACAATCGAGCGGTTGCCCCGTAAGATACCATCGCTCTGCGAACTATATGCCATCCGTGAAGAGCCCGGGCTAGTCTCCAAACTTGATCACACTCACTCACTAGGCTATAGGCTAAGGCTAGATGAGCAGCGTAGCTGGTGCACATTGACAACCGTCGATTCAAAGTCTATTTCTAGCTCTCATGAGCCCGACCGAGCACGACCTGAATCGCATCTTGAACGCCATCGCCGATCCTACCCGGCGGCGGATTTTGCACGCCCTGAAAGAACACGGCGGATGTTCCATCGACAAGGACGTCGGCTTGTGCGCCTCGGATATCGAGCAGCGCATTCCGCTTTCCCAACCCACCATTTCGCATCACATGGCGATCCTCACCAAGGCGGGATTAGTGGAGGCGAAGAAGATTGGCCTGTGGAAATGGTATCGGCGGAATGAAACCGCTGTGCGCGAATTTGCCCGCGCACTGAAGAAGAACCTGTAAGGCAGAGCTCAGACCTCAGACGCCAGCACAGCGATTTGTTGGCTGCCATTTG
>WNFC01005522.1_pt1 | contig 24218 bp, 33 predicted proteins | sample 5400541 | NCBI WGS metagenome assembly WNFC01 (sample SAMN13153342, study PRJNA577476) | soil metagenome | isolation source: 120 cm saprolite under Douglas fir tree site 2 hole 2 replicate 1 | place: USA:California | collected 2015-04-18
ACCGCAGGATCTCGCGGTTCAGCCCGGCCTTGGCGCGCACGTTCCGGCCCGGATTCCGGGCCGTTCCCCTGGCCGCGCGCGTCATGTTCCTGATCTTCAGGTCCTCGACGCGGATCACGTCGAACCGGCGCGCGAGATCAGTGCTGGCCTTCTCGGCCCAGTCCTTGCGCCGGTCGGTCTCGCGGGCCTTCAGCCGCGCGATGGCCAGCCGCACGCGCCCGCGGCGGTTCGATCCCCGCCTGGCGCGGGCGAGCCTGCGCTCCAGCCGCCGCATGCGCTTGCGCTCCCGCCCGGTCAGGCCGGGGACGTGCAGCAGGTCCCCGGTGGACAGCGCCGCGCTGACGGCCACCCCCCGGTCGATGCCCACGGCCTCGCCGTTATCCGGTGCGGGAATCGGCTCGGGGATCACGGCGAAGGCGATGTGCCAGCGCCCCGCGCGGTCCATGGTCACCCGGTACGACTTCACGCCCGCAGGCACGTCGCGGGACCAGCGGAACCGGACCCACCCGGCCTTCGGCACCCGCACCTCGCCGACGTGGCGGGACAGGCGGCGCACCTCGCCGGGCTTGAGAGCGACGACCCGGAACCCCTCGTCCCGGCCGGCCTTGCGCCACGACGGCCGGCCGGCCGGGTTCTGCGGGTCGAAGAACGCGGCCATCGCCTGGGCGAAGTCGCGCAGCGCCTGCTGCTGCACCATCTGGGAGCCCGCGGCCAGCCACCGGTGCTCGGCGCGGGCGGCGGTGAGCTGCCGGCACTGCTCCAGGTACCCGGGTGCGCTCGGTCGGCCCGGGCGCCAGTGCGCGTGCTGCTCGACCGCGAGGTTCCAGACGAACCGGGCGTGCGCGCAGTGGTCCCGCAGCAGCGCCTCCTGGGCGGGCGAGGGGAGCAGACGATACCGGGACATGCGAACACACTAACGAATATCACCGACATTTCCGGGGAGGTGAAGCGGCGTTTCCTCCCCGGCCTTAAGGCCGGAGTCTCCACGCCGCGATCCTGATGAACGGCAGCAGCGGCACGAAGATCAGCCCATGCCCGCCCTCATGACGAACAGCGCCGGTGCCAGCGTCCAGGTGGACAGCCCCGGGCCGTGAAGGGCGATCAGGGCCACGCCCGCGATGCCCGCGGCCATGACCACGCAACCCACCGTCAAAGAGCGGCGCCCCATGGCCGGGATGGCCTTCTTGCTCAGCGCCCCGGCCACCGGCAGCATCCCCGCCGTCATGAACAGCGCGGTCAGCACGGCGTGGATGACGCTGAACCCGTGTCCCAGCTGCAGCAGGCCAGCGCCACCACCAGCAGCGCGGCCTTCCGCCGTCGGTCGCTGTAGGCGGACGCGTTGGCCTGGGCAGATCCGGCCGGGGGAGCCGTCACAATCGCGGCCATCTCGAGTCTCCTTCTATCATTCGGCCCCTGCTTCGGGTGCCTGTCAGAAGAGACGTCGGAGTCGCCCACTCGTCCCGGACATCCGCCGACGCCGCGAGCCCTCCCTCGCCGCACGTCGCCGGGTCGCCCACGACCATTGACGCAACCAATTGGTTGCTATATGGTAGCAACCAACGAGTTGCTAATTACGAAGGGCTGTCATGGGCTTTCCTGATCGCATCGAGCGGACCGTGGAGCTCGCCTACCCGCCGGCCAAGGTGTGGGCGGCGCTCACCACGGCCGAGGGGCTGGGCGCCTGGTTCGGCGACGAGGCGACGATCGACCTGCGCCCGGGCGGGGCGGCCCAGCTGCGGTGGACCGGCGGGTACGCGGTCGACATGCGGGTGGAGCGGGTGGAGGAGCCGGCCGTGTTCGGATTCACCTGGCAACTCCACGAGCTGCCCGAGGACGATCCGCGCCGCACCTATGTCGAGTTCACGCTCGAACCGTCCGGTACGGGCACGCGGCTGACGGTGGTCGAGACCGGTTTCGCCCAGCTGCCGGAGGACACCTACCGCAAGGCATTCGACGGCCACACCGAGGGCTGGGGGAAGGAGCTGGGCGAAATGGCGGCCTACCTGGATGCCGCCTGACATCAGGGCGAGCGCTGACATCGAGGCGATCGCCGAGCAGGTCTTCGCCGCCCTGGCCGACCCGACCCGGCGCGCTATCCTGGCCGCGCTGGCCTCGCAGGGTCCGGCCACGGCCACGGACCTGGCCGCCCGCCTGCCGATCACGCGGCAGGGGATCGCCAAGCACCTGGCCCTGCTGGCCGAGGTCGGCCTGGTGACGGCCGAACCAGGCGAGCGGCGCCGGGTGCGCTACCGGCTGCGCTCGGTGCCGATGCAGGTGGCGCAGCAGTTCCTGGCCGCGCTGGCCCGCGACTGGGACAGCCCGCTCGGCGCGCTGAAAGAGCACCTCGACCGGGGTGCCTGAACACGGACATCAAACGAAAGGCGACACCACGATGAAGATTCCCCCGATCGTCACCCAGCACGAGTGGGAGGCCGCGCGCCAGCGGCTGCTCGTGAAGGAGAAGGAGGTGACCCGCGCCCGGGACGCGCTGGCGGCGGAGCGCCGCCGGATGCCGTGGCTAGCGGTGGAGAAGGACTACCAGTTCGACGGACCTGAGGGTAAGGCGAGCCTGCTCGACCTGTTCGAGGGCCGTCGTCAGCTGGTCATCTACCGCGCCTTCTTCGAGCCCGGCGTGGTCGGCTGGCCCGACCACGCCTGCCACGGCTGTTCCCTTATGGCCGATCAGGTCGCTCACCTCACCCATCTGAACGCCCGTGACACCACGTTCGCCTATGCCTCGCGCGCACCGCAGCAGGACATCGCGCGCCTGAAGGCGCGGATGGGCTGGACGATGCCCTGGTACACCATCACCGACGAGTGGGACGCCGACTTCGGGGTAGACGAGTGGCACGGCACGAACGCGTTCTTCCGCGACGGCGACCGGGTGTTCCGTACCTACTTCGTCAACAACCGCGGCGACGAGGCGCTCGGGAGCACCTGGAGCTACCTCGACCTGACCGCGCTCGGACGCCAGGAGACGTGGGAGGACTCGCCCGAGGGCTATCCCCAGACGCCGCCGTACTACTGGTGGAACTGGCACGACGAATACGACCATCCCGAGCTAGCGCAGGGCCCGATGAAGTGGCCCGCCGAGGCCGCCAGCCCCGCGCAGCCAGGAGAATGACCAGGGACCAGATCCCCGCGATCGCCGGCCGGGCCGCCTTTCAGGCCGAACTAGATGCGCTGCGCGCCCGGGAGAAGGCGCACACCCATGAAGGCGACGCGATCGCGGCGGCCCGCCGGCGGCTGCCGATGGTCGAGGTGGACGCCACCATCCCGCTGACCGGCCTGCACGGGCCGGTCACGCTGCTGGAGGTGTTCGAAGGCCGTAGGCAGCTGATCGCCTACTACTTCATGTGGCAGGCCGGCCAGCCAGCCGAAGCCCAGTGCGAGGGCTGCACGTTCTACACCACGCAGGTCGGCGAGCTGTCCTACCTGCATTCCCGCGACGTCACCTACGCCACCCTCTGCCAGGGCCCCTACGACGAAAGCGCCCGCTACCGCGAGTTCATGGGCTGGGACATGCCCTGGTACTCGGCCCAAGATTCCCTCAGGGCGGACCGATTTCCTCCGGCGGCGGCCAGTCCCCCGGAAGTTCATTTAGCTGCCGTAGATATTCCTCGCGTTTGAACGGCTGCTTCGCGGCCATGGCCTGGTGCAGAAACGAGCTGACCGGACCCATGATCATGTGCATCACGTTGTGCCAGTCGTAGCCGAGCCCGTCCAGCCGCTGAACCGTCTGCCACGTCTCGGGCGGGTCGTCGGCCAGCAGCTGGTTCGCGATCACTCCGTGCAGCGCGACGTGCAGCGTCGGGCTCATCGGCTCGCCGCTGGCCGTAGTGATCTCTTCGCCCCGCTCGATCGCCTCTTCCATCTCGAGGTGCTGCGCCTTGAGCAGGAACGTGCGCTCGTTCTCATCGTCCGGATTCAGCCGCTCCAGGTCGAGCCCCTGATAGATGCCATGCCCCGCGGGTACTGCCCAAGACTGCCGGTCGCCGGGGAGCGGCTCGTCGAACCAGCAGTCCGTCGTCTCCTCGGCCTGCCATGCGGATACACCCCCGGTCGGCCGACGGCCTGAGGCCGAACGCCGACCCACCTTGCGGCTCCGCCCACGGCCGGGCGGACGCCCGCGACTCTTCGGACTCATCGCACGATTGTCTCAGTGTCTGCTGGCCGCGGCACCCGCAAGCACCATGCTGGCCAGAACTAGGCCCTGCTTCTCCTATTTGTGCACCAGATGGCTACCGGTCCAGAGCTGAGAACCTATGTAGCGTAACAGTTACAATGTAGTTATGACCACTCCGCTGTCCATCCGCTTCACCCCGTCATTGCTGGCCCGGCTGCGGCAGCGTGCGAATGCCATGACAGGCGCCAGCGCCGCCGGGCTGGCGCAACGGCTCATCGACGAGGGCCTGCGGATGGCCGATCACCCGGGCGTGATCTTCAAGGACGGGCCGTCCGGCCGCAGGGCCGCGCTGGCCTACGGGCCCGATGTCTGGGAGGTCATCAAGTTCCTCCGCGAAGTCGATGAGCGCGGGCCCGCCGCGATCGACGCCGCCGCCGAGGTATTCGCCGTCGACACCAGCCGGATCAGCACGGCGATCAGCTACTACGGGGATTACGCCGACGAGATCGACGCGGAGATAGCAGAGGCCGACGAGGCTTCGGCACGTGCCGAAGCGGCGTGGCGCGTCCAGCAGCACCTCATCGCATGAACCAGCGGCCTGACGTCAGGCTCCTGCTGGACGAGATGTTCTCACCAGCCGTCGCGGCGGAGCTACGCGACCTCGGCCACGACGTGATCGCGGTCGCGGACCGGCCTGACCTGCGCTCAAAGTCCGACGAGGAGGTATTTGCCTGGGCGAGCGCAGACAAGCGATGGTTGCTCACGGAGAACGTGAAGGACTTCAGGCCGATCATGCTGCGGGCCTTGCACGCTGGGTCGCCGGGTTGCGGGCTGCTGTTCACCAGCGGCCGGGCCTTCCCCAGGTCCAGGAAGAATCCCGGCCCGCTGATCAACGCGCTCCACGCATGGCTGACCACCGGGCCACCAGCCCCGCCAGTAACGGAGTCCTGGCTTCTCGGCCCGTCAGGCTCCTCGTGAGAGGTCATATTCGGCGGACGCTGGCGGCGAGCTCGCTGAGGCGGGCGCCGATCACCGAAAAGCCCGGACGAGGTTCGCGCTCGTAGTACCAGGCCTTTCGCAGACGCAGCAGCGTCTCATCGTGTTCGGCCCAGGTGAAGGTCCGCTCACGCAGGATCTTCCTGAACACCGCGTCCACCGTGTCCGGGTGGGCGGCAGCGAGGCCCAGCAACGGCAGCGGCGCGATCGTCTCCGATCGCAGGTACCCGCACAGCACGTCCGCGTATCGTTTATCAGCCGCGAGAGCCGGGTTGGCGAACAGGTCGCGCAGCATCCCGTAGTCCGGATAGAAGTTGAGCCCGTCCGCCTCGTCGTAGATGACGCCGATGGTGTCGAACTCAGCCACCTCCTGCGGCAGCTTGAGCAGGGGTCCGTCCAGGCCAGGGACGTCCTGGTGCCGGTAACGGTCAGGTCGCCTGGCGAGCACGGCTTCCTGCTGTTGTCGGCGGAAGGCGTTGACCTGCTCCTCGGCCTCGGCGGGCGGAGGACCAGTTCGTCGCCGCCGAAAAACTCCACGAATTCGGCCGTGTCCTGCCGCATCCGCTCCCAGCCTTGCTCGACCTTCTCCGGGTTGCGGAAGACCAGTTCGGGCAGTCGGACCGCTAGTTGGAGCGCGACCTGCGTCACATGCGCGGCATCGGACTTGCGGTAGGTCGACATCGCCCCGGAGACCAGCCAGGCTCCGGGGACCGGGCAGATGGGCACCAGGCGGGCGTGCAAGAATCCGCCCCTCGGCAGTGGGCGGAAGGCGGCCGGGCCAACATTGGAGTACGTGCGGTATTCCAGGTCATCGACCAGGTTCAGCAAGATGATCGCTTCCCCGTCTCTGCTGAGGATCTCGAAGATCCCCTCCACCGGGTCCCGCCAGCCGAGCAGCATCTCCCGGTCCGCCGCGGTCAGGTCCGGCCGGGCGGCCACGAACCGGTCCACCACGGTCTTGCCGTCTGGCAGGCGGTGCTGCAGCGCGAACCGGTCGATGACCCGGATCGCCTCGCCCTCGTCCAGCTCTCCTTCAGGACCGGCGAGCTCCAGCAGGGCGGCGGTCAGCGACCGCTCGAAGCGCGGCCCCTGCGCGAACTGGACCAGATCCCGTTTCAAATCCGCGCTGCGCTCGATGAGCAGAGCGAGCTCCTGGTTCATGTCCTCTTCCCGCCGCGATGGCCGCTGTGTCCACAGGGGACCCTACTGTCCCCGCGTGGCATCTGGCACGAGATCTCGCTTCCTGCCACGGCAGGTCGCGACGGCCCTGCGCGAGACACACGCCGGACCCACCTCGCGAAGCCCATACACCGGGATACACCGATGAACCGGCCCAGGGTTGAAATCGTTTCAGGGAGTGGCATTGGATCATTGGTCCCCATTTAGCGCTATACCCGATGGGCTACTTATCGTGATAGATCGCTCCCTTTGCGTCACGACCCGCGGCGCAGGGTGGCTGTGAGGTTCAGTGGGAGCCGACTGGCCCGATGAGGCAGACGTGCCACCGGATGGGCACGCGGATCGTCGGGACGATCAAAGTGGCCCTGGCCGGTCCGCCCGGCCCGGTGGCGTTGAGGCTGAGACACGCAATCGGCAGGAGTACTACGCCGACCTGCGCGTGGCGGTGTCCACGGAGGAATCCGTCACAGCGCGACGGACCGCGGCAGCAGAGCAGGACGCGGCAGACAAGTGGAACGAGAAGGCAACGGAGTCCCGCTGGATGTGGGCCGAGTACCAGCGGAAGTGGCAGCCCGAGGAACACGCACCAGTCGACAGGTCCAGCGATCCCCCGGGCTCCTGGCGCGGGGACCGCAACAGATTCCTGGATCGTGTCGACAACGGCCGAGTTGAGGCAGCGTGCGACCGTATCGCAACGCGAGAGGAGGAAGAGATCACGCCGGCGATGCGTGCTACGGAGAATCAAGATCCAGACCGGCATCTGATCGGCTTCGATCGCCGCCTTAAAGGCCGTGACCGCATTAAAGAGAAGGTCTACGACACTATGGAGGAGGTTGACTCCTCTGCAGAAGAAGCCGTCTCAATTGTGCCTGACGCCATCCGGTACACCTTTCAGTACCGCGAAGCTCACTATACTCAAGGCGTCTGGGCGGACATCGAACGTCTGAAAGATCAAGGTTTTGAGCTGCACAAACTAAGGAATTCCTGGTCCCATGACCAGTACAAGGGCATCAACAGCCAATGGACCGAGCCGGAAACCGGCCAGCGGTTCGAAGTGCAGTTTCACACCCGTATCAGCTTCGAAGCGAAGCAACTTACGCATGACGCCTACGAGCGGCTCCGCACCCATCAGGCCGATAAGTTCGAGCAGATGGTGCTGGAAGCTTACCGACGAGGTGCCGGTTCCGCCTGGTGCCGCCGACATTCCCGACTACCCGTAGAGAGGCGCAGATGCCAGATAAGGTCACGTACTACGCCGTCGTGAACGACCTGAGCAGCCGCGAGCGGCCCGCGGGGGTGTTCCGGCGTACTTATACCGAGGATGGTGGCAGGTCCGACGAAGCATTCACCCGGAATCTCACCTGGCAGTACAGCACGTCGCTGATCTCTGCCGAGCGCGGCGACCTGCAAAACGAGTTCATCGAGATCACCGAGGACGAGGCGAACCAGATTATGGAGTGGATCCGGGCGAGAGTGACCGGCGCGAGCAACGGCTAGTTGTGCTGACCAGCTTCATGGCATAGCCGCAGCGTAAACACACGGCACGTATCGCGCCCGCCATCAGAGCCAGCCGTCGGCGCGACCTTTGAGATCATCAAACCGTGGCCGCGTACGTGATCTCCGAAGTCGAGGTGCTGGATGAGACGCAAGGTCAGCGCTGTCGCGAACTGGCGGCGGCCTCGATTGCCCGGCACGCCGGCCGCTACCTCGTTCGCGGCGCCGCCCCGGTGGTAGCCGAAGGTGACTGGCCCGCCAACTGCCGGGTCGTCAACGTGGAATTCCCGACGAAGGAGCGGCTGCAGGCCTGATAAGCCTCTGCCGACTACGCTGAGGCCCTGGCCGTTCGGCAGACAGCCCTGGACCGCCGGCTCCTCTTCGTCGACAGTGAGAACTTGTCAGCAGGTCTCGGATGGCCGGAGGGCGGGGAAGACCTGTGGCGTGAGCGTGCAACTGAACCACACCATCGTCTCGTGCCGTGACCGGCAGCGATCAGCGGCGTTTCTCAGCGGGATCCTCGGCTTGCCGCCAGCGACCCGGTTCGGCCCGTTCCTGGTGGTAGCGGCCGACAACGATGTCTCACTGGACTTCGCCGAAAGCAGCGGGCCGATCGCGGCCCAGCACTACGCGTTCCTGGTCGGCGACGAGGAGTTCGACGCTGCCTTCGGCCGCATCCGCGACCAGGGCCTGACCTACTGGGCCGATCCCAGCCGGAGCCGGCGCGATGTCATCAATCACCGTGACGGCGGCCGCGGCCTGTACTTCGAGGATCCTGACGGTCACCTGCTCGAGATCCTCACCCGGCCTTACGGCAGCGGCAGTTAGCCCAGGTGGCGGAGCCCAGGCAGTGGCCAGCACAGGAGGCCGCGACTAGCCCAGGACGGCGGCTAGTTCACGGCCGGGTGTAGATGAGGCGGACAGCCGGGCCTGCGGTCTGGACCGACACGAGATTCAGGTCTATCGGCGGCGTACCGTCGGGGAACAGCCGAGCGCCCGCGCCGAGCACGATCGGGAACACCAAGAGCCGGTACTCATCGACCAGGTCGTGGGTCATCAGCGTGCGGACGACGCTGGTGCTGCCCGTGACCATGATGTCGTGTGCCCGCTTGCGCTCCCGCACCGCTGCCACCAGGTCGCCCTGCAGCACGGCGGAGTTCTGCCATTCGGTGGCCCGCTCCAGTGAACGCGACGCCACGAGCTTGGGCATGGCGTTCATCTTGGCCGAGAACTTGTCGTCCCGGTCCGGCCAGATCTTGCTGAACAGCTGCCAGGTACGGCGGCCGAGCAACATCGTGCCGGTGTCGAGCACCTCCCCGAGGCCGAACTTGTCGCCCGCGACCGCCTCCGGCCCGTAAGCCGAGCACTCAAGACCAGGCAATCACGATCTGTCGCCGAGCAATGACTCGGCGGTGGCACGCAGCGCCTGGGCGGCGATGGTCAGGGCCGGGTTCATCGCCGCCGACGAGGGGAAGAAGCCACCGTCGATCACCCACAGGTTCGCCACCTCCCAAGCACGGCACCAGGGATCGAGCACCGAACTCCCCGGATCCGAACCAGCCACCACGGTCCCGCACTGGTGGCTGTTCATGCTGATGTCAAAGTGCTGAGTAAAGACGACGTCATACCCGGCCGCGCGGAGCAGTCGGCGGGCCCTGCGCAGCAGCCGGCGGTGGGTGGTGACGCCGCGCGGCCGGCGGATCGTGGTGATCCGGCCAGCCGCGTCGACGAGGACGCGGTTGTCCGGCGACGGCAGGTCCTCGGCCATGACCAGCCATTCGACGCTGCGCGTCGCGGTCGCGTTCAGCACCGCGAGCGGCACCGCGGTGGCCCAGCTCTTCATCATCACCCCTTGCACCTTGCCGATGAGCTGCACGGTCCCCAGCGGCACGCCCGAGCCGCCGTCGTGGTACCAGTCGTTGACCGACAGCGTCTTCTGGAACGTGACGTGGTTGCGGCGATTGAGGTCGATCGCCGCGATGTGCGCGTTGTTGTGCATCATGAAGTTCCGGCCGACCAGGCCGGAGGAGTTCGCGAGCCCGTGCGGATGCTTCTCGTCGGCCGAGGCGAGCAGCAGCGCGGCCGAGTTCACGGCGCCGGCGGACAGGACGAACTTCTCCCCGGAGACGGTCAGCGGCCCGTCGGGACCGTCCGCGACCAGGTGCCTCACCCGCCGGCCGGTACCGTCGGTGACGATCCGGCGGATCCGGACCCCGGTCGCGAGCCGGGCGTTGCCGGTGGCCAGCGCCGGCTCGATCCCGCAGGTCTCAGCGTCACTTTTGGCACCGAACGGGCAGGGGAAACCATCGCACGTCCGGCAGCGAACGCAGCTGCCGCCGTCGCGCCAGTCCACGCCCATCGCGTTCGCGCTCGGGTGCACGCCAGCCGAGCGCAGCCGCGCCGCGAGGTCGGCGACGTACGGCTCGTGCTCGAGCGCCGGGTACGGGAACGGCTCGCTGCGCCACGGCTCGGTCGGGTCCTCGCCCGTGGTGCCGTGGACCCGGTAGATCCGTTCGGCCTCGAAGTAGTACGGCTCCAGGTCCGCGTAGCCGAACGGCCACGCGGGCGAGGTGCCCTCCAGGTGCTCCACGGCGGTGAAGTCCCGCTCGCGGAACCGCGGCAGGCTCGCCCCGTACACCTTGGTGTTGCCGCCGACCACGTAGTGCACGCCGGGCCGGTACGGTCGGCCGCGCGCGTCGGACCACTGCTCGGCGGGCTTGTACCGCCGCTCGAGGAATACCGCGCGGGGCGAGGCGTTCTCCGGTTCACGGGGCAGCCGCCGGCCTCGCTCCAGTACCAGGACGTCGACACCACGGCGGGCGAGCGCGAGCGCCGTCGTGGCGCCGCCCATGCCGGAGCCGATGACGACCACATCGGCGCTCAGGGTTTCCATGGGATGCATTAACACACCAGCCGCCAGGCGCGGTCCAGTACCGTGCGATCCAGTACCGGGCCCGCGCCGAGACCATGATCGGAGTCCCATGTTCCTGAGCACGCTCACCGGCTCGTTCGCCACCCCGGCCGCCGAGAACCCCACCGTGGCGATGGTCGAGGCCGCGTACCGGCACCACGGCCTCAACGCGCGCTACCTCAACTGCGAGGTGGCGCCCGAGGCCCTGGGCGACGCGGTACGCGGCGCGGCGGCGATGGGCTGGGCCGGTTTCAACTGCTCCATCCCGCACAAGGTCACGGTCATCGACTATCTCGACGAACTGGCCGAATCGGCCCGCATCATCGGCGCGGTCAACTGCGTGGTCCGCAGGGATGGCCGCTGGGTCGGCGAGAACACCGACGGCCAGGGCTTCCTCATGTCGCTGCGCACCATCGCCGATCCCGCCCGCATGCACGTGGTGGTGCTCGGCGCGGGCGGCGCGGCCCGCGCCATCGCCGTCGAGACCGCGCTGGCCGGAGCCGCCGCCATCACGATCGTCAACCGTAACCGCGACCGCGGCGCCGCCCTGGCCGAACTCGTCGAGACGGCCACCCCCGCTACCGCCGCCTACGTCCCATGGACGGGCCCGTACCGAATCCCCGCCGACGCCGGCATCCTGGTCAATGCCACGTCTGTCGGCCTGTACCCGGACGACGGGGCGCTCCCGGACCTGGACCTCAGCACGCTGCGTCCCGCACTCACCGTCGCCGATGTGATCCCGAACCCGCCTGCCACCGCTCTGCTCCAGGCCGCCACCACGGCCGGCTGTACCACGCTCGACGGCCTGGGCATGCTCGTTGAGCAGGCCCGCATCGGTATCCGCCACTGGACCGGCCTCACCCCAGACGCCACGGTCATGCGCGACACCCTCGCAGCACTATTCACGCCGCACTGAGGCGCAGTCAGCTGGCCAGCGCGCGTTCCACCAGGGCGCGGTAGTCCTCGACCAGGCCGGGCAGGAGCCTGAGGTGGACGATGGTGCCGTCGCCCGCCGGAGCGAGGTCGATCACCTGGCACACCGCCGCGGTATCTTCGTCCCCGGCCACGACGATGGCGCCGGGCTTGATCTGATGCTGCGCGCCTTGCAAGCCGGACCACCCGGCCGCGGGCTGCTGTTCACCAGCGGCCGGGCCTTCCCCAGGTCCAGGAAGAATCCCGGCTCGCTGATCAGGGCGGTCCACGCATGGCTGACCGCCGGGCCACCAGCCCCGCCAGTAACGGAATCCTGGCTTCTCGGCCCGTCAGGCTCCTCGTGAGACGTCATCTTCGGCGGGCGCGGTCGACCCGCGGGCGTGATCCGGAACCGGGCGGCTATACCACCCATCTGTGCACCGGCTGACCCGTGGGTACGGAAGAATCGGGCAGATGGCACTGGTAAAGATCACCGAGGAGTCCCTGCGGGAACAGGCCGGGGACCGTGTCTTCGAGCAAGCGCTGGCCATGACAGACAAGGTCGCCGGGCTGTCGGCTGACGGGCCACTGATCGAGGCGGCCGTGGACGGCGTCCCGGTCAGTGTCAGGATCGGGCCGCACGGCATCGATGCACGGTGCGGCTGCCCGGCACCCGGGCCTTGCCCGCATGCGGTAGCCGTCGCGCTCGCATGGGTGCGGACTGGCGCAGATGAGCAGGTCACGGACCTGTTCGAGACGTTGCGTGCGCTCGACAGGGATTGGCTCGCCAGGCAGCTAGCGGAGCTGGCCGCAGGCGATCCGGTATTGTCTGCGCGGCTGCTGGAGGCAGCCGCCGACGCCGATGCCGCCGGCGCGACAGCCGCGGTCGCCGATCTGCGGGCCGAGTTCGCGGAAGAACTCGGCGGGCTGGCCGAAGAAGCCCGCGACCACGAGCACTATGAGGAGTGGTATCCCGACACCGGGGACCTGGAGGAACTGCTCGACGAAGCCGAGGTTCTCCTCGATGAGGCACCGGATGCGGTCCGTGAACTCGCCGATTATGTGATCGAAGGAATCGAGCGGGTGCTGGACTTCGGCACCTGCTACGGCGCAGACCTGACCGATGCGCTGGCCCGCGCGCAGGACCTGCATCTGGATGCCTGCCTGGCGGGCTCGCCCGACCCGGCGCGGCTCGCCGAACGGTTGTTCAGGGGCGCGCAGGAGAGCAGCTGGGGCTCTTTCGACGATGCGCTTCCCGGGTACGCCGAGGTGCTTGGCGCGGCCGGGATGACGCGGTATGAGGAACTGCTCGCGCACGCCACCGGGCCGGCCTACGAGCTGCGGGCGATGCGGGAATCGCTCGCCCGCGCGCGAGGCGGCACCGACGCCGTCGTGGACATGCTCGCCCAGCAGGCGGGTAAGCCGGAAGACTTCGCCCGCATCGCCGAGATCCTGATCGCGGAGGGCCGGGATGACGACGCCCTGGAGTGGATCACCAAGGGCCTGGACGAATTCCCCGGCGATTCGAGGCTGCCCGCCCTCGCCCTGGATCGCCATCGCAAGGCGGGCCGCCGGGACCAGGCACTGGAGATGCTGTGGCGGCTGTTCACGCTCAGGCCCGGCATCTGGACATATCAGGAACTGAAGCGCGAGGCCGGAGATGACTCGGCCCGGTGGGCAGGCCGGGCGATCGCTCACTTGCGGGCCATCCGGCCTCCGCTGCCGGGCGCACTCGCCGAGGTTCTGCTGGCCGAGGGCGATGTGGCGGCCGCCTGGGATCTGGTGTCCCAGTACCAGGGCGGCGCTGCGATACCTTTCAACCTGCGGATGCGGGTGGTAGCGGAACGCGCTGCGACGCATCCCGGCGACGTTGTCCCGGTATACCAGGACCTGGCGGCTGTCCACGTCAGACGCAGCAGCAAGCCTGGCTACCTGGAGGCCATCAAGTACCTGAAGATGGCGCGGGGCCTGGCCGAACGAGCGGGTGCCGAGGAAGACTTCCGGGCCTTCATGACGGAGCTGCGCGCAGCCCACCCCGGCAAGAAAGTACTGCATCAGCAATTGTCCGAGGCCGGATTGCCCTGACCTCCCGCATGGACGGTGATCGCCGCCAGGTTCGGCAACCGCGCTCGCGGCCGTCAGTCCAGCCGAACGGCGTGGGCGGGTGCCGATTTGTTCTCCCTCAAGCTGGTCCGGCAGCAGGCCGTTCCACGCCGGGCGAGCCTTGCTCACCGAGATCGGAAAGGAGCACGGACCGCCTCTCCTCGAGTGCGGCGAGCTGACCCCGGAGCTGTTTCAGCTCGCGGTTGACGCGCGCCAGCTCGGTCCGCGCCTGCCGTTCCCGCACGTATCGCTCACCATGCCGGGTCCTGACGAGATCCTCAACCTCACGGCGGAGCAGCCGCAGCCACGGGTTCCCGTGCATCGAGCTGGGCCGGTACTGCAGTTTGCCCGCACGGATCGCCGCGATGATCTCCTCCTGCGTCAACCCGAACTCCGAACGAGCCGTCTTGTCGCTCAGCGTCGCGCCCTTGCGCTGCCATTCTTCATCGTGAAGATCCATGACCGGTCATTATCTCGCAGTCCCGGAACAGGCCGGGCCGCCTCGCGAGCGCGGCCTTCCTGCCGGTACCGGTAGTAGGCGTTGAGCCGTTCCCCGGCCTCACCCGGTGGAGGAACCAGCTTGTCGCCGCCGCAGAACGCCACGAACGTGACCCTGTCCTGCCGCATCTGCTTCCAGCCTTGGGCAGGTCTTCGCAGTACCGCAGCACCAGCAAGGCCCGATGCTGCCGGGGGAGGCTCGCGAGCGCCTGCCTGACCAGCGCGCCGAGCGCCTGGCGGTCCGCGATGTCCTCATCAGAAACGCTCTCCGGTAGGACCGCCGCCGGGGTCTCCCGCCGCCAGCGGGCGCGCCAGGACCGGTGCGTGTTCACCACGATCCGCCGCAGGTAGGCGTCCAGGCCGGCGGTCCCCGGGTCGATGTCGAGCCGCGGCCAGGCCCGGTACAGCTTGACCAGGCTGGCCTGGACCAGATCCTCCGCCGCATGCCAGTCCCCGGTGAGCAGGACCGCGACCCGCAGATGGTGGTCGCCGCGCTCGCGGACATAGGCGGCGAACTGCTCGTCGGTCCCGCCGCCGTCCCGTCGCATCCATCGTCATTCTGGTCGGGCCGTCTCACCGTTAAACGCCGATGAACCGGCCGAGGGTTGACATCGTTTCAGGAAATGACGCCGGCTTCCTTCGATCGCGGCGATGGTGACGACCATCTCCGCCTCCTCTGAACGTAACTTCTCGATGTGTGCACTTTCAAAAACTACACATTGCGTAAACTTCTGTTTGGTGTTAACTTCACAACATGTGAAGTTAACTCAGAGGAGCGCCGATGGCCAGGACGATCGACCAGCCGCGGAACGCCCGCAGCCGTCGCAGCCGCGCCGCGCTGCTGGACGCTACCCGCGAGCTGATTACCGAGGGCGGCTTCGACGCGCTGACCATGGCCGCCGTCGCCGAGCGCGCCGGCGTGTCCCGCCGGTCGGCATACCTGCACTTCACCACCCGGGCCGAGCTGGTCACGGCGCTGTTCGGCAGGCTCGCCGAGACCGAGGACATCGGCGCGTCGCTGCAGCGCGTGTGGGACAGCCCGGACGCGGTCACCGCCCTGGCCGAGTGGGGCCGCCACCTCGCCCGGATCCACCCGAAGATCCTGCCGGTCATGCAGGCCGCCGAGCGTGCCCGGCACGTCGACCCCGATGCCGCAGCCTTGTGGAGCGCCGGGCAGCGCCGCTGGCTCGCCGGTGCCCGCCGACTGGCGGACTGGCTCGCCCGGGAGGAACGGCTCGCCCCGCCGTGGACCCCGGCCACGGCCGCCGACATGATCTGGTCGCTGATGTCACCGGACCTGCTCCACCGGCTCCTGGACGACCGGCACTGGTCACCCAAGCGGATCGGCGACCACCTCGCCGTCCTGCTCACCGCTACCTTCGCGCGCCGGTAAGGAGGACCATCCGATGTACGCGATTATCAGGAAGAACATCTATGACCCCGGCGAGTTCGCCCAGGCTGGGCCCGCGCTCGGCGAGTTCCAGGCCCTGCACGCGGCGCAGCCCGGCTACGCCGGCAGCATCGACATCGACATCGGCGAGGGGCAGCGCATCATCGTCAACCTCTGGCAGACCGAAGAGGACGCCCGCGCGGGCCAGGCGGTACTCGTGCCGCACGTGCGGCGCCTGATCGAGCCGCTGATGGCGGCCCCTTCCCAGCTCCTCGGATCCGGCGAAGTGGCCGCAACCGACCTGACCCGTCGGCCCTAGCTCGGCTAGCTCGGCTAGCGCTCGTGCGGTGCCTGCGGGGGATCCAAGCGGCCCCGCTACTGATACGGCGACGCCTGCAGCGTGAACAGCTCAGCGTACGCCCCCCAGGCGGCAACCAGCTCCTCGTGCGTGCCGGACTCCACCACACGCCCGTATTTCAGCACGTAGATGCGGTCGGCCGAGCGCACCGTCGAGAACCGGTGCGAGATCAGCAGCACCGAACGGTCCGCGAACAGCTCCCCGATCCGGGCGAACAGCTCGTGCTCGGCCTTGGCGTCCAGCGCCGCGGTCGGCTCGTCCAGGATCACCAGCGGCGCGTCCCGGAAGAACGTCCGCGCCAGCGCCAGCCGCTGCCACTGCCCGGTCGACAGGTCGGTCCCGTCGATGAACGCCGGCCCGAGCAGCGTCTGGTACCCCTCAGGCAACGCAACGATGTCCCGGTCGGCCCCGGCCCGCTCGGCGGCCCGCACGATCTCCGCGGTGTCCTGAGCCCGCTCGTGGCGGCCGAGCGCGATGTTGTCCCCCGCCGACAGCGCATACCGGATGAAGTCCTGAAACACGATGGCCGTGTGGCTCAGCAGCTCGCGGCTGTCCACCTCACGCGTGTCCCTCCCGTCCCAGCAGACCCGGCCCTCGCTGGGCAGGTACAGCCCGGCCAGCAGCTTGGCCAGCGTGGTCTTGCCCGAACCATTCGCCCCCACCAGCGCCACCACCTCGCCGGGCTCGATCCGCATCCAGACGCCGCGCAGCGCGACCCCGGAGAGCAGTTCGAGCACGGCCATGGTGATCAGCTCGCGCCGCCCACCGCGCCAGGTGATCGCCAGCCCGGCCGCCACCAGCCGCGGTATCTCACGGGCCGAGCGGCCCTCACCGCTGGCGTTGAGCTCATAGATCGTCGGACCAGCGCGCTTGCCGCCGCTTGACCGCGACCCGCCAAGCACGTACATGCCTCACATACTCCCACGCCGCCCGCTTCGGGTAATTCTTTAAATCCCGCTCGGAAGTGACCCGGGCGTATGCCGTTAACACAATCAGACGATCGGCGGGGGAACTCCCTGCACGCTGGCAGACAACACCGGATCCCAGTCGCAGACCGCGCACGCGTGCAAGACCGACGACCGGCCGAAATCGAGCGCGGCACGATGCGGATCCTGGCTGGTACGCGCGTCGTCCCAGTCGAGCACGAATTCGCCCAGCCCGGAGTCCCAGTGGGCGGCCGCCGGTGACAGCGTCGCGGTCGCGAATCCCGCTGGCGCGGGATACGCGTACGCGAAGAAGGCTGCCCGCGGGTAGCGCCCGTCGCCGGGCCACCACCCGACTTCGATCTGCTGGGCGTCCCCCGCGTTACGCATGATGAAGTCGTCCGACGAAGGCTCGGCCGGCCGACCGGAGAACAGGCTCACCGCCAGGTCGAACGAGCCCCACCACGCGTTGACGGGTGTCGAGCGCCCGCGGTACGGGGCGCGCAGCGCGGACAGGACCAGCGCCGCGCGGGTCGCCGCCGCGAAATAGGCGGTGACGTGGGCGGGGTCGTAGGTCGCGTGCTCATCGTCTTGGTCCAGCGGGGTGGTCCACGGCACCTCCTGCGGCCGGGGATTTATCTCCACCGGGCCCGCGAGTCCGCGGACCGCCGCCAGCACGTCGCGGGTCACCTCCCTGACCGGCCGGTTCGGCGTGAGCGCGACACGTTCTGTTCGTCCGTCGCTGTGCTCCGCGACGGCTTCGTGGGTCCGCAGGTCCAGCGCGACGGCTAGCGCGCCGGAGCCGTCTGGGGCCGGCAGCGGATTCGTCTCCCAGCCGCGTGCGGTGAGGCGCAGCGCGGCGTGCTGCAGCTGGGGTTCGGGCGGAGCCAGCGCCACGGCCAGCTTGCCCAGAACTTGCGTGTGAGCGTGAAGGGTGTCGCAGGTGGCACTCCAGGCGTCGTAGGGGAGCGCCGGCCATTCAGTGGGCATAGACGCAAGCTACCGCTCAGCCGGTGTGCTCGCCCGGCAGGGACCAGTTGTATCGTTGAGGCCGTCTCGCACCCGGCGAGGCGCCCGTAAACCCGACAGCTCCCGGTCAGGTCGGAGGCAGGCGATGCAGTTCACCAAGCTCGGGCACTCATGCGTCAGGCTGGAGAAAGACGGCGCCGCCCTGGTCATCGACCCGGGCACCTTCACCGATGCGGCCGCTGCCATGAACCTGGCCACCGCCGTGATGGTCACCCACGAGCACCCGGATCATCTCGACGCGGACGCGGTACGCGCCGCCCTTTTCAGTGACCCAGAGCTGACGCTGTGGGCTCCTGCGGCGGTCGCCGAACAGTTCAAGGACTTCGGTGACCGCGTCCACGTTGTCCGCCACGGGGACGCGCTGGAGATCGCTGGTTTCTCCGTGCACGTCTACGGCCGGGAGCACGCACTGATCCACCGGGACATCCCGCTGGTGGAGAACACCTGCTTCATGGTCGACGGCGAGCTGTTCCACCCCGGTGACTCGTTCACGGTTCCCGAAGATCCCGTCTCGACGCTCCTGCTGCCGATCAGCGCCCCGTGGCTGAAGGCGGCGGAGATGATCGACTACTTCCGCGCGGTCGCGCCCGCCAGCGGCTACGCCATCCACGACGCGATCCTGAACGACGCCGGGCTGGCCCTCATGACCAGGATGATGTCCGTGGCTGCCGCTCCCAGCGGCGCGCCCGTCGCCCGGCTCGAACCCGGAACCAGCCTGGAGCTGTGACGTCCCGCCGCACACGCACTGGTCTCAGAACGTGCACCACGCTCCGTTCGGTAAGAAAAAGATTTTAATTTCCGAACGGACCTGGTATTACGCCCGGTTTCCGCTCACCGCCCTGACGAACTTGGTCAGTGCCAGACGGGTATCGTGCCGCCCTCGGTGCTGAAGCGCAGGGTGGCGGTGCTGGTCCTGTAGCCGGGGAGCCGGTAGCCCGGCGTGTACCAGGTCATCAAAGAATAGTAGGCGCGGCCGTTATGGTACGTGACGTCCGAGAGGGTCACGATCAGCTTGTGGTAGCTCGTCTTGCCCTGCGTACAGTTCGGGACGCAGCTGTTGACCCAGAGCGTTCCCGCGGACCTGGCGTCCCGGGAGTTCCAGGCGCTCCAGTACCAGGTGTGCGCCACCGGGGCGCCGCCCTGGCCGACGATGATCCAGCTAGGACGGACGGCCGGGTCGCGCCAGCCGTTGCTGTCGTTGTAGATGACAGGATTGGCAGCGGCCGAGGCGGCCGTAGCCAGGAGAGCCGGGACGCCGGCGCTCAGGGCCAGCAGCCCGGCGGCGACCACACTCTTCAGTGACCTCATGAGATTCCCCCAGGCCCCCGGGCCCGCGGAGCGAGCGCTAGGTGGGGGCCCGCGGCTATCACCCCGCGCGGCACGGCGGTCGGCCCGCACCTGGCGTCCGGTCGTGACGGAGTGGTTCGGGCAGCGGTTCCGGTGCCTGGCCTTCGACCTGCCCGGGCACGGATCCTCAGCCCCCGCTCGCGGAAGATAACCGATCTCTCGGGTCATGGGGTGCCCCTGCTGGACCCCAGATTGACCCGTCAGTCCGCTACATGCTCGTATGCGAGGTTTGAACCGATCCGGCGCGGAGGAGAAAGAAGACGGGTGTGTCAACTTGTCCGTCGATCGCGGAGTCTGTATTTCGTAGGAAGTTGTTACGTATTAGACAGTGGACTTGTGTGGTATCGCCTGCTTCTCTAAGAGTAGGAGTACTGGCGGCTACACTAGATGGACTGCGCGTAACCGAGCGTGCCCGGCACCAGGGAAGGGGTGGTACCCGATGCCTGACACCAAGTCAGATCATGAGGTCCAGGTAGTGGAGGTTCCTCGCGAGGAGGGCCGGGAGATCCTGGACCGCGCGGCGCGAGAGGCGCTCAACATCTCCGGAGACGAGTTCCTCGCCAAGTGGGACGCTGGGGACTACGAGGACGCCGACGACCCAGCCATTACCAGAGTTGCGATGCTGATCCCCTTTGCCCGGTAAGAACCCGCGGGAAGCGGTCGACGCATTCGTGGAACCGCTCAAGGACATCGTGTCCTGCGTGGCCACGGCGAAAATTAACTTGTCTCATGACGGCTGGGGCATGGCGGGCAAGATTCACGCATTAACCGTCAACAGGGACCAGCCGATTACCCTCAAATGTCGGCCTGCGCTTTTGCTCAAGATCGGGGTGCTCTACGAGATCATCCGCACCGAGGACAAGCCCGAGCGCGGTCCTTGGCGCGTCAGCACTCGCGGATACATGTACGAAATGCAGACGGCCAGCGGTGAGCTGGTCTGGTCCTATCACTGGCATCCGACCGGCAAGGTAGGCAGCCCTCATGCGCATCTCGGGCATACGCAACTGGCAGCTGACGCGGTTCTGTCCTACAAGGCACATCATCCAACTGGCCGGATCTCGCTGGTGACGGTGAACAGGGTCGGGATCCTCGGCGCCTTGTCGTCGTGCGGGTACCGGCCCGGCCGGGCCCGCACGTGTATCTCGAGAACCGGGCTGCCCGCCCGGATCTCGGTCATCATCGGGTAGGGATCGCGTACGTCCCCCGCGAGCTCGGAGAACTGCCGCATGGGATCGTAACTGCCCGCAGAAGGACCATCCCGCCCGGGCGCCGTGACCAACCCTGCCCCCTTACCCGATCTCGCGTGACCCGTGTGGACCCCGGCCCGGACTCGAACCCCACACCGCCAAGAAGCGGTCAGGTACTGCGCGGCACCGCCGGGGCCGGAGCGCTTTGCGTGACCTGCTGGCCGCTCGGCGGCACCGCGCCCCCGGAGGGCACCGCGACCGGCCTGGCGGTCAGCAGCACGGCGGAAACCGCTCCCGCGGCGGCGAAGAACGCGATAACAAGCACCAGGCCGTTGCGGTAGGCCGCGACCGGGTCGGTGCGGGACACGCGGGAAAGGATGGCCACCAGCCCGGCGACCCCGAGCACGGTGCCCACTTGGCGCGCCATGTTGAGGATTCCGCTTCCGGTGCCGAACCTGCCGGGTGTAAGCGAGGTGCTCCCGGAGCCGAGCAGCGACGGGATCGCCAGGCCGACCCCGGCGCCGCCCAGGAGCTGAGCGGGCAGGAGGTGGGTCAGGTAGGCCGGCTGGGCCTGGATCCGGGTGAGCCACAGCAGTTGGGCTCCGGCGTTGACGGCGCAGCCGATCACCGCGACTCGTCCTAGCCCGCCGAGCCAGGCGGCCATGCGCGGTGCGGCGATGCGGGCGAACGGCAGGACCATGAGCGGCCCGGGCGCGATGGCCAGGCCGGCGCCCGTGACCGTCGGCTGAGGTATTCAGCTGGCGGGTGCCCGCCGGGCGGTGAGGAACAGCTCGACCAGTTCCTGGGTCGTGGTGGCGTCTTCCGGGGCCTTGTCGTCGCGCCATCGCCCGGTGAACCGGGGGAAGCGCATGGCCAGGCCGGCGTCGGGTTTGATCAGGCCCCAGGCGGCGCTGTAGTTCGGGGACAGGGTGAGCTCGGCGCTGAGGATCTCGAGCACGAGCCCGGGCTCGAACCATTGGTCGGGTTGCTGCCGGGCGTCGACCCGGGCGGGCCGGTGCGGGGCGGCCAGCGGCGCCAGCCGTCCGGGCAGCGCGGCCAGGTCGGCGTCGGAGAACCCGGTGCCGCATTTGGTCACGGTGCGGAACAGGTCGGCGGCCGGGTCGTAGGCGGCCAGCAGCAGCGCGCCGTAGACCCCGGCGCGGCGGCCGCGGCCGGCGAACGCGCCGACCACGACCAGGTCGACGGTGTCGGATAGTTCGGTGCGGTAGTCCCGCTTGAGCTTGATCCATTGCCAGCCGCGGGCGCCGGCCTGGTAGACGGAGTCCGGGCCGACCGACTTGGACACCAGCCCCTCGCAACCGTCGGTGACCGCCTGCTCGAACGCCGCGTCCAGGGCGGCCGGGGTGTCGACCTCGGTGGCGGTGGTGAGCCGCAGCCGGTCCGAGGCGGTAATCGCCGCGGCCAGCTCGGCCCGCCGCTGCGGGTAGGGCAGCATGGTCAGGTCCTGCCCGTCGGCGTACAGCAGCTCGAAGCAGAACAGGCCCACCGGCACGTCAAGCACCGCCTGGTCGATGCCGTGCTTGCGCCGCCGGAACATGACCTCACCGAACGGGTGCAGCTCCCCGGCGGCCGCGTCGTAGGCGACGACCTCTCCCTCCAGGATCGCCTCGCGGGGCCCGAGCCCGGCGGCGAGGGTCGCCACGACGTCGGGAAACTGGGTACTGACGCGCTCCAGCCGGCGGGTGAACAGCTCGATCCGGCCGTCGGCGGTGCGGTGCGCCTGGACCCGAACGCCGTCGTACTTGTATTCCGCCGAGCACCGCCCGCCGAGCTTGGCCAGGATCTCCGCGGCGTCGGACAGCCGCTGGGCCAGCATGGCCCGCACCGGGTTACCCGGGCGCACGTGGATCTGCTCGGCCGCGGCCAGGCCGCCGTCGACCAGGGCGGCGGCGACCCGGCCCAGGTCGCAGCAGATGTTGTAGGCGCGTTCCAGCACCGGCCGGGCGGCCCGCCCACCGGTATAAACCTGGGCCAGCGCGTCCAGGATGGTCGGCGTGCCGATGCCCAGCCGCAGCCCCTTGGTGACCAGGCGCAGCAGGTAGCGGGCCTCCAGCGGGGTGGCCCGGACGAGCAGCCCGGCCAGCAGGTCCAGCTTGCGCCCCTGCGAGCCCTGTCCCTCGGCCGCGGCGATCTGGTGCAGGGTGTCTACCACAGCCGGGACCGTCAGGCTGGCCGCCCGGTCGGCGGCGGTCATGGCCAGCAGTTGCTCGGCGGCCAGGCCGAGGTCGCCGGTCTGGTGGACCAGGGCGGTAACCTGCGCGGGGCTGGTGTCGGTGGCGGTGGCGACCGCGCGGACGGCGAGCTTTTCGGCCAGGCCCAGGTCCACCCCGGCGAACTCCGGCGCGATCAGGCCCTGGCACAGGTAGCACACCACCGGCAGCAGTTCGGCCGGGGTCTGGGCCAGGAGCGCGGCCAGGCGATCCACCAGCGCCAGCCGGCCGCTGGCCTGCTCCAGGTCACGGTAGGCTTCGGCGACGATCTCGTACTGCATGCCGCTCCCTTCGCTTCGCTCGATCATGACACGCCGATCGGCAAACCAGCGGAGTAGCCAGGCCCGGTTGGGAACGGCAGGAAGTAGCCAGGCCCGGTTGGGAACGGCAGGAACTTCCCGACCAAGGGACACTGGCGCGCCCGGTCACGGCTGAACGACATTGAAGAAGGTTTGACCGACCTCCGGCGGGTCATCCGTGACCGCAAGATCCAGTCCGTAGCGATCCCCCCTCGGTTGCGGTAACGGCGGGCTGGACTGGCGTGACGTACGCCCGCTCATTACCGGGGCTCTCGGCGATCTTCCTGGCGTCCACGTCATGGTGTATCCACCCCAAGGCGCGCCTCCAGCGGAGTCGATGCAGGTTCACACCGACCGTCCCAAGATGACAGCGGGGCGCGCGGCTGTGCTGACGGCAGTGGGCAGCTACATTCGCCTGAGCCAGCTCGAGCAGGCCGCAACGTCAGAAGGAGCCTCGCTGCTGGAGATCCAGAAGCTGATGTACTTCCTCCAGGAAGCCGGGCAGGCATTGCGCCTGGACTACGTCAAGGCGCGTTACGGGCCGTACGCTGACAACCTCAACCACGTCCTCCAGGCGATGGAAGGTCACTATCTGCGCGGGTACGGCGACCGCACCCAGCAAGTCCTGAAGCTCAGCCCGATCACCCTCATGCCTGGCGCCGAAGACGAAGGGCGTCAATGGCTCGATGACCATCCCGACGGGACAGCCGACCGGATCGAAACTGTGATGCACCTGGTCACCGGCTTCGCATCAGCCTATGGCCTTGAGCTGCTCGCGACCATCCACTGGATCGCGACCCGGGAAGGTGGCGACCAGGTTTCTGATCCGGGGGAGTTGACTGAGCACGTCGGTAGTTGGAGCGAGCGCAAGGGACGCCTGTTCACGGAAATCCACGTGCGCAAGGCGGCGGATCATCTGAGGCGTCTTGGATGGGTGACCGCTGCCTAGCCCTCGGCATATTGCGCGTTCCCAGCTACGGATGGGTCAGGCAGGCCCGTTCTGGCAGCGCTCGCGTCCGCGATGACAGGCATGTCCTCCCGATCGGGGCGGCATCCAGGTTGAGACGCGTTTCCGCCAGGAGTACTACTAGGCCTGTGGCGAGGATCGGAACAGGATCCTGAACGGGTCATCGGGGGCCGCGGAGGGGTCGGAGTCCGCTGGTAGGTGGGCGGCTCGTGGTTTGGTAGCGGCCGTTGAGGTTGATTGTGGGGTGGCCGAGCGGGGAGAGCCTGGC
>WNFC01005866.1_pt1 | contig 24212 bp, 24 predicted proteins | sample 5400541 | NCBI WGS metagenome assembly WNFC01 (sample SAMN13153342, study PRJNA577476) | soil metagenome | isolation source: 120 cm saprolite under Douglas fir tree site 2 hole 2 replicate 1 | place: USA:California | collected 2015-04-18
GGCCACGACCGCCAGTTTGTTGTGGGCGGTACGGGAGGAATGCCCTTTTTGGCCAGTGAGGAACGCGGTGAAACGATGCAGGTCGGGGCGGTCTATGTCCTCGAGATAGCGCTTGGGGCAGGACTCTTGAAACTGTTCCAGGGCCACCCTGTACGCTTGATACGTCTTCCGCTTCCTGCCTGTTGATGGGCGGTAGAAGTCGAGGAATTCGCTGCAAGCATCACCCAAGCTTCTTTTTAACTCTTGGGTTTCTTGGCCGACCTTGAGGCCTAACGCCAGGCCTCGGAGGCGATGGAGATGTCGTTCCATGGCCGCTTGCGCTTCTGAAGCCTCCTTGCCCACTGCCTGCCGACGGCGCCTGCCATTCTCATACCACTCGATCGAGTAAAACCCTTCCGGGTGATGCTCGGCCTTGCCGTTCACCAGTACATAGTTGGGCCGCACGCTGCCATTGCGCAGCCAAACGACCGGATAGTAACGCCACCCGGAACCGCCTTTGACGTGTTTTAAGAGATTCGCTCGCTTGTTCATAGCCGGAGCCTTTCAAAATGGACTCCATCGGCTAGGACGACTGGGAAGGAAGGGTTTCGACGGTCAGGTCGAAAAAATGGAAGCGAAGGTGGAATCGAAGCCGGCTAAGTGTCTGCAGCAAAAGTACTGGCGGAGAGAGAGGGATTCGAACCCTCGATACAGGTGTTAGCCCGTATAACGGTTTAGCAAACCGCCGCCTTCAGCCTCTCGGCCATCTCTCCGGCGTGCGGAACTAGGAACAGTTTATCACTCGACGGCTGTCTCTTATCAAAAAGCGGTGCTGCCGTTCCTGAGAAGTTGAGACTGCCCGACCGGCCGTCGTTGACCTGGGGTCATCTTCTACTTGGATGCGGGGTTTTGTTAGGTTTGATCTCTAGCGGCGGCTTTCTACTCTCCTCACGGTCGCGGCAGTTGACGTTATTCCATACACTTGTAGCCAGGCAGATGGAAACCACCGAACAGACGTCTCCTGATCAGCAGCCGGTTCTCGATACGCCGGTTCTCAATACGAAGATCTGCGATCTCGGTCTCAAAATCGAAGGCTCGCCGGTTGAAGCCCTGGTACAGAGACTATATCGGGAGCTTGATCAAAAGAAGATCGCAAAGTTCCGGCCGGCGTGTTATTTAACCGACGAATGGGGATGCCCGTCCGGAGAGCCGGTGATCGGCATACCGTTTTATCTCGCGCGGCCCGATCTGGCGCAGATCGAAAAAGAGAACAATGATCTCGAAGACAATCGCGAGATCATGAAGTATCTGCGGCACGAAGCCGGACATGCGTTCAACTACGCGTACAAGCTGCATCGCACACCGGAGTGGAAGCAGCTATTCGGTCCTTATCGCCGGCCCTATCGCGAGAACTACCGGCCGGTGTTGTTCTCGAAAGACTATGTGCGCTATCTGCCAGGGTGGTACGCGCAAAAACATCCGGATGAGGATTTTGCGGAAACCTTCGCGGTGTGGATGACGCCACGATCGAGCTGGCGGAAGAAATATCGCGGCTGGGGCGCGATGTCCAAGCTCCGCTACATGGATAAGATCGCGAGGGAAGTGGGCAATGCTGAGCCATTACGCAAGCGGGGCTCGCCGGATATCACTGTCGCTGAGATGGAAATGACGGTAGGCGAATTTTATCGCCACACGACGGAGCAAGTGTCGCTGCCGGATGTAAACCTCGACAGCGACCTGGCGGCGATCTTCAATGGGTCGAAACGGCAGAAGAATTCCGAGCCTGCGGGAGCGTTCCTGCGAAAGAATAGGAAAGCGCTGGCCGACCACATTGCCGCCTGGACGGCAATGCAGCGGCCCATGGTGCGCAAACTCATGGAGGCAGTCGAGAAACGCAGCACGGAACTGGATTTAAAGATTGATCGTCGAAAAGAAGCGGAACACTTGTCAGAGTTCACCGTGTTTGTAACCACGCTGGTAATGAACCATCTGGCTCGGGGGAAGACTTTTCAGGCGTAAGCTAGAGGTGGAATGCTGGAACTGGAATGCTAAAACTGGAATGAGCGACCCGCTAAAAATCGCTGTTCTCTATGACGTCTGGGGTGAGGAGGAGACTCCCGACTCCGAGGCGGCGGCAGAGTCTGGCCGCAAACGTAAAGAGAAAGAAGACCGCGAAGAAATTTTCGACGCCCTGACCAAGTGCCGCGTACATGGATCTGCTCGGACTCAACTACACAGGAGCCGGTCCGCATGCCCATTTTCTGGCACAGGACAAAGCCACCGCCAAAAAGATGTTCGCGTTTCACGATATCCGCACGCCGTTTTTCGCGACCGCCTATCGCGGAAATATTGACCACGCGCATGATGTGAAATTTCCGCTGATTGTGAAGCCGCAGTCCGAAGATGGCTCTATCGGAATTGACGCGGAAGCGGTGGTCACTGGCATAAAAGAGCTGATGGAGCGGGTGGAATACGTGCAGAACGAGTTCGACTCGCCGGCTCTGATCGAAGAATACATTGAGGGCCGCGAGATTTATGCGGCCTGCCTGGGCGGCTACGAACACACCGAGGTGCTTCCGTTGGTGGAACTTGATCTGTCGCAATTGCCGGAGGGAACTCCGAAGATCGCCAGCCGCGATGTGAAATTCGAGCGCAATTCGAGAGCGTACAAAGTGACCAAGTCGAAAGTGGCCGACGATCTGGATGAGGAGACCACGCAGAAGCTTTCGGAGACGGCCCTGGCTGCTTATCGCGCAGTGAAGCTGCGCGACTACGGACGCATTGATATGCGATTAACTCCAAAGGGCGATGTGTACGTGATCGAGGCCAACCCGAACCCATGGCTTTCGAGCAAACACGAGTTCGCGATGGCGGCGAAAAAATCGGGACGAAGCTACACCCAGCTCATCGGTGCGATTGTGGATATCGCGCTGGAGCGCACGCGGGCTCGGAACAAATCCAACGGCAGCTAGGTTTGCGCCGATTTCCTGGCCCTTGCCGCTCTCATGACCTTCCGCTGATCGGAAGCAGTTTCAATTCGATTCCTGCCGCCCTGTTTAGCCCGGTACAGAGCTTGATCGGCCTGTTGGATGATTTCTTCCGCGCGCAACCGGGGCTGGGATTCCGCGATTCCAATACTGACGGTCATACTTACGGCTCCGGGCCGCGCATCGGCGCTCTGTGGCGCACGCCCTTTGGTTTTACGAGTGCCTATGGTCCTGCGCTCGGCCTCCCGCGGAGCTTTGCGTCGCTCCTCGCCGGTGCGAACGCGGAAAGAGGAGCTTTCAATGTTCATCCGCAGCAGTTCGAGATGGTCGGTTACCTCCTTCGCATTCCGGCCGGGGAACAGAATGGTGAATTCTTCGCCGCCGACTCGAAAGGCTTCGCCGCCACCGCTGACGCGAGCGAGTCTTGAAGCCACCAGACGAAGCACCTGGTCTCCGGTATCGTGGCCAAAGCTGTCGTTAATGCGTTTGAAATGGTCAATATCAACCGCAGCAATTGCGTAAGGAGGTTTCAGGCGAAGCAGCGCATCATTGAACGAACGGCGGGAGGCAAGTCCAGTAAGCTCGTCCTGGTAGGCAAGAGAATACGAGTTTTCGACAATGGAACTGGCGAGAACCAGCGCTGCGGTGCCGAAGTAGGCGCTGCCAATCTTTCCTGCGCCGCCCGCTTGGAATCCCAGCCAGGTGGCGATCAGCGACCAGAACATCCCGCTGTCGATTGCCCGGTGGCGCTGGAACATGCGAACCAGCAGCAGGCAAACTGCGGCCATGAAGACCAGCAGCGCCGGCTGAGGCACTCGCCAATGGTAGGACGGAATCAGCGACCAATGAAGAAACCCAGGCACGGGCTGGCCGGCCCGTGAGATGGCCGCCACGAACACTGACTCAAAGAACAGCAGGGCCAGAAACCATCCCAAGGTGCGGTCCTCAGATCCTCGCTCCGGGAAAAACGTCAGCAGGACGAAGTTGAGGGGGATGAGGAGCGCAACTGCTTCGAAGGCGATTCGGCCTGGCCCAAAGGAGACAATTCGGCCTTGCGCGAAGAACTCCACCGCGTGGTGACCCAGCAGCAACACGACAGCCGAAAAAAAAATCCGCGTGGAATGAAACCGCCACGCCAGCAGAGAAGCAGCGATGAAAACCGCATAGTAGAAGAAGCTGACGCTGGCAGGCGAAAGCGAGGCCCAGTCTGTCCCCAGCAGCAGAACGGCGGCAAGCACAATGCCGCCTCCGGGGAGGAGGATGGACTTGACGGTTCTCCGGGTCAAAAGCTCCATAAGCGAGGGCCTGATTCCCATTATCCTCCGGCGATAAGGGTCGGTAGGGCGAGTGGCAGGGCTGGTTCAGCGTTTGAAATCATTTCCGAGTTCCATTTTCGGAACTCTGAGCCCTTCGTTCCGGCGTATTCCCTTGTTTAGGTCAAGCCCACCCCTAAGAATGGAGTCATCTCGACGCAGAGGATCTGCAAATGCGCGTACTGATAGCCGAAGACGATGCCGCACTGGCCAGTTTTGTGCGGAAAGGGCTGGAAGCAGAACATTACGCGGTCGATATAGCCGCAGATGGAGAACAGGCGCGGGCGATGGCCACCGAATTCGACTATGATCTGGTGATTCTCGACCTGAATCTGCCGCGAGCGGATGGGGTTGTGATTCTCCGGCATCTGCGGACCCGTAAACCGAGTTTGCCCATCGTAGTGCTGACCGGAAGAAGCCGGGTCGAGGACCGTGTGCAGTGTCTTGATCTCGGCGCAGACGACTTTCTTGCCAAGCCGTTCTCTTTTGCCGAACTTTCAGCCAGGATTCGCGCCCTGTTGCGCAGAAGCCATCTCCCGGCAGCGTCGGTGCTCAGCGTGGCGGACTTGAAGATCGACCGGGTGGAGCGGCGAGTGGAATGCGCCGGCAAAAGGATCGAACTCACCTCCAAGGAGTTCGGGCTGCTCGAGTACCTCATGTTGAATGCCGGACGGCGAGTCACCCGGGTAATGATCATTGAGCATGTGTGGAATCTGTCTTTTGACACCACGACCAATGTGATTGACGTTTACGTCAATTACCTGCGTCGGAAAGTGGATGACGGCTACGGCAAGCGTCTGATTCACACCGTGCGCGGCGTAGGATATGAGCTGAGCGCCCGCGAAGCGGCATAGGTCCGACAAGACAAAAGACCCGCCACGGATTTGCACGGATTTACACGGATAGAACAAATCTGAACAAAATTCCAACCAACCCAAGACCTTTGATCTCTTGAATTCCGATCCGTGGATATCCGTGTAAATCCGTGGCCGCCTTTTGCTTTTCCAGGACAATTTCCCACTTTCTCCCTGTCCGCCAAACTGGGAAAGATTTTTCCAAAAAGCAACTTCTTAATCTTCCTCTAATCGCCTTCTTAACTTCGCCTGATTGAATCAAGCCTACGACAACCGCGGCATTTTATCCCCTTGGCCCCGGGTAGGTAGTGGTTGCTCCCGATGGTGAGGAGTTGAAAATGCAGGCAGTCAAGCAAGCCTACGGCGCGTGCCAAGACGAAGCAGAGCGCCAGCGGTTGCTCACCAAGCAATTGCCACAAGTCCGGTACATTGCCCGCTGTATTCACGAACGCTTGCCGCGCCATGTTCCTTTCGAAGACCTGGTTCATGCCGGCGTAGTCGGGTTAATTGATGCGCTGCAGAAGTACGACAAAGGCAAACACGTGATGTTCGGCTCTTACGCCAAGTTCCGGATTCGCGGCGCCATCGTCGACAGTCTGCGCGAGATGGACTGGAGCCCGCGCGATTTGCGCCGCCAATCGCGCCGGTTGGAGGAAGCCCACGACAGGCTGCGGCTGGATCTGGGACGCAATCCCAGCGAACCGGAGCTGGCTGTGGGAATGAAAATCACCCTATCTCAACTGCAAAAGCTGCTGGGTGAGATCAGTTCTCTCGAAATCGGTAGTCTGCGGACGATTTCTCCGGAAAACGGAAAGGATGAAGACCTCTGCGAATTTCTGCCCGACGATCGCGATGAGAGCCCGTTGGCGCAGTTTCTGCACTCGGAAATGCGGGAGCTTCTCGCGCGTGCTATAGCTGAGCTGGCAGAGAAAGAACGGCAGGTGCTGACGCTTTACTATTTTGAAGAGCTGACCATGAAAGAAGTAGGTATGGCGCTGGGCGTGGGCGAGTCGCGGGTTTCGCAAATCCACTCGATGGCTGTGGTGCGGCTGCGGGTCCGCATGACCGAACTTACTGCCAGCCGCGGGAAACTGGTACGCGGGGCCGCTGCCTCGCGGTAAAACGGAAGTCCAGCCGGACGATACTACACAGTCTCGATGACCAGCACTGCAGGCTTCGGCAAATACCCCTTGCGTTGAAACCAGTCCTCCAGCGCGTCCTTCAGCTTGTCCACAGGCACGCGTTCCCCGATCTCCATCACTCCATCCTCTACCGGCAAGGTGTCGTCAAAAATACTCTCGTTGGTGAAGCTTCTCATGGAGAAGCTGTCGAGCCATTTCAACGGACACCGCCGCCGCTTTCCATCCTGCTCGTATTCGACACGAATTCTGCGGGAAAACATTCCTGAACGATTCTAAATGGGAGAAGCCGCGGGAACTACGGCGTTGGATGCGCAGTTGCCGGGACGTGATCGCCGGAGCCGTTGACCAGATCCTTCAGCTCTTTACTGGGCTTGAAGAAGGGAATCTTCTTGGCGGGCACTTCCACGCGCTCTCCGGTCTTGGGATTGCGTCCGACACGCGGCTTGCGCTGCCGCGTGCGAAAGCTGCCAAATCCGCGAATCTCGATTTTGTCGCCAGCGCGCAACGAGCGCACCACGCTGTCGAAGATGGTTTCGACAATCACTTCGCTGTCTTTGCGGGTCAGCTCCGCCAAACGGGAGATTTCGTCGATCAAGTCCGCTTTGGTCATAGCCTCTTCGCTCCCTTATTTTGCTCTGAATTTCTGGCCGGAAGCCCCAGCCACGTTACCGGGGTCTGCATAACCTTCTCAAATTTCAGGGGTTGTTGGCAAGGGGCAGGTTCGCCCCTGGTTACTTCCTATTTCCTGTTTCCTGGTCTTCTGTTTCCTATTTCCAAAGATAGTAAAACCCCATCTGCTGGTCGAGCAGCTTCTCTTTCGTGGGCAGCCACGGCGAAACGTCCCCAAATAACAAATCCAGCAGCGACTGGCGCTGTCTCTCCGGATGTACAAGAACCGGCTCACCGCTGATTCCAACCGACTTTGCTGTGTCCTGAACGGCGGAACGGAAATCGGCGATCTGGTCAATCAGGTGCATGCCCAGGGCCTGCTCCCCGGTCCACACCCGGCCATCGGCTATCGGCTTGATGTCAGAGACTTTAACGTGGCGCCCATCGGCCACCGCCTGGACGAACTGGCCATACATGTTGTCAATCAGGCCCTGCATGTACTGGCGTTCGGCCGGAGTCAGTTCGCGGGTGGGATCGCCAGTGTCTTTGAATTCACCGACCTTCAGGATCTCAGGCTTCAGCTTCGCCCAGCGCATGAGGTCGCCATAATTCACCCACTCGGCAATTACCCCGATCGAACCAACCACGCTCCCGCTGTCGGCGTAGATCTTATTGGTCCCAGCGGAGACATAATACGCGCCACTTGCGCCCACGGTCTGGATCGAAGACACAATGCGCTTCTTCTTTTCGTCGCGGATGCGCTTGACTTCGCGATAGATCTCTTCCGACGCAGCCACGCCGCCGCCGGGCGAATTCACGTGAATGATGATCGCTTTGATGGAATCGTCGTCGGCAAAGCGGCGCAGTTGATCAACCACTTCGTTGGGATCGAGAATCACGCCGTCGAGGTCCACGACGCCGATCTTGTCGCCGAAGGCATGAAACCCGGCCTGGCGCTCGCCCGCATGCACAGCGACATAAACCAGGGTGAAGACGGCCAACACAAAGAGGAAAAAAGCGCCTCCTCCGATTAGGACCCAGAGCCAGATGCGCGAACGTCCGTTTTCAGCCATAAATATTTCAGTAGTTTAGCACTTGCGGGGCTGGCGTGGCGCTAATCTGGCACGACGACCTTCAGGGCATTGCGGGCAACGCTGAACTCAACCGGAGTCTGGCAGACGTACTCGCCGTCGGCATAGACGTCGAGAGGAGACTCGGTCTCAAGCCTGGCAGTTGCAGTCTGCGCGTACTCAACTTCGCGAAAGCCGAGATGCTCACCGAAAAATACCGTAGGAAAAAGGCAGAAGAGTTTGAACCGGCCCATGGCGCGGACGATACAGATGTCCAGTTTGCCGTCGTCGATCTGGGCTTGCGGAGCGATCTTCATCCCTCCACCGTAGGCAGGCGCGTTGGCAAAAGCGGCGAGAATGGTTGGTTTTGGAGGAGAGGCGTCTTGGTCGCCTAGCGAAACCTTCATCGGAAATAGCACGAACCGGAGAAACTCACGCGGAGCGCAGAGAGCGTACCCGCCGTGGGAGCGAATCCATTTGGGAAGCGCGTTCGCGCGCCGGTTGATTTCTGCGTCGAGTCCGGCGCCGGCAACACAGCAGAAGTAGTGTGCGTGTGGCGCGGGCGCCCCGCCCGCGTTTGCCGCGGCCGGGGATGTCTCTCTGATTAGGCCAAGATCAATGGTGCGCAGATTGTTTCCATTCACCGCGAATTGACGCCAGGCCCTCAACGAATCCCGCACGCTGCCGATATTCAGCGCGCGCGCAAAATCATTTCCGCTGCCGCAGGGGACAACCAGGACGGGGAGTCCGAGATTTACAAGCTGCGCAAGATGGCGGTAAACCGTGCCGTCACCGCCGAAAATCACCACCACATCCGCATCATTCGATGACGCCGGTGGGCCCGAGATCCACTGCGCGCTTCCAATACGCCGAAACTTGTCCACGTATCTCGAAACATTTCCCGGCCCAAGGATGGCGGCAGCACGCATGAGTGACGGAAGTTCTATCAGAACTCTCGGCCCGTGTCATCCTGTGGGTTTTCGTCATTGCTCAAAACGCTCTGTCATCCTGAGCAAGGCAGTTCCTTCGCTTCGCGAAGGAACTGGCGCGTCGAAGGACCCCTTGCATCGCGGCAGCTGTGGCGGCGTTTCAGGGAATTCTCACGATACGTTCGTTGTGATGGGAATGCCTTTCGGCGTCAATCATTACGCTAACTGAAAGGGGTCCTTCGACTCCGGAGAACGATTCGCCGGGCGAATCGTTCTGCTCCGCTCAGGATGACAATGCATGTGACGACCTGATGGGTGCCGAGCGGTGCGCGCTCAGTTTATGAGTTTCACTTTTTTCATTTTGCGGCCAACTCGCAGGACGATATCCTGGTTGAGCGGTGTATTCACAAGCACCTCCTGCGCGCCAATATTTGCGCCCGCTATACTGACAGCCCCACTCTTTATCTTTACTGCCGCCTCCGTGTTGGAAGATGCCAGGCCCGCTTGACGGATCAGCTTGTCAATGCGCACCGGAAACGAATCGTCCGCAAAACCGCTGATGTCTCTGAGCGCGCCGCCCCCTTTTCCCTCGGGAATGACATCCGCCAACCGGATCTGGACATGCTCTAACTGTTCCGGCACCTCATCCTTCTGAAACTGCTTCGCCCAATCTTCCGCCGCCTTTGCCGCCGCCTCTTGCGAATGAAAGTCCTTTACAATGCGAGCGGCCAAATCCTTTTTCGCCTGCATGGGATGCGACTCGTGCTTCATCTTCTCGATCTCGGCGATCTGCACATCGGTCAGCAGTTCGTAATACCGCCACATCATTTCGTCGGATATGGACATCAGCTTGCCGTACATCTCCAGCGGCGCCTCTTTGATCCCGATCGCATTGCCGTACGACTTCGACATCTTCTGTACGCCGTCGAGGCCTTCGAGGATCGGCATCGTCAGCACGACTTGTGATTCCTGGCCGTAACTGCGCTGCAATTCGCGTCCGACCAGGAGATTGAATTTCTGGTCGGTGCCGCCAAGTTCGACGTCGGCTTTCAGCATGACGGAGTCATATCCCTGCGCCAGTGGATAAAGCAGTTCGTGCAACGCGATCGGTTTTTCTTCCCGGAAGCGTTTATGGAAGTCCTCGCGCTCGAGCATCTGGGAGACGGTGGTTCGAGCGGTGAGCTTAATCCAGTCTGCCGACTTCATCTTTTCGAACCATTCGTTGTTGAAACGCACTTCGGTGGTGCGCGGCGAGAGAATCTTGTACACCTGCTCCATGTAGGTCTTGGCGTTCTTCATCAACTCTTCCGCGCTCAGCGGAGGCCGCGTCGCCGAGCGTCCGGTAGGGTCTCCGATCATGCCGGTGAAGTCGCCGATCAGGAAAATGACGGTGTGGCCGAGGTCCTGAAAGTGTTTGAGCTTGCGCAGCAGCACCGTGTGACCAAGATGCAGGTCAGGGGCCGTGGGATCGAACCCGGCTTTCACGCGCAGCGGTTTGCCGGACGCGAGGGACTTCTCCAGCTTCGAGCGCAGCTCAGTTTCGCGAATGATCTCCGAGCTGCCTTTCTTGATGTAGGTCAGTTGTTCGTCAATAGGGGCGAAGGTTGGCATCGAAGCATTATAAGGAATTGCGAGGCGGGCAGCGTCTTGCTGCACAAGAGGCTGCCCCGGACACGGCCCGGACGTAATCAGTTGGAGACTAGAAGAACCGTCCTTTCCACTCTACGATCACGAAAGAATTCACCGCCGAGCGTGCTGAGATCGCAGAGAAAATCTTTCTAAAATCTCGGCGCCGTCGACGTGCTCTCCGGTAAAAAGGCCCCAGTTAGTGAGGACCATTGTGTCGGCTGCGGTTGAAGTGCAATCCGATGAAGTGCAATCTGAGATAATGCACCGGGCCTCTCCGCCTGGCAGGGCATCCCGCACTTCATTGTTTGCAAAATATTCCGCCCGAATATTGCGTGGTCTTTCCCGCGAAACAACTTCCGGACGATTCATTCCGGAGATGGATGGTCTGCGGTTCGCAGCGATTGCGATGGTCGTTCTATTCCATTTGAACGGCTATTTAACGGCCAAAACGACCTTTTATGAGCGTGCATCCATCGCACCGGGCTGGCTCTGCCGCGTCGCCCTGTTGGGGTCCCACGGCGTCGAGCTGTTCTTTGTGATCAGCGGATTCATTCTTGCGCTGCCTTTTGCCGCGTACCATCTGGCGGGGGCACCCGTAGTGAGTTTGCGAAAATATATCTGCGCCGCCTCACCCGCCTGGAGCCTCCTTATTTCGTTACCATCTTTTTGCTGGTGGCTCTGGGAATTTGGATCCACCCGGGCGCCGCGTCCGCTATCCTCCCGCACTTGGCCGCCAGCCTGGGTTATCTGCACAACATCATTTACGGGTCCCAGAGCACAGTGATTGGCGTGGCGTGGTCGCTGGAAATCGAAGTTCAGTTTTATTTGCTAGTTCCGCTATTGACGCTGGTATTCGCGATTCGAAGCCCGAGGCTCCGACGGTCGTTTCTGATCGGACTTACATTGGCAACGCTGGCAGCGCAACCCCTACTTGTGCCGCACCATCCCAGATTTGCTCTTTCAATGCTTGCGTATTTGCAGTTCTTTCTAATTGGATTTTTCCTGGCGGATGTTTTTCTGATTAACTGGAAGAATTCGCCACCCCGGAGGTCTTACTGGGACCTGGTCGCGCTCGCCGGCTGGCCTCTGCTGTTCCTGGCCCTGCAATCCACGGTGCTGACGCATTGGCTCTTTCCAGGGCTGCTGTTCATGATGTACTGCGCAGCATTCCGAGGCCGATGGATCAACCGTTTTTTCTCCAACCGATGGATCACCGCGGTGGGCGGCATGTGCTACTCCATTTATCTCATCCACTACGAAGTGATTTCGGCTGTGGGGCGGTTCACCAAAGCGCTAGGCTCACACCTTCCGAATCCCGTGTACCTCGTGGTGCAGTTTGTTCTCGTTGGAACACGCATCGTAATCATTTGCGGAGTGTATTTCGTGGTGCTGGAGAAGCCGTGCATGAGGCGCGATTGGCCGCAACGGTGTTGGCAAAGCATTACGTCTTTGATTCCAGTGAAACAGTCGCGGCCGGGCGAGACGTTCGCCGATTGAAACTGAGTCAGAAGTGTGGATCAATCGGCCTAAGTTCAGCGTTCTGACTTCGGGTTCAAAGCACAAGCCTTCTCCCGATTACGTTGAATGAACCGGCCAGCACAATATTGATTGCTTCTGAATACGAAATGTGCTCTTGCTCCAGAATCTTTGCGGCAAGCGTCTTTTCATCGTCCGTGTCCAGCACCGGCACGGCTTTTTGCACGATGATCGCACCATGGTCGAGTTCCTCATCCACGAAATGGACGGTGCAGCCGGAGACCTTCACGCCGTAAGCAAACGCCTGCTCCTGGGCTTCGAGACCGGGAAACGCGGGCAGTAGCGAGGGATGAATATTCAGTACCTTCCGCGGAAACTGGCGAACGAACCAGGGGGACAGCAGCCGCATGTATCCGGCGAGGCAGACCAGATCCACGTTGTGCTGCTGCAAAGCTGCAACCACTTCGCGGTCATGTTCTTCACGGACTTTGCCTTTCGAGGGGATGACTACGGTTTCCAGTCCCAGCGTGCGGGCAGCTTCCAGCCCTCCCGCATCAGCGCGGTTCGAAATTACGATCGCGATCCGGGCGTTCGGAATCTTTCCTGAGGCGACGTTCTTTGCAATGACCTCGAAGTTCGAGCCGCGTCCCGAGAGCAGTATGCCCAGGTTTTTCATTTTGTCGCTCACTTGATGGGCGGCGTTGCGACCGGTGGAGTTGTAAATGTCGGTTGTACAACCTCCAGCGCAATCGAGGAAGTTTCGGCGGAGCTCGGTCCGACCATGATGTCGAACGTACCGGGCTCGACTACGCTGTGCATGTCCACGTCTATCATCGAGAGCGCATCCGGGGTCAGGGTGAATTCTACCGTGGTCTTTTCCCCCGGCTTGAGGGTTGCGCGCTTGAAGCCGCGCAGCTCCATTACCGGCCGGGTGACGGACGCGACGCATTGATGGACATACATCTGCACCACTTCATCTCCCTCGCGGGCACCAGTGTTTGTTACGTCCACAGCGACCCTCGCGTTCCCGCCTGGCAGAATAGACGGCGGTTCGACGCGCAGACTCTCGAACTTAAATGTCGTATAGCTCATGCCATATCCAAAAGGAAACAACGGTCGGCGGCCGATGGGCGTAGAACCAGACGCAGAGGGCGACCCGCACGGTCTGTTTTCTGTCTCCTCCTTGAGCACCCGCTTAGCGATCTCGGCAGCCGTAAGCGGCTGCTGGGGCCCGTCTCGCAGATAGCTACGATTGCGCGACGGCTTGTAGTTATAAAAATCGGGCAACTGGCCGACCGACCTGGGAAAGGTAATCGGCAGCTTGCCTCCGGGGTTGATGTCGCCAAAGATCACGCTCGCCGCCGCCGTGCCGCCCTGCTCACCGAGATACCAGCCTTCCAGAATCGCCGGCACACGTTCTTTGATGTAGTTGATGGAAAGCGGGCGTCCGTTGATCAGCAGTACGATGACCGGCTTGCCGGTCGCAACCACGGCCTCGACAAGCTGCTCTTGTGCCCCAATCAGGTCGAGCGAGTCGCGGTCTCCCAAATGCTCCTCGGACCAGGCTTCGCGGTTGGTGCTTTCGTTCTCGCCAACCACAACGATGGTGACATCGCTCTTTCGTGCCACCTCAGCCGCGGCGCGAATGGTTGCTTCCTGCGATTTCGCATCCGGAATGTCAATCTTGTTTTCGTACCACGCGGACCAGCCTTGCTTGCCGGTGGTGATCTTGCAGCCTTCGGCAAATACTACCTTCACCCCCGGCCCAACCCGCTTGCGGATTGCGTCGAGAATGCTGATCTGATTTCCCGGCCCGGGATCGCGGCTGTAGCCGCCGAGATGAACGTCGGCAGCATTTGGCCCGATCACGGCAATAGTTTTCAGTTTCGCCGGATCAAGTGGTAGAAGATCGCCGTCGTTCTTCAGTAGAACAATCGCCTTCTGGGCGGCTCTCAATGCAAGCTGCTTGTGCTCAGAACTGTTAGTAATTCGCTGCGCGTAATCCGGATCAACGTAGGGATTCTCGAAAAGCCCCAAGCGGAATTTCGTTGCCAGTACCCGGCTTACCGCGAGGTCAACTTCACGTTCCGGAACCAGGCCTTGCTTCACCTGGTCAACCAGAGTCGCATACACCGAACCGTCAGAAAGGTCGAAATCAACTCCGGCTGCGAGTGCCTTGCGCGCGGCTTCGGCTTTGTCCGCAGCCACGTGATGGGTCTCGACCAGCATCTGCAAGCCGTTGCCGTCGGACGTCACATACCCCTGGAATCCCCACTCCTGGCGCAGCACTCGGTCGAGCAGCCAGTGATTGATGTGCGAAGGGATGCCATCAATTTCGTTGTAGGAAGCCATCACGCTGCCCGCGTGGGCTTCTTCCACAGCCGCCTGAAAGGGCAGAAAGAACGACTCGCGAATGTTTCGCTCTGAATAATTTCCCGGTGCGGTATTGGTACCGCCTTCGGGTTGGCCGTGTACCGCAAAATGCTTCGCGGTCGCGATCACGTGGTGCCGGTCTATGCTCCACGATGTTCCCTGCAGGCCATTGACCGCAGCCACCGCCATACGAGACACGAGATATGGATCTTCGCCGTAGGTCTCTTCGGTGCGCCCCCAACGCGGATCGCGCGCCAGATCGAGGACGGGCGTGAAAGCCTGGTTGGTGCCGGCGGACGCCATCTCATCGCCGGCGGCGGTGAAAACCTGCTGCACCAGCTCCGGGTCCCAGGTGCTGGCCAATCCTAAAACCTGAGGGAAACTCGTACTGCCGTAAGCCATGTACCCGTGCAATGCTTCTCCCATGAACAGCATGGGAATACCTAACCGCGTTTTTTCGAGCATGTATTTCTGGGCCTGGTTGCGCAACGTGGCCGCATCGTGCGCGTTGGTTTGCGATTCATTGCGGAAGAGATCGCGAAACTTCTCAAAGATCGCCTGACCCTCAGGGTCGTGGATTGTCATCATGCGGCGCCGGCCGCCGGCTAGCTGGTCAACCTTCTCTTCCAGCGTCATACGCTGGAGCAGGTCGGCAACCCGGTCGGGAATGGGCAGCTTGGGATTGCGATACGGAGGGACGCTGTTTTGGGCTTTGTCCTCTCCTAGGCAAGCCGCAGCCAGCACAAAAACGATAGTCAGATCCAAGATTATCCGCATCGCGATACAACCTAAACTCTCAGGAGCCCTGCGGTCAATCGGGCAGATGCGGGACCAGACTGCCTGAGCAGATTTTTGGAGGAACAGGTAGAGTGGTAGCTGCTATCCACGAGATTGGTTTCATGAACTCACGCTGTAGAGTGCTTGCTCTGCTAACCCTGCTTTGTATGGGGGTTTCCGTCCCGGCTCAGGAAACCTCGCAAACACCCGCTGCTCCCCAAGACCCCGGGCAGGAAAAGAAAATCGAAAAAAAAGAGCAGTCACGGCGAATGCTTGGCCTGCCGCAATTTACCGTTACCGACCGCAAGAATGCACCGCCACTTACTCCCAAGGGAAAGTTTCGCTTGTTTTATAAGAGCGCATTCGATCCCGCTGAATTTGTGGTGGTCGGGCTACAAGCGCGCTACGGTGCCGCCTTCGCCGACCAGGCGACGAGCACCTTCTTCGCCGACTTTGCATATCCCACCCTTTTCAAGCAAGACCCTCGTTATTTCCGCCTGGGCGAGGGCTCATTCAAGCACAGGTTTGGATATGCAGTGTCGCAAATAGTCATCGCCCACAAAGACAAAGGCGGACGCACCTTCAACTGGTCCACTACGCTGGGCGCGCTTTCTTCAGGGAGCATTTCGAATGCCTACTACCCTGCGGCCGACCGCGGCTTTGGGCTGACCATGAATCGGGCTGGAATTTCGCTCCTCTACGGAAGTTTGGGCGATCTGGGCAGCGAATTCTGGCCAGACATCGACCACAAGCTGTTTCACCGCCGTCCCAAAGGCACGGTTTTACCTGCGGGCGAGCAGACGCAGAAGTAGCAGGAAGGAAAGCAGGATCGCGCCCCAGGCATTGATCCGGACCAGCTTATGTGTCGCTGGCCACGGGTACATCAGGACATCGAAAACCCCGACTAGCTTCTCCGGCCAGAGCAATCCGGCCACTCCGAAAGTCAGAGATAGTTGTACAGCCACGGGCAAAACTATGTAATCCATCGGGTGCTCCAACCGCGAGATTTCAGAAAAAGAGAAAAAAGACAAAAGGGAATTGTTGGGTTGAGTCTAGCCTGAAGGGGTGCAGGTAAGTCAACGGGAATGCAGCCGTCCAGGGAACCAAAGTGAATAAGGCGAAGCCCTTAGCGCAAAGGAGTAAAAACTTTTGATCCTAGCTTTCGCGCTTATTCGTTCCCGCCAGCCAACGCAGCAGCATGTTGACGAGGCTCAGAACAATCGCGCCCTCGAAGGCGGCAAGAAAAGAGTCAATGCGAAAACCGTGCACAAGCTTGGACGCCAGTTCCAACATCAGTGCATTGATCACAAACCAGAAAATCCCCAGCGTCAGGATGGTCAGTGGCAGGGTAATGAGCTTCAGCAGCGCGCCCAGCGTGGCGTTGACGAGTCCGATGACCAGGGCCGCGATGAGCGCGGCGGTCAGTCCCGATAGGTGAAATCCGGGCACAAACTGCGCCACTACCCAGACTGCCAGCGCGCTCAAAAACCAGTTGATGAGAATACGCAAAGACTTCTCCTAAGGCTGAGAATGATAGACCGCAAAGGCTAAACGCGCAACGCCATGGCCGCGACACTCGTATTGCATCCCCGAGTTCCGAAAAGGAGTAAACTTTTCCGTCATGCCGCAGCTTACCTATCTGGAAGCTATCCGCAAGGGGATATGGGAAGAGATGGAACGCGACCCAACTGTCTTTTGCATCGGCGAAGACATCGGAATCTACGGCGGCGCTTTCAAGATCACCGACGGCTTCATTGACCGCTTCGGCGCCGAGCGGGTGATCGACACACCGATAGCCGAGTCCGCTATTGTCGGCGCGGCTTTCGGCGCATCGCTCACCGGCATGCGCCCGGTGGCCGAGTTCCAGTTCATGGACTTCATCGGATGCGCCATGAACCAGATCAGCAACATGGTCGCCAAGACGCACTATTTGTGGGGAGCGCCTGCGCCCCTGGTTTTGCGCGGCCCCAGCGGCGGCAACGTTCACGGCGGCCCATTTCACTCGCAGAACCCCGAGATGTGGTTTGTGCACAATCCGGGGCTAAAGGTGGTCTGCCCGGCGACGCCCTATGACGCTAAGGGACTGATCAAGGCTTCCATTCGCGACAACAATCCAGTCATTTTCTTCGAGCACAAATACCTGTACCGGCGCATCAAAGAGGAAGTGCCGGAGGACGACTACGTTGTTCCGCTGGGCAAGGCGCGAATTGCGCTAGAAGGTCGAGACGTTAGCGTGATTACCTACGCTGCCATGGTGCACACCGCTCTCGAAGCAGCGGAGTTTCTCGCCAAGGAAGGAATCGAGCTGGAAATTATTGACTTGCGCACGCTGGCGCCGCTCGACCGCGATGCGATTACGCACACGGTGAAGAAGACGAACAAAGTCATCCTGCTGCACGAGGACACGCGCACCGGCGGAATCGGCGGCGAGATCGCTGCCATCATCAACGAAGAGGCTTTCGACGATCTCGACGGCCCGATCGTTCGAATCGCAGCGCTCGACACGCCGGTGCCCTTTTCGCCTCCGCAGGAAGAGCGCTTTCTGCCGCAGGTCAAAGATGTGGTCGAAAAGGCGCGCTGGCTGAAGGCTTATTAGACGTTTTTCGAGACTTGGCTGATTGCGTTGCTCACTGTGAACGCGAGGAGGCACGATGCGAAATTTCGTCCTCGGAATAGTCGTCACCATTGTTTTGATTGTTGTGGGCGGACTCGTCATCGCGCAGTTCGGTCTGATGCCGACCAATGCCGATGCCACGCCACCGGCGTTCGAGCAGCACATCGCCATGAGCGCGCTCGATGCCTCCATGGACCGGCACGCCCCGCGGGCCGCAAACCCGCTTCCTGCGACCGACGATAACCTGATCGCCGGAATGAAGCTCTACACCATGAACTGTGCGGTCTGCCACGGTACGCTGGATTACAACCCGAGCCTGCTCGAACACTCCATGTACCCGCCGCCGCCGCAAATCATTCTGAATCCGCTCGATGATCCCGAATGGCACATCTATTACGCTGTCCGCACCGGCGTCCGCTACACCGGAATGCCGGCCTGGAACAAAGCGCTCGGCGATCAGGACATCTGGAAAATCACTTCGTTTCTTTCGCACCTGGAAAAACTTCCTCCCGCCGTGCAGGACAACTGGCAAAAATCCTTTGGGGCATCGCCCAAGACTCACCAGAGCGGCGAGCACGGCGAGCACGAACACCACGAGTAGCATGTCAAAGCCGGATCTCATCTTAGGGCAAAAGCCCTTAACCGCAAAGAACGCAAAGAAACTCCCAAGGGCGCAGAGAAAATCTCAAGCTCTTCTTTGCGACCTTCGCGGTTTCCTTTGCGTTCTTTGCGGTTAAAGGGTTTTGACGTAGGTTGCGAGTAGCTAATCCTGCCCTTCGCTATAATTACAAATTGCCTCCGGCCCGATTTTTGCCACTGAGCCGGACAGAAGAGGAATTATGCCAACCGATATTGTCATGCCGCAGATGGGCGAGTCCATTGTGGAAGGGACGATCACCAAGTGGCTGAAGAAGCCCGGTGACAAAGTGCAGCGCGACGAACCGCTGTTCGAGATATCCACCGATAAAGTGGACGCCGAGATTCCCTCACCCGCAGCCGGCGTGCTCCAGGACATCAAAGTCGCCGAGGGCGCGACCGTTCAGGTGAATACTGTCGTGGGTACCATTTCGAGCGATGGCGAAGCGCCTGCCAAAGCTGCTCCGAAAGCCGCCGCGCCTGCCGCTGAGAAGAAAGCCGCCCCCGCCGCGCCGCCTGCTCCTGCGCCAGTTGTAACCAAGGCCGAGGTCGCTCCCGTGCCTCCAGCCGCAGAAGAACGCGAAGAAGACGAGCACGCCCGCTCTTCGCCGCTGGTACGAAAAATCGCCCGCGAACACAACGTCAATCTCTCGCAAGTTTCCGGGTCAGGACTCGGCGGACGAATCACCAAGCAAGACATCATGGCCTTCATCGAGGGCGGATCTGCTGCACAAGATTCTGGGGCGACGGGCGTCTCGCCCCTCCAGCCGGGCGAGGACGCCCGGCGCCCCACAGTCTCTGCTGCTACTCCAGCGCCCGCGCTGCGTCCCGCTCCCGCCGCCATCCCAGGTGATCTCGTTCCCCTCACCAATATGCGCAAGATCATTGCACAGCGCATGATCGAATCGCGACGCACCAGCGCCCACGTCCACTGCATGTTTGAAGTGGACCTCACCCGCATCGTCAACCTGCGCAACAAACTCAAATCCGGATTCGAGCAGCGCAACGGCGCGCGTCTCACCTTCATGCCGTTTTTCGTCCGCGCCGCGATCATCGCGCTGCAGCAGTTCCCCATCGTCAATGCCTCGACCGAAGCCGAGGGCATCCGCTATCACCGTCACGTCAACGTTGGCATCGCGGTCGCGCTTGATTGGGGATTGATCGTTCCCGTCCTCAAAAACGCCGACGAGCTAAACTTCCTGGGATTGCAGCGCGGCATCACCGACCTCGGCGAGCGCGCCCGCAACAAGAAGCTGAAGCCCGAAGAAGTCGAAGGCTCGACGTTCACCGTCACCAACCCCGGCCAGTTCGGCGCCGTCTTCGGCCTGCCCATCATCAACCAGCCCAACTCGGCGATCATGGGCGTGGGCGGAATCACCAAGACCCCGCTGGTAGTCACCGACGCCGACGGCAACGACTCCATCGCCATCCGCTCGGTGGTTCACTTGACGCTGGGCTACGACCACCGCCTGATAGATGGCGCGGTGGCTGATCAGTTCATGGCGTTGGTGAAGAAGACGATGGAAGGGTGGAGCGAGGAAGTCGGGTAGGTACGGGGGAGAATGCGGGGTCTATAGTTCCTGCTGGATTGGAGTGATCTCAAACATATCGACTTTGTCAGAATACTGGGCAGTCCAATTATCCAGCTAGGCGGCCCGCGAAGTCCTACACTAGGTAGGAGTAGCGGGGACAGACGTGTCCATCACGTATCAGCAGTGCGTTACTTACAAGCCGTTGTTCCCCGCCGCCCCCTGCTTGTGAAACCAGTTCCTCTGTATTTCATCTATCGCTTCTGTGATTTCTTCTAGGTCTTTCCACACCTTGGTTCGTGGATGGGCTTTGCGTTCCCGGTGCACAATCGCATATAACCTTCGCACCTGAGAATACAGACCTGAACGACCTTTGGGAGTTTCGTTCTTCGGCATGTCTTTCAGCTTAGATCGTCACCGCTGGCATCTCAAGCTCATACGCGATACGCAGGGCGGCCCAGCAATTTCCCGCCGCATCTAGAGCGGCCCGATCTATTTCTGGTGGGGTAGGCTAGGCAGACTGCGTTAACCAGCGACTCCATCATTTCTTGCCGCTGTCGCAGGGGAATGTATCGTCGAGGATCATCAAGACTAAAGTCCCGGCCTCCATATGCAGTCGTTCTGGATGATCATTGAGGTACTTCTACACGATCTTCACAAGCTGTTCGTTTGTTACTCCGTTGGGAAAGCACAGACGTAGTCCGTCGCTCGCGAAGCCATTCAAATCCCATCCCTCTACGAAGCCTGTGACGTAACCAATGCATGCGCCAACCTTGACGCCGTCCGACGGGTTGTCCTTCACGTATTCGGCGCAGTTGCTTTGCAGCCAATTGCCATCGTGGTTGAAACGTATGGGGGATCGTCGTGCATGTTGTGGATTCGTCTGTTGCGCTGGCGCCGAAGCTGCAAGGAGCAGAATGATTGCGAACTGGAACGTTCGTATGAGTGACTTCTTCCATCTACTGTCGGGGGAACACGACGGAAATGCAAGATGCCTTATGTAATCAGGTTGGCCCCACCTTTTTGAATCATTAATATGAGCCGGGTGCCGCACCCTTTGAATCACCCAACTTGAGGCTGCCCCACCCTTTCGCCCGCCGGGGCGGGAAAGGGTGGGGGACCACGGCCCTAAGCATCATGGGCCTTCCCGATGACATCACTCAATCGCAAACCGTTACTGCATGGCGGGTTGGCCCACCTTATTGAATCACCCCAGCCTCGGCTGCCCCATCCTTTCGCGCTTTTTGCGAAAGAGGGGGCTAAGGCTGCCACATTCTTCGGTGAAGCGTACTCGGTAATCACCAACACGCAGCCGCAGGTCGCCAGATTCTCCCTGCGGTTTCTTGATGTCGCCCTCACCTGTTTCAGCGAAGCGATGGAGGGCGGTGAAGATGCGCATAGCAGTCTCGCGGTCGAGCCGCCGAAGGTCAGAGCGGGCGTGCTCTGACCAGAAAATCTTTCTCACTTGCGGTTTTTCCGGGTCTGCAGATCGTCGGCGGTAACCCGAAATCGGCGAGCACTTCTTCGTGCGGAATTCCCTGTCCGCCGCGCTTCTCGAACCAGGCTTTCGATTCCGAAACGCTTTGGCGCTCGGCTGCGTCCTCCGGCTCGTCGTCAACCGGGGCGTTGGCAATGGCGCGCGAGACGGGATCGAGCATGGTCTCAAGCAGGCTAACCACAACAGAGATCTGGCTCGGCGCCAGGCGCTCAATCAATTCGTGGGCTTGCTCTTTGGACTTCGCCATGAAACATCCTCTGTCCTATTCTCACATTTCGAGAAGGAAATCGCACTATTTATCGGTCGGGAATTGAGGAGCTGACCTTCTCAAGCCTCGGCCGGGTGCCCCATCCTTTCGCGTTCTTTGCGAAAGGGTGGGCGATTCGTGAGGTCAGTATCAAAACCGGTTGTGCTCAGGCCGGTGACTCCCACCCTTCCCAAAACCGGGGAAGGGTGGGGCACCCATTGTGTTTCGGTGCGGACTTATAATCCGAACGATGAGCAGCTCGCCCCCACACAGACGGCCGGAGCCGTCCGCAGTTCGTCTGGATGGACAGGATCCCTACCTTCGCGTTCTATGTGTGAACGTCTTTGTCCGCGATCAGGATCGGAGTTTGCGCTTCTACGTGGACCAGCTTGGATTCAGCCTGGTCATCGATGAAAGCTATGAATCTGGCGGGCGTTGGTTGGCGGTGGCGCCTCCGGATGGCAACACCGTCCTCGCGCTCGTCACCCCTAAGCGCAAGTCCGAAGAATACAAGCTGATTGGCCGCTCGAAAGATGTTGTTCTGGTTACCGAAGATGTCGCGGCAAAGTTCGATGAGTGGGGAAAGCGCGGGGTGCGTTTTCACCATCCGCCGCAGACGACGCTCTGGGGCGGAATTTTTACGCGCTTTGACGACTTAGATGGAAATTGCATTTCCTTGGTGGGGCGGGATGACTTTGTTCGCGAAATCGAAGCGCAGCGCCGCGCGGCTGCGGAAAAGCTGGAGGCGGAACGACGGGCAGCCCAGGAACTAGAAATCGCAAAACAGGTGCAGGCAAGACTGTTTCCACAAACCCTGCCGCAGCTCCAAACCCTAGACTATGCAGGCATTTGCATTCAGGCGCGTGAAGTCGGCGGCGATTACTACGACTTTCTAAACTTGGGCCGGGAGAGGGTGGGGTTGGTCATCGGGGATACTTCAGGGAAAGGGATCGGCGCTGCCTTGTTGATGGCCAACTTGCAGGCGAACCTGCGAAGCCAGAGCGCGATCGCCTTGGAACATCCGCAACGTTTTTTGCAATCGGTGAACCAACTTTTTTTCGCAAACACGACTGACAGCTCCTATGCCACGCTCGTGTTTGCCGAATACGACGACGCATCCAGGCGCTTGCGCTATGTCAATTGCGGGCACTACCCTGGGCTTTTGTTTCGCAGCAATCACACACTTGAGCGGCTCGATTCCACTTCCACCGTTTTGGGGCTCTTCGCGGAGTGGGACTGCTTGCTCAACGAAAGCCAGCTCTTTCCCGGAGATACACTCGCACTCTACACGGACGGAGTAACCGACTCATTCAATGCGGCCGGACAGGATTTTGGAGAGGAACGCCTGATCGAGGCAGTGTGGAAACATCGCGATCTGCCGCCGCAGCCGATGCTGGCAGCGATTGTGGATGAAATCCGGCACTTCAGCCCGGACGAGCAGCACGATGACATAACTCTAATCGTTGCCAAGTGCCGGGAAGGTTAGTGCTCTGGCGATCTCTCAGCGCTTTATCCGAATCACTTCCCCGTCCTTCCCGATCAGCGCCATCTCTGCCATCCCAATAAACAGTCCATGCTCAACCACGCCGGAAATGGCGCGCAGCTTTTCCGCCAACGCGGGCGGGTCGGCGATTGCGCCGAAGGTGCAGTCCAGAATGTGATGGCCTTCGTCGGTCACGAAGGGATTGGCGACTGCACTGCCGCGCAGCGAAACCTGTGCGCCGAGGGCCGCGATTCGTTTCGCGATCAGCGACTGGGCGAAGGGGATGACCTCAACCGGGAGCGGAAACTTGCCCAGATGTGCCACTTGCTTGCTGGAATCGCCCACGACAATGAATCGCCGCGAAGCTGAGGCGATGATTTTCTCGCGCAGCAGCGCGCCGCCGCCGCCTTTGATCAGATTCAAGTGCGGATCAATTTCGTCCGCGCCGTCAATGTCAATATCGATCTGCGGGTGCTGATCGAGCGTCGCGAGTGGGATTCCCAATTGCTCGGCGAGGAGCTTGGTCTTCTGCGAAGTGGGGATGCCGATGATCTTCAAGCCGTCTCGGACGCGTTCGCCGAGGAACCGAATCGCATAGGTCGCCGTTGAGCCTGACCCCAGGCCGAGAATGCTGCCCGGCTCAACCAGCGCGACCGCCGCCCGCGCCGCTGCCTGCTTTTCCTGATCGAGTGCGGGGATTTCAGGCAAGCTCATTCCGGTTTCGCCGCCTGCTTGCGGAAGGAGTGGAGAATAATGGCGCTGCTGATGGCAAAACTGCCGACTGCACCCAGCGCCACGGTCTCAGTGAGCCTTGGTCCGAGGTGCAAGGCGGCTGGGAACAACGCCGCCAGCGCGAACAGGATCCCAAGCGAGTTCAACACCAGCGAACGCCTCACAGGACGGGCCTGAGGGTCATTGCGCAGTCGGAGCTGCAAGAGGACCGCTGCGGCGCCGATGGCTGAAATCACCACTACCGCCGCCGGACTGCGAAACGCCGCCGGGCTGGTGAAAAGAACCACCAGGATCAGCGCACAACAAAGTAGGCCTGAGGCGATGACGGTCTTGCG
>WNFC01011548.1_pt1 | contig 24211 bp, 28 predicted proteins | sample 5400541 | NCBI WGS metagenome assembly WNFC01 (sample SAMN13153342, study PRJNA577476) | soil metagenome | isolation source: 120 cm saprolite under Douglas fir tree site 2 hole 2 replicate 1 | place: USA:California | collected 2015-04-18
TGCTCGTCCATCTCCTGCGCGAGAAGCTGGGCTTGACCGGCACGCACGTCGGCTGCGACACGACCAGCTGTGGCGCCTGCACGGTGCTTGTGGACGGCGTCCCGATCAAGTCCTGCACGCACTTCGCCGTGCAGGTCGACGGCCGCGAGGTGAAGACGGTCGAGGGCCTCAAGCAGGGCGCGGACCTGCATCCGATCCAGGTCGGCTTCAAGGAAGAGCACGGCCTGCAGTGCGGCTTCTGCACGCCGGGGATGATGCTCGTGACCTCAGTGCTGCTCGAGGAGAACCCGGATCCTACGGAGGAGGAGATCCGCTGGGCGATCTCCGGGAACATCTGCCGCTGCACGGGCTACCAGAACATCGTCAAAGCGGTGCAGTGGGCCGCAAAGAACATGAGGGAGTCGGCATGAGCACCGCGACCGAGACCGAGCACGGCGGCTGGCTGGGGCGGAGCGTCAAGCGCAAGGAAGACGACCGCTTCATCGTCGGCCGGGGGAACTACATCGAGGACATCAGGCTGCCGAACATGCTGTACATGGCGATCCTGCGCAGCCCCTTCGCGCACGCCAAGATCAACTCGATCGACACGTCGCGCGCGAGCGAGCTGCCCGGCGTCGTCGTCGTGGTCACGGGCGCCATCCTCGCCGAACACAAGCTCGCGTGGATGCCGACCCTCTCCGGCGATACGCAGGCGGTGCTGGCGACCGACAAGGTGCGCATGCAGGGACAGGAGGTGGCATGCGTCATCGCCGAGGACCTGTATGTCGCGCACGACGCGCTCGACCTGATCGATGTCGACTACGAGCCGCTCCAGGCCGTAACGACGCCGCAGGCCGCGCTCGAAGCCGGCGCACCCTTGATCCGCGATGACAAGGAGGACCAGGCCGACAACAAGATCTACCACTGGGAGGCGGGAGACGCCGAAGCGACGGAGAAGGCGTTCGCAGAGGCCGACAAAGTCGTCCGGCTCGTCACCCACTACCCGCGCTGCCACCCGGCGCCGCTCGAGTGCTGCGGCTGCGTCGCTGACGTCAACCCGGCGACCGGCAAGGCGACGATCTACATGACCTCGCAGGCCCCGCACGCGCACCGCACGGTGTTCGCGCTCGTCGCCGGCCTGCCTGAACAGAACATCCAGATCATCTCGCCGGACATCGGCGGCGGCTTCGGCAACAAGGTGCCCATCTATCCCGGCTATGTGGTCGCGACCGCAGCGTCACTGCTGCTCGGGCGGCCCGTGAAGTGGATCGAGGACCGCACCGGCAACCTGATCTCGACCGGCTTCGCACGCGACTTCTACATGGACGGCGAGCTGGCGCTGAAGAGCGACGGGACGATGACGGGTCTGCGCGTGAAGATGCTCTCCGACCAGGGCTACGCGTTCGCGGACGCGCAGCCGTCGAAGTTCAAGGCCGGACTGTTCCACATCGTCACGGGCTCGTACGACATCCCCGCGGCGCACGTCGTCACCGAAGGCGCGTACACGAACAAAGCGCCCGGCGGCGTCGCCTACCGTTGCTCGTTCCGGGTCACCGAGGCTTCGTACTTCGTCGAGAGGCTCGTCCAGACGGCCGCCTACGAGCTCGGTGTCGACCCCGCCGAGTTGCGGCGGCAGAACTTCATCCCGCCGGAGAAGTTCCCGTACAAGTCTGCGACCGGGTTCGAGTACGACTCGGGCAACTACGAGCCCGCGCTCGACCAGGCCCTGGAGCGCGTCGGCTACAAGGAGCTGCGCGAGGAGCAGAAGCGAGCTCGCGAACAGGGCAAGCTGATCGGGATCGGGCTTGCGAGCTTCACGGAGGTCGTCGGCGCAGGGCCGAGCCGGCAGTACGACATCATCGGGATCAAGATGTTCGACTCCGCCGAGCTGCGCGTGCACCCAACCGGGAAGGCGATCTTGAAGCTCGGCGTCAAGTCGCAAGGTCAGGGCCACGAAACGACGTTCGCGCAGATCGTCGCACATGAGCTCGGCATCCCGCCCGAGGACGTCACCGTGCAGGAGGGCGACACCGACAACACGCCCTACGGGCTTGGCACGTACGCGTCGCGCTCGACACCGGTCGCGGGAGCGGCAACCTCGGTCGCGGCGCGCAAGGTGCGTGACAAGGCGAAGAAGCTCGCCGCGCACCTGCTCGAGGCGGCGGAGGACGACCTCGAATGGGAGACGGGCAAGTTCTTCGTCAAGGGTGCGCCCGAACGGGCGAAAACGATCCAGGAGATCGCCTTCGCGGCGTACACCGACCACCCGGAAGGGATGGAGGCCGGCCTCGAGGCGGTCAATTACTACGACCCGCCGAACATGACCTACCCGTTCGGAACATACGCGGTCGTCGTCGAGGTCGACCGCGGCACCGGCGAATGGAAGGTGCGGAAGGTGGTCGCGGTCGACGACTGCGGCACGCGCATCAACCCGATGATCGTCGACGGCCAGATCATGGGCGGCCTCACCGAGGGCTACGGGATCGCGGCGATGGAGTTGATCACCTTCGACGACGACGGCAACTGCATCGGCTCCAACTTCATGGACTACCTGCTCCCGGGCTCGTGGGACACGCCGTCGTTCGAGCTGGGTGAGACCACGACGCCGTCGCCGCACCACCCGATCGGCGCGAAGGGCGTGGGGGAGTCCGCAACCGTCGGCTCGCCGGCCGCGTACGTGAACGCGGTCATCGACGCGCTGGCGCACGCGGGCGTCCGGAATATCGACATGCCGCTGACGTCGGGCAAGGTGTGGGCGGCGCTCAACGAGGCGGGCCTCGCCGAGTGAACGTCATCGTCGAGGCCGGCCGCCTCGCGGAGGAGGGGACGCCGTTCGCGCTCGCGACCGTCCTGAGCGTCGAGCGGCCCTCCTCGGCCCGCGTTGGCGACCGTGCCCTGGTGACCGCGGAGGGCGAGCTGCACGGCTGGGTCGGCGGTGCGTGCACCGAGCCGGAGGTGATCCGGCTGTCGCTGGAGTCGCTGGCCCATGGTGACACGCGTCGCGAGCGGATCGAGAGCCGCTGCGCGTCGGAGGGCGCGGTCGAAGTGCTGATCGAGCCGCAACGACCCGCGTTGCTGCTGGCCGTGATCGGCGACGCGCCTGCGGCGCGCACGCTGCGTGAGCTCGCCGAGGTGGTGGGGTGGCGAACAACCGCGGACGTCAAGGGTGCAGACGCGGTCGTCCTCGCGTCGATGGGCCGAAACGACGAGGAGCCATTGGCCGCCGCACTCGAGTCGGGTGCCGGCTACGTGGGGCTCGTGGCTAGTGCGAAGCGCGCGGCGGCAGTGACGGCCGAGCTGCGCGAGCGCGGAGTCGACGAAGAGTCCCTCGCCCGCATCCGTAGTCCCGCGGGCCTTGACCTCGGGCCGTCGGCGCAGGAGGAGATCGCCGTCGCGATCCTGGCCGAACTCGTCGCGTGGCGACACACGCGCGGCCTGTCGCCGGCCGAGATCGTGGAGGAGGCGATCGACCCGATCTGCGGCATGACGGTCGCCGTGGTGGGTGCGAAGGAGACGGTCGTCCGCGACGGCGTCACCTACTGGTTCTGCAGCGCGCACTGCCGCAAGAAGTTCGAAGGGGCTCCCGTCGCGTGAAGCTCGAAAACTCGTTCGAGGTTCCGGCGCCGCCCGAGCAGGCGTGGGCGCTGCTGATGGACGTGCCACGCATCATCCCGTGCATGCCGGGCGCGAAGCTCGACGAGACCGTCGACGATTCGCACTGGAAGGCGACGGTGGCCCTCAAGCTGGGTCCGATCTCGCTGTCGTTCATCACGGACGTGGCGCGGGAGGAAGAAGACGAGTCCGCGCGCCGCGCGAAGCTCTCCGCGAAGGCTCGCGAGGGGCGGGGGCGGGGCAACGCGCAAGCGACGATCGAGTCGACCCTGACGCCGCAGAACGGCGGCACCCGTGTCGACATCGTCACCGACCTGACCCTCGCCGGCGCGGTCGCCCAGTACGGTCGCGGACTGGTCGAGGACGTCTCGTCGCAGATGGTGACGAAGTTCGCCGACTGCCTGAAGAAGCAGCTCGCTGCGAGCCCGGAGGAAGCGGCTGCGGCGGTCGAGGCGCAGTCACGGCCGGTGAGTGGTCTTCGGCTCGGTCTCGCTGCGCTGTGGCGCTCGCTCGTCCGGCTGTTCCGCCGCGGTTAGGTCCGCGGTCGTCGTCGACAGCGTTAGACTTGTTCTGTGAACCACTTGCTCATCGCTCGCGAGTGGCAAACCGCCGGCAGGCAATCGGGGTAGAAGGGGCTACCTGCTACCGATCGGAGGACGTATGCGTGCTCGTGTACTCGTCGTCTGCCTGCTTGGCCTACTGTGCCTGCCAGCGCTTGCACTAGCGGCCGTCTCAGCGGGAACCAAGACGTTCACGACAACGTTGCTTGGGAGCAATGAGGTGCCGAAAGGCGCACCGAAGGGATCCGGCAAAGCAGTGGTCACGCTCAATGCCGGGACCGGCAAGGTCTGCTGGACCTTCTCGAGCCTGAAGGGCATCAGCAAGGTGAACGCCTCCCATATCCACAAGGCGCCGAAAGGGAAGGCCGGCCCCGTAGTCGTCGCCTTCTTCACCGGCGCGTTGAAGCTGAAGGGGTGCGTCACGGCGTCGAAGTCCCTGATCAAGGCGATCGAGAAAAGCCCCAGTGCCTACTACGTCAACATCCACACGGCGAAGTACCCAGCCGGAGCGATCCGCGGCCAGCTGTAGGTAGCAGGACACTCCCGCTTCCGCGAGGCTGCCGAGCGACGGCCTCGCGGAAGTCGGGACGTGTCCTCTAGAGCGACGTCTCGTCACTCTTAGCCACGTCCCGGTGCCAGGCACCGCGCCGAACTGTGACGCACGTTCCCCAAGGGAAGCGACGGTGGTATACTGACTGTATGACAACTCAGGTACCAGTCCGTCTGACAGAATCGGACCTGGCTGCTCTGGATGCCGCGATCGCGCGCGGACGGTTTGCGAACCGGAGCGACGCGCTGCGCACGGGGCTCGAACGGATCCTGCGTGAGGAGCGTGAGCACGAGATCGACCAGATGTATGACGCCGGCTACGGCAAGCACCCTCAGGAAGAGTGGGTCGGCGAGCTCGGCCTGGCAGGCCTGGCCGCGTTCGACAAGGCCGAGGGCGGCGCGCCGCTCTGAACCGCGGCGAGATCTACGACGTCGAGCTCGGCAGACGGCGTCGCCCCGTCGTCGTCCTCACGCGCGACAGGGCGATCCCGATCCTCGCGAACGTCACGGTCGCAGCCGTAACCGGAACGATCCGCGGCCTCCCCACGGAAGTGCCGCTTGGCCGCGAACACGGGCTTGCGCGGGACTGTGTCGCGAACTGCGACAACCTGTTCACCATCCCGAAGCAGGCGGTCGGCCGTCGCCGCGGCGCGCTCGATCCCGAGTCACTCGCGCGGCTGCGCACGGCTTTGCTGATCGCCCTCGACCTCGAGGAGCCATGAGACCGGAGATCGACTTCGAGCGGGAGGTCGATGACGCGGTGGCGTCGCTTCCCCGCGAGCTTCGAGACGGCATCTCCAACGTCGAGATCGTCGTCGAAGGAGAACCGCCGGCCGGCCAACCGCTGCTCGGGCTCTATCAGGGCATTCCGCTGACGCGACGGGGCAGCGGTTACACCGGTGTCCTGCCGGACAAGATCACGATCTACCGCGGCCCGCTCGAGCGTCTCTACGGCGGCGACCGGGAGAGCCTACGGCGCCAGATCCGCCGTGTAGTGCTGCACGAAGTCGCTCACCATTTCGGGATCAGCGACGAGCGTCTCGAAGAGCTCGGGCGCTACTAGCGCAGCTCAAGCCGTCCACTCGCGCGTCTCCGTGACGTCGACCGCGAGCACGGGCCCGTCAGGCGGCTCGCTGTGGTACTGCGGATACTTCTCCCGCAGCAGAGCGAGGGCGTGGTCGCGCTCGTCGCCGTCGTCGAGCACGCGGGCGCGGCCGCGGAGACGGACCCACCAGAGAGAGGCCCAGTCCTCTTCGTAGTGGTCGACGAGGATCGTGACGTCGGGCCGCGCGCGTGCGTTTTCGATGCGCCGCAGCTTCGACGACCGCTTCGGTTTGCGGTCGACCGCGGAGTAGAGCGTGTCGCCCTCGAGTGCGAACACGATCGGGACCAGATGAGGCCGACCGTCGGGATCCGTCGTCGCGAGACGTGCGACTCGCGCCTCGCTGAGTCTGACGTCGTTCAAGGAGGCCGCTAGCCGATACCGCCCCAGCTGCCGTGCGCTTCGAAATCCGCCTCGGAGTCCTCGGAATCGGCCTGCTCCGCCTCACCCGCCGAAGGTGCTTCGGCCAGAGCCGAGTCGTCCTGTGGCCGAGGGGTGTCTGCCTCACTGACCATCGTGTCTTGCGGTTCTTCGGACACAGCTTTCCTTCCCGGTGGGATCCGTTCGGTGTCTACTCGACGCACGGCGGCCGCAGCTTCTTCCATGCAGTTAGGCTCGGCCGGTGCATTTCGGCGTCATTCTGCCGAACTATGGCCTGGATTCGAATCCCGACGGGATCCGCCGCGTGGCCGAGACAGCCGAGGAGCTCGGGTTCGACTCGGTCTGGGCCACGGAGCACATCATCGTCGGCCCCGAGGCGGTCGACCCGTACGGTCGCGTCTACGCGCCCCTCGTCACGCTTGGCTGGATCGCAGGCTTCACGGAACGGATCGGGCTCGGCACCTCGATCGTCCTCGTGCCGCTGCACCACCCGATGCATCTGGCGAAGGAGGTCGCGACGCTCCAGGAGCTCTCGGGCGGCCGCTTCACGCTCGGTGTCGGGATGGGCTGGCACAGGCACGAGTTCGACTTCATGGGTATCGAGTTCAAGGGCCGCGGCCGGCGTGCCGACGAGGGGATCCGGTTGATGTGCGCGCTGTGGAAGGGCGAGCGCGACTTCGACGGGGACTTCTGGTCGTTCCACGATGCGACCTCCGAGCCGCATCCCTCGAAGCAGCCGGAGATCTGGGTCGGCGGCAGCTCGGAGCGCGCGATCCGGCGGGCGCTCGAGCTCGGAGATGCGTGGCATCCCTCGCGTGGGTCGGATGTCGAACACGTCCGACGCGTGAAGGAGCAACACCCGGAGCTACGAGTCATCCCGCGAACGTCAGCGGAGAACGTCGACGTGATGCTCGCAGCCGGCGCCGAAGGGGCCGTTGTTCAGTTTGAGGACGAGGCCGCGATGCGGGAGTTCGCTCACCGCTTTCGCTAGACGGGTTGGGCCGCAGCGACCGGCGGTGGCTCGAGCGGCCTAGTCCTCTTCCACCACTAGCCGGCTTCGGGTAAACTGTCTAGCGTGCTAGACAGAAATGACAGGCAAAAGACTCTTGCGGCAGCTTCGCGCTTGCGGCTGCGAGGTCGTCCGACAGCGCGGCTCGCACGTGCGGGTGCGGTGCGGTAGATGCGAGACGACGGTGCCGGTTCACGCGGGCGAAGATCTCCCACCCGGAACGCTTCGCGCGATCGAGCGCGATCTGGAGCCGTGCCTCGGAAGGAAGTGACTGCGATGAAGAGATACACGGCGATCTTCGAGCGTGACGAAAGCGGGTTGTGGCTCGCCCGAATCGCATCGATTCGCGGGTGTCATACGTATGGGCGAACTCTGGAGCAGGCGCGGACTCGACTCCGAGAAGCACTCGGGCTCTGGATCGATCGTCCTGAGGACGCTGTGATCAAAGAGGCCATCCGGCTCCCCGCCGATCTCAGGACGGCGATTCAACGAAGCCGTCGTACACGCGAGCGTGCAGAGCGGGAGCAGGAGAGCGCCCAGACGGAAACTCGTGCGGCCGCGGAAGCGCTAGTGGAGGAGGGAGTCAGTCTCAGAGACGCCGGCGAGCTCCTGGGGCTGTCCCACCAGCGGGTGCAACAGCTCGTACAGGCTCGATAGCCCTCTAGCTCAGGGAATCAGCGCAGAGTCGAGGCCGAGCGCGAGCGCGCACGCCTCGTCGAGCGTCAACGCCCGTCCGTCTTCGTATTGCGTCGCGTAGGTGTTCGTGTCGAGGTGCGCGAGTGTTCGCGCGAGCCAACGGTCGTAGAGGATCTGCTGATCCGGTTGACGCTTGGCGCCGATCGAAGCACGGGCAGCGTCGCTCGCGCCGAACAGCGTCGCGGCCCGGCGGACTTCGCCGCCGGTCGCCGCGAGACCCGCGAAGGTGTCGAGGCAGACCGCGATGCCGTGCGGTTCGCCGAGCTCGCGCGCGAGAGCCAGGCTTTCGACGAGCAGGTTCGTCGCCTGCGCACTGTCTCCGAGCTCGATCATCGCGGCAGCGAGCGAGCGGGAAGCTGCGCCGATCTCGCGGTCGTCGCCGACCTCGCGCGCCAGCTCGAGCGCGGCCGTCAGCCAGGTCACCGCCTCCGGCACCTCATCTGCCGTCAACGCCATCAGCCCGACGTTCTCCTTCGCCAGCGCTTGCCCGCGGATGTCGCCGAGCGAAGCGAAGTAGTCGATGCTCTCCTTGTACAGATCGCGCGCCGTGTCGTGCTCGCCGCCGAAGAAGGCCAGGTTGCCGAGGTTGACGAGCGCTGATGAGATGACGCGCGTCGAGCCGACGGCGCGGGCATCCTCGAGCGCGGCCTGGAAGCTTGCGCGCGCCGCGTCGAACTCCCCTTGCTCACCGGCCAGGATCCCGGACATGTTGAGCGCGTTCGCGCGGAGCTCCGACGGCGCGTCGGGCGAGGCGGTGAGCGCGGACTCCAGCGCCTGACGGCCCTCGACCAGGTAGCCGTGGATCTGCCAGAACCTCCGCACTCCGACGGCGAGCCGCAGCGCCGCCGACGGGTCATCCCTCTCGAGCGCGAAGGCGAGCGCCGCGCGGAGATTGTCGTGCTCGTCCTCGAGGCGGGCGAACCAGGCGATCTGGTCGCGGTCGGCCAGCTTCGGCTCGGCCTCTTCCGCCAGGGAGACGAAATGCTCGAGATGCCGGTGGAGAGTCTCGTCGCCGTCGCCCGAGCGCGACAGTTGCTCGAGCGCGTACTCGCGCACCACCTCGAGCATCGAAAAGCGCGGCTCGCCGGCTGCGGTCTCGCGCTGCCGCACGAGACTCTCGTCCACCAGTGCCGACAGCCCCTCGAGCACGGAATCGTCACCGCCGCAGACGGCCTCGGCCGATGAGAGCGTGCAGCCGCCTGCGAACACGCCGAGCCGCGCGAACAGCCGCTGCGCATCGGGCTCGAGCAGGTCGTAGCTCCAGTCGAGCGTCATGCGCAGTGTCTGCTGGTGCCGAGGCGCGTCACGCTTGCCGCCGGTGAGGAGCTCGAGCCTGTTCCCGAGCCGCGAGAGCAGCGCGACGGGCGGCAGCAACTTCGTCCGCGCCGCGGCGAGCTCGATCGCGAGCGGCAAGCCCTCGAGGCGCGCGCAGATCTCTGCGACGGCGCCAGCGTTCCGCTCGCTGAGCGCGAAGTTCGGATCCGCGGCCTGCGCGCGCGCGATAAAGAGCTCGGCCGCCTCGTCGTCGGCGAGCGGCGGTACGGGGAACTCGTATTCGGCCGCAATGCGGAGAGGCGCGCGGCTCGTCACGATCACCTTCAGCGCCGGCGTCCCCTCGAGCAGGCGCGCGATGCTCGCGGCGGCCGGCAGCACCTGCTCGAAGTTGTCGACGAGGAGCAGCAATTCGGTGCCTTGCAGCTCCGCGATCAGGACCTGCTCGGGATCCTGGCCCACTTCGGGAATCGCGAGCGCCTCCAGGATCGTGCGTGCGACCAACTCCGGCTCGCGGAGAGTTGCAAGCGTCGCGACGGCCGACCCGTGCTGAAACTCGGGAGTCAGGCGCCGGACGAGCTCGAGGGCCAGCCGGGTCTTGCCGATCCCGCCGATCCCGGTGAGCGTGACCAGACGCGTGTCTTCCTTCCTGACGAGATCGGCGACCGAGCTCGTCGACCAACGTTCGCCGCGCGCGCTGGTACACGGCGAGCGCGTCCGCCTGTCGGCCGGAGCGATAGAGCGCGAGCATCAGCTGCGCGCGCAGCCGCTCTCTGAGCGGTTGCTCCGCGACCAGTTGCTCGAGCTCGCCGATGAGCTGGCCGTGTCGGCCGAGCGCGAGATCGGCGTCGATCCGGTCCTCGAGCGCTGCCAGTCGAAGCTCCCCGAGGCGCACGATCTCGGCTTGTGCAAACGGCTCCCACGCCAGATCGGCGAGCGGCGCGCCGCGCCAGAGCGCAAGCGCCGCGCGCAAGCTGTCCGCACCGGCAACCGCGTCACCCGCCGCGAGCGCGGCACGTCCTTCGTCGCTGAGCCGAGCGAACTCGAAGAGGTCGACGCTCTCCGGCTCGATCGCGAGCCGGTAGCCCGGCGGCACGGTCTCGAGTGCGCCGTCCGGCAGGAGCTTTCGCAGCTGGGAGATGTAGACCTGGATCGTGTTCCGGGCTGTCTCGGGCGGATCCTCGCCCCAGAGCGCGTCGATCAACCGATCGCGTGAGACGACGCTGTTCGCATCGAGCAGCAGCACCGCGAGCAGGGCGCGGCGCTTCTGCCCTCCGAGCGCGATCGGCGTTCCATCGCTACTGACAGAGAGAGGACCGAGGAGACTGAACTGTTGACGGGCCGACGTCACCACTCCTTCCCGATTGGGTCTTAGCACGATTTCAGCCCGGCTTCAGCGATCCTTCAGCGGTCGGGGGCAGGATCGCGCTGTGACCAAACCGTTGGGTAGCAGCCCGGAAAGTACTGCGGTAGGTGCGCAGATCAGCCGTCAGATCGGCCGCGCCGGGGTCACGGGTGGGACGGCCTACGCCGTCGGGCCGTCCCGTTGCCCAAAGGGGAGGAGCCAGCCGCCGAGCCGCTAGGGCTCGGCGCACCACGCGACACAGTCGCGCTCTCGCAGAAGCGCGCCACGGGGCCGGCATGCCGGCCCCGTGGGGTTTCTCCGGTGGATCGTCCTCAGGCGTGAACGCCGGTCAACTGCTGGGCGACTCCGACCTCGTAGCGGTCGACGGCCGCGATGCTCTGGCCGCCGCTGTCGGCAGCCTGCGCGCGTAGCCGATCGGCTTGCTCCTCGCTCTGGCGAAGCGCGTCTGAGCTCTCCCAGAGCGTGATGATCGTGATGTTGCCCGTCACGCGGTCGGCGAGACCGATTGCGCCGACGTTGCCTTTCAGCGCGCGAACCTTCGGCAGCGTGTCGGCCTGCACCTTGCCGACGCTCTCGTCGATGCTGTCGGGCGATCCCTTCAGCGTGCTGACGCGAGCCGCTTGCGCGCGCTCGGTGTCGCCCTCGAACACCGTTACCTCGTAGACGTCGACGGAGGTCCTGCGACCGCGCATCTCCGCGGGGAAGTTCTGTGCCATGTCTTCGAACGCCCGCTGGGAGTTCCGGATCGCCTCCTCGCTGTCGAAGAACGAGATACCGAGCGCCGTTCCGCGCTCGCGGTCGAAGAGCCCGAGGAAGCCCTTCGAGTCGGGTACGGAGCCCGGCCCCTGGTCGCGAACCCGTTTGACGAGCTCGTCCGTGAGGCTGGTGTCGCGTCCCTCGAAACTGGCAACGCGTGCGTACATGCGTTACCTCCTTCCGTTGGGGAGGACGAGCCTACGCCTGTCGCGCGCGCGGATCCAGGTGGAACCGTTCTGGCCCGCGCCGTACGCTTCGGTGGTGAGCGCGTGCCCGAACTGTGGTCACGAAAACGCCGAGGGGGCGAAATTCTGCTCCGAGTGCGGCGTGGCGCTCGCCGCCTCCGCTCCGGTCGCCCGCGCCGAGCGGAAGGTCCTCACCGTCCTGTTCGCCGATCTCGTCGGCTTCACGTCGCGTTCGGAGCGGCTCGATCCGGAGGACGTGCAGGCGGTGCTGGCGCCGTACCACGAGCGGCTGCGTTACGAGCTGGAGCGTTGGGGCGGGACGGTGGAGAAGTTCATCGGCGATGCGGTGATGGCGCTGTTCGGCGCGCCGGTGACGCGGGAGGACGATCCCGAGCGCGCGGTCCGGGCGGCGCTGGCGATCCGCGATTGGATCGTGGAGGAGGGCGAGCTGCAGGTGCGGATCGCGGTGAACACGGGCGAGGCGCTCGTCAATCTCGCGGCTCGTCCGGAGGCGGGCGAGGGGATGGCGGCGGGCGACGTCGTCAACACGGCGGCGCGCCTCCAGTCCGCGGCGCCGGTGAAACGGCGGCGCGCCTCCAGTCCGCGGCGCCGGTGAATGGGATCATCGTTGGCGAGACGACGTATCGCGCGACGGCGGAGACGATCGACTACAGCGAGCTCGCTTCGGTCGAAGCGAAGGGCAAAGAGGCGCCGATTCGCGTCTGGGAGGTCGTGCAGGCGCGGGCGCGCTTCGGCGTCGACCTCCCTGCCGAGGCGCGCACGCCGCTCGTCGGGCGCGAGCGCGAGTTGGAGCAGCTCGTCGGAACGCTCGCTCGAGCGCGGCTGCAGCGTTCGCCTGAGCTGATCACGCTCGTCGGCGTGCCGGGCATCGGCAAGAGCAGGCTGGTCGGCGAGCTGTTCCAGTCGATCGAACGGGGCGGTGTGCTGACGTACTGGCGGCAGGGGAGGTCGCTGCCGTACGGCGAGGGGGTCAGCTACTGGGCGCTGGCGGAGATGGTCAAGGCGCAGGCCGGGATCCTCGAGACGGACAGCGAGGAAGAAGTCGAAGCGAAATTGGCTCGCGCGGTCGACCAGCTAATCCGGGAGGACGCCGACTGGGTGCTCTTTCATCTGCGCCCACTCGTCGGGCTCGCGAGCGATCTTGCGCCCTCATCGCCGGAGGAGGCGTTCGCCGCGTGGCGGCGCTTCTTCGAAGCGCTCGCGGAGCAGCGATCCATCGTGCTCGTGTTCGAGGACATCCAGTGGGCTGACGACGGCCTGCTCGACTTCATCGAGCACCTGGTCGACTGGGTGCACGACGTGCCGATGCTGATTCTCTGCACCGCACGGCTCGAACTGCTCGAACGGCGGCCGGCGTGGGGCGGCGGCAAGGTGAACGCGGCAACGGTTGCGCTGTCACCGCTCACGGCCGAGGAGACGGCAAGGCTGATCTCGGCATTGAGCGAGCGTCCCTTGCTCCCGGCCGAGACACAGGCGGAGCTGCTGGAGCGCGCGGGTGGGAATCCGCTGTACGCCGAGCAATACGTGCGGATGCTGTCGGAGCGCGAACCGGGCGAGGAGCTCCTGCTGCCGGAAACCGTCCAGGGCATCATCGCGGCCAGGCTCGACTCGTTGCCGCTCGAGCAGAAACAGCTGCTGCAGGACGCCGCCGTCGTCGGCAAGGTCTTCTGGCTCGGCGTGCTCGGGGCCTCGGAGCAGCAGTTGCATTCGCTGCAACAAAAGGAGTTCGTGCAGCGCGCGCGCCGAAGCTCGGTCGAAGGCGAGAAGGAGTACGCGTTCAAGCACTTGCTCGTCCGCGATGTCGCGTACGGGCAGATTCCGCGTGTGGACCGAGCCGAGAAGCACCGGCGTTCAGCGGAGTGGATCGAGTCGCTCGGGCGTCCCGAGGACCACGCCGAGATGGTCGCGCACCATTACCTGCGCGCCCTCGAGCTCGCGCGTGCGGCGGGCCAGGAGGTCGGGGCATTTGCCGATCGCGCCCGTGTCGCGCTGCGCGAGGCCGGCGATCGTGCCGCGGCGCTCAACGCGCACGCGCAGGCGGCGAACTACTACTCCGAGGCGCTTCAGCTGGCGGACGGCGACGATTCCGAGCGATTCGCGTTGCTCTTCCTGCGGGGCCGGGCGCGTTTCATGGGCGTGGGCGAGGGCGCGGACGAGCTCGAAGAGGCGTGTGAGGGGCTAGAGGCGAGCGGCGATCGGGAGGGAGCTGCGGAGGCGGCCTTGATGCTTGCGGACATCGCTTGGTACACGGGGCAACACGACCGCATCCTTGACCGCCTCGATCACGCTCGCTCTCTCGTCGCGGGCGCTGCGCCGTCACGTGTGCAGGTGCATGTCCTCAGCGAAGCCTCTCGCTACGAGATGCTCGCCGACCACAACGACACTGCGATCGAGCTCGGCCGGCAGGCGATCGCCATGGCTACGGAGCTCGGACTCGACGACCTTCGCGCGCACACGCTTGTCAACGTCGGGACTGCGCGAGTCGCAGGCGCGGGCGATCCACGTGGGCTCGTCGAGCTCGAAGAGAGCGTCGCGCTTGCCACGGAGGCGAAAGACATCACCGGGATGATCAGGGCGCATAACAACCTCGGCGTGATGAATTTGGTCCTCGGCAACATGGATCGGTCGGCCGCCGAGGTGCAAGAGAGTCAGCGTATCGCCGAGAATTTCGGCCATCGCGCCTTCGTCCGGTTCGGGATCGGCGGGCCTCTCCTGGCCCACGCGATCCAGGCTGGGCGTTGGGACGAGGGAGCCAGGATGGTAGACGAGTTCCTGGCCGAAGGTACCGAGCACTACCAGGCCTCCGTCGCGCTGGGATGGCGTGCGGTGATCCGCGTGGCTCGCGGGGACGTGGAAGGCGCGGTCAGCGATGCCGAACGAGCGCTGGAGTTGTCGCGACCCGCAAACGATCCGCAGCTCAAGGTGACTGCGGCAGAGATGAGCGCCGTGGTCTTTCTCTCTGGCGGCGAACGCGCGCGTGCGAGCGAAACGTTCGAGGAGTGTCTCGTCGGCCTCCGCGAACAGCGGCAGATCGGCTTTCCGGTCGTGTGGTTCCACGGGTTGGCCTGGGTCGGGTGGGTGCTCGGCCGGGCGGACGAGGTGCTCGAGGCCGTCAAAGACGAGCCGTCGGACACGCCGTGGCTGCGGGCTGCGCGCGCCGTTGCCGTCGGGGATTTTCGCGGCGCTGCCGAAGTCTTCGCCGCACTGCCGGCCCCGGCGTTCGAGGCGTTCTTTCGGCTGCGTGCCGCGGAGCAGTTCGTCACGGAGGGCCGTCGCGCGGAAGCCGACGAGCAACTGCAGCGCGCGCTCGCGTTCTATCGGTCGGTCGGGGCGACGCGGTATGTGCGGGAAGGGGAGGCGCTGCTCGCCGCTTCGGCCTAGTGTCGTTACACTTTTCGTGCGCTTTCGTGCTATTCTGCGCGCGTGGCTCCTGAGCGCAACACTCGGTTGAACGTCACGCTCGACGCCCAGTACGCGGAGAAGCTCTCCCGCCTCGCCGAGCGGACACACACGCAGGAGGGGACGCTGGCCCGGTCCCTGCTCTCGCATGCCCTGGACGAGGCTGATCCTGATCCACGTCACGCCGCCGACCTTCTCGACGGCATTGCCGGCGCCTACGAGCGTGCGCTGCTCGGCCGTGAGCAAGCGAAAGCCGGAACGACTGTTCCGCTTGACGATCTCTAGCGATGGTCCGCGTCGAGCTGGCGCAGACTGCTGTCGATGATCTCGAGCGCCTCATCTCCACGCATAGCCTGCCGCCCGACACGAGGGAGCGCGTGAAGCGGTCGCTGCGACCCCTCGAAGACTTCCCGCACATTGGAGCGCCGCTGGGGGGCCGCTGGCAGGGATTTCGGTTCTTGCTCGGGCCCTGGCGCTGGATGTTGATCGTCTATGAGTACTTCGAAGACGAGAAACGGGTCGTCATCGTGACGATCCAAGACGGCCGTTCTTCGCGTGCGCCTACAACGACGCGTTGAGCTGAGCAGTCGTACCTTGGCGTAGAAGAATGGATTTCAGAAATGTTTCTTGACACGGTTGTGTGTCGCTGCAACACTCGATTGCAATGTCGAGCAGCACGTCGTTGCTCGCAAGCGGTGGAAAGGAGGTCATGTTGTGCAATCGACTTACCAACGGGCCTCTCGGTACCCGCGTAGACCTCTGCGCATAAGGCCGTAGGCCTCATCGCACCGCCGGGCCTGCGGGCTCACTGACCGCGTCTGAGTACGCGGCTGGCAGTCGCGCACGCCCACATGTCGAGCGCGCGCTCTCTGCGTGCGCGAACAAACGAAAGGAGCTCCATGTTCGACCCGCTCACTGACTGTGATCGGTCACTCATCACGACCACTAGGAGGCATCGTGTACGCGTATCACCAACATTGCTACGAGGCCCATGAGCGCATAAGGCGGCGCGAACGGGAAGCTGAAGCGGAACGAATCGGGCGCCAGTGTCGCGCCCGACATCAGAAGCGGCGCCGAGCCGTGTTGATCGCCTATACGCGGCGAGCCGGCCTGGAGCTGGACAGGTAGGGGGCGACCGAAGAAGAGCAACCCCCCGCGCGCCTGGAGAGTCATGTCTCCAGGCGCGCGTTTCGGTGTCATCTCGTCTCACTGCGGCGTCCGCCGGGATTCGATCGCGATACATGCTCTAAGGTTTCATGCTGTGGCCGGGTGCTGCAATCCGCGTGGTTGCGACAAGTTGTTCACGCCGCGGTTTGCTCGCCGCATGGCGACGCGCTATCGAAAGAGAGGACTCGATCGAACCGCACGGCGGATGGTCGAGTTTCTCGAACTGCATGGCATCGAGGGTGCAACCGTGCTCGAGATCGGCGGCGGCGTGGGGGAGATCCAGATCGAGCTGCTCAAGCGCGGCGCCGCCCGCACCGTGAACCTGGAGCTCTCGCCGGCGTACGAGGAGGAGGCTAAGCGGCTGCTCCGCGAACTGTCACTCGAGGATCGTGCCGAGCGACGCCTCCACGACATCGCCGTCGAGCCCGACGGCGTCGAGGCCGCCGACATCGTCGTGCTGCACCGGGTCGTCTGCTGCTATCCGGACTACGAGCGCCTCCTGGGAGCGGCCGCGCAGCGCGCGCGGCGTCTGCTCGTGTTCAGCTATCCGCCCCGCAACGCGTTCTCGCGCCTGTTCGTCAGTGCGGAGAACCTCGCCTTCAGGCTGCTTCGGAGGGAGTATCGGAGCTTCGCCCATCCACCGTCGGCGATGCTCGGTCTACTTGGAGAGCGGGGACTACGATGCACGTTCGCCCGTCACAGTCCCGTCTGGCAGGTCGCTGGACTGGAACGCTAGCCGTCGCGGAAGTGCCGCCATCCCATGGGCTTGCGGTGCGTCGAAACAGCAGCAACACTTACTAGGAGCGAACGTTCGGGGTTAGGGGACTGATGGAGATCGGCGACCCAGAGCGCACCTTCACGGTCGAGCCGGTGGAGGATCCGGTGCCGCGCGAGCTTCCCGCCGAACCCGCAGAGCAGCCGGCCAGGCCCTCCCCCGTCGAGGAACCGATCAAGCCGGAGAAGGTGCCGGCCCCGTGACCGCAGTACCCGACTACATCGAGCCGATCGTCGGCTGGCGCTCGTGGCTCGTTGTGCGCGACGGCGACGAGTTCCGGCTTCACAGCATCGTCTACGAAGCGCGTTGGTTCCCGCGCAACGAGCTGATTGCCCGCTGTCTCCAACGTCGATTCTCCTTGCCCTGGTCCAGACGCTCCGAGCACGTTCCGCCCGCTCGCGGCTGCCATTGCGGCATCTACGCAGCGAGGGAGCCCCAGGACGCCGCTGGCTATCTCGAGGGACGTAGCTGGGCGGACTCGCTCGGCGTCCACCGGGTCATCGGGACCGTCTCTCTCTGGGGTCGGGTGGTCGAATGTACCCGCGGTTGGCGTGGCTCCGTTGCCTATCCGAAGACGATCTATGTGCCGGCGATGCGCACCCCCTTCCGATTCACGGCGGAGCCTGCCGATGATGTCGCCCTTGGCCTGACCGACTACGGCGTCCCGGTTGAGCTTCTCGATGGGCCCTTTTCTGACCCCGAAGAGCTTGTCGTAGCGCTCGGGGCACGAGCGCACTAGAGTCGCTCGGCGAGGAGGTGGAGTAGTGAAAGCGCATACCGGAGACCGGATCGTGGTGGAGTCAGAGCGCGTCTCGCAGGCGCCGCGGCGGGGCATTGTCGAGGAAATCCTCCAGGGTGAGCCCGCGCGCCTGCGCGTCCGCTGGGACGACGGCCATACGTCGATCTTCGCGCCCGCGGCGGGCGCCGTCCGGATCGAACAGCAGAAGAGCAAGGGCTAGCCCCAGCGGGCCACGAGGCGGCGCTTATGCAGCCTGAAGGCCGCGCGGCGTCGCGACCACGTTCCCAGTCGAGCCGGGCAACTGGACGCGCTTGCCGTTCAGGGTTGCGTCGAGATTCCAGGGCGCGCCGATGCGGATCCAGAGGCGGGGCCCGGAAAAGCCGACTGCCTGGCCCTGTTCGAGCGTCCGCTCGTACAGGAGCCTCCCGGTGTCCGAGCCGAGGCGCACCGAGAGCCAGCATGGACCGCGTGTGGCCACAAGTGCGATCCGCGTCCGGCCCGGCTGCGTCGCCGTACGTGGAGCCGGTGGGGGAGTCGTCGGTGGGGGAGTCGTGGTGCTCGCGCGCGTGTGTGGAAGCGGGGGACCGGAAGCTGCGCGATGGTGGTGGCCGCCGTCGAGTGAGAATCCCCAGGCGACCAGGCCCACGGCGAGTGCGACCGGGAGGACGACCAATAGTCGGCGGCGCAGATGCTCGGGGCGACGGATTCTGACCGGCACCGCCGCTTGTGGTTCCTCGGCGGGAGCGAAGTGGGCGTTGTACTCGTCGACGAACCGCTGGGCATCGAGGCCGAGGTAGTCCGCGTAGGTTCGGAGGAAACCCCTGGCGTATGCGGGGGCGGGGAGGCGGTCGAACCGCTCGTCTTCGAGCGCCTGCAGGAACTTCGGCCGGATCCGGGTGTCGCGCTCGATCCGAGACAGCTCCAGCTTCTGACGCTCGCGTGCCTCGCGAAGACTGCTGCCGATCTCGAACACTGCGACTCCTGACCGTGCTGGTAACAGTGTTGCGCGGCGGACGCAGACCCGCCACTCGATCTAGCGCGAGGCGCGGCCGACAAGCGCCGCGACGGCAGCGACGGCCAGGGCAACGGCCGGTGCTCTGAAACGCTTCGAGAGCGCGACGATGCGTTTAGCCAGGCGCTCCCGAGCAAGTTGTTCGTGCTCGAGGCAGAGATCGCCGATGGTCAGCGTGCTGCAGCCGGGCTCGCTGCAAGGGTGGACGAGCGGCATCGGTGCAGGGTAGGCCGCGGGGTGGACAGACTGCTCGGGAAGGCATCGCCGGGGCTCAGGGGCCGTGCGCGAGCTAAATCGACGTTGCGATGTGCTCTTCGATCAGCGCGCGCCCGAGCTCCGACTGACGGCGGACGAGCTGCACGCGATTCCATTCGAGAGACCTCCGGGTTGCGCCCGCCGTCCGCAGCTCCTGGCGCTCACGGACGAGCTCGCCGATCCTTTCTCGCAGGCTCTCGACGTCTGTGACGTTCATCACCAACAGGGTCGCTCCGGCCGCCTGTCGATCGCATGTGGAAATGCGGAGGAATCTCCCGCAAGGTGCGACCTAATTGCCCACGGAACGGCTGTGGATGAATGCGAGGCTGTGGAAGACGCCGCCGGGATCGCGAGCTTCAAGGCGCGAAGCCGTGCTAGCCGTAGAGCCGGACGAAGTGGGCGCCCGTGACAAGGCGTTTCCGCGGGTGCGGGCGGCGCGGGCGATCGCGGTGGGTGGCTTCGTGACGGCGGCGGAGCTCATGGAAGAGATCGATGCCCTCCTCAGCAGGCGCTGTTCCGACTGTGGGCCGCGGAGCAGTTGGTAGGGGAGGGCAGGCGCGCAAGAACCGACGAGCAGCTGAGACGTGCGCTCGCGTCTATCGGTCGGTCGGTGCGACACTTGCAGGCCAGAGATACCGGTCTGGTCGAGCCGGTCGAGTTCCTCGGCGAGCTCACGCACGGCTTGCAGCTTGGGCAGCTGCGGGAGCCGTTCGAGGACGCGGAGCAGGTCTTCGCTTCTAATGACCCTGACTGGGCCGTCCGATGAAGTGGGACCGAGCGCCCTGAGTGTTTGGAGGGCTTCGGGCTCGTCTGTCAAGACGAGGAGCGGCGTCGGGCCGCCGCCTGACCGATCCCGCCAGGCCTTTCGCAAGGCTTGGTCGTTCGCAAGCTCAACGCGCGCGACCTCGTCTCCCGCAACAAGGCGGCTCTCAGTGATGCGGTTCCCTGTGACCGCAAGCGCGCGAGCAGCGGGCAGGCCGCGCAGCGCGTCGAACAGCTCGGCTGCGTTCATGATGGGAATGCGCCACGGACGTCCACGAGCTGACGCTAGCGAATCGATGCTCTCGCAAGATCAGAAATGGAGCGACGTGCCGGTGACGCCCATCGAGCCCGGCGACGATCTCCTTCGCGGCCTCGAGGTCGTCCTGCGGTAGCGGCGCAACGAACGGCTCGCGGACGAGGATCGATTTGGAGGCAAGGTACGTCTGCTCGCCCCCGAGTACCGAACGGGCGCTTTACGCCGACGAAGGCCGCGCTGGCTGCTCGCGCAACTGTTGCTCTACCACCGTCGCGAGGCGAAGCCGGTCTGGTGGGCCTTCTTCGACAGGATCGGTCGCACCACCGAGGAGCTTCAGGAACGTGACTCCGAGGCGATCGGCGGGCTGGAGGCGACAGGGCCACCGATTGGCTCGGCGCATTCTCTTGTCTACCCCTTCAGCTTTCCGGCGCAGCAGCACCACCTCGGGTCAGGGAGCGAGGTCTTCGATCCGACGACCGGTGGACCCGCCGGCAACATCGACGCGCTCGACGATGAAGCCGGAACGCTCCTCCTGCGTCGTGGCCCTAAGCTCGATGACGTGCCGCTGCCGGCGGCGCTGATTCCCGGGGGCGCGTACCTGACACCCGAGCAGCAGGGTGCCCTACGCCGGCTCGCCCGTTCGGTACTCGGGGGCGAGCAGACGTACCTTGCCTCCAAATCGATCCTCGTCCGCGAGCCGTTCGTTGCGCCGCTACCGCAGGACGACCTCGAGGCCGCGAAGGAGATCGTCGCCGGGCTCGATGGGCGTCACCTTGCCCACCTGATGAGCCTCGGTCGGCGAGTCGGCGTGACCTCGACGAGCCACAAGGCGATCCACAACCTCATCACCGAGGTGGAGAAGACCGGCATGCGGTTTCGAGGGCTCAAGAAGGGTGACTCGTACGAGTCGGCATTCGTGACGACCTCGCAGAAGCAGGCTGACTTCTCCGAGCCGGAGGACGACGTGCTCCTGATTGCCGGCACGGCCTGGCTCTTCTCACGCGAAGACATGACAAGCGTGGTCGACACGCTCTTCATTGACGAGGCGGGTCAGGTATCGCTGGCCGATGCGCTCGCCCTCGGGACGTGCGCGCGCAACGTCGTTCTACTCGGCGACCCGCAGCAGCTCAGTCAGGTCTCGCAGGGAATTCATCCGGAGGGAGCATCGGCGTCGGTGCTCGAGCATTTGCTTGGTGGGGAGGACACGGTGCCGGCCGACCGTGGCCTCTTCCTCTCGCGCACGTGGCGGATGCATCCCGGCGTCTGCCGTTTCATCTCGGAAACGTCCTACGAGGGACGGCTCCACTCAGTGCCCGAGTGCGAGCGGCAGCGGATCGACTCGCCTGGGCTCGCGGGTACAGGGCTGCGCTGGCTACCGGTCGAGCATGAAGGCAACCGCGGAGCCTCGATGGAGGAAGCCGATTGGATAGCAGCCGAACTCGACTTGCTCATCGGAGGCACCCACACCGACCGGGAAGGCCGCGAGCGCCGTCTCGGCTGGGATGACGTTCTCGTCGTGACTCCCTACAACGCGCAAGTGCGTTGCCTGCGCACGCGGCTCGGGCCCCACGCGCGGATCGGCACCGTCGACAAGTTCCAGGGCCAGGAGGCGCCGGTCGTCTTCTTCTCGATGGCGACGTCGAGCGGCGACGACCTGCCGAGGAACCTCGAGTTCCTGTTCTCGCGCAACCGACTGAACGTTGCGATCTCGCGAGCGCAGTCGCTGGCGGCGCTCGTCGCGAGCCCGCAGCTGCTCGAGATCCGTTGTCGCACGATCGAACAGATGCGGATGGTGAACGCGCTCTGCAGGTTCGTGGAGGAGGCAGCCTGAGGATCAGGTCACGCCAATAGCCGCTAATCTTCGCTTTCACCTGGGAAGAAGTCGATTCGAGCTTCTCCTTCGTGCGGGCCGAACCGTAAGCCGTCGGCTTCGATATCCAGAATGAGCTCTTCGACGGACGCCGGCTTAACCGCCAAACCGCCCTCGGGCGTCAACTCGTGAGTGTCGTGCTTGGCAAGCCAGGCTTTAGCGGCAGCCGATGTCGGGCGAAAGTGGAAGGTCACGCCGTCATCTCGTATTCGGAAGTCGGCATCTTCCACCGAAACCATCGGACCCTCTGTGCGTTCGCTTCTCTTTGTAACAAGGATCCGGATCGCATCGATGAGAGCGTGTGCATAGGCGACATCCTCGTCGGTAGGTCCGGTGTGCGTGGGCGCGTTCTCGGCCCACCGCAGTTCCCGTTGCTTCATAAACAGACATGACCGGAGATGAAGGAGGTCGGGCGGGAGCGACCTGTCTTTCTTCCACCTCTCGAACCGCCGCTGCGCATACTTGTCGAGTCGGTTTCCCATTGCCTCATATGCGTTGAACGTGAGCGCGAACTCAGAGATAGTCGGATGCCAGGGGGCGTCTCGGGGCGGGACGTGTTCGGGGCGAAGCTGCTCATTCGACAGTTCATCGAACATCTGAAATCCCAGGCAGGGTGGGGGACCTAGGTAGGAGGACGAGCCTTTGTCCTCTCCGCGATCTCACGGCAAGGTGATCCGCTGGTCTGACACATCCTTCGGAAGTGACACGTCTCGTCCATCGCGCCACCGCCGCACTGGTCTCGCAACGAGACTCGTTCGGCCATTCCGCGGAACCCGTAACCGCACGGCGGCACTTGCGTCGCCTGAGATGAGCGGCCGTGGAAGTACATGCTGCGGGCACAACTCGGCCCCGCTCTCATCTTCCAGCCACACGCGAACACGCCTCGCGTGGCTAGGCCCGACGTTCGTTAGCCAAAGTTCCACTTCCCAGTGATCAGCCTCGGCGTGAATCTCCCCTGGGTCTATGGCGATGCGCGCAGTGCGGTTGTGGCGAAACTCCCACCACTTGAGCGCCCCCTGCCAGACGGAGACTAAGAACGATGCCGCCGCGAGGACGATTGCTACGACAGCGACGGCTGCCGTTGAGGCGAGAAGCAGCCAACGATTGTTGCGTCTGCGCAGGACAACCGTCCCGCGCAGGCGCCACTAAGTGGTCCCAATGGTAGTCCCCGCCGAAACCTCACCGCGACAAGCGCCGTTCTCTGCAGCGCGATTCTTGCCGAAGCCGGACGTTCACTTCGATCCACTCGTCCATCCGGCCGAACAAGACCGTGCCGCGTCTTCTTGCCGCCGCGCTGATCCAGCTGATCTGCTCGTCGGTTGCTCGAGTTGCCGCGGAGAAACCCCGGATCGGTTCTACGAAGCCCTAACGCCAGCTCGAGTGGCGCAATTCGGCCAGCTATCCCCCTCTAGACAGGGACAGCCCAGAGAGTGAACATGGTCGCAACCAACTGCGGGAGGAATTCGTGGGCGTGAAAAAGCTGCTTCTGGTCGGTCTCCTGGTACTGACCGCGTCGGCATGTGGCTCGAGCAAGAGCTCCGGCTCCACCCAAGCGCTGCAAACGGTCGCCGACAAGTTCGCGATCGCGCAGATCGAGGTGAACTGGCACAAGGCGTCCTCGACCAAGAACGTCAACTTGATGATGTCCCTCTGGGCGCCCGACGCGACGTTCAACATCGGGACCGAGACGCTCACGGGGAAGACCCAGATCCGCAATTTCTTCGTTCACAAGGCCGCACCGTTCCAGCCGCAGAACCACTGGGTCTCCGAGACACCGGAATACAAGCTCCGCGAGACAGTCAACGGTGACAAGGGCACCCTCTACTTCGAGTGCCATTACGTCGACGCGAAGACGGGTAAGGTCGTATCCGTCGTCGGGGCCGATCAGGAGGTCGCCAAGATCAAGGGAAAGTGGCTGATCACGAGCTCGGCAGGGGCGACGCCCAAGCTGAGTCCCTGATCGGGAGGGTATGACCGCTCCGTCGGACGCCCTCGCCGCATCGTCTGTCCCGGCGCCGCCGGCGACTCGCAACCGCGCGGACAACCCGGTCGTGCGTGCCGTCGGACGCCTGCCGTTGCCGCTCTGGACGAAGCTGCTCATCGCCTTCGCGGTCATCGCGGCGCTGCTCGTTACGGTCGCGATCCTCGGTCTGCGGGTGCTCGGCCAGTCGAACGCGCGAGTCGAACGGCTCGGAACGCTCCAGCTGCGTGCGGCGACGTATCAGAGCCTCCAGACTCAGCGGCAGCAGCTCCGGCAGCTGCTCGGGTTGCGCGTCGGCGGCGATCCCAACGTGAACATCTACGCCGGCGGCGCCAAGTCGAACGTTCCCGGCGGGCGTCGCTGGACGCTCTCGGACCAGTCGATTGCGGCCGCTCTGTCACAGCTCGGCCCGGCGGCCAACGAATCGCGGTTCGGGTTCGTTCCGCCACCCCAAGACGAACCGTTCCTCGCGCGCATCCGGGCCGACTACCGCCGTTTCTCGCGTGC
>WNFC01001548.1_pt1 | contig 24210 bp, 30 predicted proteins | sample 5400541 | NCBI WGS metagenome assembly WNFC01 (sample SAMN13153342, study PRJNA577476) | soil metagenome | isolation source: 120 cm saprolite under Douglas fir tree site 2 hole 2 replicate 1 | place: USA:California | collected 2015-04-18
TATATTCCTTCCGTTGACACTATCCACGTTGTCCAAGCCTGCGTTCCTCCTTCTTTCTCTACTTATTTTCCTTCAATCCCTCCTCCATGGAACACTGCGATTTCTTTGGGATTCCTCGTTGCTGCCAGCGATGCAACTTCCCATCCAGCCATTTCTTCTCCTCGTCTGTTTCAACCTCTTCTCTCAGTCTGTGAATCCGCTTCTCCTGAGTCTAGCGTCGTGGTGGGGGACCATCCTCACCCTTTCAAGCCCTCTCTTCATCATCCTTGAGAGCGTTTCCAGCCTACTCGTCGCCCAAAAATTGGGACACGTCGGACAGGAACTTGTTGGGAAAGGCGAGGTGTATCAATTTATCCTCCTTATTGTCTCTGCTGTGGCATATGTGGTATCTGCTTGGTGGATTGTCGCAGTGAGTGCCCAATCCTCAATACGTGTGTGCTTCCTTCGAATAAATCTGCTGTACAGGCTTATCCCGCAGCCGCCATGTCGCCGCTGTCAGCCACTCTACTTGGCGCTGCTTTGACGGCGTTTCTTTTTCTTACTCTTATCGGATTTGGGTTACGTCGAACGAATGTCATTGAATCCTCTGGACTGGCATTGTTCATTGCCTATAACCTCTGGCTATGTGGCTTCGATCGGCAGTCTTTGTCCGACCCTGCCTCTTCGTAGTATGTCGCAGTTTCGTTTTGGATTACGCCATCGTAATACTGGCTTTCAGCGCTCCTTTACTGTCCAACATAATGCCCCATCTTCAAACCCTCGTTAATTTTGTAACGAATACCCTACCAAAACCTGTCTTGGTGGCGCTTGTGTATCGTCTGACGATCCTCCTCGGTGCGGCTCGTGTGCTCCCGTCGATTGGTGTAGATCCATGGGAGGCGGACTATAGTACGGATGACGGTTGGGATGGTCGACCGGTGAGTACCGAGCTTGCCTGATCAGATGGTGCCTCACATTTCGTCAGACATCGAAACTTACACATGTCCTCTTGACGTATCGACAATCCATCCTGGTTACTGTTTACTCACACCTCCTCCGTAAGCACTATCAGCCTCTGTTTCATTTCCATCCTCGTGTGTTTTCTGAAAGATGTAATTCCGTAGTCCTCGATCACTCGTCGCAGGTGTGGTGGCGGTGGATGAACATATTCTTTACGCTTGTGATATGGGGCATCGAACTTATCGTGAGCGGGGAGGACGATGCCATCACGAAAGAGTGGAAAGTAGACTAGCGAATTGCACCAAAATATGATTTACTTGGACCAGGACTCAAAGGCCGACCGAACAATCAAACTTATACAGGCGTCCTTCGAGGCTGATACTCGCCTAATACGTACCATCGCTCCTCATTATGTACCGATAGCCAACTTTCTCACCTTGTTCCTTCCATCACCTGATAAAAAAATTGTATAAGTGCCTTACGGTCGTAAAACGACGCCGACAGCACTGTACGTACAACATACGCGCAGCCGGCCGGTAACTTCCGCCATGTTCTCTGCTCTTCTCGAGCATCCACAGCGCTCTTCAGCTTGTACCGTATCAAGTTATGCTGCGCCCAATCACACGAACCTTGTCGTCTTCTGTAAGAACCCTGAGGGGCCTTCCATCTTCTTTAACGTCCGCACGCGAGAGGGGGACTCCCATCGACATCCATCCTGAGGTCGAACAAGCACTCGTGGAGAACCAGGCTTTAGTCGCTTTAGAGACAACAATTGTCACCCATGGCATGCCATATCCTGCCAACTTGGAAACAGCAAAGTCTGTTGAACAGCATGTGCGCTCAGCGGGTGCTATTCCGGCAACTATTGGCGTTATTGAGGGCAGGGTCAAGATCGGACTCGAGCCCGCCCAATTAGAATACCTCGCCGATTTGTGCGCAAACCCCGGGCCTGTGAAGCTCTCCAGGAGAGATATAGCGACTGCTCTTGCGCTCAAGAAAGACGGTGGCACCACCTGCAGCGCTACCCTCATATTCGCAGCACTTGCTGGCATCAAGGTATTGGCTGATTTCACGTCGTGATTGATGAACGGATTTGAGCCCTGCTTAGGTATTCGCTACAGGAGGGTCAGATATTTTTTTCCTCGGCCAACTAATTCTTTTCTGAGCGTTGGTCTAGGTTGGGTGGGGTGCATCGCGGTGGTCAGGTCTGTGAGTTGATTTCAGCTCCTAGCCTCTGTATTGTTCTTGAACCTTCGAAAGCTATGGATATCTCTGCCGACCTCCAAGATCTCGCGAGATGTCCAGTAGGTTTGGTATCTGCCGGAGTAAAATCTATACTAGATATCGGAAGGTACACCCTCCAGAGACACTCGATGACTCATTGCTGAACTTGTACACTTGCAGAACTTTGGAATACCTCGTATGTTTGCACCTCTGGACTACCATCTCTTTACCATTCAACTCGAACAGGAAACCCTCGGCGTTCCAGTTGTAACCTACGGAGAAACCCATGATTTTCCTGCTTTCTACTCACCTCGCAGTGGGTTTAAGGTCGGGGCTCGGTTTACCTGTGTTATATCACAATGCACTCAATGTTTTGGAATTCAGAGCCCATGGCGAGTGAATGATCCAGCTTCTGCTGCCAACATTCTTTGTATGTGGTCCATGAACTCCCTTCGTGGGTACTTCTCTGAAGATTTTGGCCCCTAAGTTACCCAGTGGTGCTTGGGCATGACCAACGGCGTACTGTTCGGTGCTCCGATCCCTGAGTCGTATACAGCTGTCGGAAAGGAGTTACAGGAAGCGGTTGAACAAGCTGTACAAGAATCTCAAGAAAATGGGATCGATAGGCGAGGAAAAGAAGTCACCCCCTGGCTGCTTGAACGAGTGAGAGAATTAACATCGGGGAAATCTCTTGCCAGTAGTAAGTGTGTAATGAGCATGCTCGCTTCGATTTAATGAACAATTGCCCATGAATAGATGTTGCACTGATTGAGAATACTGCACTAAAAGGGGCTCAGATAGCAGTTGCCTATGCCAAGTTAACTGAGCAGCAGAGTACGGGGCCAGGGCATACTACAGTTGTGAGACCCTGATATTTCGTGTTCTCTCTGCCATGTCAATCGAATATAATTTATTACTCATTTAGGGAAGCTTCCCCACTGTAGTTCAACGTGAGCCTGGAAATCCGACAGCCAGACTTGTGGTCATAGGTTCCGCCGCTGTTGATGTTATCTCACAGGCGAACATAATCTCAGATACAGATGGTTCCCGTGGTCGCCACTCTACGTCTCCCGGAACCGTTGGACTTCATCTGGGCGGTGTTGGCCGAAATGTTGCCGAAGCTGCGTACCGAATCTCCACATCAAAGTTCCAGGCACGGCCCTCGGCGACAGTTCTCGTCTCCTCCGTTGGCGATGACTCGTTGGGTCGTCTTCTTTTGGAAGAGACGCAGAGGATGGGGATGCGAACGGACGGCATCCGAGTCATGACAACCCATCAACGATCAGCGGTGTGCAATATGATTCTTAATGGCTCAGGGAACCTCATTGGAGGTGTGGCTGATATGGATATTGTTCGGTCAATTGAACCAGAAATGGTACGGCAGTGCATACGCATTCAAGGATGGGAAACCAACAGCCAGACACAGGTCATCTCCCATGTCAACAAACATGATCCAGCTCTTGTCGCAATGGACGCTAACGTTTCACCTGATGTTCTCAGAGCAGTGATTCAACACTGCAATGCGGCTAATATCACAAGTGAGTCCCTCGCTTACGGATGGTCACCGTCCTCTATGACCGCGGATATTGAATCTATTTTCTATAGCTTTTTTGTAAGTTTGCGACGTTGCTTTACTCGGTCCACCCGCATTGATGTACAGCAGCGAGCCTACTTCCGTGATCAAGTCCGTGTCAATTATGCCTGCCATTTCCGCTGCCCTGGGATCGAATTTTCGCGGTTCTCCTGTCAAATTTGCCTCCCCTAACCTTCTCGAACTGGCGGAACTGTACAGGTCCGCTCGCATGGAACCCTGGGAACTAACAAGCCACGAATATTGGTGGAGAACCATCGACAACTTCTCTATCGGAACGGAATTCCGCCTGTCATTGGAACAGTTGGCGCGTCAAGATTCCGGGTCAAAGGGCAGGACGCTGTCATTCCTCGTAGATCAAGGGGTGGCACAAATGGCCATCAACCTTCTCCCGTTTTTCCAGCATCTTGTAATTAAATGCGGAGACCTCGGCGTGTTGTTGGCGATGCGATTCCCTGCTGATGAACCGACAGCATGGATGGGAGAGCGAAGCGATGCACGCCGCCGGCAGATTGTGTCGCATGGTAAAGCCGAAAGCATCGTTATCAAGCACTATCCGGCGCATACGATAGATCCCCAAGCCGTTGTCAGCGTCACAGGGGCAGGGGACAGTTTGGTGGGTGCCATGCTCGCTGCTCTAGCGCAGAACTTGTCGGCCTTTAGCAGCCCCGAGTCGCTTGACGGTGTCATCATGCTCGGGCAGTCTGCGGCGATTGAGACACTGCAGAGCCCATTTGCGGTTTCTCCATCACTTTCTATATAATACATGATCCCGGGCCATTGATGGTAGTAGCACAGCAGGCTTATGTCTATTTCTAAGTATCATCCCGATCACGCAGGCTCTAGTACTAAGCCTTCCGCCGTGATTAAGATATATTAAGATTTCATGTCCGTAAAGTACGGGGCCAATGGGCCGATGCGAACTTGCTCCCTGGCTTGACGCTGCCTCTCCTTCTCCCGAACCACCTCAAGCTTCCGATGGGTGACGATTTTCTTGATATATCGACGCTATTGAAGTAGGCATTGTCACCATAACTCTTGTGGTGATACAGAGTCTACAAACCTGCCCCCCATGTCTTAGCCGGGTGATGATATATGTGGCCTCGCCTTTGGTCAGGTTTCTCAATCTCTCCAGGAACAAATCTCCATTTGAGGGGTCCCGGAAATCTTGCACAGCCTTGTTAAGATACTTGTTAAGATTCCCCCACCTCTTTGCTACAAATAATTTCTGAGAAGGAGTCGCCGGCACTTGTCGCCATTTCGCGGTGCGCAATAAACTCGAGTCGAGTTTGAGCAAGAACGCCAGGGAAGAGAGAATAACTTACGCCAGTGACAAAGGACCCCTAAGGACTGTTTCGGCGGCGTATGTATCACAGCCTCGCACAGCGTCAGCAAGGCTGCTTGCATCAAGAATCTTCCTATTTGTCTGAAACCTAGATATGTTTAAGGCCGACGCTGTTTCGGGATGCATCGCCGGGGAATAGTGGGCGTGAAAATAGCTTTCACCATCTAGAAAGTAAAGACAGACTGGAGTGAAACAGAGATTGCCTTTTGGTTTGGACTGTGCTCACTGCCAGTTACGGGTTCAATACGAACGTGGCCCTTACCAAGGCATTCGAGGACATGTATGCCTTCACCGCAGTCAACCCAGGCGTTCCTGCTAAGTCGCAGTATGTGGGGTGACGACGTTCCTGTGCTCTGGTCTACTAGAACGAAGGGATTGTCGTAGTCGATGTAGGTGACGGACTTAGGGTCCGGCACGTTGGGTCGGTTATCCTCAGTATGATAGTTGGCACTCAAGTCTCCACTGGTGGCGTCTGCACGCGCTTCCAGATCCTGGATACTTGCATCTAAACCAAGTATCAGTGTGTTGAGAATCCGAGTCGACGAATAGAGGTGCACCGTCGACCACAGATGCCGGATCCAGTCCAAACAGGGTCGGCGCGTTGACTATGCCAACGATGCGACTCGTGGAATCAACAAAGTCAATTACATGACAGTCTTGCTTCCCAGTGCCAGGGGACAACCTCATTCCGCGGCCGATCTGTGGACTTTTTCAGAAAAACGGTGAGGGTCCAATACATTGACGATTGACCATCTGAAGGAAAACATTCCGGGACCTCGTGGGCCGCGCAACGACCACGCAGTCAACGTTAGGAATGTCGGTACCCTCGGTCAATAGAGCTGTACATTGCAAGGAAGACATGAGAAGTGTCCCAGAGGTATCGAGACCGGTGCAATCACCGCAGTTAACAAGGACAGGGAAGCCTCCTGCCTTGAAGTTGTCAATCAATGCATTGCGCTCTGGGATGGGTGTTCCTGAGTGCAGGTACCGAGCGTCGACACCCGCCGATCGAAACACTTTTGTCAGCGCACGGACGTGAGCGACATTGACGGCGAAGACGACGGTTGATTTGCGGTTCCCAGCTACACAGATTCGCGTTAGCGTTTAGCCGACCGAACAGCGATGACCGCGACGACTAACCTGCCCTATCGAGCCACGTTTGAACGACAAGCTTGTTGAGCGTTTCCGTATTGATGACATGCGCGAGGCTTATCGCGCTGAAGTCTCCGCTGTGGCTGCTGATGGTTATGCCCTTCAAGTCGATGTTGGCTTTCACCGTTGTGAAGCGGACGTTGCAGAGCCTACGTGAGACAAAATCTGAGTCCAGCCTTTATGGACACCGCAACAAAGTGTCGGGCCTACCACTGCTCTTTGATCATGTCTAGGAAGTCACGATGATAGACTATCCTTTCGAATACCGAGCCAAGCGCGAGCCCGTCATGCCTGCTGAATGTTGCAGAAAATCCAAAAATAGGAACAGCGTCCTGGGAAGGTCGACGGTGGGCATCGTCCTCTGGACATTGGACTTCTGGGTGAAAGAAGGATAGTATGCGACGGTATCTGAGCAAGAAGTGAAGTATAACGACACAGAGATGAGATGCGTTGACATACGACGGGGCCGCAGCATGGTGGGCTTCGTCGACAACAACGGCCTTGAAACTTTCCGGCGAGAATTTGTGCAGGCGGTCAGACTCGAGCAGAGTTTGGTACGTTGCGACGGTCCTTTCTTTAACATTCAATGATCAGATCACAAGGGACACGGTCTGGCTGACTCACAAATCAGCATTGCCGGATGCCCTGTGCTTACTCCCCTGCTCTATTTCTACCACCCAATCCGGCCGGATATGTTTTGCCTGCGACGCAGCTTGCTTTGCCAGCTCTATGCTGTTGACGATGACCAGCGACTTTGTTGCACCTGGCCTGCTATTTCTCGGCTCTAAACTAGAGAGAAGCGAAATAAAAACTGCTGTCTTGCCCGCACCGGTCGGTAGAGATACGCCGATGCGCGAGGTCCCTGTAGTGTGTGCATCCAGACATGCCTTGAGACAGATTTCTTGATAGGGACGCAATATTAACGGGGAAACCTCGTGCAAGTGACGTCGAAAGGTGAGGAGGCGGTTAAGACGACAAAGTTGTGTGGTTGTCTTGGGTGCGGACAAGATCATATTGACGCCCACAAGAGCCAAAACGAAATGTTCAAAGTCCACGGTTCAGCCGCCGATTATAAATTCTAACTTTTGGGAAAATCAAGTGCATTACGCGCATGACGAGCCAACGCGTCCACACCCAGAAACTAAGTACGTCACTAAAACGAAGATATAATCGCATCTCTATGATGAAACAGCCGTGCAATATGTAGAAAGAATTAGTGACATCCTCGGAAAAGGTCCTGCTTTTAAGAGGGGGGAGGTGCTTAACCGGAGCCTGTAGGGGTGTTCGCACTAAGGAATTGGCAGCACGCTGAAAGCAATATCACATACCACCGGAGTAGACCTTGCCGAACATGACTTGTTGGAGCTTATCATAGAGCGATAACACACCGGCACCAGCTACCCCACGAAGGATGTTAGCACCGGCACCCTTGAACAACGACTTCGTGCCCTCCTTGGCGATGATCTAAGAGGGAAAGATAAGCATTGGACAGCAAAAAAGGGAAACAGGACATACCTGTGATCCGGCATCAAACATAGACTTATAGTGCACAGTAGATCCAGAAGTCATCATCATACGACGACGAATAGTATCCAGAGGGTATGATGCAAGACCGGCACCAGTAGTAACACCCCAGCCGAGCATGAAGGATGCAAGGAACGAACCCTCAAGTGGACCAACGAGAACAACAGGTTCTGTAGCCCATGTCAGCTTATGGAATAGATATAAAGCGGCAAGGGAGACGAACTAAGCGAATCATAGCCACCGAAGTAGAGACCACGGTACACAATGATGCCAACCACTGAAGGAACGAAACCACGGTAAAGACCGGCAAGGCCGTCCGAGGCGAGAGTCTTCCTATAGACGTCAAGCAAGCCATTGAACTGGCGAGCTCCTCCACCCTTAGCTGACTTGGCGTCATTCGCGAGACGTGTACGGGCATAATCAAGAGAGTAGACAAAGAGCAGCGAGGATGCACCAGCAGCGCCACCAGAGGCGAGATTACCGCCGAACCACCTCCAGTAACCTTCGCTCTTCTTGAAGCCGAAGAGAGACTTGAAGTAGTCCTCTAGATTGCCATGTCAGAGACCCGTATCGAACAAGGCATTCATAACGCACTGAATGCAAAGTTTAACGCCTGTGTAGGGAAGTAACGAATGACGTTGGCGGTGTTGCCACGCCAGAGTGAGAGGAGACCCTCGTCCTTGTAGGTGCGGGCAAAGCAGTCAACAATACCCTTGTAGGGATGTGAGAGACGACCCTGCTTGATCTAGAAAACTGTAAATGTGGGAGCTAGCAAGCAAGTTCAAGAGTGTGACGTACCATCTCATCCTGGTTTTGAACCAAAAGTTTGATACGCTCTATAGGTGCAGCGGACGTCTTTGCAACGGCCTAGGGTGTCCACGTGAGTTGACTACGCCAGCTAACGAGTGACGAGATAACATACGGCAGAGACACCTCCCATAAGGAAGTCAGCTAGTGACATGCCAAGTCAGTGGTTGGGAAGAGCGACAGATAGATACGAGCTGGCCAACATACTGGCGAACTCCTTGGGGGTCTTGCCCTTCTTGACATCGGCCATTTTTTAATGAAGAGGAAAGGGATGAGAAAAGAGGAGTGGTGGTGATGATGGGGAGAAGTAAGAGGTTGGAAGGCAGCTGAAAAAAGATTCGAGTGGCCCTAAAGAGCAACGGCTCTCTCCGGGATTTCCCTAACTCCGATTAGGCCGCGCCGAAACTCCGTGAGCAAATGAAGCGTGATATTCTAACCCTGAGGAGAGGAGAGGATGAGGGAACAGCCAACTACATACATCTAGTATCTATCTCTGTCGATCCCTATCAAGTAGCTACCCATTCCCATACTGCGAGTAATATCCTGCTCTATGCGAAACCTGAGATCCGAATGGCCCAGAAGAGGATGTCGCCATTCGTGAAGGCTGAGAATAGTAAACGGTCGTGTACGGCGATCCAACGTGTGTAACAGGCGCAAATTGTGTACTAGGAGGTCGATGTTGTAAAGGTGCGCTATTCATCGGATATCGTCTTGCACCATGATTACTACCCGAGACCAATACGTCCGAGGTAGAAATGTTGACATTACCGTTCACAGTCCGCGTCACAGTTGTCGCATTTGGCGGTTCTCCAATCCGGGTTTTTTTCCAAATGTCTTCCGACGACGACGCAAGGTCGGCTTCCGCTTTTCGTTTGCTCCCCAAACTCCGGCTCGTTGCGCTCTCCTCATCGGATTCCGCGGTGAGGTCAATTACTTGCGTGCCTGGCAATCCGCTCATCGGAGACTGCTCAGGGCGTGACGGTGACAATTCCCGCTTGACCTCACCCTCGTCTTCTTCCTCGGAATCCAAGACAACGACGCCCCCTCGGTTTTGGCTCATCTCCTGTGTTGAGGTGTGGCGAATATAGACAGAGGGACTAATGGATGTTGCCTGACGTTTCAGATGTGACGGGGGACTAGCGAGTGGCTGCACGGGCTGGTGCGCTTTCCTCCAACCATCGGAAGCGTACCTGTCATCAGACGTGTGCCACTCGCCGTCCGCTTCCACAATGACGTCCTCGACCGTATCGGGTGTATTCTCCAAAATGGAGTTAAAATAGCTGCGGGCGGATTAGCAGCGAGGTGATGGATGACATAATCGACATACCCATCCACTATCAAGTCCTCGTGATTGATTGTCTTCTCGCATACTGGACAGGCCCACGTTGTCATCTGCTCATTCACCGAATACCACGACATGGCATCGAAGCACTGTACATGAACACATCGCGAGGAGCGACACGGAGTATTGATACGACCATAACTCAGCTGAGAATATTGAGGCATTCAGAGCCACAATCACAATTGCATGGGACGCAGGAGTACTCACTGGACATTTCAGAGACGTTTTCTGCGGACCAGCAACAATGTCGTCATCTTCGACTTTAACGGCTCGTTTCCCTGTGTGGGTTCCATAAAATGTACTCGCGTCAAAACGTTGGGCACGTACTTTGTGCAAGGACGTCCTCACGACTCCGAAATTTCCCTTTCTTTACTCTCTCAATTAGTTGATCTACGGTAGTGACTTGGACCAGCATGACGGTTATATAGTACTTCTATTGAAACATGAGATTTGGGATCCCTGTGCGGAAAAAGGAAGACGCACTTTCGGAGAAGGAGGGGGTAGATTGCTGTTCGATTGACTATTTACATAGATCATCTCGACGCGATTCTGGTGTCCGATGGACAATCTGACGGAATTCCCGAGGTCTGCTGGTGGCGCGGTTCCTGGCTTCCTCTTCATCCCCTTCGTACTTGCAGTGATCTGAACTTGATTGACTCTGATCTCACAGGTGGGTGGAAACTCGATGGGGCATGCGTGGCCACCGAAACGAAGGCCTGCCGCTCCGAGAGCAAAGTGCGAAGAAGAAGTGCAATAAAGACGAAGGTGGTACTTCGGCCTGGACCAAGAATGATAAGGCGCATGCATTATCCCGGGCTAAGGGAGACGCACTCTAGTGAGTTCAACTTCGAGATCTGATCAGCGGTGAGGGAAAATAAAAGCGATTGCTGGCGACGATCGCCAGAACTAGAAGACTCTGCGCGCTATTAGGTAGTGTAGTGTCGGCTAGTTGTCTGCGCGTACCAGGACACTCTGCAATCCTTGATACGGCCTGGTCAATTTGGAAGAACGGGGAGGGTTTGAATCGGATGGCTATACAATACAGGGTTGAGAAGCTCATCTCATCTCAAAGGAAGGAAAGCAGAATTACACGGTCTGGGTGGCGTCGCAGGAGCACTAGAGTGAGTGGAGGGAGTAGTCATAGGTAGAGTAGGGTTTCGGGGAGGGGGGGCAAAGGGGTCATAACGTGGAGTGCTACTTGGACCAGCAGTGGTACCGATGTAGGGCTGGGTGACTTGGGGTGCTCCTGGATAAGAGTTCGTCGTCTGAGAAGATGGTGTGCTCGGGGTGGAATGAGCAGGGCCCCTCCACCTGTAGAAATTTAGAGGATCAGCGATGGGAAAATGATGGTATAATCATGGGGAAGCGGATATAACAATCGTAGGTGAAGATGATATAGGTCTTAAAAGGACATTCTACTCACATGCCTGAATTGCGTACTTGGTACAAGACGTTCCGGGCTTTAGTCCACTTGTCAATATTGCTTGATGCGCGCCAGTCATTGAGAGAGTTCAGTATGCGGTCAATGAGATCCTGTTTCTTTCCAGACTTGCTGAGCATTGTCCAGCACTCATCATTGAAACCGGATATGATCTGCTTAAGGCGGTCAACGGTATTATGCCTCACGTTGACTTTGAGACCCTGTGGGATAATAGTGGGGATTTACATAAGTAGGAGGGAAGGGAAGGAGAACCCTTACCTCGTAATCACCCCAGGGATCGACGGCGGACATGGCAAAGGACAAGGAACGCGGATTGGCACGGCACGGTGGCCTCGCCTCGCTTTGGTCGTTCCTTGGGCGGCAAGGCGAATACACAACCCCAAACACACACGTGACATCATCGTACGCCTTCTGCTGACCACCATGTCGGCCTCCCCGGATGATGATTACGACAAGTTAAGCCCCGAGGAGAGAGAAATACGTGACAAAGCTGACCGCCAGCGTGAGGCCGAGGAACAAGCAGGTATGGCCGTAATTCTCGTCCCCACTTTTATCTACCTTAACTATCTTAAAGCCCTCCCTTATTCCTGGACACAAGCTCTGCAAGATGTTGACATCGTCGTCCCTGTTCCTAAAGGAACGCGCGGCCGCGATCTTCTAGTTGTTATCGCAAAAATGAAACTTAGCGTTGGGCTGAAAGGCAAAGATCCCATCATGGCAGGTGATCTTTGCCACGAGATCAAGGTCGAAGACAGTACCTGGACACTGGGTTAGCGCGCACGCCTGTACAGCCCCGTCTCAGCATCGAACTAGGTTTCAGAGGATCGGTCATCTGTTGAGCTCCACCTCGAGAAAGTGAACAAGATGCAATGGTGGGAGAACGTTCTTGCTCATCATCCCAAGATCGATACGAGGAAGATCCAGCCAGAGAACAGCAAACTCAGCGATCTCGATGGCGAGACAAGGTCCGTCGACACAACTCAATCCTTACGTGTCTGAATTTTGACTACCGATTTTCAGAGGAATGGTTGAGAAGATGATGGTTCGCCCTTGATTTTTCTTCATTCCGTTGCATGCTTTAACCGACCTCCACGAAGTTCGACAACCAGCAGAAGGTCCATCACCCGTTGTAACTCCTCTAACTTTATTGATGCGTGCTCTCTCATAGCAATTCGGAAAGCCCACATCTGATGAGATCAAAAAGCAGGAGGTAAGGTGCTCTTGTCACCTCGCGCGCTAATCGCTCCCTGATGATCTCTACTTTCATTTCTCAGGCTTTGAGGAAGTTCCAACTTGCTCATCCAGAGCTGGACTTCTCGAAAGCGAAGTTTTCCTGAAAAGACCGAAGGGGCAATCGAAGATCATACGAATTGTGTCTTACTTAACGTCGATTGTAATGCAAAGAGAGATTATCTTGCTATGTTACCTGTTTCCTCGTTACAATACACATCAACGTTGCCGACTGTCAGAAATGTCATAATTTCTGCCGCTTGGTATCACCACCAACTGAGGTGACAGCGTTCCTCCGCTTAACGCTCTCGATCAAACTTGTCAAAGTCTGCGGGGTTCCGCCCTTGGGAAATCGCATGGTTGTGTGAGCCTCGCTGCGGACGTTCTTCCGTTTCGACCGTTCTTCGAGCAAGGCAGACATCGACTTCGTCTTCTTAAAGCTAAGACATCACATTAAAACCGGTCGTTTGGAATTTTTTTCAGCTACTCACTGAGGGTTACTAGGATCGATGGCGAACGCATGGTCTTCGTGCAACGCCCTAAAACGCTCGTCTCTGACGTCGATGGTAAAATCGTCTTGTAACTCGTTTTCATCGTCACCGCTTGTCTTCTTCCTTCGTCCGGTGCGCTTCTTCCCTTTGTTCTTTTCAGCCTTGATGATTGCTGTCATATCGAAATGTTTTGGTTCTGATTCCGGCTGGTCCGGGGCGACGAGTAACGAAAGCTCTTCCTTGGTGGAAGGCTTCCGGATTTTGTTTCTTTGCTCCGTTCTCGTGTCTTCCCTTCCCACACGCAGTGACGGGGAGTCGCTGTCTTCCTCTCCCCCACTTGGAGCGAAAAAGTCGTCCGCGGGTGCTTTACCCCCACCTGCGTCCTTCAATTCCTGCTTCCTTTTCTTACGCTTCTCCCGCATCTTGCGTTGGTACTTCTTGATTGTGGTCTCGTCTTCATCCTGTCCACCGCTGAGAGCGGGGCGGAAGGTAATCTCCATATCCACATCACCGTCGTCGTCGCCGCCGCCGCCGTCCATGTCTCCAGTCTTGCTACCAGCCCACCCTTCTGGCAAGTCGCACCCTCCACCGCCTAGTAGAAGTGCGCGGAGTTTGTCACGACTGACTGATTTCTTTGTTGAGTTTGTTTCATTCTCGGATGAAGAGTCAGCCGATGAAGCGACATAAGCACGAAAGTCGTCCTCCTCGATTTCCTTGAGAGAGAGAGCTCGGCGGGTGACACGCTCACGTTCTGGATCATCTTGATCCCAGGTCAAGTTAACTTTCGAATGCCGAAGAGCCTGCGCATAGGTCAATACGCTGATAAGTATTTGGTAGCACGTAAACTCACATCCGTCGCGAAGTTAAGGGGTTGATAATCCGTTCTTTCGTCCGCAGAGGCGGCTTGGTCTCTGTTCCGTGAATTGCAATTCAATAACCTTGACAGTCAAAGAAAACACGGGGACACGACCTGTACTCCTCTTCAAATGACATGTCATCCGGAACAAAGCTTAAATTCAGGACGTTTGCTGATCGCTCAAGTTCTGCACCCTGCAGCTCAGAGTAGAGATATGAGGCAAGCTGAACCGTGTCACATTCCACGATAGCATAATAGTATCTGTCCACGCATTTGTATATTCGTTGGGTGCACCTATAAATGATAATCGACACACCTCAAACGCTGTAACTGATACTTTCGCAGCGCATCCTCGTCATACTCGTCCGCATCTCCAGTTTCGTAGATTGTCCTCTCATTCACATCCTCCACATCATCAATTGTTAGTTTCTTCTTTAATAACTCAGGCGGGGGGCCATTCTCTTCGCGCGCCATGCGTTCCAAGCCGAATTTACTAGGGTAAATGCGTACGCTGAGCACTTTACCCCGCACAGCTGGGGCAGAGACACCGCTTGACCTAGATGACGACGATCCGACGGCAGCGACGGCAGAAGAGAAGATTTTATAAAGGTGTATGGCACGGACATGGTCCCAGTCCAGGTCGACAACGGCGATACGACGTGTCCTAGGTGAGCTTTCTTGGTCGTCCTCAGAGGCGGTCTTCTGGTGCAGAGCTGAGCGTCCGTCCAAGTCCACAAACTCGTCTTCATTCAAGTCGACTTCAGCATCTTCACCCTCCGTTACGGGAACAGGCCTGTCGGCATCAGGACCCAAAGTGACAACGCCATCATGATCGTCGTCGTCGCTTGACTGAGCGTGATCTGAGGCATCCCCGTCCCTGCTGTCTTCCTCGTCGGAAGACTCAAGGAGCACTTCGCCACGGGCGTAGTCGGGACCAGCAGGGAATTCGAGCTGATTCTCTGAATCAAGACGGTAGAATCGACGTAAATTTTCATTTTCTTGCGAGTCAGGCAACCGGCGGCCGTACTTGTCTACGCGTCCTGCAGTGCCACCGAGACAACCAAGATCAGCGAACAAACGAAAATAGAGGACGTGTTCCACACCAATCTTTGTTTGTTTCTTGGGTTTTGAGAATACAGAGCTGAATCTACTATCTACCACGACCTTGTTCTTGTGTTTTTTGAGGCTGCGAAAACGAGGATCAGACCTGAGACGGGCAAAGCGTGGGTCCGGCATAGTGGTAACAAATTGAAGTGGAACAGCGCCGAGATTATGTCATCGTGTGCCCATTCCCATCACAACGTCGCGATGGGAAACCGTCAAAAGTTTTTAAACTACCTTTGGGACGGTTTCCATCCTTCATTTCTTTCTCTCCTCTTCCTTCCCTTCCACCTCAACCCCTTCTCGTCAGTCTTGTCGTCTACCGTTTTACCCGTGGAGCTAATCTTTTCTGTATAGATTCTTTTCGCTTTCGCTGGCGCAGGCCGCAGGTCGACCTTTCAGCTCTTTCTCTCTACACTAATCTCAATCGCAACCTTTGTCCAACGACTCAATCAACATGTTCTCTCCTCGTCTTGCGACGCTCGCTTTCGTCGCTCTTTATGGAATTGTGAACGTCGCAGGTCTGCCAGTATACACTGCGGCTTCCTATGTGCGTTGTTGTATCCTATTTGGTCAGTTGGATACGCGGCTGATGGCTTTGTCAGCGCGACTTGTCTGTTGAGCGTGATCTGGCGCCATTTGAACCGATTCGGGCGTACGTGAAGCGCGACTCCGGCGTTAACGAAGTTCCTGAAGAGACGCCAACCAAAGCCCCGAACGGTGTCATCGTTCCCTATGTCAAGCGTGACACTGGCGTCAACGAAGTCCCTGAGGAGACACCGACCAAAGCCCCAAACGGTGTCATCGTTCCGTACGTCAAGCGTGATACTGGTATCAACACAATTCCGGAGGAGGTTCCCACACAAGCGCCGCAGGGTGTTATTGAGCCTTACTAGCGTGCGGAGTGTGGCGAGTCAGGTTGCCTTGAGTAGAGAGTCTTGGGCTTCTGCTACTGCTATTTCATTCCTTTTATTTTTTCCCGTTCGCCGCTCGTGTATCGACGATACGGGTACGATGTCCTCCATAGACTTGTCCGAAGCAATGGATTGAGAGGGGAAGAAGGATGAGATGGATGGATGACCTGAGACGTCGGCAGTGTTTAGTTTGGAAAGCATGCCACGTAGGGTATGATTTTCAACGTGCATGCGATGCGAACGAAATCGTAAAGGAATTCGTCACCGGTCAAATATATGTCGAGCATCTACAGAGCGGACTACTGTAGTACGCCCTGGAGTCTGGATGATCCTACAGATCTTTCATCCAGATCCACATACTTCCTTTTGTCCCAACCGCTGCTATCATCTCCCCGTTCAACCCCATGTCCACAGCGGTTATGTGTTCATCGAGAGCAAAGCTTGGATCAAGATCGATGCGCCAACCCAAACCACGCACCCAATTATGGCCTTGAAGACATTTTTTATCTATTTTCTCCTCGGCGCAGAGCCTGGATTGGGCCATGACATCGGGAAACTGTTCCGGATCAGTGGGGAACTCGGAGGTCTCGACACCAGGCACGAGTGAAGTGTTGAGCAAGTGGATAGTCTTCTGATGGGCGACGAGTATGATGTGATCGTGGTAGACATCTCCAAACACATGAAGATGTGGAGTTTGGGGGTAATATGGGAGGGGGACAGATGCGATCACAGTGAATGATGCTAGATAAAGCTCAGTACGCCAGAACGGAGGGACCTGAATAGAGTCACCACACTTACAACTCTCTTGGTAGTCCTAGTCGCACGTAGGTTTCAATGACTGACCAACCACTAATAGTATGACTACGCGACGCGACTCACAGCTACGCATCCCCTTTGATTACTCCTATATCTTGTCTCCGCGGGCGGGAAAAATCTATTGAGCCCTAACCATCGTAGAATGACGATCCTTCCTGGGCATCCAAACCACTCCTGCTTGGGGGGCTGGTCTTCGCCTTGCGTGGGGGGTTGTTCTTCTGGTAATTCGATGTGGCTCGAGAAGGGAGTCGAAGTGCAATGGGTGAGGAGCGTATCTTCGGATAACCTGGGTAGACCATGGGAAAGACAGCCGATCGGTCAGAAGTGCCTACGCACCAAACTATGGATACGGCTGAAGATCGATGGACAAGCGTGCTGCTGTGTAGCGGCTTATCTTCGCGACGAAGCTCGCCTTGATTGTGCACGCGCCAGATTTTGACCGCGCGATCCATCTAGGCAAACCAATGGTGCATTCATCTGTTAGCTAGAAGTGCCCACGACAATAATTGAAACTTTACCCCGCCAGTTGCGATGAGGGGGAATGACGGATGGAATGCTGCGCATGTCACTGCAGCAAGGTGGCCTCCACTTCTACCCCCTACAAGGACAGTGATGCACCGACCCATTCCACTCTCTTCTTTCTCTGAGGATCGTATACCGTGAGGTGCCCCGGCCTTGCTGGGGCCAGTTCCCGGTAACCAGACAGGGTTCTCCTCGCGGCCATGGGGGGGCCCATCAAGATCGTAGATTCTCGCCGTCTGATCTGAAGACGTGGTGCAAATGTACGAAGGAACTCGTGGGTGAACAGCAATGGAGGAAATTGGCTATTCTGAAGTCATTAAAGATGGCTATGGGTAGGGACCGGAGGCATACTCCGCCATGGCCACGCAGGAAGCCAACTGCCTTCCCGAGCCTGACGTTATACACACAGATCATGCTTGACATTGCAATCACGAGTAAAGGATCTAATTGTGGGCCTCGAGTCAGAGCCCAAGCCACGGCAGTGATATGGCGATCTTCCTGTTCATAACTGTTGAGTCCTACGTCTGGCCACTGGCAGGAGCAACGGAGACTCACGGTATCAAGGCGAATTTGCTTCTTTTGTTTGCCACTTGGCCGAAGCCGTACAAGATATAGCTCTTTCGTGCTGCCAACGACAATCATCCCTGCGTAAGAATCTATGAATTGGGGCCAGTTATCGCCAAAGTCACTATGATTGAACCCCGCAAGAGCATGCAAAGAGACGAGAGTCCAAGGAAAGAGGGCCACAAAGCGGTATTCCACGCCACGGAGGTTCTAGAGGTCAAACAAGGACGTTGTAGGAAATGATGGTGTCAGATGGAGTACGCTCGGCGAACCTTGAAGCATGTCGTCAGCCGGAAAGGTGGCTCTATGTGGCTGTCCCTGTACCAGGGTAAGTTCTCATTGTCTTCCATAGCATAAAGTACGGTACTAGTCATGCCACAATTCAGTCAGGAGGCAGGGCTCACCCATCTGGGCCGTAAGTTCATCCCTACGGTATCCGGCGGCGATATGTGTCCAAAAATGTCAACCCCGGCCGGATGCCGGTACCCTTCGTTTGTCCGACTCTCATCCACTTACTCAACCACCCATAGCTTTCTCGGTTTGTTCGCCATGCCGACCACGGGTCCATCAGCGGATACGCCGAGCTTCGAATCAAGGCCGACGCTTCAGTACGCCGCAACCGTCGGAATGCAAGCTGCCCTGGTCGGCGCCTTCGTCAGCAGCGTGCAGAACGCACTCGGGTCCCACTCCAAAGGCGCGGCCGGATTCCTTTCGAGGACGGGCGGGACCATCGGTTTCTTCGGTGCGTTCTTTCTACAGATCTGTTCGAAGTACCTAGTTCACAGTCGATGATAATTTCGCGTCGCTGGCAGCTGCCATGGGTGCAACGTTCGCCGCCACCGAGTCCATCGTCGCAAACCAACGGGAAAAGCAGGATGCGCTGAACGGTGTGGCTGGCGGCTGTGCAGCCGGTTTCTTAGCCGGTATCAGAGGTGCATACCACCACACTCTTGGGTACCCTTTGTGCTGATCTTCTTTGTAGCTCGTTCCCTACCCATAGCAGTTGCTTCCTGCGCGGTTATTGGGGCCGCAGTGGGGACGTTCGACACTGCTGGTCAATCATTACGAGGAGACCAGGAGGCGCTGTCATATGAGGAGAAACGAAAGCGTTTCTTCAAACAGAGCCCGTCATCGCCACCACTGTCTTCCCTTCAATAATTATCGCGTCGTTGTTCTTTTCATTAGCATCATTTGATACTCAAAACTTCGGGACCAATGCCATTTGCAAGGGTCAATACACGGGCAGGGCTCCCTCACAAAATGCAGTACGCATCGTTTGTGTTGTCATGTAATGTACTAGCGTCAGCCCATGCAAAGCACCGCGACAGCGTTAATCCATAGATGCAACGCTTCGCTTGGCTCAAATAGAGAATATTCAGGAAACACGTTACTTCACTTCACGGGTCCACAGCCGACTCATATAGCCTGTTGGGCTGTATACCTCCGTTCAACTTCTTCTGTCACGGCCTCTGCGTGCTGATCCAAAAAGGTAGCCCAACTCGGAGCAGTCATGCATGGACTCTGTAGCCAAATCATTAGGCGTTTCATCAAACAAAATTCTAATAAGTATGACCTTTGCCGTTAGACGATCAAAGATTTCGTCTTCTCGCCCGCAGTCAGCGTCCTCCGATGTCAGGAACCCAACGAGGGCCTCGAAATCTCTTGCGTATGCGTCATGTTCATGCGTGTCCTCGTTTCCCCCTTCAAGCGATGGTCCCTGTTCATCATTGTGCATAGGCTCGCCTTCGGTCAGGATCAGGGACGCTCCGACTTGAAGCTCTTCAAGCTCTTCCGTATCTCGATCAACCTCATCCGTTTCTGTATCGCCAGTCTCGTTCTGTGGATGATGGGCACCTCGCCGATGCTGTGAGTCAGGCGGATGTACCTCAGAAACAGGAACGAAACCGAGCGCCTCGGTTCTGACAGCCTCGTACATGTCCTTCTGTCTCGATATCGTACGAGCCCACGACGCCTCCGAGTGATGTGGCATCTTCAACCGGCGGTATGAATAAAGTGCAATGTCAAAAAATGGAGATTCGTGCACGACAGACCTTCTTGTGTAGCGCCTTGACAACCATCAACCTGGTTGACAGTGGGTCCTTAGTTATGATGCGTCGAACCAGAGCCCACGTGTATGTCATTTCTGTGGGGGTGAATCTGTATCCTTGCTTTGTCAGTACAGGAGCTGGTGGTTCTGGAGTTGTGGAGTGTTCACGCGCACGCGCAGAGGAGGAAGCATCTATGACAGCGCCAGAGGTCTGCTCAGGCGTTGCATGATCGCTCTCCGGTGAATATCTATCACGGAGGAAGGTGGGCCGACGGCCGCCCGAATGTAACTTCTTAGGTGAACTAGCATCTCCCAGTAAGAAATCGTTCGGGTCCAAGAGATGACCTTGCTTGATACTTTCTGCGACGAACGAAGCCTGCACTATCGTCCGCCCAGAATCGTCCGCCTCTTGTCTTAAATCGTTGTAGGTAACGGATCGAGGATTCAGAATGACGAAGGCTGCTTGGGGGATATCCGCCGTAATTTTCCCGCCGCTTTTCTGTGGGGCATTGGCATCGTATAGTACGTATAATAGTTTGAGGACTCACTTTTATTAGATGCACGATGCCGTGCCGGCCCCGAGTATCAATCTGGACAAATACCAGAATAGGTCGACCGTTCTTGGTGGAAAAAACGCCCCTTTCTGACTGGGGAGGCTCAGGGTATGCTCCCGATGGATACTGTCGCGGCGAATCTGAGGCAGGTCTTTTAGCTGGGAAAAGTGATTCAAGAGACTTTCGTCTCCTTTTTGCGGGCAGAGACGGTTCGGGTGACACGACACGAGGGGTGTGTGTCCTCGCTGAACTCTTGCCCCCATCCTGGTACGGCGAGTCCGAGACAGAAGTTCCTTGATATTCATCCACGGAGTGAAGGATAGGTTCATGTACATTGGACGGCGGAGACTGTTGTATGGCCGACGTGGACATAGGCAATGTAGCAAGATAATTCTGAATGATCGCAGTATCCATCCCCTGACTCTGCGCGACTGCAATGACCGTTTCAACGAGTTGCGTCAAGGTCTGAGAGGCGGCGTTCTGAGCTTGAGAAGCTGTGTTCTGGATTTGGAATGCGTGATTCAGTGCGTGCAACAAATCCACTCCAGCAGAGGGGGGATATTGTGGTCCAGAGTGGCTCGTGGTTGAAGGCAAGTTTGGTACGACGGATGGTCCAGGTGCTCGTGAAAGGAAAGGTATCACGGTTGGAGTGTCCGCCGTTTGAGGGAGCGGGGTTAAGGGGGGCGCAGAGCCTTGCTGTGATGACGGTAAATTAAGGAATGCATGTTGATGGATTGTAGGAGCAGAGTGGCGACGTATTGGGGTGTGTTGGATGCTGATCCCTGCGGTGGATTTCGGAGACGAGGGTGCGATTGCGGAGGGAGTTGAATTGGACAAAGGCGAGTGTGCAGGCATAGAGTTTGATGTATCACGATTAGAAAAGGCTGGAAGACGGCGAGCAGGACTAGGCATGTTAAGCTTGACGTTTTGCTCTGAAGGCCGACTCTGCGACGACGGTTTCGGACGCACTGAAACTTTGCTCCTGAATGGAGGGGTTGAGCGAATTGCCGTTTCAACGGGAGTGGATTGGAGGGTTATAAAGGGACGTTTGAATCGGTCAGAGAAAAACACAGTACGAAAAGAAAACTAACCGTGCTCCACTTTGTGCATCTTCCAAATCCTCGTCGCCCTCCTCGTCGCTGTATATACATTCACCGGTGTGTAAGACACGAAATCCTCCCCAATCGTCCGACTCGAGGAGGGCACGGCCGGTTCGAAGACTGGCCTGAATCCAGCCATAGTCTAGAACCAACTTGTGTGCGTCCTCTCTCCAATCATGGACAATTTTGCGACCGGTTTCCGTCTCTGAGTTGATAAGAAGGATAACAGCAGCTGAAATATTGTGGCATATATCAGCTCCTGATGCCTGAAGAACGATATATCGCAAGCATCAGACAAAGTAACACGTGCATAACATTGGGATGTCTGTACGAACACGAAGGAGGCGAGTGAGCCTAGGCCTAGCAAGAATCTCAGGATTCACATCAAGATAGATGGAAAGAGGAGACCCGGAACTGTCGACAAAGACGTGTGGTAGCTGTTCGCTCGTTTGCGTAAGAGAAAGGGAATGGTATAATCCGGCCATGAACAGAGGCGGGTCACAAGCCGGCCCAAGTGCGGCTGCTCTGGACAAGTCGCCGGCCGGTGCGCCCGGGCCGGGGAGAGATAAACTATTGTTACTGTCCAATTGTCCAATTGTCTACGCCGCTGGCATACCCATGGCAACAACTATTATCTAGCCCTAACACGGGCGCACAATGGATGTCATCTTTTGCGATATGCGTACCCGAAGTCTCTTGCCTGACAACCCAACTAGTTATCACTCCCATATATTCGTAAAATGACCGCGTCTCGTCCTTCTCACAACCTCACGACCTCCTACCATCCCTTTAGTTCGTTCACCACTTGAAGCACTGATGCCGCTGGCGACATCCACATCCACGTTACCACAGATGTTTGTGACATCTCTGGCACAGTGTAGTGAAGACAGTTTAGATGTCTCACCTTGTCTCGATCGCTTGTACATGCCACATGGCAGATACTCCCGCTTTTTTGGCCAGAAACTGCGATGTCTTGGAAAAGGCGTCATGCTAAGAGGTGAGTATTTGTTTAATCCTAGCTTTGACCTCCTCAATTCTCCCTTCAGCCGGAAGGGCCACAACAAGTTATCTCAGAAACGCTACTCTTGGAGCTCAAGCCATTGCCGTAGTGACGAAAATGTGGATATCCCATTCTATATTATCGATTATTGTTGACCTTTCTTTATCAACAGATGGAAGATATGGGACGGGTTCCACAAAGAAGTACTGGCCATCGCCACAATACCTACTTCATAAATTGATGATCTCTCTCTTGTTACAGCTGTATCTGTACGGTCACCCCCGTTACTTGCGACCACTTCAGGGACTTTGTGTCCCTAATGTCATAGGTGTTTTCAGCACGTCTGAGGGCCTTGCAAACATGGCAATGGAGCCTCCGCATCCCCATGCGTGGCAAGTGGCTGAGAGGTCAATCTCGGTGGATGAAAAGGATGCAATTGTCGAAGCATACGCTCAAATCCACGCGCGCGGAGTACTCCACGGCGATGTTGCATTAAGGCATATGCTTATCGGTATGTTCATGTTCAGACTACAGCTATCGTTACTTTCTCAGGGTTTGAAGCAGGCAGGGACGGAAAACCGACAATTATCAACTTTAGGCAGGCTTCTTGCCTTCAACCCGCCATGCAGATTGGCCTCGGTGGCTGCAGTCTTGATGAATTTCAACTCGAGATGCGCCAAGTCAAGTTTCTTCTTGATTACCATGGCGCGCGCGAGTTTGAATATCGACTCACGAGGGAGTTGCCCTCCGCGACCAAAATGAAAACTCGTGAGGGACTCAGTTTCATCTCCCCCGTATGTATTGCTCCTCACGAGTGTACCGTGATAGTCGACGCTAACCTATGCATATCAGTCTCCTATACCTGAGATCACTCTTCAACAATGGGATGCAAGTACACTTGAAGACCTCCCCCCACCTTCACTTCCCTTTTACGTTCCCAATGCCCCAGAGATCTCGATACACCCCATATCCTGGATTCCGAGCGATATGCCACTGAGAATTGATGACTTGCTCTATCCCAATTACGAGCAGAACCAGCTTCATGCCAGAACGGTTCCCACTACATATGCTCGTACCAGTCAGACAGATCACCACGACGACGACATCCAGCCGCCGGCTTCCGCATCACTTTCTCATTCTCGTCTCAAGGGAAAACAGCCGGAACGTGATAGCAACTCCGACGTCGTCGTGACTCGGAGTGGCGCTTCTGCCGATGATCACCAACGACTCCACTCGGAATCGAGCCCAGCGAGTACAGACGAGAAGTTTCCCAGTACGAGTCACCTCAGTTTTGATTCGGGACAACAGGCGCGTCATGTCGCTGGTGCTAGCTTAACCCCGTGGAACTACGTTAAGTCTACTACTGTCATGGCCAACGACGAGCCCAGTATTTCGGTTGCATCACGACCGACAGTTATTTCCTCGGATAACTGTTTGATGTCGTGGTCCCTTAACCGCGCACCCCTGGATGGCGCTGCTTCTCCGGATGAATCACTATCATCATTACCGCTAAGCCATTACATCGAGCGTTCCCCGCCTTTGTTGTGGGCACCCTTGTCGCTTACCGTGTCATACACACCACCCCTGTTCTGTGATTCGCCCAACCCACGCCTTCATAGCCCGGAAGACGAACCTGTGACCGGTCACGAA
>WNFC01001550.1_pt1 | contig 24206 bp, 23 predicted proteins | sample 5400541 | NCBI WGS metagenome assembly WNFC01 (sample SAMN13153342, study PRJNA577476) | soil metagenome | isolation source: 120 cm saprolite under Douglas fir tree site 2 hole 2 replicate 1 | place: USA:California | collected 2015-04-18
GTCTCAGAAACGGCGGTGACGGCGAACGTGGTCATGTGGCCGGGCTCCTCTCATCGATCACGATGGCGGGGTCGAGGGTGACGTGCGCGGGCTTCTCGTGGGCGACGATGCGCCGCACCAGGTCGAGGTACGGGGCAGCCTCGGGGGGCGCGTGGACCCGGATGTGGTACGGGATCGGTACGCCTGCTGGGTCCGCGACGTTCTCGTCGATGCTGAAGCCGCTGAGCCCGGTCGCCGTCTCCAGGAAGTGCAACATCCCCTGGGCCGTTCCTCGCCACCGCGCATGGAAGGCGGCGTGGGCGACAAGCTCACGCAGGCGGCCGACTCCCGGGGCATAGGGCCGCACGGGCTGCGACGAGGGGTCGTCGGGTGCGCTGAGCAGCACCCAGGACAGGTCGACCCACGAGCCAAGGTAGGGGACGAACGCCGCCGGCGCCCGCCTCGGGTCGAAGAACTCGTCCAGATGCCCGAGCACCTCCTCCGAAGGCTCGTGCAGCATCTCCATCACCCCGAGGAGTGCGCCAAGGGGATTGACGCTGGACGCGGCGGTCCTCTGGAAGACCCCGGGGAGCAACTCGGCGATCTCAGCTTGCTTCGTCTTCGCTCACCACCTGGATGTCGTGCTCGCCGGAGGTGAAGAGCCACGTGTCCGGCAATGTCACGGTCTCGGGGAACTCCTTGCGGGACGCCGGCTCAAACCGCACTCCCTGGTCGGTGCTGCGGTAGACGCCCTGCTTGCCCCCGGCGAGCACAAGCCCCGCCTGAGGGTCGGCGGCGACCTCCGCCACCTGGGCGAACAGGAACTTGCCGGGATCCCTGAGCGGCAGCCCCGAATTGACGCCGGGGGCCTGCCAAGCGGCGCCGGATTTCGTTGGGTCGAGCCGGAGCACACCCCCGTGATGGGAGGCTGCGAAGACGAAGTTGCCGAGGAAGGCCAAGCCCCAACAGCTCCCGGCCTTCCAGTTCCCGGCGAAGGGCACCCACCCGTCGGGAGAGCCGGCCGAGCCCCGCAGCTCCCACCGGAAACATCCCTTGCCGGGGTCGTCCTCACCGCCGGCTGCGGTCCCCGCCCAGAGGAACGACCGCGGTCCGTCGCGCTGGACCTCCAGCACGCGGATGTCCTCGCCGACGAGCCCGATCGACCGGAACGTCCCCGGAGCCCCTCCCTGGCTGGATAGGTAGACACCGCTGAGGCCCTGACCAGCGAGTGCCACGCTGACCTCGCCCCGGGGGTCCACGGAGATCACAACGCTGTAGAATCCCTTCGCCTGCTCCTCCTGCGTGACGAGCACCTGGACCGGAGTAGCGCCGGGTTCCCAGGCGAGCTCGTAGAGGCCGACCGCCGATGCCATGAGGACGATGGGCATGTCGTCGCGGGTTGTCCAAGCGACGTCGTCGATATGGAAGGAGGTCGTCGGGGCATTCGGCTCCCAGGTCTCGCCGGCGTCGAGCGAGATGTGCAGCTTCGAGCCGCCGTCGCTGAGGGCAGTGACCACCGCCACCATCCCCGGCCGCTCGGTGTGCACCCGGACCCTGCGGATCTCTTCGTCTGGGAAGCGGCCGGCGGGTTCCCAGCCCTGGCCATCGTTGAGAGAGCGGAACAGTGTGGATCCCGAGCCGGCGTACCACGTGTGGGGCTGAAAGACGTCGGCGACGATGGACCGCACGTTGGTCTCCGGGACCTCGTCGATGAGGAGCCGGACCTGGTCAGCGAAACGGACCCCCGGCTCGCGCAGGATCATGTCGAAGACGTTGGAGGCCCGGAGGGCCTGCCCGAACGCCCAACCCCGCGGGCTCACCTCGGTCGGCAGCGGGGTGATGGTCTTAGAGACGCTGCTCGACCCGGGTGCGGACCGCCTCGAGGTTCTCCTCCCGGCGCACCACCACCCGGGCTGCGACCTTCACGGTCTTGTACCGGGCCCAGTTGGCGGTGCAGGTGGTGCCCAGCGGCCGCCGCTGGTCGAGGGCGGTTTGGATCTGGGACCTGGCCGCCTCGGTTTCGTGCTCGGCGATGAGCGTCCGGGGGACATGCCCCGGTCCCTGCTCCTCGGCCGAGAGGAACGGCACCAGCAGCACCTGCACCGTGCCCGGCCGGGCGTGGCGCCACAACTCCGCCATCGTGAACGCCCGGGCTCGCACGACGGCGCCCGAGCTGCGCTTCGCCACCGCCTCGTAGTCGTGTGCGGTGATGGCCCGCTCGACGGCGTGCACCTCCTGGGGCCCCCGGATGAGGGCGTTCTCGAGGTCCTCGGCCGGCCGGCCACCCATGGCGGGGGCGGGGTTCGTGACCTTCACGGCAGGGATCGGGTCCCTCAGGACCGTCAGCGTCCCGGCGGCAACGTTGCCCGCCGGGCCCCCGCCGCGGCGGTACCAGAGGCGGATCGCGCGGCCGGCCGGAGGGACGGCTGCCATCGCTTGCGCGATGTCGGAAAGCTCGCCGCTTGCGTCCGGCATCCGCACGGCGGGGGCGAAGGTGATCAGGCCGGCAAGCCGATCGACAACGTATACGTAGTCGGTCGGCCCGAGGTTGACGAAGCTGGTGGCCTCCTGCCAGACGCGGTACGCGGTGCCGGCAAGCTGGATTGCCGGTGCCCGGTCGCCCAGCCCGGCCGCCGTGGACTCCACCCCCACGATGAGATCGAGTTCGTCCCCCGTCGGGGCGACCACCGGTGGCCGCTGGGCGGTCACGGTCTGGCCCGGCTGGCCCGTCCCGACTCCCGCCAGCTCCCCCTGGATCAGATCGCAGTGGTGTGCGAGCACCTCGACTGACCCCGCCCCGGCGGGGATCGTCGCAGCCTTGGCGGTTACGAAGACGGGGGGTTCGCCGCCCGCCGGGCGGTTCGCCGCGACACGGGTCCCCTGCGGGACCTCGATGGGCTGGTCCGATGCGGGGTCCACCTGGAGGCGCAGCGTCACGGCCGCCGCCGCCGGGGGCCGGAGGGTGAGGCCCGTCAGGCGGAGGAACTCCATATACGCCTTTTCGGGGAGGCGGTTGAGGCGGTAGATCATGAGGTCGGTGAGGTAGGCGAAGAGCTCGACCACCACCATGCCCGGATCGCTCGGGCTGAGGTCGGTCCACCCGGGGGCATGCTGCTCGATCCACTGGCGGGCCTCGCTGAGCAGCGCCGGGAAATCCCGGTCATCGAGGTTCGGGACCGGGATGGTCACGCGACCGGCTCCCCGCCGAGCGCGACGGGCAGCACCAGCCGCTGGGCGGCCTGGGTGGCCCGCACCCGGTAGTCCAGGGTGATCTCCAGCACGTCCGGCTTCTCGTCGCTGCGGCCCGCATCGAGGCCGAGCACGTCGATGCGGGGCTCCCAGCGATCGACCGCCCTGCGCACATAGTGGATGGCGAGCCCGGCCGTGGTGTCGTCGTTCGGCGAGAACACGAGCCGGTAGAGGCGGCACCCGTAGTCGGGCCGCATGACGCGTTCCCCCGGGATCGTCGAGACCAGCAGCAGGATGGCCTGCCGGACCGAGTCCTCCTCCTGCACCATGTCGAGGCCCCCCGTCGCCGAGTACTGGAGCCCGGCGAACTCGTCGGAGGCTTCCAGCTCCGGGATGAGGAACCGCCAGGCGCGGTAGCGGCGCTCGGTCACATCGCCCCCGAGACGAGGTCCTGGCCTGGCTGGCGCACGACGTAGGCCACCGTGCCCGGCGGCGTGCCGTCGGTCAGCCCGGTCAGGTTGCTGAGGCAGACACGCTGGGAGTCCACACGGATGAACCCGGAGTAGCCGACGGCGACTTTGAGGGAGTGGCCACATTTCTTGATCGTCGGGCCCCGGTTCGGGCAACGGTCGATGTCCTTGCCCTCGGGGTCGGTCTCCACGAGGACCCGGCGGCCATTCACCGTCACCAGCGATTGGCTCGGGGGGATCTTCACGATGCCCTGGTGCAGGCAGACGACGGTCGCATCCTCGGTCAGGAACTTCATCTATGCCGTCTCGAAGTCGACGCTCTTGCCCCGGACGATCACTGCGCGACCGGGGGCGTCCAGCGTCAGGTCGACCGCCGCGTGGACGGTGACCTGCTTGGGCGACAGCTCCAGGTAGCTGCCGGTGGCGTCTTCCAGACGGATGGACGTCTTGCCGTCGTCGAGGGTCACGCGCTGGCCGCCCGGCGTCAGGAACGTGTAGCGGCGGATCGCCCCCCCGCTCATGCCGGGATCCGGCGGAGCCTGCATCCCGTAGAGGCCGCCGAGCACCATCCCCTCCCCGGGGTCGTCGTGGGCCAGGAGCACGAGCACCTGGTCGCCCACGTCCGGCATGGCGATCAGGCCTTTGTTCCGCCCGGCCCCCGCCGTCAGCACGCCCATCCAGGCGGTTTCCACGCCGCCGAAGGCCGGGAGTTTCGCCTTCACCCTGCCGAGGCCGTCGGGGTCGTCGACGCTGGTCACCTCGCCGAGGGCGATGCCCGCCCCCCGGTCGCGAGGCACCATCGCCGGGGGTTCCGTCGAGATCTCCGAGACGAAGCCCGTCCGGATGTCCACGGTGTGGGTCACGGCCGTGAGGACGTAGCGTCCGGCGAGCTCGGCCTGCAGACCCGACACCTCGACCGGGGTCCCGGGGCGCAGTTCCGGATCACCCTGGGCGACGCCCCAGAGCACAACCTCGCTGGCGACCCTCCAGTCGAGCTCGATCTGGGCGATGGCCTGGGCCTGGGCCTCGTCGGGGGCCGATTCGTTGAGGAGCGCGATCTCGCCGGTGCCTCCGACCAGGTCCGGGGGCACCTCGGCGGCAACCTCGCGCCCCACGCTGGGGATCGAGGCCCTTCCCTCGTGGACCTTCGCCTGCAGGGGGTCCCACCCCGCAGCCGACACAGACCGGCAGGCCGGATCCCCGTTGGTCTCGACCCGTGCTTCGAGGAGCGTGTCGCCGAGTCCGAGCTGGGCAGGGTCACCGACCCCCTCCAACGTGATCAGATGCAGGGCGCCGTCGCGAACCGTCACGTACAGGCCCGACCGCTCTGCGAGCGAGGCAAGGAGTTCCAGGTCGGACTGGCGGTGCTGGATGAGGCGTGGCCAGGTCGGCCCGGGCGGGGGCCCGTCGACACGGAGCCCCAGGCCCGGTGCCAGCTCCCGGGCCAGGCTCATAGCGCTGATGCTCTCATGGGCCTTCACCTGCTGGCTCTTGCGGAGCCGGTGGAGCTCGTCGTAGGCCCGGACCCTGACTTCCCGGCCGTTGCCGGGTCCGTAGATGCGTTCCACCGCCGTGACCTCGCCCTCGAACAAGGGGACCGGGTTGCCGTCCACAACCACCCGGAGGCTTTGTCCCGGTGCCGGAAGGTCGGCCCCGCCCGCCGCCTGACCCGACAGGTCGAAGAAGGACAGTTCACACAACGTTGGGACCGAAAGGCGCTGCTGGACGCGGACGGCCTCTAGGCAGCGGGCTGCCCCGGCGGCCAGCGCCCCCCCGTCCACGTCGACGGCGACGCGCGGCATCGTGGCAACCGACTTCACTGCCGGGCCCCCAACGCCGACGCAGGCGGCAGGCGCAGGACGGTGCCGGGTGGCACGCGGGCCGGGTCCTGGATCTCGTTGAAGGCGGCAATGATCCGCCAGGCAGACGGGTCGCCGTAGTGCGTGAACGCGATGTCCTCCAGCCGTTCGCCACGGGCGGTGGGTCCGCCGGTCCCTCCCGCAGTCCCACCCCCCAGCATCCGGTGCATGGTCACCTGTTCCTCCGGTATGGACGGCCCATCCGGGTCAGGCGCCATGAGGCCTCGGTCGATCGGGGCCTCCTGGGACTGGGCCTCCTCCTCGCCGACCCGCAGGAGCCGCATGCGCAGCCACGAGCGCATGGGCGCTCCCGCGGGCGTGAACTGCTCGAGGCGCTCCGCGATGGCGGCCACGATCCCCGGGACGTTCCACGCCTTCCCCCAGACGAAGCGAACCAGCGGCGGCTGGCGGAAACCCTCGTCGTCTCTGGCGTTCTCGGCGAGCCGCCACAGGGGCCGGGTCAGGTCGCGCACGTCGTCGGTCTGGATGGTGGAGCCGGCGATCTGCACGTCGAAGAGAAGGTCCACGAGCAGCTCCGTCCGACCGCCGCCCGTGTAGAGCAAGGGATCGTCGGCGAGGCCCACACCCGAGAGCCTGCCCCCGGCAGTTGCCCTCGACCGGACCCCGGCGGACCGCCGCACCACAAGGTTGTCGGGGTTCAGCAGGCAGCCCAGGCGCTCGCCGGTAGCTTCGATCAAGAACGCCACCCGCTCCATCAGCGGCCCGCCTGCTCGCGGTCGATGCGCGCCCGGTGTTCGAGGTCCCGGAGCGTCAATGCCAGATCGAGTTCGGCCTCCGGCGTCGCCTCATCGGATGGGAGCGACGGCCACGGGTAGCCGGCATCGGGCTCGAGCACCGGGTCCCAGCCGCGTGGCGCCCGCACCGAGGCCCGGTCGGCGGGGCGGATCCGGCGCTGGGCGCCGGCCGGTGGAGGGGTCTCGGCCCAGCCATCCGTGGGTCGTTCCGGGGTCGCCCGGGGAGCCGGGGTGGCTCGGCGAGTGGGGTTCGCCCGGGGCGCCGGGGGCCTGGACGACTCGCGCTCCATGATGCGGCCCGATCCCGCTGGTACGGGTCCCGGGCCGTCGGGGGGCGGCGGCGGTGGGGCCTCCCCGGGGGGTGTGGTGTGCCGGAGGGCCGGCCTCCCTCGGTGGTCGCCTCGCAGCCGCAGGAGGCCGGGCCGGGCGGCGGCGGCCGCCGGTGGCTCCGCAGCCTCGATGAGACCTGCGACCGGGGGCCTCGGCACCTCGGCGTCGGGGCGGTTGGGCGAGGGCGGCACCGAGGCCTCGCCAGTGCGGGCCGCTGCGGGACGGTCCACGCGTGGCGCGTGGGCCTTGGTGTTCGACGGTGTCGGGCCGGCCGGGGGCACGGGCTCCGGCGGGAGCGGCTTCGGCTGGCCGGGGGTCCGGCGACGCTCCGGCGAGGGAGGTCGCGAGTTGGCTCCGGCCTGCCCCTGAGCTTCCCGCGCCGGGGCCTGGCCGCTCTCTGGGCGCTCGTCGTCAGCGAGGGCGGGGGCGAGCCGAGGTCCGCGGTGTCGGCGTCCCGGGGGCGCGTCCGTGCGTGGTTGCCCGGGTTGCGGCGCTCCGGCTTCCGGCGCCAGCCCCGCTTCTGGCTCCTGCGGGACTGGAGCCTCCTCCGTGCGACCCCGGCTGGGCACGGTCGGGGCTGGCATCGTGCCCGGCCCCACTTCTGCGGTGTCGCGGGGTGCCAGCAAGCCCGGGGCTGCCTGGCGTACCCGCTCCAGCCAGTGCTCGGGCGGCCCTCCGGACCGGGCGGGGCTGGCACCACCGTGCGCCGGGGTGGGTTGGTCCGGGGCTGGCTCGGCGGCGCCGGCCCCCTCGGCGCGCCGCGCGCGAGCGTCCAGGGCGCCGGCCCACCGTTGCAGGCGGCGGGCGGCCGCTCTCAGGAGCGGCGTGGGGATACGCATCGTTCGAAGGCCCCCCCGGAGTGCCGGTTACGCCCGATCGAGGGTTTCGAAGACGAGCGTCAGGCTCTCGATCGCCACCTCGTGGTTCATTGCATCCAGCGGCGCACCACGCCACCCCGACGGCCAGGCGTTCGTCAGGTCCCACCGCATGACCTCGGTGGTATCGGAGCTGTCCAGCATGAGGATGGAGACGTTCTTGCGCTCGACCCGGCCCTTCACGCCAGACATGAGCCACTGCCAGAGCTCCGTCGAGGCGGTGAGGCCGTAGTGCAGCGTGACGTCGCCGTAGGCTACGGGGCCCGGGATGACGTGCACGACCTGCCCGGCGCCGCCCTCGCGGTAGCGGATGGGGCGGACCTGCACCTCCAGGCCGGTGCACTCGGTGAAGTGTCCCTCGGTCACCCCCTGGATCTGGAGCTTGAAGTTGTACGCCCGGTAGGGGTCGACGAACGTGCCGGGCTGGGCTCCGGCGGGGGCTGCCGCCTCGCTCGGCGGTGGTGTTGCGGCGACTGCGTCGGGCATCTAGATCCCTCCTCCAGCGGTTATCTCCGCCCCGGCAGCGGACTGGCTGATCCGGAAGATGATGAATTCGGCGGGCTTCACGGGTGCCATTCCGATGACGGTGACCACCTGGCCGGCGTCGATCACGTCCGGAGGGTTGGTCTCTTCGTCGCACTTCACGAAGAACGCCTCCTCGGGGGTTCGGCCCATGAGTGCCCCGTCGCGCCACACCAGCGTGAGGAAGGCGCCGACGTCGCGCCGGATGTTCTTCCACAGCGTGCGGTCGTTCGGTTCGAAGACGATCCAGTTGGTGCTGCGGGCGATCGACTCCTCGACCATGTTGAAGAGCCGGCGCACATTCAGGTACCGCCACTCGCTGCTGCCATCGGCAACCGTGCGGGCGCCCCAGACCCGGATCCCCTCCCGCACGAACAGGCGGAGGCAGTTGACGCCGGCCTGGTTGAGTTCCCCCTGCTCCTGGCTCGTGAGCCGGTAGGTGAGGTTGAGCGCCCCACGCACCGACTCGTTGGCGGGGGCCTTGTGGACCCCCCGCGTGGCGTCGGTGCGCGCCCAGATGCCCGCCATGTGCCCGGAGGGGGCGACATTGACGAGATCGTCGCCCAGGGGATCCCGGACGGTGATCCAGGGGAAGTAGAAGGCGCCGTAGCCCCCGTCGGACTGGCGTGGACGAAGGCCAACCGGGCTGGCAGCCGCAGCCGTGCTGGTACCCGCAGCCGTGCCGGCAGCAGGCGGGGGAGAACCCTGGTCGGTGCCCTTGCGGGATGCCGCAGCCGTCTCCACCTCCACGAGGAGGCCGATGTCTGCGACGTCCTCGGGGGAGTCCAGGATCGCAACGCGGTCCTTCGCCGTCTCGCAATGGGTGAGGAGGGCATCGTGCGAGGTGGCGTCGGTGTAGCCGGGGGCGGCGACGATGGCCACCTCGTCGACCGGGGCGAGGACATCCACCCCGCGGCGTTCCCTCCCGCCACCCGCCACGGTGCCGCCGGCCCCGACGTTGACCACGAAGCAACGCCGCCCTCCGTTGGCGAAGAACCCGTAGACGGCGTGGGAGAGGGGAGTGCTGAGGTCGCCGTCGTCCACGAACTCCCGGATGAACTGGGACCAGTTGTTGATGGCAACCGCCTCGTCGACGCGAGCATCGCGGTTCGGGGCCTCCCCGACGAAGCCGGCGGTACTGGTTCCGACGGCCTGGATCGGCCGCGGGCCGCCAGGGATCTCCTCAACGTAGATCCCTGGCGTCTGGTACGTCGAGAGCGCCATGTCATGCCTCCCCTAGGTCAAGCCTGATGAGCATCGGGTCCTGCTCGGATGCGGGTTGCTGGGCAGAGACGGGAAAGACCCGGCCCTTCGTCCGGATCGAAAACTTCTTGGTGGGAGGGTGCTCGGGTACCGCCGGAAACTCGAAGAGGCCCCGCCAATCCGTCCGGGCATAGAGCCGCAAGCTCGGCAGCTCCACGAAGGCGTTGGCGATGGGCGTGTCACCGGGCCCGACGACCAGGCCCTTCAGGCGCCGGATCGTTCCGAGTTCCATGACGAGCGGCTCGCGCACCGGCGGTGCCGCGTCGGCGGGCCGTTCGAGGCGCAGCGGCACGCGCAGGACGAAATGCGGGCGGGGGGCGACGTTCAACCCTGCCCAGAGGGCGGGCGCGACCGGCTGCAGCTCCACCTCGACCTCGGCATCCTCCATGGCCGCGAACACGAGCGCCCCCAGGAGGCGGTGCGCTGCCGGGACGTCCGGGCCCCACGTGCTCACCAGGTAGCGGAGCGAGATCTGCAGGGGTGGCTTTGTGAGACCCCGGGACGGGGGGTTGTCGGCGAGGTCGAGCAGATGCAGGCTGACGCCGATGCCCGCCGCGCCATCGGTCGGGGGGTCGAGCGACACTGTTGCGTCCGGGGCGACCCGCGTCGCCCATTGAACAAGCCGGTCGTCCGATTCGTCGATCATCCCGCTCCCCCCACTCCCATGATGGACCGACGTGATCGGCCGAAATCTATCAATGTGAGTATCCCGACGCCAGAGGGAACCAGCGTTTCCCCGGAATCGCAGCAAGCGCGAGAATCCCCCGAGTCTTGCCAGAGGGGAGCCCGGACAGCCGTGAACGCTCAGAAGGTGGTCATCGTCGTCCTCGTGGCCGTCGGGATGCTGTTCGTGATCACGCTTGGCATGACCAGGCGTTCCCAGCAATCGGGCGGCACTAGTTCGTCGCTCATCTCCTCGCTGAAGGGTCTGCAGCACAAGAAGATCCTCAAGCCCTCCGACGTGACGGGGCCATGCGTGACCGCCACCGGCTTCTCGATCAACAAGGGTTCGTCGTGTGAGGTCCGCATCCCGGCTGCCAGCAGGTTCACGCCCGTCGACGCTGCCAAACTCCTCCTGACGAAGGGGGACCGCGTCGATGCCAAGCTCTCCTCCCCGGATCTGGCAGACATCACCGCAACGTTGGATCCGGGCACGGCGTCCGACGCCGTCAAGGAGTTGGACAGCGGTCGGAAGGGCGGGACGCTCGTGTTGGTGTGCAGCGGATCGGCCCCCTGCCTCGTGGCGTTGGAGACGTAGCCGCTCAGCGCGTCACGACAGCCATCCCGACGGAGATGATGGCTCCGACGAGCAGGACCACCGCCCAGATGACTGCCAGGATCCCCACGATGATCGCTGCCACGGCGTCGGTGATGCTCACGAGGAAGAACGGCACGATGCCGTGCAGGAAGCTGACGATGATCGAGGCGACCAGCGAGGTCAGCACCAGCAGCACGAGGCCCTTGTTCTGCAGGAACCGCTGCTGGGCAATGATCAGCGCGATGACGAAGAGGATCTTGAGCGCCATGATCAGGGCCAGTGCGGCGGATGCGCCGCCGGTGTTGAAGAATCCCCAGACGATCAGGTACACCAGCGTGCCGAACGGGACGGAGAGCAGCAGCGAGATCATCAGGATCAGCAGGGCCAGGGCACCGAAGATCAGCCCGATGCCGAGCAGGATGACGATGATCGAGAAGATGAGGGTCACGACGCCCTGAACCTTGCCTTGGAGCCGTTCCGGCATCACGAGGCCGATCCCCACCAGCGCGATGGTGAAGACGAGGATGGCGTCGAGGAGGCCCAGGGAGGGGATCCCCAGCCCGGGAGGGCGGCCCTTCTGGTTGGCCGCGCTGCTCATCGTCCCGAGGAGCTGGTTCTGCTGGTCGCCGGTCAGACCCTTGGTGGCATCGAGGAACGCCTGCGTGCCACTGACCTTCTGCTCGAACACCGCAGGGTTGACCGGCGTTCCCTTGATGAGGCCCGTGCCCCCGATCTCCACAAGGAGGGCCAAGACGATCAGGGCGAGCCCAACGATGAACGGCAGCTTGCGAAGGCCCTCCATGTCCGCTCGCCAAGCCTCCCGTCCGCCGCAGCACCCCGAGTGCAGGCAGAGCCTACAATCCCGCTCCTGTTTCGTGAAACTGGAGTGTTCTGAGCTTCTCGTTGCTGGTTACAGTGGCTGGCCGGCTTCCCCCAGCGACCCGGGCCCTACAATGGCGCCCATGACGCAGGACGGTTTCGCACTGAGCGAGGAGCAGGAGGAATTCCGCAAGGTCGTGCGCGCCTTCGCCGAGGAGGTCATCGGCCCCCGGGCCGCCGAGATCGATGAGACGGATGAGTTTCCCTGGGACATCCACAAGGCGATGGTGGCGCAGGGCTTCCTCGGCATCGGGCTCCCGGAGGAGTTCGGCGGTGCCGGTGGTGGGCCACTGGACGTCTGCGTCCTCATCGAGGAGCTTGCACGGGTCTCCGGCGGCGTGAGCGTCATCCCCCTTGTCAACCGCCTCGCCGCCATCCCGATCCTGCTGGCCGGCTCCGATGCCCAGAAGCGGGAGGTGGTCGAGGGTCTGGTGTCGGGGGAGCACCAGTACTCCTACTGCCTGACCGAGTCCGGCTCCGGCTCGGACGCCGCGGCGATGTCCTCGCGGGCGGTCCGCGACGGGCAGGGTTGGCGGCTGTCCGGCCACAAGCGCTTCATCACCAACGCCGGCATCTCGGACCGCTACGTCTACTTCGCCGTCACCGATCCGGACGGGGCGAAGGGTCACAACATCACAGCCTTCGTCGTGCCCGGCGACGTGCCGGGCTTCTCGCTCGGCAGGTCCGAGAAGAAGATGGGCATCCGCGGTTCTCCCACGCGCGAGGTGATCTGCGAAGACGTCCCGTTGTCAGACGGCGACGTCATCGGCGAGGTCCACCAGGGCTTCCAGATCGCCCTGCGCACCCTCGACTACGCCCGGCCGACGGTGGCGGCCCAGGCGGTCGGCCTCGCCCAGGGGGCCCTCGACACCGCAGCCGTGTACGTCCGGCAGCGGGAGCAGTTCGGGCAGCCGATCGGCGAGTTCCAGGGCATCCGCTTCATGCTCGCCGACATGGCGACCGCCACGGAGGCCGCCCGCCTGCTCGCCTACAAGGCGGCTACGATGGTGGCGGGCCGGGATCCCCGGACGGGCTACTTCGCCGCCATGGCCAAGACCTTCGCCTCCGACACGGCCATGAGCGTGACCACGGACGCCGTGCAGCTGCTCGGCGGCTACGGCTACATCAAGGACTTCCCGGTGGAGCGGATGATGCGGGACGCCAAGATCACCCAGATCTACGAAGGGACCAACCAGATCCAGCGCGTGGTGATCGCCCGTTCGCTCCTGGCGCCGAGTAAGGCACCCGGTCAGGCTCGCGGCAGGCGCGCGTGAGTTTCCGGCTCATCTACGAGGTCGAACCGCCACGGGAGCCGACGCTCACGAAGTTCTTCCGCCAACTCGAGATCTACGGCGACGTCGTCGACGCCTTCCTGATCCCCGACAACCACCTCGGCCGCGCCGCCCTGTCCTCCGTCGTGCTGGCCGTCGAGGCCCTCAAGCTTGGCCTCGAGCCGATCGTCGCCCTCAACGCACGTGACCGCAACCACCTCCGGCTCGCCAGCGACCTCCTCTCGCTGCGGGCCTTCGGCATCCAGGAGGTGCTGCTGCTGTTCGGCGATCAGATCGAGACAGGCCGCAGCGACCTGACCGTCCGCCGGATGCTCGAGCACGAGGGAGGAGCCGGGCTCCGGCGTGGGGTCGTGGCGCCGATCTCCAAGGCCCTGGCCTGGCGCAAGGCTGCGGACTTCGTCGTGACCCAGCTCGGCTCGGCGGGCCTGGCCTCGGTGTCCCACCTCCGGGCGCAGGCCTGGTCGAAGCCGGTCTACGGCGGCGCCGCGGCGCTGCAGACCCGGGAGATGGCGGTGAGGGTGATGGGCGGCATCCCGGGCTTCACCGTCCCCGACGGCTACCTGGAGGCCTTCGAGACCGACCCCGAGGCGGGGTTCCGCTTCGCCCTCGACTGCCTCGACGAACTCTGCGACGGCGGTGTCGACGGGGCCCACCTCGTGGTGCCGGCCGGCAGGATCCGCTTCGCTGAGATGCTCGCGGAGTGGGTGGCGGCCCGCAGGCGGGCCCCGGTCGTCGAACGCCAGCCATGACGGAGACGCTCACCCAGCCGCTCACGCCGCTGATCGACGACGGCAACGCCACGATCTCCCGGCCCGGCTAACCGCCGGAGGCTGGTCTACTCTGGTTCCATGGCGGGGGTGGTGACGCGGCAGGACCGGCGTCTCTCAGACGAGGCGCCCCCTCCCGACCCGCGGGAGCCGGACGGGGGCGACGGCGGCTGGGCGCTGCTCACCGTCGCCGGCAACCAGGTCCTCGCCTACCTGATCCGGGGCAGGCTCGTAGCGGAGGGCATCGAGGTCCTCCTGGACTCGTCCAACGCCTCACCCGCTGCCTGGCTGCACCCCTTCGGGGACCCGTCGTCGCCGGTGCGCATCTTTGTCCGGCGCACCGACCTGACGGCGGCAACCCTCCTGCTGCACGAGGTGGACCAGCCGTCCGGCGTGCCAGCGCCCCTGGGTGCCGCCGGCCCCGAAATCCGCCGAGCGTCGTGGCTCGGCTTCCGCCTGTTTGCGGCCCTCGCCGCAGCGCTGGCGCTCAGCGGGCTCCTCTTGTTCGGGCCCTGCGTGTCGCACTGGTTCTGCGTCTGACTCCGGTGCCCGCCCCGGAGCCGACGATCGTCCCGACCTTGTCCTGGATGGGGGACCGCCTGGACGTCATCGACCAGACGGTGCTCCCCGGCCGGTTCGAGGTCCGATCCCTCCGCTCGTCGGAGGATGTCGCGGCGGCGATCCGTTCGCTGACCGTCCGGGGCGCCCCGGCCATCGGGGTCTGCGGGGCGTTCGCCGTCGTGCTCGCCCTGCGGGAGCGGGCGATCGGGACGCCTGCGGAGGCTCGGTCCGCGCTGGATCAGGCGGTTCGGGAGGTCGGGACCGCACGCCCGACAGCGACCAACCTCGCCTGGGCGGTGCAGCGGGTGGCCACCGCTGCCAGGGCCGGTGACAGCGTCGAGGAGATCCGCAAGCTTGCCCTCGCCGAGGCGCTGGCGATCCGCGACAGCGACATCGAGTCGTGCCGGCGTATCGGGGACGCCGGGCGTGCGGAGCTTGCCGGCATGACCCGCCTGCTGACGCACTGCAACACCGGCCGGCTCGCGACCGCAGGGATCGGGACGGCGCTCGGGATCGTGCACGCCAAGGCCGCCGCCGGCGAACCCGTCGAGGTGCTCGCCTGCGAGTCCCGCCCGTTGTTGCAGGGCGCCCGGCTCACCGCCTGGGAACTGGCCGAGGCGGGGATCCCCGTCACCCTCATCGCGGACGGTGCCGCCGGGGCGGCCCTCGCCGCCGGGCGGGTGCAGGCCGTGGTGGTTGGCTGCGACCGGGTGGCCCGCAACGGCGACACCGCCAACAAGATCGGCACCTACGCCCTGGCCGTCCTTGCGAAGGCCCACGACGTCCCCTTCTACGTCGCCGGCCCGATGACCACGTTCGACGTCGCCACCGAGGGTGGCGACGGCATCGTCATCGAGCAACGGTCGGGCGACGAGGTCCGGCACGCGGGCGGCGGGGCCGTCGCGCCCCACGTCGCGGTGTGGAACCCGGCGTTCGACGTGACCCCTGCGGAGCTGATCACGGCATTCATCACCGACGCCGCCGTGCTCCGGCCCCCCTACCGCGAGTCGATTGCGGCCGGCATGGCCGAGGCTGCCCGGCTCGGGCTCCGGGCACCGTGACGTCGCCTGCCCCCGAATGGGAGCTGGAGCGGGAGCGGGCGGAGCTGGTGGCCTTCGGGCGGCGGATGGGCCCCGACGGTCTTGCCATCGGCACCGGGGGCAACCTGAGCTGGCGCGTGGGCGACCTCGTGGCGATCACGCCCAGGGGCGTGAGCTACGAGGCCACCCGGTTGGAGCACATCTGCATCGTCGGGCTCGATGGCGAGGTCGTCCAGGCCACCTTGGGGCCCTCGAGCGAGCTGCCGATGCACCTCGCTGTCTACGCCCGGTGCGACGCGGGGGCCGTGGTGCATACCCATTCGCCGTATGCGACGACCCTCGGCACCGTGATCGAGGAGCTCCCGCCGGTCCACTACCTCATCTCACTGCTCGGCGGCCCGGTCCGGGTGGCACCCTACGCCACGCCGGGCAGCGCGGAGCTCGCCGCCCACATGGCCGCGGCCCTGGACGGGCGGTCGGCGGTGCTCCTCGGCAACCACGGGACCATCACCACCGGCGACACCCTGGAGCAGGCCTACAGCCGTGCGCTGCTGCTGGAATGGATGTGCGGTGTCTACTACCGGGCACGCCTGCTCGGGGAGCCGAGGCTGCTGGATCTCGAGGAGATCGCCAAGGTCGGCCGCCAGCTCGAGCACTACCTCCAGGACCCGCCCGCAGTGCCCGGCGGAGGTTAGACGGATTTGTCAGTCATGGCAAGCGTCTCCGAATGGCCGACCGTCGGCATCCGCGACGGGATCCACAATGCAGATCGCTAACAGTCACAAGACTCGGCCCGGGGTATCAATTCCGCTCCCGAAGCTCGACGCCGGCCGACCTTGTCCCGGGGTATATGCCCAGAGTTCGATTCACCATTTTGCGACAGTGGCCACGCCGGAGCGCCTACTTTCCTCCAAAAGGTGCGCTATCCGCACTTTTTGGAGGAAACTCACTTCCCTCACAGCCGTTGACGAGGCCGAGGTGGTCCACGGAGAGCACTAATGCGGGGAAAATTCAACCTTTAGGACTCCCGGAAGCCCCCCTTGGAGGGGATTCTGCAACAGCCTGATATGATATAGCAACACTTTTCCGACTAACCTCGCGGCCCGGGCCGCTCGCGCTCGCTTAGCGGACCACCACCGTCACGGTAAACGTGCCCTCGCTGCCCGTGCAGCGCAGGGCTTCGCCGCAGGACTCCCGGTGCGCGGCCACCACCGACGTACCCGACGCCGTTGCCGCGTAGGTCACCGTCACCGTTCCGCAGCCCGAGCCGGGGATGGTGCGGGTGGGGCAGGGCACCGTCTGTGGCGGTGCCTGCAGGCCCAGGACGCCGGGGTTGGACACCGGGTCGAAACTCCAGTAGGTGGAGGCAAGGCTGACCTGGAGCCGGTCCCCGACGGAGACCGTCACCGTCGTCCCGTTGGCCGAGTCGCCGATCATGAAGATCGCGGCGGCCTTGGGGACCGCGCACATGGCATTCGGCGGGCACGTCGGAATGGTGCACGAGTCGGTGTCGGGGCAGGGGGGCGGGAGACACTTCACCTTGGGCGTGCAGGTCGGCGGGACCACCACCTGGATCGGCGACGGCGTGGGGCTCGCAAGGTGGGCCGGGGCCGGCGAATGCGACGCGGCGGGTGATGTGGAGGGGGAGGCCGTCGATGCAGGGGCCGTTGGTGCAGCGACGGTGGGAGGCGGCGACGCCTGCGGCGACCCCGCCGGCACCCCGGGCTTGCCCTCGGTGGAAGCGGCCGGTGTGGGGGTCGCGGTCGGCGACGGCGTGGTCGTCTTCAGGCTGACCGCCGGATGCGAGGGGGGCCGGCCGAGGGCGAGAGCGATGCCTCCCCCCACGAGGGCGAGAGCGACGACAGCCAGCACGGCCAGGCGCCGACCTCTCGTGATGCTCCGCAACATCGTCATCAGGTGTGCCCCTCAGGTGTACACGTCAGATTGTACGAGTCGAGCCCGCCAGTTGGTAATTCCCGTTCTTTCACGGACTCTTCACATGGACCTCACCGGAATCTGCATCCGGGTCCCTACGCTCTGCGCATGAACCGTGGGGGCACGAACGCTGGGCGCAGGAGGTTGCTCCTGGGGCTCCTGGTGGCACTCATGCTGCTTGCCGTGGGGTGCACCGCCACGCCCGCGCCCACCGCGGTCCCCTCGCCGGCCCCCACCGCAGTCTCCACAGCGGTCCCCTCGCCGGCCCCACAGCGGCCCCTACCGCGGTCCCGACTGCGGCCCAGGCCGCCGGGAAGATCCGCCACGTGATCATCATCATGCAGGAGAACCGGTCCTTCGATTCCTACTTCGGCACCTACCCGGGCGCCGCCGGCCTCCCGGCTGCCGGCGGCAGGTTCACCGTCTGCGTCAACGACCTCGCTACCGGGCACTGTGTCTATCCCTTCCACGACGCCGCCGAGGTCAACGGCGGCGGCCCCCACCGCACGGCCAACGCCACCGCCGACGTCAACGGCGGGAGGATGGACGGCTTCATCGCGCAGGCGGAGGCCGGGAAGAAGGGCTGCGTCAACGTCAACGCCCCCGACTGCTCCATCGGCGCCCAGGACGTCATGGGATACCACGACGCCCGGGAGATCCCGAACTACTGGGCCTACGCGAGCCACTACGTGCTCCAGGACCACATGTTCGAGCCGAACGCCTCGTGGTCGCTTCCCCAGCACCTCTCCATGGTCTCGGAGTGGTCGGCCTACTGCGCCACCGTCTCGCCGCAGAGTTGCAGGAACGCCCTCCAGAGCCCCGGCCTACCGCCGGACTTCCAGGGCGGCGGCAAGCAGGCACCCACCTACTCGTGGACGGACCTCAGCTACCTGCTCTACAAAGGGGGCATGAGCTGGAAGTACTACGTCCAGGCCGGCGTCGAGCCCGACTGCCGCAACGACGCCGCGGACTGCCCGCCGGTGAACCAGAACGCCAAGACCCCAGGCATCTGGAACCCGCTGCCCTACTTCGCCACCGTTCAGCAGGACGGGCAGCTCGCCAACGTGACCGGTGTCGCCACCTACTACGCGGACGCCCGGGCCGGCACCCTTCCGGCGGTGGCGTGGATCACGCCGAGTGGGCCGAACAGCGAGCATCCGCCGGCCAGGGTCGATACGGGTCAGACGTGGGTGACCAGTCTTGTCAACGCTGCGATGTAAGGCCCCGACTGGTCGAGCACCGCCATCTTCCTGTCGTGGGACGACTGGGGCGGTTTCTACGACCACGTGGTGCCCCCGAGGGTCGACCAGAACGGCTACGGCCTCCGCGTGCCCGGCATCGTCATCAGCCCCTGGGCGAAGCCGGGGACGATCGATCACCAGGTGCTCTCCCATGATGCCTACGTGAAGTTCATCGAGGACCTGTTCCTCGGCGGCAAGCGGCTCGACCCCGCGACCGACGGCAGACCGGATCCCCGGCCCGACGTCCGGGAGAACGCCTCGCAGCTCGGCAACCTCATGGCCGATTTCGATTTCACGCAGACGCCGAGACCCGCCCCGATCCTTCCCCTCAACCCGTCCCCGGGGCCCGCCTCGTCGCCGGGGTGAGGCCTTCAGCCGCTAGGGGACGGTGCCATCGCCACCACCGGCCGGTTCAGGTGGATGGCCCCCGTGGAGCCGAAGAACCCGGCGCTGCCGAAGTTGAAGATCCCGCCGTCCGTCGCCGTCAGCCAGTAGCCGGCACCATCCGGTGTTGGGGCCATCGCAACGATCGGTTGGTTCAGGTGGATGGCCCCCGTGGAGCCGAAGAACCCGGCGCTGCCGAAGTTGAAGATCCCGCCGTCCGTGGCCGTCAGCCAGTAGCCGCCCCCGTCCTGCGTCGCCGCCATCGCCACCACCGGCCGGTTCAGGTGGATGGCCCCCGTGGAGCCGAAGAACCCGGCGCTGCCGAAGTTGAAGATCCCGCCGTCCGTGGCCGTCAGCCAGTAGCCGGCACCATCCGGTGTTGGGGCCATCGCAACGATCGGTTGGTTCAGGTGGATGGCCCCAGTCGAGCCGAAGAACCCGGCGCTGCCGAAGTTGAAGATCCCGCCATCGGCGGCGACGAGCCAGTAGCCCTGGCCGCTCGGTGTTGGGGCCATCGCAACGATCGGTTGGTTGAGGTGGATGGCCCCAGTCGAGCCGAAGAACCTGGCGTCCCCGAAGTTGAAGATGCCCCCGTCGGTGGCGACGAGCCAGTAGCCACGGCCAGTCGGCGTCCTCGCCATCCCCACAATTGGCTTGTTCAGGTGGATGGATCCCGTCGAGCCGAACAGGCCGGCGCTGCCGAAGTTGAAGATCCCCCCATCGCTCCCGGCGAGCCAGTACCCCGCCGAGGGCGCTGGCGCTGGTGGTCCCGGCGACGGTGTGGGGCCCGGCGGAGGCGACGCCGCGACTGCGAGACCCTGGCCCGAGAGCGGCACCCGCTGGGGGCTGTCCTGCGCGGAGTCGGAGAAGGTCAGGATCGCCGCCCGTGAGCCGGCGGCCGTCGGTGCGAACGTAACGGAGACGCTGCACGTCCCCCCTTGCGCGGCGACGCTTCGGCCGGTGCAGGTGTCGGCCGTCTTGCTGAAGTCCCCGGGGCTGTCGCCGCCGATGGTCACGTCGGATACCGCCAGCGCAGCGTTGCCCGGGTTGGTCACGGTGACCGGCTGCCCTGCGCCGGTGGTATTCACCGTCTGGCTCCCGAAGTCGAGGCTCGTGGGACTGGGGCTGGCCACCCCGGTCGCCACGAAACCGCTGCCCGTCAGCGTGATGCTCTGCGGGCTGGGGACGTTGGTGGCGTTGTCGCTGACCTGCAGGGTGGCGCTGCGAGGCCCGTAGCCACTGGGCGTAAAGGTCAGGCCGACGGAGCAGGTGGGGCTGCTCGGGGTGAGCGTCGAGGCGCAGGTGTTGTTCGCGATGTGGAAGTCGCTGCTCCCGGCGATCGTGAAACCTCCTCCGTTACCGCCGAAGGTCAGGTTGGCCACGCCGGCCGAGGTGATGGTGAGCGTCTGGGAACCCGAAGCCCCGATCGCTTTGGCGCCGAAGTCTTCGGACGTGGCGGAGAAGGCGACTGCCGGTCCCAGCGTGAGCCTCCCCAGGGCATGGATCGGCGATGGTCCGGCATCCGCCTTCGGGGATCCCTCGGCGAACCAGATGTTGCCGTCGGGGCCGACGGTGATCCCCTGCGGCGGTGCCCCTCCGGAGAACGCGCCTGCGGTGGGAACACCGAAGTGACTGATGGTGGGGGCAGGGTCGTTCGGGTTGAAGCGACCGATGCTGTTCCCGGTCGTCTCGATGAAGTAGAGGAGCCCGTCGGCCGGGTTGTTCACCAGAGACCCCGGGCCCAGGGTGCCATCGCCCACCCGTTTGATGACGGCCTTCGTCATCCAGTTGATGCCGACGATCTGGTGGCCCGACTGCTCGGTGACCCACAGGTTGCCGTCGTTGGCCGTGGTGATCCCGGACAGCCCCTGACCGGTGGGGTCGATGGTGATCTCCGTGACCATGGCGCCGGTGACGGTCATGACCCCGACCTTGGTCGGCGTGCTCGCGGAACTCTGCTCCGTGAACCACAGGTTGCCGTCGGGACCCGAGGTGATGCCGAAGGGAGTGTTGGCGGGCGTGCTGACCGGGAACTCGGTGACCACGCCTGCGGTGGTGATGCGCCCGATCCTGCCGCCGGGGACGTTCTCGGTGAACCAGAGGTTCTTGTCGGAGCCGATCGTGAGCCCCCAGGGCTCGCTTGCCGGGGTGATCCCGACGTCGAAGGTCGTCACCACGCCGGTCGAGGGGTTGAGCCGCGCCACCGCGTTGGCCGCCGAGGTGAGTTCGGTGAACCAGAGGTTGCCGTCAGGCCCCTGCACGATGCTCGCTGGGTCGACGCAGCCCTGCGGGCAGCTCGGGCTCTGGCCACCCGGCACGTTGTACCCGGTGACCGCACCGGTGGTGGTCATCTTCTCCACCTTCTGCCCGTTGAAATCGTTCGAGTCGGCCACCCAGAGGGCGTTGCCCGGCCCCGAGGTCACCCCGAGGGGGTCGCTGCCGTTGATGGGGACCTGGAACTCGGTCACGGCCGGCGGAGGAGCCAGGGCCAGGCCTGGCTGCGGGAAGATGCCGCGCACCACGAGCGACGTGGACACGAGGGCGAGCAGCACGAAGGCACGCGTGTACCACCCGTGACCATGCCGCCCCAGCGCCGCCCGGCGCTCGCCTGATCCCCCCATTTTCTGCAACGTCGGCAGACTACCAAACCAACTTTAGTTGTGGCAGCGGGCGCCGTTCCCGAGATTCCCGGAAGCAACGGCAGGGCTGCAGGCAGGCGACCTCTTCACCGACGTCGACGGGCAAGCTGTTGTCACCCACCAAGACGCCACGAAGATCATCTCTTCCAAGAGGCCAGGCTGAAAGATCAACGTCCGATTCCAGCGAGGAGGCACGACCCGGGCGCTGACCGTCACCCTTGCCGGTCTCCCCGGGCCCAGGGCTTCCTCGGGGTCACGAGGCAGAACGGCCCCTCGGGAGGCGCCCAGACCACGTCCCCGCTCTGGACTCTCCGGCGGCGTCAACAGGGTTGCGCGTGGGTGACATCGTCAACGCCGTGTTTTGAGAGACGTCCGCTATCCGTACGGTGGACCCGGTCAGAGAAGAGAGAGAACCGGAACACCTCTGCTGGTGGTTCACGCAGGGCGATTGCAGCTCCTGTCCAATTTGGCAGGGACTTGATGAACCTTGAGTCCATGGTGATCAAGTCAGGGAACGAGAGGCCGTCCCCGCTGAGCGGCTCGCGTGGCGAGCACGGGAATGCCTGCGATCTTCTCCCGGTCCAAGTCCTCCCAGACGAGTCCAGCGGGGCTACGGGGCGAATCACATGCAATGACCTCGTCGGGGGTGACGATCAGGTCGACGCTGAAGTCATGCCCCGTCTCTGGGAGTGACTCGTCGACAACCTGCAAGCGATGCACGGTCGTGACGATCTTCGTCTCTGGTCGCATCAAACCTGCCTCTTGCAGCAGTGCCAGCTCTATGTCGGAATAGCCAGCGCCTTTGCCGAGGCGAACTCCGCGCCTGTTGACGGCGACGCTGCCGCAAATTACGAGATCCACCGGCTGCATTTCCTCCACGCCGACCTTGCGTGCCACCGTCTCGGCCACATGGCTGGAGGCGGCTTCCTCGGGCGGGACCGTCAGGGATGCTGGATCCAGCAGGAAGAACGGCAGTGCATCGGCCAGCCTCGGTACCGCCATGTAGACGAGCTTGCCCTCGGCGAGTGCGCGGGCTCGGACGGGGAGCTGCGCCTTGTCGGGAACGGCCTTGACGGTGCGCGCGGCCTGCCAGACCGCCAACGTGGCAAGGCGCTCCGCCGCCGCCTTGGCTCCGAAGAAGGCCGGGATCCGGCCATACACACCTGCTGGCGCCGCTGCCTTGGCCTCAAGCAGCGCCCAGATCCGTTCACGAGCCGTTTGCTTCGCCTCGTCGATATCCACGCGTGCCACCAATGCCCTACGATGCCGCCATCAGGGCAAGGAGCCGATCGTGGGCCTCTTGCACAACCGGGATATCTCGCCAGGGTTGAAGCTCGCGGCCCGCGCTGAACGCGACGTTGAGACCGCCTCCACCCCAGGTTTGCTCCACGACGTCGAGTGCCCGATGCAGCATTGCGGCCGCTTCGTCGACCTGGCGCTGGCGGATGCACGCCAGAGTGAGGTTCCCCAAGACGATCGCCTGAGACTTCGATCGATCCCGTAAGGTCCCAGCGGTCTCCTCCAGGATCAGTTGCGCACGCTTGGCTTTGTTGAGGAAGAGGTAGCACGAGCCGGCGAGCCGACCATGCTGCGTGGGTGAGAAGAGGTCGATTGCTGGGTCCGTGGCCTGAACTCGGCCAAAATGTGTCTCAGCTGTACTCAACGCCTGCTCGCAGTCTCGCTGGTCTCCGAGCATTGCGTGAGCCTCCGCAGCATGCAGCACGGCCAGACCGGTGAGCACATGGCTCGTGGCATTCGTGACCTCTGCGGTGTGGGTGGTCAACCGGAGAGCAGCCTTCGGATCCCGCTTACCGTAGAGCTCGACAAAGCTCTTCCGCAGCAGGGCAAGCCCCTCTGCCGCCCTGTCGCCCAGAAGGCGTGCGGCGTCAATGGCCTGGTCGAAGTACGCATGCGCGGTGGCATCGTCTCGGCGCTGTGAGGCGTCCCAAACGAGCTGGCCCATCAACGTTGCGCACTCGGCCTCGACGGCATGAAGTTCACGGCGCACCACGCCCGTCGTCGCCCGTGCACTCAGGAATGCAACCTGGCCGAGGCATTGCCCCGTTTCCACAAGGAGCGAAATCGACGGTGAGCGATCGTAGCGCTTGTCGAGATCCTGGACTCGTTGCCGCAACCGAGCCACGGTGACAAGGTCCACGCCGGCGGGGTGTTCCAGAGCGTGGTTCACGCGCTCGTCTGGAACTGAGCTCTCTTGGAGCAGCAGCTGAAATCTTGACTGCTGGGCAGGGGTGGCGCGCTCCAGCGCGGTGTCCAACACTTCCTGAATCCCCGCCGTGGGAACGATCTTGGGACCCTGGGCCTCCCATTTGGCGACGGTGCGCACCGCGACGCCGAGGTGCTCGGCGAAGGCCTCGATGGTCATGCGCAGCCCGGTCCGCAGGGCTCTTGCCTCTCGTCCGCTCCAAACGGTTACGACCATCCCCCGCGTGACCTTTCTTCCGCCGCGTCGCGAAAGGATAGCGACATCCGGAGTGCAGGATCAGTTCATGTCGGGGACGTTGCCCCGGCTAGCCGGACCGAGCGATCCTTGCCCACGTGAACCTGAGGTCAAGTGCCCGTCCGAAAAGGCCTGTATCGAGCCCTTGCCACAGGAGAACGCGTCGGCTGACCTTCGGCAGAGAGCGGACGCAGGCCCAGAGCCAGTGGCACCGGGCGGCACTCGAGGGGAGACCCCGAGCGGGAGGAGCGATACGGCCGGATCTCCTTCACGGGGAGGGGATCGGGGTCTCCCCTCGAGTGTTTGGACCAGGGGAGTAACAAGAATGGCCCGGCAGAGCCAGAGAGTCGATGGATGGCCGACGATCCTGTGAGTTGCGTGGAGAGCGGGGGGGGCGAGGATCAAGAACCGCTCTGCCGATTATGCCGATGCCGGCGTAACGACATTATGAGGAGCCAATAGACGATTGAATTACATCCATGCCCCCCGCATCCGGCTGCTTGCCGCCAG
>WNFC01001879.1_pt1 | contig 24197 bp, 22 predicted proteins | sample 5400541 | NCBI WGS metagenome assembly WNFC01 (sample SAMN13153342, study PRJNA577476) | soil metagenome | isolation source: 120 cm saprolite under Douglas fir tree site 2 hole 2 replicate 1 | place: USA:California | collected 2015-04-18
AGCACATCGCGCTGATCATCGGCAATAAGAACCCGGCTCACCGGCTAACTCTCAACCGCGAATCTGTGATTCTGTCAATGATGCAGCCGAACGTACTCCTGCCGAAAGCGGCCAGATCACTGAATCAAATTAATCAGGAAACCAGGAACTCAGGAAAATTGTAGCGGTCGCGTGCTTATCTGTCATTCCGACCGAAGTGGCGGAATGGAGCGAGTGGGACGAGCGACATGAACGGTGAAGCCGCGACGGTAGCGGCTAGAGAATTGGGAGATGAGCGAGTTCAATCGATCCCAGAAATGTTTAGAGATGTCTCGGTCCGAGCCGGACTGGCGTTCCGCTCGACATGACAAAGCAAAGCCGCTCGCCGCGTGAGCTTCCCAGCTTTACTTCCTGATTTCCTGCGTTCCTGATTAGAATGTCTGCTGCGATTAGTAACCCCGCGCCATCCGCGCCACGGCTACGATGCTGGAAAGAATCGGCCAGGCCGAGATCAAGGCGATCACAGTGAACGCTGAAAATTCCACGACATAATCGCGGGCTACTTCGGTGCCGAGAAAATCGCTGCTTAATTTGTGAAAACCGGTCAGCTTCGCGATCTGTCGACCGGCGGTGCTCTTTGCATCCCCGGTCGGCTGATAATTGTAATCGGTTAACGGAAAACCAGCATGCTGGTTGTGACTGATTTGAGGTGTTGGTTTCATAAATTTTTAAAATTTGTTGTTCCCGAATGCGGTTCGGGATACCGGCGCAAAAACCCGCGCGTGGTTGAGATTCGACCACTGGGGTGCCGCGAAAGTGCGGGCTCCAACTTGGCGAGATCGAAACGGGCCTTTATCCAGCGTGCCCGATCTGGCGGGCAGCGCGAATCGGCGCGTTGATCATTTTCATCTCGACCAATTTACAGCCGATTGCGTACCTGTCCAGCGCTCCGGCACCGTTTCAGCCATAAGTCCTTCTCGTAGTGCGAGAAGTGATTATGAATATTTTAGATAGCGATGCTCAATTTTCCGGGCCGGGCCAGTTGTTTCAATTATGAGACAAGGCTGCCGTGGCGGAGGCGTGACAGGGTTGTTGAGGGGTTGAGGCAAAAGGCCTAAGAATATTCCCGAATGGAACCCCCCGATTGGGCAGCATTGACTGACGAGCAGTTGCTCGAGCGCCGGATTTCCAAGCTCGGGTTGCGGCTCGAGACGACGCTGCTCGAGCCGTTGATCCAGCAACTTTACGCAGAGCTTTCGGCCACGGGACTCGCGTTTCATCCGCCGACGCATGTCGGCGATGAATGGTTCGTGCCAATCGGTGTTCCGGCGATTTTCGTTCCGTTTTTCCTTGTGCACGATCGTCTGCGCGCGCTGGAGCGGTCGATGATGCTCGAGGTCGAAGGCGAGACGCCGGAATGGTTCATGAAGTTGATCCGGCACGAGGCCGGTCACGCTTACATGTACGCGTATCGCCTAACCCGGAAAAAGCGGTGGCAAGAAATGTTTGGGCAAACGTCTGACGAAGAGACGCCAAGTTTTTATCGGCCGCGCCCGTTCAGTCGGAGTTATGTGACGCACCTGGACGATTGGTACGCGCAGGCGCATCCGGACGAAGATTTCGCGGAGACGTTCGCGATCTGGCTGACGCCAGATTTCGACTGGCGCAAGCGTTACGCCGGTTGGAAAGCGCTGCAAAAACTCGAATACGTCGATGAGCTGATGCGATCGCTGGCCGGCAAGCCGCCGGTGCACTCGCCGAAATATCGAGTGGCGGATTACAATTTTCTCAACGTCAAACTCAAGACCTATTACGCGCGGAAACGGAAACTCTACGAAGAAATGTATCCCGGCTTCTACGATGCCGATCTTCGGCAGTTGTTTTCAGCGCCGACCGGGATCAAAGCGAGCAGCTATCTGCGCCAACGCCGGCGGCGATTGATGAACTCGGTGACCCAGTGGACAAACGAGAAAAAATTCCGGGTGAACAAACTGCTCACCCGATTGATCGATCGCAGCGATGAGCTTGGCCTGCGGGTGCAGAACGACGATCCGCAGCAGGATTTTCGGGTCGCCTCTTACATCACGACGCTGGTGATGAATTATCTTTTCACCGGCAAGTTCAAGCGCACCAAATAACGAGCGTGAAAAAGAGACTCAAAGTCCTGGTCCTGTTCGACGGCGTCCGCCCGACCAAGATCGACGAGGACTTGAGCAAGGAGATGAAGACGGAAGATTGGAAAACCGAGGCGAACGTGATGGCCGCGTTGGGCGAGCTCGGTCACACCGCGGAGCATCTCGCCATCTTCGACGATGTCGATCTTGTCCGGCAAAAGATGGAAAGCTTCAAGCCGGACGTTCTTTTCAACCTGGTCGAACAATTCAAAAACAATCCCGGATTCGATCAGAACATCGTTTCACTTCTCGAGATGCAAGGCGTCCCGTTTACCGGTTGCGGCGCGACCGGCCTGACGCTTTGCAAACACAAAGGCATCTCAAAAAAAATTCTCGGACATCACGGAATCCCGACGCCGAACTTCGTGGTCATCCCGCGCGGACAGCGGATCGGAGGTCCGCGGCAACTGAAATTCCCAATTTTAGTGAAGCCGGTGAAAGAGGAGGCTTCCTATGGAATTTCGCGCGGGTCGTTCGTCCAGAACGAGGAGCAGTTTCGCGAACGAATCGCGTTCGTTCACGAGAAACACAACGCCGACGCGATCGCCGAGGAATACATCGACGGGCGCGAGCTTTATGTGAGCCTGATGGGCAATGCGCGGTTGACTGTTTTTCCGATCCGCGAGCTGGTGTTTCGCGAAGTGCCGCCGAACGAACCGAAGATCGCGACTTACAAGGCGAAGTGGGACGAGGAATATCGGAAACGATGGGGCCTGGATGGCCGGTTCGCGGAAGATCTCGAGCCGACCCTTGTGGCGGAGATCGGGCAAACCTGCAAAGACATTTATCGGTTGCTCACGATCGATGGTTACGCGCGGATCGATTTGCGACTGACGGCGGACAATAAAATTTATTTCATCGAGGCGAATCCGAATCCGCATCTCGCGGCGGATGAAGATTTTGCGCAGTCAGCGGCGAAAGCCGGCTTGAAGTATCCGCAATTGATCCAAGCGATCATTCGACTTGGGATGACTCCGAGCCGGAGTGGCACTTAACAAGCGCCCCAGGCCAGTTGTTCTGAGTAGTACGCACTTCACAAACGGGTAATCTCCCATTGCAAGTCGGTACAAGAAATTGGACTTCGCTGTTAGACGTTCGCCAAGCGAGCGACGTCAGTGCAAGACGCGACTGCCGCCGTGAATGTAGAACTCCACCGGCACTTCGACAGGTCCGCGAGTCCCGGGTTGAAACCGCCATTGCAAAAGGGCTTTGGCGGCCAATTCGTTCAGGTCTTTGTAGCCACAGCTTTTTACGATTTTGACTTCATCCACTTCGCCGCTCTTGGGGTTTATGCTAAGCCGAAAAAGACCTCTGCCTTTGGCCCCGTGCAATACGAAGCCGGGAGGATACTCGGGTTCGACCTTTTTGATTAAACCGGGCGGCGTTCCTGTTTGTACTTGTGCCTCCAAGCCGCGCCGCTGCGCTTGTGTAGACGACAAGCCAGCTTGCAGCGCAATTAAGCTGATTACGGTGACCTTTAGCCAGTGATCGGTAAGCATGCTTAAAAATTGGCTGACGCGCTCGGCGCTGTCTCGCAAATTATTTAACTCGGGCTGGTGGGGCTCGCCGGCGTTTGACTGGCGTTATTGAGGAGTTGAGAGGTTAAAAATCAGGCGCAACTCGGTCGGGGCCGCGATTGTTTAGTACAGTGACGATCGGGTCGTCGCCGGTTGAGATTTATGGAGCAAACGACGTTTTTCGAGCACTACCGCGTCTGCGAGGACGAATCGGCCCACGAAGTCAGCCGGACCGGCGCAGCAATCAATTACAAGGCGATTGATACGCGCTCGAAGGAACCGGTCCAGCTCCAACTGATTCCGGTCGCGACGGTCGAGCCAACGAAACTCCAGCAGTTGAAAGAGCGCGCAGAAACGGCGGAGAAGCTCGATCACGTTAACATTGCCAAAACGTTCGCGGTCGGCGTTGAGCACGATTACCTCGCGTTGGTCTCGGAACATTTGGAAGGCGAAACGACCGATTCCTGGATCGTCGCGCACGGGCCGATGCCGGCGGACGCGGCTTTGCGTGTTGGGCTGCAAGTGGTCAGAGCGATCGGCGCCGCCGCGTTCTTCAATTTAACCCATCGCGCCATTCAGCCGTCGAATCTGATGATTGTGCCCGGTCAATCGCCGGATGGCGGCTGGCCGTTCGTGAAACTTTTGAATTTCGGTCTCGCCGGACTCGAATTGCATTCAGACAGCAGCGAAGCCCGCGAGCTAGCTCCTTCGATTTCGCCACAGTTCGCCAGTCCCGAGCAGCTGCTCAATCGCGAGATCGATTTCAGATCGGAAATGTATTCGCTCGGCGCGACGATGTGTTTTCTGCTTACTGGCGCAGCGCCGCTGGCGGTCAGCGGAATGAAAGCCCGCTTGCGCATCCAACGTTTGCCCGAACTGCGCCGTGCGCCAAAAGTGTTGCACAATCTCCTCGTCTACCTGCTCCGCGAAAATCCGGAAAACCGCCCGCAAGATCCAGTCGCGCTCGAGAAGGAAATGCGCGATTGCCTGACCAAAATTGAACGACGCCAGGCTATCGGTCGCAAACTAGGAATTCCGTTGGCTGCGGTCATTCCAAGGAAGTCCAAACAGCCGAAAGAACCGGCAACGCCGCTCGCCCAAGTTTTGGGTGGAGTCGTGGCGTTCGCCGTTTTCATGCTCGCGGCGGCAGCGGCGGCCGAATTTTTCTTTCCGGATAAAATTCCGTTCTTTCATCGAAGCGGAAAAGTCGGCGTGCCGATCGGTGTTCCCGACGCGTCGAAATTCGCGTCCGCGCCAACTCAAGCGACAAACGCTCCGCCGGCTGCGGCGAATGAACCGATCCAAAATGTGCCGCCCGCGATTGCGGCGACAAACGAAGCTTCGCCGCCTGTCGCTAAGCAAGGTCAATCATCGAACGCGGCCCCCGCAAACTCGATCACAAGCCCGACGCAGGTTTGGAATCAAATCGCTTCCGCTGGAAAAGCGTTGGAGCCCGCGTCGCCGGCAGCAGAACCAACTGAACCAGCGTCGGCGCCGGAAAATTCCGAGCAATCCTCGTCGGAGCAATCAAGTGAGTCGACCGTGCGCAGCAAAAAGAAATCGATCGCGTCGAATCGAGCATCCAGAAGCGAGCGAAGCAATCGCGCTTTGCCTTACGAAGACAATTACAACGGAGAACCAATTTACCAGGGTCGACACCACGCCCGAGTCATCGGCAGGACGCCCGATGGTCGATTGGTTGTGCGGCTGTCATCTGGCCGGGTCGTGACCCTGCCGCGCCTAAACGACGACAATATTTACGCTCCGCGGCCGCGCCGCCGCACCTTTGATGAACGGCCAGGCGACTATGCGCCACCGTCGCAACCGTTTTACCCTAACGATTGAATCTCATCTCGGTGGTTGCGATGAATCCGAGTCGTTCGTAAAGAGCGTGACCTTCATCGGAAGCATGGAGCACCAGCGAATCGATCCCTTCCTGGCGGGTCCAATCGATGATCCTCTTTATTAAGAGGGCCGCCAGCCCGCGCCTCCGCCACTCCGGTTCGGTGAACACATTTTGGATGATGGCCTGGCGGCCGGAGACGATGTCGATCTTACCGTTCGGGTTGGTTTGCGGATGTGGTGGAACTTCGCGCAATTGCACACCCGCGCCGGCGACGATCCGTTCCGGTTCATTTTCGGGACTGGCGAGCCAGCCGAAGTAATTTTCTCGCTCAAACATTTGCCGAAGCGCATCCCGAGATTGGATCCGAAAGGATTCAAACAAATCCAGCGGCAGCTCGCCCATGTCCTGAAACATGCGGGCGCGATGCCAGCTGATGAGATCGACATCGGCAGAGGTCGCGAGGCGAAACTGAAAAGCGTCAGACATCGAAGCAATCCATTTCAATAATTGCGACGAGCCCAAGTCGTTCGCCAATCCAGCGCCGCCTTGAGGCCATCGCCGAAGCTCCGGGTCCCGGGATCGATTGTTCGGGTGGACTGATACGCGAGCGGCGGCCGCGCAAAATCACGAATCTCGAATTCGGGCGGAACATCGCCCATCAGCTTTTCGAAAAAACGCGCGGCACTTCCGGCAACAGGAAAGCAGCGCCAGAACGCATAGGCGTTGAGCCCAAACGTCATAGCTCTTCGCGAGACGGTCGATGAAACCGAAAAGACCGCTTCAATTTCGGCAAAACGGTTCAGAAAATACAATTCCGCGGCCTCGCCGTCGCTCTCGACATGAAAACCGTTCAAGTTCAATTGATCCGCCTCCTTCGTTTCGAACGGATGCGGCCGGTAAATCAAATCGCACCCCGGATAATTTCGCCGGAGGTAGTCGAGGCACTGGTTGGCGTGTCGGACGTAAATCTCCGGCGTTAGATTGCGCACGAGAACAAATGGCGTTCCGAAAAAAAGCACGCGCCGGATCGAGGCACCGATTGTCGATCTCGAAAAACCTGGCAGCTCCGTGATCGACGGGTAACGCGCCGCAACGAATCGAGCGTTCCCGGACGCTGGCACTTCGCGTCCGTTGATGCTCGCTATCACAATCGTATCGAAGATCTCGTCCGGATTTTTTTGGAGACGAACCAAACGCGTGCCGTCGCCGCCCGGATCCAGTCGGGGCTTGAGGTTGAGCGTTCGCTCGACACCGGCCAATGGTTCGACCACGCGATTCTGTAACCAGCCTGAAGTGGTAAAGCGGAACCGCGTGCGATCCGGAGCGCGGGTCAGCCGCTCATAGCTCGCGACTGAAATCGAAAGTACTTTGCGGACTTTCGGGTGCGCGGAGGCGGCGACAGTGGCTAGTCCGATGACGCCGGCAATGCATAATAAAAGATCGGTATCGGGCTCAATCGGCAAGGCCGCGACGGCTCGTTTTCGTTCCATCGTGTCGCGATAAAGTCGCGGCAAGTCGAGCAGGCCGCGGCACGATTTTACGCGCGCGAAAGTGTGGACGTCATCGAAATGGCAGGAATACGGCTGCCATTGCACCCGTTGCCAAGCGTCGGACTGATCGCGCACAAAATGAATTCCGCCGGGAAATCGGTCCCGCAGCGATTCGGCGGCAACGAGCGCGTTGGGCAATCGAACCGGCCGCTCGGCCACGATCCAAAGCTTTGGCGGTTGGTTCATCACCCGGTCTCAGACGGCCGGTTTTGGCTTCCAAGAAACAAACTCGCCGTCGATGTCGGCGCCGCGTCGGGCAAATAACTCGCGCACTGCGGCGGGAAAAAATCTTTTGTCCTTACCGGAATTGATGTCGAAAAAAACCTGGCCGCCCGGTTTAAGCTGTCGCGCGAACAAGTCGTCGAGAAAAAAATTCCATTCGTCAATTCCCCAGGCGACCGATTTATCGGCGCTGCGATGGAACGCGGTCGAAAAGGCGGTGATTAAATCAAATTGCCGGCCGAAATCCGGCAGCGGTTTAAAGGCCTGGATGCGCCAGACTTTTCGCTCGACACCGAAAAGATCGACAAGCTCGTTGCAAACCGGGTCGTTGCCGACGTCGAGGCCTAATCCGGAATGGCCGAGCTCTTTGGCGATGAACAAAAAGAAACCGCCGCCGCAGCCGAGATCCAGAATCTCCTTTGGGTCAGACCGATCCAGCCCCAATCGCCGGATGCGCGGGATGTTTCGTTTGAGCCAGCGCTCGGCGTCGGCGTACTTCGCGTATTGGCTGGTGGAAGAAGCGTAGCGCTTTTGAATATCGCGCAGGCCTTCCTTATCGATCTTCGCCAGAAGCAAACGGGGACGGAGTGAGTTAAACAGGTTCACGCGCGGTAACCGTAATCCACAGCGCAGTCTATTTCGAGATGACCTGCCCGGCTACCACGGCCAGCATTTGCGGGAGCCGAATGTCAAAATTCTTGGCCAGAAAATGTTGCGCTGTCTCGACTCCGACCGGAGCAGTTGACGAATTCGAAACTCGCAATTCCGTCGCTCCGATTTAATTCTTAAGCGATGCAGGACGCGCTCACTCCCATGATGCAGCAGTATCGACGGCTGCGGAAAAGCATCCCGGCGGACACGCTCCTGCTTTTTCGACTGGGCGATTTTTACGAACTGTTTTTCGAGGACGCGAAGGAAGCGTCGGCATTGCTCAACGTCGCTCTGACCAAGCGGAACAAAGTGCCGATGTGCGGCGTCCCGTATCACGCGGCGCAGGGTTACATCGCGAAACTGATCAAAGCCGGCCGGCGAGTGGCGATCTGCGATCAAACGAGCGAGCCGCAGCCGGGGAAAATTGTTTCGCGCGACATCACCCAGATTGTTAGCGCCGGCACGGTGAGCGAACTCAATTTGCTCGATGCCAAGCGCGCGAATTATCTCGGCGCAGTTTACATCGACAACAACAGTTTTGGCTTCGCTTACGCCGATCTGACCACGGGCGAGTTCCGCCTCGCCCAGCTACAAGATCGACAAGCACTCCTGGATGGGCTCGCGCGCGTATCACCATCGGAGCTGTTGGTCAGCGCCGAGCAAAAAGAGTCGCTGGGCCAGATCGATCACGCGATCGAGTACGACAGCTATGCGTTCCTGCCGGAACACGCGAGCTTCACCTTGTGCGAACATTTCCAGGTAAAATCGCTGGACGGTTTTGGCTGCGCGCAGATGCCGCAGGCGGTTGCCGCCGCCGGCGCGATCATTCATTACCTGAAGCATCAGCTTCGCCGCAAAATCGATCATCTTAGTTCGCTGCGGTGCGATGCACCGAGCGATTATGTGCTGCTCGATGCAGCGACGCAGACCAATCTCGAACTGGTCGAATCCCGAAGCGTGCGCGACACCAGTTTGCTTGCAGTTCTCGATCGAACCGTGACGCCGATGGGCGCGCGCAAATTGCGCGCCTGGATTCTGCAGCCGCTCCGTGATCTGACCGAGCTCGGCTGCCGCCAGCAAATGATCGCCGATCTTTTGCAGGAGCCGGACCTGCTCGACTCGATTCGGACGGAATTGAAATCGATCCGCGATATTGAGCGTGCGGTCGGCAGATTGAGCCAGGCCTCCGGTAACGCGCGCGATCTGGTCGCTTTGAAGGCTTCGCTTCAACAGATCCCGAAGTTAAAAGCGGAACTGCAGAAGATGCTGGATCGCCTCGCCTTCGGCGCAAACCGCGCAAAGGAAGAAGGCGAAGTCGAGTTGCTCGCGCAGCGTCTGCAAAACGAAATCAAGGAAATGCCCGCGCTGGCGGAGAAATTAACCAAGGCGCTGGTTGATGATCCGCCGTTAGCTTTAAAAGAAGGCGGAATTTTTCGCGACGGTTACGATGTCGATCTTGACGAGCTGCGGAACGGTTCGCGCGACGGCAAGAACTGGATCAGCCAACTTCAAGAGCGCGAGATCGCGGCGACCGGGATCAAGTCGCTCAAGGTCCGCTACAATTCCGTGTTCGGTTACTTTATCGAAGTGACGAAATCGAACCTGGCGAGCGTGCCGGAGCATTACACCCGCAAACAAACGACAGTCGGCGGCGAACGTTTCATTACGCCGGAGTTAAAGGAGATGGAGGGAAAAATTCTCGGCGCAGACGAGCGCGCCCGAAATCTGGAGTACGAACTTTTCCAAAAGTTGCGCGAGGAAACGCTGCGCGAACTCGAACCGATTCAACGGACCGCCGAAGCGATCGCGATTGTCGACGTTGTCTGCTCGCTAGCGGAAACGGCGCGGTTTTTCAATTATTGCCGGCCCACGTTAAACGAATCGTTGCGGCTCGTGATCAAGGATGGCCGCCATCCGGTGCTCGATCAGAATTTAGTGGAAGAGAAGTTCGTGCCTAACGACACAACGTTAGATGGCGAAAACATGCGGCTGGCGATTGTGACGGGGCCGAACATGGCGGGCAAATCGACTTACATCCGGCAAGTCGCGCTGATTGTGTTGATGGCGCAGATCGGCAGCTTTGTGCCGGCGGCGAACGCGGAGATCGGATTGGTCGATCGCATTTTCACGCGCGTCGGCGCGAACGACGATCTGGCGCGCGGGCAATCGACCTTCATGGTCGAGATGAACGAGACATCGAATATCGTGAACAACGCGACCGAGCACAGCTTGGTCATTCTGGATGAGATCGGCCGCGGAACATCGACCTTCGACGGATTGTCGATCGCCTGGAGCGTGGCGGAATTCTTGCACGACAAGATCAAGGCCCGCACGCTGTTCGCGACGCATTATCATGAGCTGACAAAACTGGCGGCCGAGCGCAAAGGCGTTTGCAATTTCAATGTCGCCGTCCGGGAATGGAACGAGCAGATTATTTTTCTGCGCAAGATCGTGCCGGGCGGCGCGGACAAAAGCTACGGGATCCAGGTGGCGCGGCTGGCGGGTTTGCCAAAGGAAATTTTGGATCGGGCCAAAGAAATTCTGGCGCACCTCGAAAATCCGAACGGCGTGGCCGAACAACAACCGAAAACGCGCAAGAAAAGATCGACATCTGCGCCTACGAAAGCCGAGAAGCCGCAGCTGGATCTGCTATAGTGCCGCCTGAAATTCCCATAGTTCTGCGGCCGACACGGCCGCCTCTACAGTATTTGTGCTGACGACAAGGCCTGGTGAAATTATCATTAGCGCATTGCCGCTAACATGGCCGTTAAAACCGAAAAAGAACTCAACGAAACCCAACGCAGTCTTTGGTTGAAAGCGATGGCCGCGGTCGAGCTGCGCAATTTTGGTTACGCGATTTCGCTTTTGCAGGGAATCCTGAAACAGGAGCCGGAGTTTTTGACCGGACGCCAATTGCTGCGCCGAGCCGAAGTCGCGAAACAAAAGGCTGGCAAAAAAAGTTTCTTCAACATTTCGACCGCGGCGATCGCGGTGATGAAAGCGCAACGTGAGATTAAGAGGAGACCGCAGGGCGCGGTCGAAATGATCGAAAAAATTTTGGAAGATGAGCCTTACAATCGACAGGCGAACCTGACCTTGAAAGAAGCCGCGGTCGCGGCCGGTTGGCCCGAAATTGGTGTGTTTGCGCTGCGAACTTTGCTCGAGGAAAATCCCCGCGACGTAAAATTGCTGCAGCAGCTGGGGCAGCTTTATCATCAGACCGGTCAAAGCGAGGAAGAGGTCGAGGTTTACAATCGAATCACAGAGATCGATCCGCTCGACGCGGCGGCGCTGCGATTGGGAAAGGATGCATCGGCGCGGGCATCGATGAGCAGCGGCGGCTGGACCCAGGCCGAAAGTTATCGCGAACTGATCAAAGACAAGGATGTGGCGATTTCACTCGAGCAGCAGAGTCGAATGCAATTGACGGGTGAGGCGCTCGACCAGCAGATGGCCGAATTGCAAGGGCTTCAACAGAGCCAACCACAAAATGTCGATCTTGCCCGGCGCCTGGGCGCGCTGTGCGAACAAAAGGACGACATCGAATCAGCGATCAAATGGTACCAGCGTGCGGTCGAGCTAACTGGGAGCAGCGACGCCGGCCTTATTCGAAAGCTGTCCAATTTAAAAATGCGCGACGCAGAGCGCGAGATCGCCGCGCATGAGGAATTTCTTGCCGGACATCGGGAAAAAGACGCGGCGCACGCGAAGAAAACCGAAGAGCTTCAAGCCGCGAAGAAAAAGCGAGCCGGAATATTGATCGAAGAAGTGAAAAAGCGGTTGGAACGTAATCCGACCGATTTGCAATTGCGTTTTGAACTTGGCGAGCACTTTGTGAGTGCGCAACGATTTCGCGAGGCCGTGCCGGAGTTGCAACGCGCGCGACAAAATCCAAATGCGCGCTTGAAAGCGATGAATCTGCTTGGTGTTTGTTATCGCGAGCTCGGCATGCTGGATCTGGCAATGAAACAATTCAAGGAGGCGGCGAAGGAGATTCTAACGATGGATGGGACGAAAAAGGAAATCGTCTACAACCTCGGGATCGTTTACGAAAAAATGGGCGAGCGCGAAGGGTCCCTCAATTGCATGAAACAAATTTACGAAGCTGATTATGGCTACAAGGACGTGGCCGATCGGGTGGAAAGGTCGTACCAACAGGGCGAGGAGCGGAGTTGAGTTGGTGAAGGTTCGCCACGAGGAATCCGTCCGGCGGCGGATCGAATTCCGCCAGCTCGAATAGCCGGCTTGCATGCCCGTCCAAAGCTGTGTCATGATGCGAACCTCTGATGCCGAATGTCGGCATTCGAAACTGCACACACCTATGAAAAAGAATCTTATAATGTCACGAATCGCAATTGTTGCGTTGGGCGCCGGGGCGCTTTGCCTGGCTACGACAAGCAGCGCACTTAATCCCTATCCACCACTAAGAACCGGGGCGAACAAAGACGTGAGCCCCGCTCCAGCAAAGGACGCGGCCAAAGCCGGCAGCAAACTAAGCGCAGCGGACAAAACTTTCATGATGAACGCAGCCAAAGGCGGCATGATGGAAGTTGAATGGGGCAAGTTGGCGGCGCAGAATGGCCAAAACGCGGATGTAAAGAAGTTCGGTAACCGGATGGTGACCGATCATTCCAAGGCGAACAGTGAATTGATGGCCCTGGCAAAGGAGGAAGGGGTCACGCTCCCGGGCGCAAAGTCGCCGGGCAAATGGAAATCGGACAAAGATTACATGGATATGATGGTGAAGGACCATCAAGCGGACCTGGCTGAGTTCCAAAAACAAGCACAGAGCGGAACTGATCCTGACCTAAAGGCGTTTGCGGGCAAGTATTCCAAAGTAGTCCAGCAACATCTAGATCTTGCCAAGCAGACTCAAAGCAAGCTGAAATAACGACTGCGATTTAGTCTTACGCGCGGCACGCCATCACGGCGTGCCGCTTCTTTTGGGCTTTGCTTTCCCCCGGACAAACTTGAGCATTTTAGAAAATGCGGAAGACAAAAATCATCTGCACGCTCGGCCCGGCGACCGAGAAGCCGGAAACGATTAGGAAACTGATCGCGCGCGGAGCGGACGTCTTCCGCTTGAACATGAGTCACGCGCCACAGGAGTGGGTGCGCCAGATTGTTCCGCAAATTTGCCAACTCGCGGACGAATTAAGCCACCCGATTGGAATTCTGCTCGACACCCAAGGCCCGGCAATCCGGACCGGGCCGGTGAAGACGCCGTTAGAACTAAAGAAGGGGGACGTGCTCGAGTTTACCGTTGGTCACGCGAAAAAGACGGAAAAGAAATCGGTCGAGGTCAATTACGACAAGTTCGCCGACGACGTGAACGTCGGCGACACCGTTCTGGTCGACAACGGGCTGATCAAGCTCACGGTGACCGCGAAGAAAAAAAATCGCGTCCTTTGCAAAGTCGTCACTCCGGCGGCACTCGGCTCGCGGCGCCATATCAATTTACCCGGTATCCATGTCAGCCTTCCGCCGCTAACAAAGAAGGACATTGCTGATGTTGGACTCGGGGCGGAGCTCGGTGTCGATTTCGTCGCGCTTAGTTTTGTCCGCAAACCCAGCGATTTGGTGGAGCTTCGCAATTTGCTCGTCCGCAAGAAAAGCAAAGCACAGGTGCTGGCTAAGATTGAGGACCAGGCGGCGGTCGAATCGATCGACCACATTATTAAGACTGCCGACCTTGTCATGGTCGCCCGCGGCGATTTAGGCATTGAAGTGCCGATGGAAGAGTTGCCGATTATTCAGCGACGAATCGTCAAGAGTTGCATCCGGCTCGGCAAGCCAGTGATTGTCGCGACGCACTTGCTCGAATCGATGATCCATAACCGCGTGCCAACGCGAGCGGAGATCACCGACGTGGCGAACGCAGTCTTCGAACAAGCGGACGCGATCATGTTGAGCGGCGAAACCAGCATCGGCCATTATCCGGTCGAATGCGTGGAGGTCTTGAATCGCGTGGCCACGCGGATTGAGCGGAGCGGCGGCGCCGGTTATGCCGAATCAGCTATTCTGGAAGACGCGCGACAAAAAACCGTTGCCTCCGCGGTTGTCCTGGCCAATTCGCTAGCCCGGTCCAAGATCATTGTTTTCACGCGACATGGAAGGATGGCGCGCTATACCTCAAATCTCCGCCCGCAACGCGCCACTATTTTTGCATTTACGCCGAGCGAAGAAGTCCGGAGACAGTTGTCGATCTGCTGGGGTGTTTACCCAATACAGATCGAATTCAGCGATGATCCGAATGTGACGATTGAGACCGCACAGAAATATTTGCGCGATCAAAGGCTGACTTCAGCTGGCGACAGTCTCGTCATCATCAGCGACGTGCGCGCGCGGGACGCGTTAGTCGATTGCGTCCAGTTGCGCACCGCAAAATAAAAACGCGCGGATTTGCATCCGCGCGTTTCAAAAAGACGATGTCGATCTCGCGTTAAGCTTCAACCGGCAATTCGACGTCGATCGGCTTTTCCTTCTTGCTCAGTGCCCGCCGCAATTTCGAGAGCGCAATGTTCTGCAGCTGACGGATACGTTCGCGGGTCACGCCGAATTTCTTGCCGACTTCCTCGAGCGTCTTCGGTTTCCCGCCATCGAGGCCGAAGCGCTGGAAAATAATTTTCTTCTCGCGATCATCGAGCACGTCGAGCAAACCGCCGACTTCGTTGCGCAAGTTTTTGTCGCGCAAAAGCTCAAACGGTGTCTGCGCATCCTCATCGCCGACGATTTCGCCGAACTCGGTCGAATCGTCATCGCTGATCGGTGCATCGAGTGAAGCCGGACGGATTGAAACGGTTTTGAGCTGCGAAACTTTACCAGAGGCAATTCCGATCTCCTCGCCGAGCTCATCATCGGTCGGTTCGCGGCCAAGCTCCTCGCTCATCTGCAAAGAAACACGGCGCATCTTGGAGATTTTGTCGACCAGATGAACCGGCAAACGAATCGTCTTCGATTGATTCGCCAGCGCGCGCTTGATCGATTGTTTGATCCACCACGCTGCGTAAGTGCTGAGCTTGCCGCCTTTGGCGGGATCAAAACGCTCGACTGCTTTCATCAAACCGATGTTTCCTTCCGAAATCAGGTCGAGCAATGGCAGTCCGAGATTGGCGTAATCGTGCGCGATCTTGACCACGAGTCGCAAATTGGAGCGGATCATGAGCGCGCGAGCCTCGCGATCGCCCTTTTTGATCTTGGCGGCGAGCTCAATCTCCTGCTGCGGCGTCAAAAGCGGGATTTGCCCGATCTCACGCAGGTAAATCTTTATTCCAGTATCGCTATCTTCAGCGGCCATATAGCCTTTCTTCATGAAAAATTGGGGGTAGGTCCGACAAGTTGCCGGCTTTTAGTTTCGTGGCTGGCTCCTTCAACGGATTTCCTAACATCAAGAAAACTAGTTAACAAGGTTAAATATTCCGAATATTGACATTCCTCCAAGTGGCTTTGTTCAATTTTTCTTAAAACAATTGGGAGACCTGTTCACCAAGGCGAAGGCACCGGGATGCGCGGCTATTTGCCGCTTTTCGCCTATGTCATTTTCTGCAAGTCTATGCCCAATCGTTCCCTCCCATGCTGGCAAAGATTTATTCGGCCGCAGTTTACGGCGTTGACGCTTACGAAGTGGAAATCGAAGTCAACGCCGGCGCGGGCGACCCGAAGATGGTCATTGTGGGCCTGCCGGATGCCGCCGTAAAGGAAAGCAAGGATCGGGTCCGAACAGCAATTGCTAACAGCGCGTACAAGTGGTCGCGCAAGCGGACCGCGATCAACCTGGCGCCGGCCGACATCAAAAAGGAAGGACCGAGCTTTGACCTTCCGATCGCGCTCGGAATGATTGCGGTCGCGGAAGGGCTGAATACTTCGGCTAAACGCCGATTCTCAGGAGCTGATCCGCATCGCGATGACAGAGCTGAACCTGAGTGCGCGCGCTTACGATCGAATCCTGAAAGTCTCGCGAACCATCGCCGATTTGGACGACAGGATCGACATCGCGCCGGAACACGTGAGCGAAGCGATTCAATATCGCACGTTCGATCGAACGCTTTGGATTTGAAGGCGAGAATCATTTCTTTGGTCGCGTTATTTGCGCTCGCCGGCTGCGGCCGAACTGAGCCAACGATTTCCGGGCCGCTGAAGCAACGCGGTTACGTCTGGCAACGCGAATGGACGCCGGCAGTTGTCGATGCGCTCGGCGAAACCAATCGACGAATGGATGGCGTTGTCATTCTCGGTGCGGAACTCAACCTCGCTGGAAAGAAGCCCGCGGTCGTTAAGGCGACGATCGATTGGGACGCACTGAAACGACAAGCCGGGCACTGCGCAATCGCGATTCGGGTTGCGCCATTCGCCGGCCCATTTCGCTCAGACGGCGAATCCGCGCAGGCGATTGTCGATCTTGCGAAGCAGCTCTTGGCGGAAGTTCGCGAGCACGATGTAAAAATTGACGAATTTCAATTCGATTTCGATTGCGCAGAAAAGAATCTCGGGAGTTACCGGGCATGGCTGCGAATGTTGAAGCCAACCATTCAGCCGGAACATTTTGTTATCACCGTGCTCCCCGCATGGTTGACGAGTTCGAATTTTCTCCCGCTCATTCGGGAAGTGGATGGATACGTTTTGCAGGTTCACTCCGTTCCGATTTCCGCGGGCACGGCCACGACGTTATCCGACTCCCGTCTGGCGCACGAATGGGTAAGGAAAGCGGCGAAATTTGGAAAGCCGTTTTCGGTCGCGCTGCCGACCTATCGGTGTGCTGCCGGTTACGGACCGGATGGAAAACTGCTGAGCGTGGCAATGGACAGCGTGCAGCCGTTCTGGCCACCGGGCACGCGAATTTTAGAATTCGGCGCGAACGCGGACGAGATCGCGGCGCTGGTCAACGATTGGCAGAGAGCGCGACCGCGGGAAATGCGCGAGTTGCTTTGGTATCGTGTTCCAATTGCAACCGACGCACGCAACTGGCGCTGGCCGACATTGTCCGCGGTGATGGCGGGCCGGCTTCCCGAACACAAGCTGAACATTTTGCAGGAGGGCGAAAACCCAATCGATTTGTCGATCTTCAATGCGGGCGAGGCCGATGAGCAATTGAGCGCAAACGTGACGGCGACATGGAGCGGCACGGAATTGACCGCCGCCGACGCGCTTTCAGGTTGGAATGTTCGATCACAGATCAATCGCGCGGTCTTCAGCGTAGTCGCATCGCACGGACTGCGATTGCCGCCGGGCGCGACGCGGAAAATAGGTTGGCTTCGTTTCGATCGAACGACTAATCTCGAGACCGAACTTTCAAAATCAAAGTGAGTCGCTTCGCTAAATTATTGGCGGCAGTTGGGGCGACGCTGTGCTTCGCGGGCGGATTGCACGCCACCGGATATTTCGGACCGGATGTTTATTTAGATGACGGCGGCAAAATTGTAGACGCATCGCCGGAATTCTACTGGGAGCTCGAGCTGCGGCGGATCGCGCAAGAATTTCATCCAACCGAGAAACTTATAGTTTCAGAAAAGCCCTCGCCGAACTATGAGGAACAGGAGCCGGACAATCGCGGCAACGAAGATTCGGAGAACGCTGACCTGAAGGATTTTGATTCAGCGCTAAAGGAAGGACGAATCAAGCCGCCTGATCAGACAAAAGCGAAGCAGGCTCATGGCGATGCGCGGAATGTTATTCATGCAACGTCGGCAGCGCTGGAGAGCGCGCAGAAACCGCTCCCAGCCGAGTTCGATTCCGAATTCGCGGATTATCATCGCGGCGCGCTCGCGTATCGAAACAAACAATGGGATGAAGCGCGCAAAGCCTGGGAAAATCTGCTCAAGCGACCTGAGCAAGATCGACATTATCGGACGGTTTGGGCTGCGTTCATGCTCGGGAAAGCCGCGCTAAAATCGGATGATTATCCAGGCGCCGCGCGATGGTTTCAGCGGACGCGCGAATTCGCCAAGGCCGGTTTTGCCGATTCGTTAGGCCTGGCCGCCGACAGTTACGGCTGGGAAGGCCGCGCCGAATGGAAACAGGATCATCTGGAAAAAGCGGCGCCACTTTTTCTAACCCAACTTGCACTCGGCGACGAGACAGCGGTCGTTTCATTGAAGGCGCTCATTCCGGATCGCGACCCGGTTTATGGATTGTTGAACTACGGTCCAAGATCGGCAGAAGACTCAGAAAAGTGGACGGAAGAGCAGCAACGGGAAGAGGCTCAAAAGGAAGTCGCGAAATTGAAATTGGCGGCGAAGGACCACTTACTGCGGCGATTGATCACCGTGCACATCCTGGCGGCATCTTTTTTGTCCGATGCGGAATCGCCCGATCAAACGAACGCGCCGGTGAATCGGTCCGAACGCTGGCTCAACATCATTAAGGAAGAGAAACTGGATCGAGTAGAAGACGCAGAGTATCTCGGTTGGCTTGCCTACGACAACGGCGATTACAAAAGCGCTGCGCATTGGCTGGAATTGAGCAAAGGCGACAGCGCAGCCGCGCTTTGGCTGAAGGCAAAATTGCAGCGGCGGGCCGGAAAATCAGCCGAAGCGACCAACACGATGACGCAGGCAGTCGAAAAGTTGAGAGCGTCCCCTTATTATACAGAGGGGTTCGATTATTCCGGCGGCGGTCACTGGGGGTTTTATGCAAGTGCGAGTGGCGATCTTGGCGGCCTTCGCTTGTCGCGCGGAGACTTCGTTCAGGCGCTCGACGCTTTATATAAAGGCAAGGTTTGGGAAGACGCCGCCTTTGTTGCGGAACGGGTGCTGACCACCAACGAACTCAAGCAGTACGTCGATTCCCTTCCTCCAACCGAGAAACCGAAAGAAGGCGAAGATTATTATGTGAAGCTTCGTTACCTGCTGGGGCGGCGTTTGGTCCGCGAAGATCGATACGCTGACGCCAAACAATATTTGTCGCCACCCTACGACAAGGTGCTCGAAAAATATGTGAAAGCATTGAAAGACGGCGCGAACGAAAAACTTTCGAAAACGGAACGCGCGCACGCCTGGTTCACGGCGGGATGGCTCGCGCGTTACGATGGAATGGAATTGATGGGAACAGAAGGCGCGCCGGACGCGTTCGCCGAAGGCGGATCATCGGAGATGCCGGACTTGGCCAAGCAGCGCCGCACGGGTTTTTACGAAACGGTTGCCTACGACAAAAACAACCACGTCATTTTGGACAAAGAGGGGAATCAAATACCGAAGAAGGAGCCGATCCCGCTAAAAGCAACGGCAAAGGAAGTCCAACGATTGACCGCGAACAAGATCGAGCCCGACGTCCGCTTTCATTATCGGCTCATTGCCGGCGCATTAGCGATGAAAGCCGCCGCGTTGTTGCCCGATAACTCCGAAGAATTAGCGGACGTCGTTAATCAAGCCGGCCTTTGGGTGAAAGATCGAGATGAGAAAATCGGTAACCGCTATTATCAACTGATCGATCGCCGCTGCACGAAAACGAAAATCGGCCAGGCCGATATGGCAAAGCATTGGTTTGTAGATCAAGAGGGTCCGTGGAGTACCGCGGAGCAACAGGCTTATCAGGCTTTTCATAAAGAGATCGAGCCCGAGTCCTCGCCGGAACCCGAATCTTCGCCGACGCCCGAATCGTCGCCGCAATAACTGACATTTCCGGTTCGAGCTGGTGTTGAGACTTTCCGGCGCCGAATTTTGTGAGAATGTTGAATCTGATTTGGGATCGGCAGCGTCTTTATTATAGGAGGAGATCGAGCAGAGGGATGAAACCAAGCTCCGAAGCGAACGATGTTCGGAGAATTTTTCGCCCGCGACGGCGTTTCCCCATCACCGACTACAGTTACCAGACATTCTCACTCGATCGTTCCCACGGCGGTCCAATCGGCAACTCCCGGCCGTCGTTCCTCAATATCAGTCGCGAGTATTTTGGTTACGAAGCGCGACGAAATTTTCTGGCCGAGAGCGCGTTCTTTCTGGCGATCATTGCCATTCTCGCGGCGACGTTCATCAGCGGCGCGCGTGCGATCATTCATTTCTTGAATCTTCCCGCCGCTTGAGGCTGACCCGACTGGAGAACATGGACATGACAAAAGCGGTTCGGTTCGCGCCGGCCTCAATAGCCTTTTGTTTGCTGCTGAGTTGTCGCCCGGCTGTCGATCGAACATTGGAGGAAATGATTGATCACAGCTATCCAGTCGAGCCGACCGCGACTCTCAGTGTGACTAATCGCGATGGTTCCATTCGCGTTTACGCCGCTGGGGCCGAAACACGCGACGTCCGAGTTGAAGCGATTAAAAAAGCGTACCGCGCTGACCGGCTGAAAGCGATTTCGGTCCAGATATCAGCGGGGCCGAATTCAATTTCGATCGAAACAATCTATCCGTCAGATTCAGGAGCCGGATTTGCCGACCGATCCGGGACGGTGGATTACGTGATTATCATTCCGCAAACAATCCGCATTTCAAAATTGGAATTGGCCAACGGCGAAGTGCAACTCGACGGAATGCGCAGCAATGAGGCGCGCGCGCAACTGGGCAATGGCCGATTATTCGCGCACAATTGTTTCGGCAACCTCGACCTCAACCTTAAGACCGGTAATCTTGCGATCGTGTACGAGTGGTGGGAAGACATTGAGTTCTCAATTCACGCCACCATCCAAGACGGGAATGCATTCGCTTACATTCCAGCCGAAGCGGCATTTCACCTGATCGCACACACGGCCACCGGTAAAATTGCCAATGATTTTGCGGAGAAGGAGCAGCGACATGCCGAGCCGACCAACACGGTCGACATGTTAGTCGCCGGCGGCGGCAAAACGACCTTTGAGTTCGAAGCACAAGATGGCAACGTCAAAATTACCGGACATAATCCATAACCAAATCGCCTACGATGCCTTCGTTCGATATTCTTTCTGAAGTCGATGAGCAGGAAATCGATAACGCGCTCAATCAGGCGCGGAAAGAACTCACGACCCGGTTCGATCTTAAAGGTGCCAAGACTGAGATTGTTCAAGAAAAGGACAAGATTGTGCTCTCAGCCGATGACGCCGGCCATTTGAAGGCACTCCGCGAGATTGTGATTGGCAAACTTTCCAAGCGCGGTGTCGATCTCCGCAACGTGAAACAGGACGAACCGGCGCTTTCTTCAGTTGGTCACGCCCGGCAGGAACTGAAAATTCAGCAGGGTCTCGAAGGCGAAAAAGCCAAGGAAATCATTCAGGCGATCAAATCCCACAATTTCAAGGTGCAAAGCCAGTTGCAAGATCGACAAATCCGCGTGACCGGCAAAAAGAAGGACGAGCTCCAGACCGTGATTCATTTTGTCCGCAGCCGCGACTTTGGCGTCGCGACAAATTTCAAAAACTTTCGGGACTAGCCGCCCTGCACCGGCGGCATGATCGAAATCTCATCCCCCGGTTTCAGTTTGTATTTGCGATCGACAAAATCGACGCCGGCGCCAATCAGAATATTTCTATCGTGTGATCGCAGCGCGGGAAACTTGACATAGATATTTTCCAATAAATCCAAAACCGCCGCGCCGTTTTTAAGATCGACATCGGTTTCCTGAGTGCCGGCCAAATCGCGCAGTTGAGAATAAAATCGGACATGAAACTTCATTATTTCGACGAGGTAATTAATTCTTTCCGCAGAACTCCAATGCAGGGCAAATTACGATACCGCTCGTCGTAGTCGAGACCGTAGCCGACCACGAATTCGTCTTCGATCTCAAAGCCGAGATAATCAGCGTCGACCTCGCGCGCGCGCCGCTTCTTCTTGCTCAAGAGCACGCAGATGCGAATGCTGCGCGGTCGCGCCGTTTCGAGTTTCTCCCGAATAGCGGCGAGCGTGTGTCCGCTGTCGAGAATGTCGTCCAGAATGAGAACGTGTCGATCTTTAACGTCCGGCGGCGCGACTTGTTTGAAAATCACTTCGCCGCTGGTTTGCGCTTGGCCATGGTAACTCGCCACGCTCAAGCAATCGAGCTTTAGCGCGAGCGGTATTCTCCGAAGCAAATCGGCCATGAACATCAAGCTGCCATTCAATACCGCGATCACCGTCAGTTCGCGGCCGCGGTAATCAGTGGAGATTTGGGCGGCGATTTCGTCGAGCCGCCGCAGAATCGTTGGCTCATCAAAGAGCACACGCTCGAGGTCGCCTTGCACTGAACATTACTAGGTCATTGCTTTGGGCAAAGATCAACGCGCGACTCACCCGTGCCCAAATGCTAATTTTTGGCTATGCTGGTGCAGCACGAAAAATTCGAGGTCGCCACAAATGGCAAGGGGACTTACGAAATTACCAATGCTGTTCAGGACAAGATCGACAAATCGGATGTGCGGAATGGGATCGTGACGATTTTCGTGCAGCACACGAGTTGCAGCCTGACCGCGATGGAGAACGCGGCCCCCGAGGCACGGCGCGATGTCGAACGGTTTTTACGAACACGACGATGAGGGCCCTGACGACATGCCCTCGCACATTCGGATGGTCCTGACGCGCACGAGCGAGAGTGTGCCGATTGTTGATGGCAAGATGCAGCTCGGCACCTGGCAGGGAATTTTTCTGTTCGAGCACCGCCGAGCCCCGCATCGCCGTCACGTCTCGCTCACCATTATCGGCGAGTAATTTCTGTAGTGGCAGCAGTGCCCGTCCGGCTCGGATTGCCGGCTGCATTCTCTAGTTCGCCGGGGGGACACGCCTTTCGCCACAGTGTGTTAACGGAAAATTCTACTGAATCTGAAACGTAGCTGTAGCAATCGCGCTGTTGCTCAAGCCAGTCTTTACTCCGATTGCCTTAACCGTCTTGGTCCCCGCGCCGGAGAGCAGAATACCGTCACCACTTGGATAGACGGACGAACTCGTCGTCGGAGTACTTCCATCAAGTGTGTAGTAAATCGTCGCTCCGGAGGTGCTGCACAAAATGTGCACGGTAACTTTTTGCGAAAACGTTCCACCATTCGGTGAGATAAAGGGCTTCGCAACAGCAGAGGCCGGAGTTGGCGTGGGTGTCGGAGTGGCGGTCGGCGTTGGACTTGGCGTCGACGTGGGAAAAAAAATTAGCAGATCGCAGACCCTTCGCGAGTAATTTTACCCACGTTGGAAATAAATCGCGTCCACCAAGCGCAACGATTTTTCATTCGGCAAAACGCTTTGTTCCATTTGATTCATCACATAGGCGAACGCGATTTTGTTTTCGGCATCGGCGAAAGCGTGACCGCCGCCGGCGCCGGGATGACCGAATGATGATGTCGATCTTCCAAAAATCTTTCGTGCCGATTTTTTCGAGTCTTTCATGAATCCGGCAGAGAAAGCAGTCCGGATTTGAAAAACGCGATCAACTCCGTCGGTCAATGTTGTCGTCATCCGACCGATCGTCTTCTTTGAAAAGAACTCTCGATCTCCAATGCATCCGCCGTTTGCCAGCAGCGCGTAGAATCTCGCAAGCGCGCTTGCATTGCCGATTCCACCAAAGGAGACGATCGCCTGCGCGCGGATCTCCGGTTTGTTCATCGCACTGACGGCATTTAATCCATGCGGCGAACCGAAGACCTTGTGCGCAAAGGTTCCGGGCTTTGCCACATCGCGATAAAATTGGGCCGGTTCGGGCGGTTTCCCAGCCCGTGCGGCATACATCGTCGCCACGCGCCCATTTTCATGTTCTGGCAAACCGATCCAAAGATCGAGACCGAGCGGATCGGCAAAAGCTTTGCGCCAGTATTCACCCAATGTTGTCCCGGAAATTCGCCTGACGAGTTCGTCAAGAAGAAAGCCGAACGTGTGCGCGTGATAGCCGTGCGCAGTTCCTGACGGCCAGTTCGGTTCTTGTTTCGCAAGAGCATCAACGACCGCCGCGTGATCGAGAACGTCAACTTTTCGATCTAACGCCGCCAATCCTGCTTGATGCGAAAGCAGTTGTCCCAGTGTGATGTTTTCTTTTCCGGCCTGCGCGAATTCCGGCCAGAACTCCCCTACTCGACGTTCAATGTCAATCTTGTGTTCCTGTAAGACATGCAAGAGACACGCGCTGCCAAGTCCTTTAGTCGCCGACCAAATCAGAACGAGTGTGTCATCCGTCCAAGGTTGTTCGCGACGCGCCCCCCGAAATCCGCCATGAAGTTCGAGCAACTCCTTTCCATTTTGCCAAACCGAGATTGCCGCGCCGAGCTCGCCGAACTTCTCGAAGTTCTCTCGAAACAGCGGCTCGAGACAAGAACGCAGTTCATCTGCGTGCAATTGCATTAAACAAACATGGAGGGACGACCTCTGTGTCGTCCACATTTTCTTCGGACGCGAGTCGCC